>Ga0181529_10005190_pt1 | contig 13720 bp, 10 predicted proteins | sample PEATcosm2014_Bin_36_FD_119763 | JGI IMG/M metagenome (GOLD analysis project Ga0181529, IMG submission 119763) | Peatland microbial communities from MTU Mesocosm Facility, Houghton, MI, USA - PEATcosm2014_Bin10_30_metaG | ecosystem: Environmental > Terrestrial > Soil > Wetlands > Peat | place... | reverse complement strand
TCCCATCACCACGATGTCGCCCGCGACGGCAGAGACCAGATCGTGTCCCAGTTCTTCATAGCGGCCGGCCATCACCGTCACCTTGCTCTTGGTGCCCACACCGTCTGTGCTCTGCACCATCACAGGATCCTTCAGCCCCTTGAGCGCATCGCCCAAAGCAAAGAGCGCTCCAAAGGAACCAAGTCCCGTGAGCACTGCCGAAGGATGCTGCTTATGAGTTTCGGCCACATGCCGCTTGATGCGCCTTACCGCCTCATTGCCGGCCTCGATGTCCACGCCCGCCGACTTGTAATCCACCTTTGAACTCACGCTCTCTCCTACCCAACCCACTTGCGTGCGTTGTCAAACATTCTCTGCCACGGACTATCGTTCAGTTCGCGCATCTTATCGCGCACCCATGTGTGCTGCACGCCGAGAAAAACGCGCTCGGGATGCGGCATCACAATCAGCGCGCGTCCATCCGCGCTGCTCAATCCGGCAACGCCCTGTGCGGATCCGCTCGGGTTCAGCGGATAATGTTCGGTGACCTTGCCATATGTATCAATGTAGCGCAACGCAATCGGCGAATCCTGTGCGACGGCATTCACATAACCCTCGCCATGTGCGACCACAATCGGAACGCGAGCGCCGGCCATGCCGTCGAAAAACAGCGACGGAGATTTCTGAATCTCCACCATGCACACGCGCGCCTCAAACCGCGCCGACACGTTGCGCCCAAAGTGCGGCCAGCTCGCGGCGCCCGGAATGATCTCGCGCAACTGCGCCATCATCTGGCAACCATTGCAAACGCCCAGCGCAAAGCTGTCAGTGCGCGCAAAAAAATTCGTGAACATCTCCTTCAGCCGATTATTGAAGAGAATCGTCTTCGCCCAGCCGCTGCCCGCGCCCAGCACGTCGCCATATGAAAATCCGCCGCACGCGGCCAGCCCTTTGAACTGGGCAAGGTCCGCGCGTCCTGTCAGCAGATCGCTCATATGCACATCAACGGCAGCGAAGCCTGCGCGATCAAACGCCGCGGCCATCTCCACCTGCCCATTCACACCCTGCTCGCGCAGGACAGCAACCCGCGGCCGCGCGGTATGAACAAATGGCGCACTCACCCGTTCCGCCAAATCGAACGGCACACTTACCGAAAGTCCTGGCCGCTCGGCATCCTCCAGCAGCGAAAACTCCTGCCGCGCGCTCTCCGGATTATCGCGCAGCGATTGGATTTGAAAGCTCGTCTCCGCCCACATCGCGTGCAGCGCCGTGCGTGTGTTGCGATACATAATCTTGCCGCCGCCGCGAATTACAATCTCATTACCCGGCGCGCCGCACCCAACCACATGCGCTGAAACGCCAGCAGCGCTGAAACGCGCTAGCACCTCGTCGACATCCTTTGCCGCGACCTGCACCACCGCGCCTAGCTCTTCGCTGAACAGTTCTCCAAGCCCCGCTGCCGGCAAATCGATCTCCAGGCCCATCCGTCCGGCAAACGCCATCTCCACCAGCGTCACGAACAACCCGCCGTCGCTGCGATCGTGATAAGCCAGCAGCTTCCCCTCGCGGTTGAGCTTCTGCGTCACAGCGAAGAACGCCTTCATTACCTCAGGCGCGGGCGCGTCGGGAGCTTCATCTCCAACCTGCCCGTACACCTGCGCCAAACACGATCCGCCCAGTCGCTGTTTTCCTTCGCCAAGATCAATCAGAATCAGCGACACATCGCCTTCGCACAACTGTGGCGTCAGCGTCTTGCGCACATCGCTCACCGGCGCAAACCCTGACACGACGAGCGACAGCGGCGACACCACGGCTTTCGCCCCGCCGTCTTCGCCAACCCACTTCGTCTTCATCGACATCGAGTCTTTGCCTACCGGAATCGTCATTCCCAGCGCCGGGCAAAACTCCATTCCTACCGCATGAACAGCGTCGAAGAGCTTCTGATTCTCTTGTCCCTCGCCCGCCGCCGCCATCCAGTTTGCCGAGAGCTTGATGTCGCTGAGGCTGCCAACCTCCTGCAAACCGATTGCCGCGCCAGCCATGTTGGTGATTACCTCACCCACGGCCATGCGCGCCGAACATGCTGCATCGATCACCGCCAGCGGCGTTCTTTCGCCAATGGCCATCGCCTCGCCCCACAGCGTCTCATACGCGCCAAGCGTCACCGCGCAGTCAGCCACTGGAACCTGCCACGGCCCTACCATCTGGTCCTGGACCACCATTCCCGTAATGCTGCGATCGCCAATCGTAATCAGAAACGACTTTGACGCAATCGCCGGCAACCGCAGCAGCCGCTCCACCGCGTCAGCAATGGTTACGCCCGCAAGGTCGAGCGGTGCTGAAACAATCTTCGTCCGCGAAAACTCACGCTCCATCTTAGGCGGTTTTCCGAACAGTACATGTAGCGGAAGGTCGATCGCCGTCGCGTCCGCTGATGCCGAACTGTCGCTGAGCGTAAGATGTGGCTCCTGCTGCGCTGTCCCGATTACAGCGAATGGACACCGCTCGCGCTCGCAGATGGCCTCAAACGCACTCAGATTCTCTGGCGCAATCGCGAGCACATATCGCTCCTGCGCTTCATTGCACCACGCCTCCAGAGGACTCAACCCAGCCTCGCCGCGCGGAATCGCATTCAAGTCAAAACTTCCGCCGCACCCGCCATCCTTGACCAACTCAGGAAACGCATTCGACAAACCACCCGCGCCCACATCGTGAATAAACGCAATCGGATTCGCGTCGCCGCGCTGCCAGCATCGATCGATAACTTCTTGCGCGCGGCGCTCCATCTCCGCGTTATCGCGCTGCACCGAAGCAAAGTCCAAATCCGTATTTCCGCTGCCTACGCTGCTGGAAGCCGCGCCCCCGCCAAGCCCAATCAGCATCGCCGGACCGCCCAGCGCAACCAGCGCATAGCCGGCCTTCATTGCGCCCTTCTCGACATGTCCGGCGCGAATATTTCCCAACCCGCCGGCCAACATGATCGGCTTGTGATACCCGAAGACAGTGGCCTGCCCGTCAGCGTTCATGCTCAATTGCTCATAGGTGCGGAAGTATCCGCCAAGCGCCGGTCTGCCAAACTCATCGTTGTAAGCGGCCGCGCCCAGTGGCCCTTCGATCATGATGTCCAGCGGCGAAGCAATATGTGCAGGCCGCCCATACGCTCGCTCCCACGGCTGCGGCGCCTGAGGTAGATTCAAATTCGACACCGTGAACCCGCAGATCCCGGCCTTCGGCTTCGCTCCGCGTCCGGTGGCGCCTTCGTCGCGAATCTCCCCGCCCGATCCCGTCGCCGCTCCCGGCCATGGCGAAATCGCCGTCGGATGATTGTGCGTCTCCACCTTCAACAAAATATGAATATCTTCTTCGTGATATCCGTATGTCGCACTGCCCGGCTCAGGAAAGAACCTGCCGCCGCGCCCGCCGCGAATCACCGCGGCATTGTCGCGATATGCCGAGAGCACGTTATCGCCTGACACCTCATTGGTATTGCGAATCATCTGGAAGAGCGACCGTGGCTGCCTCGCCCCATCGATCGTCCAGCTTGCATTGAAGATCTTGTGCCGGCAGTGTTCGCTATTGGCCTGCGCGAACATATATAACTCGACGTCGGTCGGATTGCGCCCCAGCCGCGCAAACTCCGCGACAAGATACTCGATCTCATCGGGCGCAAGTGACAGACCGAGCTCGCAATCTGCCGCGCCAATCGCCGCCGCGCCCAGGCCCAGCACGTCTATATGTCCGAGTTCCTTCTGTTTCCGCGGCGCAAACAGTGCCTGCAACTCATCGGCGCTTTCAAAAAACACGCTCTCGGTCATGCGGTCGTGCAACGCCGCGGCCAGCGCGTGGAGATCTGTTGCGCCTTCGTCGCCGGAAGAAACAATGCGCACCACGCGCGCGCGCTCAATCCGCTCAATCGTTCCAAAGCCTGTATTGTGCAGAATGTCGGTCGCCTTGCTCGACCACGGCGACTGCGTGCCCACGCGCGGCGCAATCCATACGCGCTGCCCCGCAGCTATCTCCACACCGGCGCCCAGCAACTCGGCCAGCCTCTGGTGATCAATCCCGCTCTCAGACTCTTCGCGAAGCAGCAACAAATATAGGAACGACGCCTCGACCGCGACCACGCCTGCATCGATAGCGCGCAGTCTCGCGGCCGTACGCGCGGCCTCGAATTCCGTCAGCGCCGACGGGCCGGGCAGCACCCGCACCGTCGTACCGTCAGATGTGGGCCGTAAGATTCCTTGTGATGTGGCTAGTGACATCTTCAGTGTGTTTGGCAGTATCGTTCCGTTTTCGTTCCAGCGTGTTGAGATACTCTTCCGTTATATCTCCGGTGACATAAACCCCATCGAAGATGGCCGTGTCGAAGTGCGTGAGCCCGGGTGAAGCCTCGTTGATTGCTTGCTTCAAATCGTCGAGATCTTGAAAAATCAACTCGTCGGCTCCAATTTCCTTTGCCAGTTCCGGCACACTCCGTCCGCTGGCGATCAGCTCCGACCGTGCCGGCATATCAATTCCATACACATTTGGGAAACGCACCGGTGGCGCCGCTGAGCAGACATAAACTTTCTTCGCGCCCTGCTCCCAAACCATCGCGATAATCTCTTTAATCGTCGTGCCACGCACAATCGAATCATCCACCAGCAGCACATTTTTCCCTTGGAACACCGAAGGAATTGGATTCAGTTTCCTGCGAATCGACTGCCTGCGCTGCGCCTGCCCTGGCATGATGAACGTCCTGCCCACGTAGCGGTTTCTCACCAGCGCATCGCGATACGGCAGGTTCAACCGCGTCGCAATCTCCTGCGCCGCAATCCGGCTCGTCGAAGGAATGGGAACCACCACATCGATCGGCAGATGCGCCCACTCCCGCTTGATCTTCTCTGCCAGCTTGGTCCCCATATTGATGCGGCACTGATACACCGATGCGCCATCCACCACCGAGTCCGGCCGCGCCAGATAGACGAACTCGAATATGCACGGAGTCTTCTCATGCGCCTGCGGGCTCACATGCCGGTGCACCGTTCCCGCCATGTCGATGAAGATCACCTCGCCCGGCTCAAGATCGTGGTCCAAATGGAACCCGCTCATCTGCAGCGCAACGCTCTCCGATGCGATCATGTACTCAGCTTCTTCACCATGGCCTCGAGTACCGAAGACCAATGGACGTATGCCATACAGATCGCGGAATGCAATCATGCCCACGCCGGCGACCATCGCAATCACCGCGTAGCCGCCTTTGCATCTCCGGTGAACCTCTTCCACAGACGCGAAGATGTCGATCTCCTTGGGCTTTACCGCACCTCTACGCGCCATCGCATGCGCCAGAACATTCAACATCACCTCAGAATCGGAGCTGGTGTTCAAGTGCCGCATGTCCCTTTGGAATATGTTGTCCACAATTTCCGCAACATTGGTCAGGTTGCCATTGTGCGCGAAGATGATCCCATATGGCGAGTTGACGTAAAACGGCTGCGCCTCGGCCACTGACGAGCATCCCGCGGTCGGGTACCGCACATGACCCACGCCCATATCGCCCAGCAGCCGCGCCATAGTCTCCGGATCGAAAACATCCGTGAGCAGGCCATTCCCTTTTTCGAGGTAAAAGCGGTCTTCAAAGCACGTAGCGATGCCCGCGGCATCCTGACCGCGATGCTGAAGCATGGAAAGGCTTTCATAGATAACCGAGCTAACTGGACTATGCCCGAACATGCCGACAATACCGCACATGGTTCCTCACTGCCTGGCTGGCGCCGGAGTACCTTCGAGGTTCGTTAGAACTCCGTCGGAGGGGATAAAAAGATGTTGATGCACGTCGGTGTCTTTCAGTACAGTTAGACTCCGGTCGAGCGAAAAGGGTCCGTCGGAGTCGATTTGACGCGGCTATTGTGCATAGCCGTTCCCCGCGGTAAATCAGGAATAACCAACATCCTGACACAACCAGACTACTAGCTTGGCGTGAAAAGTCAAGCCTGCGGCCCAATCCCGCACAATCCAATGACCCGCTCGCTCCGCCTGTAAGATCGACGCTAGCTAGACTGAAACTCATTGCGATATGCTATAAATAAGCAGGGGGTCTGGTGAATGTCCTCTGAGCCGTCTTACGACCCGGCGAAGTCCTATTTGGGCACCCTTGAGCACGACCTGTTCGGCCTATTCGCCGGCAAAACTCCTACTTCCCAATCCACCAGTCCAATACATACCTTTTCAGCGCGTCCTGCGCTTGCCGAAAATGCTTCGAGGCGACCGCATGAGTTATGAAGACCGCAGCCGCGAGATAGCGGACGCCCTGATTGCGATTGAGGGCGTGTACTTTCGACCCACTGCGCCGATTACTTTCAAGTCAGGAATCAAATCGCCTGTTTACTGCGATAATCGAAGGTTTCCATTTTGGCCGAATGAGTGGGCTAAGGTGATCCACGGCTTTGAGGCTTTGATTGCCGAGCGGCAAATTCCAGTAGATATCATTGGAGGCGTTGAGGCTGCGGGGATTCCGCACAGCGCGGCACTTGGATTCTCCATGCGCATGCCGTCGGTCTTCATACGCAAAGAGCTGAAGGAGCATGGCACAAAGAAACGCGTCGAGGGCGGCGATGTAACGGGCAGACGAGTTGTATTAGTCGAGGATCTGGTTACAACCGGCGCCAGCAGCATTGCGGCAATTGAGGCTCTGCGCGCCGAGGGCGCTGTTGTCACTGATTGCCTTGCCATCATCAGCTATAACTTCCCCGAAGCTGCCGAGTTATTCGCGAAAGCAGGCATAAAGCTTCATGCGGCAACCACATTTCAAGCGGTGCTGGAGAGTACTCTTCAGCGCAAGATGATCGATGAGAATGGAGCCGCCGTGGTGCGCGATTGGCTTGAAGAACCCCGTTCCTGGGCTAAGAGGCATGGTTTTGAATAGAGGATGATGAACGCGGCAATGCACAAATTCGACCAACAAGCGGAGGCAAAGGGATCGCTGTTGCGTGTCGAGGGGCGAATTGCCAATCATGATCGCGAGTTTGAAGGTGCTATAGAGATCAATACAGCGACTGGCCTGATTGACCATGTAGGGCCGATAACTGGCAAAAGTGATCTTGACCTTGCCGGCCAAATAATTTTTCCAGGCTTCGGCGATATTCATATTCACGCGCGCGAAGATTCGAGTCAATTACAGATTTATAAAGAGGACTTCACGACGATCTCCGCGGCATCTATCCATGGAGGAGTAACCCATGTAGCGGACATGCCCAACAACCCCACAGCTCCGGTGGACGATACAAGTTATCCGGAAAAGGAGAAGCTCGCGGCGAAGTCAGCCGTGCATGTGACTCTCTACGCAGGCATTGGGCCACTAACCAGTCCCCTTACCCGGCATGTACCCTACAAGGCTTTCATGGGGCCTTCCGTGGGAGATTTATTCTTTGCCTCGCAGGAGCAACTTGAAAGCGTGATTGCGCGGTATCGCGGCAAGAATGTCAGCTTTCACTGCGAGGACCCTGGAATTCTGCGAGAGAGCAAGAGCGCTGCGACTCATGAGCAGCGACGCCCGGCCAGTGCTGAGGTTGCGGCGACCGAGTTTGCGCTCCACCTGATTGAGCGATACGAGCTGATCGGCAAGCTGTGTCATTATTCGACGAAGGGTGGCCTGGAAAAGATTGCCGCCGCAAGGGCGCGGGGCGTGCGCGTTACGGCAGAGGCCGCGCCGCATCACCTGTTCTTTGACGACACAATGCTGACAAACGAGAATCGTAAGTGGTTGCAGACCAATCCTCCATTGCGCGGCAGGGACGACAGGCTGGCGCTGATCGCCGCTCTGCGCGATGGGTTGGTGGATTATCTTGCAACGGACCACGCGCCACACACCATTGAAGAAAAGATGAATGGCATGAGCGGCATGCCTCACCTTGACACTTATGGAGCGTTTGCAACGTGGCTGATGACGGAGCATGGATTCTTGGCAATGGATATTGCGCGAGTGTGCGCCTTCAATCCTGGCCTCTTTGTAAATGAGTTTCTGCCTGAGGGCTTCGGCAAGGGATATGGAGTTATCGAGCCCGGCTATGTGGGTTCACTCACAATTCTCAACCCTGAAGCGCCGTTCGTAATTCGGCGCGATCAGATGAAGACAAAGTGCGGCTGGTCTCCGTTTGAAGGATATACGATGCCAGGCCGCGTGACTTATACCGTGCTGAAAGGCAAGGTTTACTCTGCAAGTCAAGAGGACTAGCTATTATGGAAAAGCTCAAGCACGTAATCAGCGCCAGGCAGTTTGACGATCCGGAGTTCCTGTTAGGACTTTTTGAGTCGGCCAATCGAATGGAACGCGATGATGTCTTTCGCGCATTGACTGGCCCGTTGCGCGGTCGGATTCTTGCGACTTTATTTTTTGAGCCGAGTACGCGAACGCGGTTTTCGTTTGAAGCAGCGATGCAGAAGTTGGGCGGCGGTGTGCTGACCGCGGAGAACGCTCGCACAAATTCTTCCGCAACCAAGGGCGAAAGCATCAGCGACACCGTTCGCGTGGTAAGCGAGTATGCCAATGTCATTGCAATCCGGCACTATGAGGAGGGCGCTGCCTTGGCGGCATCGAAGATTTCGCCGGTGCCCATCATCAATGCAGGAGATGGCAGCGGAGAGCATCCAACCCAGGCCCTGGCCGATATATACACCATCAAGAAAGAGATTGGCTGGCTGAACGGACTGCGCGTTGCGCTCGTCGGCGATCTGCTATACGGCAGGACAATTCATTCGCTTTTGCCCATGCTCTCTTTATACCCCGGAACGACGATTGACCTTATATCACCTTCGCAGTTGCGTCTACCGCAGAAGTACCGCGAATATTTAATCGGGAAAAATGTTCGGTTCCATGAGGGCGAAAAGCTCGAAGGAGTTATCGAACAAGCGGATGTTGCATATATAACTCGCGTGCAAAGCGAAAGATTCGCCTCACGAGAGGAATATGATGCTGTCAAAGATATCTATGTAATTGATGCGGAGATGGCAAACAGGATGAGGCCGGAGGCGATCATCATGCATGCTCTGCCCCGCGTCAATGAGATCTCTCCGGATGTAGACACTAATGTCAGGGCCGCTTACTTCCGACAGGCGAAGAACGGCTTGTACATTCGCATGGCGTTGCTGAAGTATTTACTGACCTAAGAGCCAGGGAGATGCATAAGCGTCCTCATGCATCTCCCTGGCTCGGTAAGTACCGCGCGGAATCCCTGTTATTTTGCGAAGAAATCCTTGGCCTTCTGAAGCAGTACATCGCGGCCAACGTCGGAGATGGCATTAGTCAGCGGAATGCGTTTCGGGCATACTTCGACGCAGTTCTGCGCAAAGCCGCACTCCTGAATGCCGCCGTCTCCGGCGAGGGCTCTGAGCCGTTCTTCCATCAAAACTTTGCCAGTCGGGTGGTTGTTGAATAGCTTCACCTGCGCGATGGTAGCCGCTCCCACAAAGCCTGTTTCCTCATTGAACTGCGGACAAACTTCCATGCAGCAAGTACAGGAGATACAGTTGGAGAGCGGGTAGTTAACCTCTTGCTGCTGCGGGTAGACTCGCGGTCCAGAACCTAGATCATATGTGCCGTCGATGGGAATCCAGGCCTTCACCGCTTTCAGGTTTTCAAAGAGAACTGACCGGTCCACTTGCAGGTCGCGCACCAGCGGAAACTTGCTGAGCGGCTCAACGCGAATAGGTTGTTCCAAATTGTCCACCAGCGCCGAGCACGCCATGCGAGCCTTGCCGTTAATGCGCATCGCGCACGAGCCGCATATCTCTTCCAGGCAATTGGAATCGTAAGTGACGGGGGTAGTCGGCTGGCCGTCGGCGGTCACCGGGTTGGCGGCGATATCCATCATCGCGGTAGTCACGTTCATGCCGGGACGCCATTCAAGCTCAAAACGTTCCCACACTGCGGAAGCATCGGGGCTGGCCTGGCGCTTGATTTCGAATGTCACAGTCTTGTTTGCCATTGTCAGTCTCCCTTAACTCGCCGCGTCGTAACGTCGCGGACGCGGTGTGATGAATTGCGTATCGACCTCTTCATACTCGAAGCGCGGGCCGTCGGCCAGGCCGGTAAAACTGGCCTTGGTGGTTTTCAGAAACTTCTCGTCGTTGCGCTCCGGAAAATCAGGTTTGTAGTGCGCGCCTCGCGACTCGTCGCGCAAGATCGCTCCCTGCACCACCACGCGAGAAAGCTCCAGCATGTTCTTCAACTGGCGGGCAAATGCGAAGCTGGTGTTGGCCCATTGGCTGCGGTCGGCCAGGCTCATGTTGTTATAGCGGTCAAGAAGCTCGACAATCTTCTCGTCGGCCTCCCTGAGTCCCTTGTTATAGCGGATCACCGTGGCGTGCTTGGTCATGGTATCGCCTAACTCGCGCCATAACTTGAAGGGATTTTCCCTGCCCTCGTTCGTTAGCAACTTGTCATTGAGTTCGTCCTGACGAGTTAGTTCAGCCGCATGGCCTCCGTCGCCTTCTACTGCGGGCAGGCTCTTGGCATAAGTTAGAACATTAGGGCCGGAGATAAATCCTGCGTAGATGCAACTTAACAGCGAGTTAGCGCCCAGGCGATTGGCGCCATGATACTGATACTCGCACTCGCCAACGGCAAAGATGCCGGGGACGTTGGTCATCTGGTTAAAGTCCACCCACACGCCGCCCATTGTGTAATGCATGCCGGGGAAGATCTTCATGGGTTCTTCGTGCGGATCGACGCCCACGAACTTCTCGTAAATGTCCAGAATCCCGCCCAGCTTGCGGTCCAGCGTGGCGCGGTCAATGTGCGTCAGGTCAAGATAGACCATCGGCTGGCCATCGATGCCCATGTGGTTCTCGTAGACCACCTTGTGAATGGCTCGCGTCGCGATATCGCGTGGCACCAGGTTGCCGTACTTGGGATACCACTCCTCAAGGAAGTAGAAGCGCTCGGATTCGGGAATTTGCTTGACTGGGCGCTTGTCGCCGGGAGTGCGCGGAACCCAAACGCGGCCGCCCTCGCCGCGAGCCGACTCCGACATCAGACGAAGCTTGTCTTCTCCGGGAATGGTGGTGGGATGAACCTGGACCAATTCGCCGTTGGCGTAATAAACGCCTTGCTGGAAGACAGCCGATTGCGCCGATCCGGTGCAGACCACGGAGTTGGTGCTCTTGCCGAAGATGGCTCCGATGCCGCCAGTCGCCAGAATCACAGCCTCGGACGCAAAGGAGCGCAGCTCCATGGTGCGCAGATCGATCGCGGTAATGCCGCGTGCAACGCCCCTCGAATCGATAACGGCAGATAGAAACTCCCAGCCCTCGTATTTCTTCACCTTGCCTTCGGACTCGTACCGGCGCACCTGCTCGTCGAGCGCATACAGCAATTGCTGCCCGGTGGTGGCGCCGGCAAACGCCGTGCGATTGTAAAGCGTGCCGCCAAAGCGGCGGAAGTCGAGCAATCCCTCGGGAGTGCGGTTGAACGGCACGCCCATGCGGTCCAGCAGATCGATGATGGCCGGCGCGGCCTCGCACATCGCCTTCACCGGAGTCTGGTTGGCCAGAAAGTCGCCGCCGTAGACTGTGTCGTCGAAGTGCTTCCAGGTGGTGTCTCCCTCACCCTTCAAATTTTTGGCCGCGTTGATGCCGCCCTGCGCGCAAACCGAGTGAGACCGCTTGACCGGGACAATCGAGAACAGGTCAACCGAGCCGCCGGCCTCGGCAATCTTGATAACCGCCGCGAGTCCGGCCAGGCCTCCGCCAACCACTATGATTCTGGGTGCTGCCATGAAGTATCTTCCTTTCGGCCTTTGGCGGCCGCGCTTAAGTCAAAACAATTCCAGCGGCTGCCGGAGCAATAGCCGCTCCCGGAACAACCAACACGGAAACCACCGGAGCCGGGTCTTCGGGCGCATTCTTGTAATCAGGCCCAACGAAAGCCCAAATGCTAGCCAGTCCCATGATTGCCAGCGCTAGTCCCAGCGCCACGCAAATGTAGCCGAAGCGCTTGCGGGCCGTCGTGCCGGTCGTAATGCCCCACTTGGCCGCGAAAAGCCAAACTCCATAAGCAAAGTGCCAGCAGATGGCGACCATGGCCACAACATAGACGGCGACCATCCAGGGATTGGAAAGCTCCACCTGCACCTTGTGGAAGGCCGCGTAGGGATGCTCGGGCAGCATTACCCCCATAAACCGCTGGCGAATGACGTGCTGCAGGATGTACGCGAAGGCGATCAGGCCCGTATAGCGCTGAGAAACATACAGCCAGTTCCCCGCCCAGGGGTAGTAAACGATATTGGACTTGCCGCGCAGCCAGATCCACACGCCGTAGCAGGCGTGATAGAGGATGGGCAGAAAGATGAAGACCCACTCCAGCAGCCGCACCATCGGCAGGCCGTTGAGGAATTTGACTTGCGCTCCGTAGGCGATGGGGCCTTTGAGCGCCTCGAAATTCGACAGCAGATGCTCCAGCAGAAAGGCGCCGATGGGGATGATGCCCAGCAGCGAGTGCAGCTTGTGCCAGAGAAAGGACGAGCCTTCCCCGGCGCGCAGCGGCTGGACGCCGCGACGAACGGTCGGCGCGGCAGATTGTTGAGCAGTTGCCATAACGGTGTCAGCTCCTAAAGGCTCCAGGTCCAGGTTTGGGTTCAGGTTCCGGGAGACGGCGGCTTCGGTTCGATAGACTCGGAGGCGCTACTTGATTTTGATTCATTATTGGTGTCCCACATCACAATCGTCAACCCGTTCCGCGGGGTTCGACTCCATTTCGCACAAGATTTGTTGAACTTCAGTCGTCCAGCATAGGCAACAGCGCTGCAAAAGCGCGTCCGCGATGGCTGAGCGTGTGCTTGGTTTCCAAATCCAGCTCCGCCATGGTGCGGTCCAGCGCAGGCAAATAGAACAGGGGATCGTAGCCGAATCCGCCCGTCCCGCGCGGAGCTTCCAGAATCAGGCCCTCGACCGCGCCTTCGGCAGTGTACAGGGCCTTGCCGTCCATGGCCGCCACAAGAACGCAGCGGTAGCGCCCCGTCCGTTGCGCCGGAGGAATGTCGGCCAGCCGTTGCAGCAAGACCAGATTGTTCCACACATCAGTATTGTCATTGGCGTCAGGCGAATCGGTCAGACCGGTGTCGGCGGCAAAGCGAGCCGAGCGCACGCCGGGCGCGCCTTCCAACGCATCCACTTCCAGGCCCGAGTCGTCCGCAAGCACCCATTCGCCTGGGGCAAAGCGGGAGTAGTAAACCGCCTTGAGCGTGGCATTTTCAGCGAAAGTCAGCCCATCCTCTTCCGGCGCGGCGATTTCTCCCAGCTCCGGAAGCGGCTCAATCAGGACGGAATGCGCCTCGGCGGCCGTGCGGAAATCCCGCAGCTTGCCTTGGCTGGTGGTAGCGGCATAGAGATGAAGAGCCATGCGGAAAGTGTAAAGGGCGAAGGGCACGGGTGTTTATTGCGGGGGTGGAAAAGGGCAAAAAAGACTGGAAAATAGTGCCATTCCACCCGAACCAATTCGCAAAGAGCGCGAATTGGTTCAGGTAAGGCTCACAACTCTATCTTGATTTCCTCGTACCAAAGACAGCAAGCTAGTGTCCTGAGTCTGAAGCTCCTACGCCTATTCGATCTGTCATTCTGAGCGAACGGGGCCCCAAACACTTTTCAGTTTGGGGGTGGTGAGTCGAAGAATCTGCGTTTTCTTGCAATGAGCCCTGCGATCAACTTCTGACTCAGGACACTAGATTTAGTCGATGCTTTGCTCCACGCGCAAATCACGCGACGAAGC
>Ga0181529_10005189_pt1 | contig 13723 bp, 7 predicted proteins | sample PEATcosm2014_Bin_36_FD_119763 | JGI IMG/M metagenome (GOLD analysis project Ga0181529, IMG submission 119763) | Peatland microbial communities from MTU Mesocosm Facility, Houghton, MI, USA - PEATcosm2014_Bin10_30_metaG | ecosystem: Environmental > Terrestrial > Soil > Wetlands > Peat | place... | reverse complement strand
GTTCTCATGTTTGACGGCTCGAAGGAAGACAACGGATGGACTGTTCTATTACACGCTGAGGCCATCTTGACGCGCATCGTTGGGGAGTCAGCTAAAGGTTGTATTCATCTTTGTGACTCTCAATTCAGCCGCCAGGATGGGATCAAGATCCAAAATCCAAGGAGAGAGTCTATCGGTTGCGTGTTGGAGGCAGAGCAAGCCGACTTTAATCTTGCGTACAGTTCCGTCGTGAAGTGGCTCATGTATCTCGCTAAGACAGACACGAAGGAATCTTGTCCGTTCAGAGCTAAAAATTTCTTCTGTTCAAGACTATCTTGACCACTTCCCGAGACAGCCTTCTTCCACGACCTAGCTGGGGAGTCATATCGCTGTCGAGACTCTGCTCACACTGACGTTGGGGCCTCGACCAGAGAGGCTGGGCTGTTCAACGCTGTCGGACAGACTGAAGTGAGTCCGGCGTGCAACACCGGACGAAGGAAGTAACTCGGATGATGAAATAGGAAAGTTTCGAATCTCCGGAAGTCGGACTCCTGGGTCGGCAACACAATTGGAGGTTGCCGCTCAGGACTCCCGTCACTTTTGACTCGCGAGTCCGCCATAAGCACTGCGGTGCGGCGAATGGAGACTCATCCATTGCTCCCGAGCATGCAGAAGCCATTGGGAATTTGGGACGGACCAAGCATGACGGTCAACGATAGCCTGGCAGTCATTCTATGGAGCGTTCTACAACGCATCGGAATCACGCCATAACAAATGAGGGGTTGGCTGAGAGGTTGCGGTGGTCGCATTCGCCCGTTGGCGGCCTTGCTGGCAGACGTTCGCGATCCCCGTCGTGGGCAGGGGAAGCTCTACAAGCTTCCCCATGCTCGCCACCGCGGTCGGGGCTGTAGAAGTAGTCGGCCGCCGGAGCCGCCGCGCTCCGCTTCTTTCGGTGCAGCACTTCTATGACCAAAAATCTGGAGCATCACGGAATTCCTTCATCTCGCCTTTGAGACCATGCAGCATCCCTCGGCGCCGCCTCGCGCTCCATCGCGCGAGAGCGTTCGCCGGCCGAGCCAGGTCCGGCCGGCTTTCGGTCACCAGCTTCAGGGCGAGACGCTGTGTCACTACCGCATCGGTCGCCCCCCCAAGGACTGCCCCTAGGTCCTCGCACTGGCCGAGATAGATCTTCACGGCGCGATCACTGTACAGGCCGGAAAGGCTTTCGACGTCGTAGAGCAGCTTCTTGCAAGCTTTGCGCAGTCGGTGCAGACCCTCTGCCGAAAGACGTCCGGCGTGTTGTCCGCGTTTCTTCGCCTTGCCGGCGACGCGTTCCAGCAACGACGGGGCGAGGCGCCCCAGGCGCTTGCCCATGCGCCTGTCGCCCAACGTGCCTGGCTGTATAACACCCGCACCTGCCCAAACGGCGATGCCCAGCAACAGTCCTGTAAACTCCGGACCGCGCAAGGCCTTCTCCACGGCCGCATGTGCGGCTTGACGTTCGATCTCGGCCGGCGGGCTCAAGTCCCACAATCGTTCGGCAGACAAGTCCGCCATCGCCGCCGGCAGCGTTTCAAGGTAAAAGACATCCCAGTCACGTGCGGTTCCGAAGATTAAGCCGAACCGCCGCAGTCCCGCATCGAATCGTCCCGCAGCCGCCACATCCAAGTGCCGCTCAAAGAGCTTCAACGCTGCGCGGGAGCCGCGGATTGCGATGCGAATCTGATGCACCCCCTCGGGGTCGCCGCGCAAAGTCGGGCCGAGATTGGCCATCACGTGGCCCAGCTTCAGGTCAATGATCTCCTGAAACCCCGCCGCAGCCAGGGCGTGCCGCCCAAGGTGAGGCACCAGCGCCTTCTGCGCACCCTCTGTCTGGCCGGTGCGCAGGTGCCAGCCACGTACCGACTTACTTTCCGGCGAAATCCACAGCGGCGCGAGCGTCTGTAACTCGGCGGCGAGTCGGAACATTGGCCCAATGCGGCCGCCCTTCAGTTCGAGCTCCACCTCGCTAACCGGCTCGCTTGCGGAACCCACCTCGATGCTTCCTTCGTCGATCGCCACCTCTACGACCGTAATGCCGGTGAGGTGCAGAAGGCGGGTGGTCCGATGGATGTCGGTGACGAACACCGGCTCAAGCCTACCCTTGATTGACTTCGCAACCTTAGTGAGTTCTTTCGTCTTCACGAGGGGGTCGACATCCGGCTCGTCATCGCCGATCTGCCACTCCCATTCGTTGCGGCTGGTGGCGATTCCTGGGCCTGTCGCGCGGGACTTCACGGTCTGAATACGTGTGTCCCCGCTTTGTCGCACACGCATTGTCAACCCGGCATTGTCCAGCACGCAGTCGGGTGTGTCGTAATATGTTGTCACCTCATGGCAGTGCTTCGCTTCGACGGCAGCCAACGTGGGGCTGGCTTCCAGGGCGGCTCGGCCGCCCGGCGGGAGTTGGAACTTCAACTCGACCTCCCGCGGAGCGGCAGAACTCTTGTCGGCCTGGTTCATGATTTGCAACCCTATGGCCGAACCGTCATGGCTCGCCGAATTCACCGAAGTCCAAACGGAAAAGAATCTACCCGACCAGCATGTCAGGCTGATTTCCGTCGGTCGCTCACTTCCTCGAACTCGGCGTCGACCACCTTGTCGTCCGGCTTGCCCGCCGGCTGTCCACCCGTTTCGTGACCCGGCATTCCGCCCGTGCCCGACTGTGCTGTATGCGCCGCTTCGTCAATCTTCATCGCAAGCTGACCGAGGCGTTCGACCGCCTGCTTCAGCGCCTCATGGTTGCTGCTCTCCATCGCGGACCTGGCGGTAGAAACGGCAGCGTTGATCTCGCTCTTGACCTGGGAAGGCAGTTTGTCGGCATTGTCCGATAGGCTCTTCTCCACCTGATAAATCAGAGCATCGGCGTGGTTCTTGGTCTCGACAAACTCTCGTCGCTTCCTGTCCGATTCGGCGTTCGCCTCGGCCTCCTTCACCATGCTCTTGATAGCGGCGTCGTCCAGCCCGCCGCTGGACTGGATGCGGATCTGCTGTTCTTTTCCCGTCGCCTTGTCCTTCGCCTGGACCGCAACAATGCCGTTCGCATCGATATCGAACGTGACCTCGATTTGCGGTACGCCGCGCGGTGCTGGCGGGATGCCCGTCAGGTCGAAGTTGCCAAGCGGTTTGTTATCGGCTGCCATCTCCCGCTCGCCCTGGAATACCCTGATGGTGACCGCCCCTTGGTTTTCGTCGGCGGTGGAGAATATCTGACTCTTCTTGGCAGGGATGGTGGTATTGCGCTCGATCAGGCGGGTGAACACGCCGCCCAGAGTTTCGATACCCAGGCTGAGTGGCGTCACGTCAAGCAGCAGCACGCCCTTGACGTCGCCTTTCAATACGGCGCCCTGCACCGCGGCGCCGATCGCCACCACTTCGTCGGGATTGACGTTCCGAGCTGGTTCTTTGCCAAAGAACTGCCTGACCGATTCAATGACCTTGGGCATGCGGGTCATGCCGCCGACGAGGATGACTTCGTCGATTTCATTTGTCGTCAGTTTGGCATCTTTCAACGCCACTTTGCAGGGTTCCATGGTGCGGTTGATCAGGTCCTCCACCAGGGTCTCAAGTTTTGCTCTCGTCAGCTTCATTACGAGGTGCTTCGGACCGGAGGCGTCCGCGGTGATGAACGGCAGGTTAACCTCCGTCTCCTTTGCCGTTGACAGTTCGATCTTTGCGCGCTCGGCGGCTTCTTTGAGCCGCTGGAGCGCCAGCTTGTCGGTGCGCAAATCGATGCCCTGCTCGCGCTTGAACTCAGTGGCGAAATGGTCGATGACGCGCGCGTCGAAGTCCTCGCCGCCAAGAAACGTGTCGCCGTTGGTGGACATCACCTCGAAGACACCGTCGCCGATTTCCAGCACAGAAATATCGAACGTTCCACCGCCGAGGTCATAGACTGCGATCCGGCCGCCCTTCTTCTCGTTCAGACCATAAGCGAGAGCGGCAGCAGTCGGTTCATTGATGATACGAAGCACTTCGAGCCCGGCGATCTTGCCAGCATCTTTCGTGGCCTGGCGCTGGGCGTCGCTGAAGTAAGCGGGGACGGTGATGACCGCCTGGGTAACGGCCTCCCCGAGAAACGCCTCGGCCGTCTCTTTCATCTTGCCGAGAATGAAGGCACTGATCTGCGAGGGCGGATATTTCTGACCCTTCGCCTCGACCCAGGCGTCACCGTTGTCGCCGCGCACGATGCTGTAGGGCACCAGCCCCTTATCTTTGGCCACCAGCGGGTCGTCGTAGCGGCGGCCGATCAGGCGCTTTACGGCATAAATGGTGTTCGTCGGGTTGGTCACCGCCTGGCGCTTGGCGGACTGGCCGACGAGGCGTTCGCCGTTGTCCGAGAAGGCGACGATGGAGGGGGTGGTTCGTGCACCCTCGCTGTTCTCGATCACCCGGCCTTCCTTGCCCTCCATGATGGCGACGCAGGAATTCGTGGTCCCGAGATCAATCCCGATAACTTTGCTCATGGCGACGCTCCTATCGGCAGACACGCTATCCGCTGTTGCGGGCAAATACGTGCGGGGTGATGACCTGGAAGTGTCGACCGGCAGGTCTGCGGCAGAGGCATGATTTGACTCCGGGCAAACAGCTCCTGGTAGCTGCCCACGTTACGTCAGGCGGCATGGTGCGGCCGGGCCGGGCGGGAGGTGATCCGTGCGGCCGGCACCTTCGCGACGATTACCATCGCCGGGCGAAGCAGCCTGCCGTTGAGGGTCCAGGCGGGAGTCCATGCTCGGAGAACGGTACCGGGAGCGTGGGTGGCAGAGTCCTGTTCAGCCATAGCCTGATGGAGATTTGGGTCGAAAACCGAGCCGGTCGGATCTTCCATCTTGATGCCGTTCCGCTCCAGCAGCCCGAGGAAGTTGCGCTCGATCCCACGTAAGCCCTCGCGCAGACGGGTGACACTTTCGGGTTCTTCGTCCGAAGCGGCCGGCAGGCTGTCCAGCCCGCGCCGGAGGTTCTCGGCGGCCTCGACAACATCCGTCGCGAAGGTCTGCATGGCAAATTGCCTTGTGTCATCCACGTCTCGTTTGGCGCGAGCCCGCACATTGATGATCTCTGCCTCAGCGCGCATCCAGCGATCCCGCGTCTCGCTCAGTTCCACCTCAAGGGCCGCGATCCGCGCGTCGTCGGCCTCCATGCGATGCTCGCGTGAGCGGGGGATCTCAGGTTCCTCCGCAGCGGCCTCGTGGCGGTCGACATTGGGTTTGGAATGTTCGCGGCCGGAATTCATGGCGCGTTGCCTGAGCCTAAGTAGTTTGGTCGCTGGCTAGCGACAATCCGTTGGTCGAACCATAGGTGACGGGCACTCGACCAAGCCAGCCTCGGAAACTACTCAGACGCCGGGACGGCGGTGAAGGGGGGCGCGCATGACCGTGCTGGAGATGCTGACTGGCCGAAGACTTGCGAATCGCGAAGCCGAGCAGCGCAAAATCACAACCATCGAAGGCCTGCCGGCCATCGGTCTGGACGGTCTGTCGTCTTCAGCCTACGGCCCAGAAGCCGCGCTGACCGTTCTGTTGCCGGTGGCACCGCCGGACTCTTCTGGATCGCGCCGGTCACCCTGGCGATCCTCGTCCTGTTCGCAATGCTTGCCGTGTCGTACTGGCAGACGATTGAGGCATACCCGGTCAATGGCGGCTCGGTCCAGCTCACTACGTCTTCCGGATGCCGTGCCCATATACGGTGCGCGCGATACCGTATTAAGACGGCGTGGCGATCCCGCTGGAGGACACACGCATCCTGTGGAAGGGATGATCAGAGCGACAAACCATGCCGAAGGTGCGGTCCGTCATCCGCGCCGCTTGCGATAGTGGCGAATCAGTGCGTTGGTGGAGGCGTCGTGCGTCAGCTCCGGCTCGGCCCCGTGGCCAAGCTCCGGGATGATGCGGCCGGCCAGCACCTTGCCCAGCTCAACGCCCCACTGGTCGAAACTGTCGATCGCCCAGATCGCGCCCTGGGTGAAGACGCTGTGCTCGTAGAGCGCCACCAGGCTGCCAAGGGTCGCGGGATCGAGTGTGTCGGCCAGGATCACGTTGGTCGGCCGGTTGCCTTCGGTCACGCGGAACGGGGTCTGGAAATCGGGCGAGCCTTCCGCCGTCAACTCCGCCGCGGTCTTGCCGAAGGCCAGCGCCTCGGCCTGGGCAAACAGATTGGCCATCAGCAGGTCGTGCTGCTGGGCGAGCGGACTCAGCGGCCGGCAGAAACCGATCATGTCGCAGGGAACCAGCTTCGTTCCCTGGTGAAGCAACTGGTAGAATGAATGCTGGCCGTCCGTGCCCGGCTCGCCCCAGATGATCGGGGCGGTCTGGTAATCGACCACGTGTCCGTCCAGATCGACGTGCTTGCCGTTGCTCTCCATTTGCAACTGCTGCAGGTAGGCGGGAAGGCGGGCGAGAGGCGCCGCGTACGGCATCACGCCGACGGTCTGGGCGCCGAAGAAGTTATTGTACCAGACGGTCAGAAGACCAAGCAGGAGCGGCAGGTTGCGGGCCGCGGGCGCGGTGCGGAAATGCTCGTCCATCGCGTGAAATCCCGCCAGCATGGCGCTGAAGTATTCCGGCCCCACCGCGATCATCGTGGACAGGCCGATCGCGCTGTCCATCGAATAGCGCCCGCCCACCCAGTCCCAGAATCCGAACGTATTGGCCGGGTCGATACCGAACGCGGTGACCCCGGGAATGTTGGTGGACACCGCGGCGAAGTGCCTGGCCACCGCGGCCTCTGCGCCAAGCTTCTGCACGAGCCAGGTGCGCGCCGCCGCCGCGTTCGTCATCGTCTCGAGGGTGGTGAAGGTCTTCGAGGAGATGATGAACAGTGTCTCCGCCGCCTCCAGGTCATGCGTTGCTTCGGTGAAATCAGCGCCGTCGACATTGGCGACAAAGCGGAAGGTCATCGACCGATCGCTGAACGGACACAGCGCGCGATAGGCCATCTCCGGCCCCAGATACGACCCGCCGATACCGATGTTCACGACGTTGCGGATGCGCTTGCCGGTATGTCCGATGAAGCGGCCGTCGCGCACGCGGGCGGCGAACGCGGCCATCGCATCGAGCACCCGGTGCACGTCGGGCACGACATCGGCTCCATCGACGTCGATCCGCACCCCGCGGGGCGCGCGCAATGCGATGTGCAGCACGGCACGGCGTTCCGTGACATTGATCTTCTCGCCGGCGAACATCGCGTCGCGCCGCGCCGTCACGCCGCGTTCCTCGGCCAGCCGCAACAGCAACGCCAGCGTCTCATCGGTGATACGGTTCTTGGAATAGTCCAGGAACAGGCCCGCCCCCTCGGCGACGAATCGCTCGGCCCGGCCGGGATCCTCGGCGAACAGAGTGCGCAGATGGATGTCCTTGATCCGGGCATGATGGGCCGCGAGTTGGTGCCAGGACAATGAGGCGGTCAGAACGGTCAACGAGGTTCTCCGATGCTTGCTGGCCGGTCAGACCGCCGCTGGCGGATGACGGCGCGGAGCGGGTGGGCGATGGGTTTGGGCGGGCGTTGCCGGCAGGTCATGTCCGCGCTGCCTGCTTCAGTCCGTAGATCGCCGTTCCCAACAGGGCGACGTTGATAGTGATGACGTGAACCGGCACCAGGCTGAGCATGTTGGCGAAGCGACCCTTGGCGGTGAAGGCGCGCATGAAGGCGCCGTCCTGGAGTTGCGGTACCAGTCTCGGCGGCATGCCCCCGGCGAGATAGACACCGCCGGTTGCCAGCACCTTCAGTGCCAGGTTGCCGGCCTCGGCACCCCAGACGTCGATGACGATACGCAGCGCTGCCGCCGCGAGTGGGTTGTTCGCGGCGTCATGCAGAGCGGCGTCGACAATGGCCGGCGTGCGGTCGCCCGCAGCTTGCAGGGCGGCGCGGAAGGTGGCGCTTTCCGAGGCGGGATCACGCGAGCGCAGAAAGTCATAAACGTTCGGCAATCCGGAGCCGGCACAGACCCGTTCGTAAGCCGCATGGCGAAAGCGTTCGGTCAGAAATTCCCACAGCTCCGCCTGGATTCTGTTGGTCGGCGCGAAATCGGTGTGGCCGCCTTCCGAGGCGCAGGCGATGTATTCCTGTCCACTCCAGATCAGGAACGCCTCGCCGAGCCCGGTGCCGGGCGCCAGCACCGCGATCGGCGCGTGTTCCACCATCTTGCCGGCATTGATCTCGGCGGTGTCCCCGGGTTGCAGATGCGGCACGGCGTGGGCGATGGCCTCGAGATCGTTCAGCAGGTAAACGCGCTGCAATTTGAGTTCCTGGCAAAGCGTTGATTCGTCAAGATCCCAGAGCAGATTGGTCAGATGCACGTGACCGTCGATTACCGGACCGGCGACGTCGAAACAGGCGGAAGTGGCGTTCCCGCCCGTCGTCGCCAGGAACGCCTCCACGATCGGCACGAGCCCTGGGAAGTCGGCGCTGTGAAATTCCTGTTCGGCGACGAACTTGCGTGGTCCCGCCTCCGGCGAGACGAGCGCAAGCCGGGTCTTTGTAGCCCCGATATCGCCGCCGATCAGCATCACGGTACCGCCTTCCAGAGTTGCTGGATCTGCTCCAGCGATTGTCCCTTCGTCTCGGGCACGCAAAAGTAGATCCATATCCAGGCAAAGACGCAGAACAGCGCGAACATCCAGAAGGTCAAGGAATTCCCCATCGCGCCAATCAGCGTCAGGAAGAACTGGCTTACCAGGAAGGCCGAGCCCCAGTTGACCGCCGTCGCGACGGCCACCGCGCGGCCGCGGATGTGCCCCGGGAAGATCTCGTTGATCACTGTCCAGACGACCGGTCCCATCGAAAAGGCGAAGCAGATGATGAAGCCGACGAGAGCGAGCAGGGTGACGATGCCGGCGGCGCTCGGCCCGGCCGGCGCGGCGCCGGCGGCGGGTGGGACGATGAACCGGAAGGCGATGCCGACCGCGACCAGGCTGATCGCCATGCCGATCAATCCCGCGAGCAGCAGCTTCCGCCGTCCGAGGCGGTCGATGAAGGCGATGGCAATCAAGGTGGCGAGCACATTGACGCCGCCAACCGCCCAGGTGGTCGCCATCGTCTGCGCCGATTGGCTGGCAAAGCCGGCGGAGGCGAAGATCTGGTCGGCATAGTAGATGATCGCGTTGATGCCGGTAATCTGCTGGAAGACGGCAAGCCCGATGCCGATCATCAGCGGACGCCGCCATTGGCGATGGAAGACCTCAGCCCAGGAGGCACGGTCGCCTTCCTGGCGTAAAGCCGTCTCGATGGCGTCGAGGCGTGGCTTGGGGTCGACGCCCGGGCGAATCTTGGTTAGTTCCGCAGCCGCATCGGAGCGGCGACCCATCTTCATCAGCCACCGCGGCGATCTCGGCGCCACCACCGCCACCGCGAACAGCAGCAGCCCCGGCACGGCGGCCGCCCCAAGCATGACCCGCCAGGCATCGCTCTTCGACAGCCAGCCATCGATCAGGTAGGCGAGGAAGATGCCGATGGTGATGGCGAGCTGATAGGCCGAGACGAACCGGCCGCGCACGGCCGCCGGTGCCAACTCGGCGGCATAGAGCGGCGCGGCGACGGCGGCCACTCCGACTCCGGCGCCGATGATCAACCGCCCCGCGACCAGGACGACCGTATCGGGTGCCAGCGCTTGCACGACGGCGCCCAGCGTGAACAGCGCGCCGGCAACCAGCACCGTGCGCTTGCGGCCGATCCGATCCGCCAGTTCGCCGGCGGCGAGCGCACCCAGCAGAGCGCCGAGGGTGACCCAGCTCGTCACCACCTCGACCAGCAGCGCGCTCAACGAGAAGGTCGCCTTGATGCCGTGCAGCGCGCCAGAGATCACTCCCTGGTCGTAGCCGAACAGCCCACCGGAGAAGAGAACGACCACCAGGACCACCACGAGCCAGGGCGTCACGCTCTGGGCAGATGACGGCGGCTGTGCCACCGGTCGCGCCGGCTCCTTGCGGGAAGGCAGGGAGCGCGCGTCCGGACCGGTGGGAATCGTAAGGGCTGACTTCACTTAAATTCTCCCTGCGTCAGGCCGAAAGTGCCAATGGCGTCGAAGGCCAAGCGGCCGCGTCGCCCGTGCCTGCCAAGACCGTCACCATAGCCGCCGGTCCGGTGAGCCAGGAGGCTCGGAAACTACGCAGATCAGAGCAACGCTGGTGAGTCCAGGCCGCTGTTGGGCGGCCTGTGCGGCCTGCGTTCATTGCGTCTGGGGTTGTGCCTTCCGGTACCGCAGACGCTCGCCGGCATGGGTACTTTCCGACCCTGCTCCTGGCTGTCTCCCGGCGGCTATGGTGCGGATCGACAAGACTTCCGCGGATTGTCACCGCTGCCTGCTCAGCGCTTCCGCTTGCGTCCATGACGCCGTGTGAAAGCGGGTGATTGCTTCGACAGCGCTTTGCAATCCTATCGGGTACGAACACGCCAGGCGCCGGCCGCATAACCGGGCACGCAACCAAAAGACAAAAGAAGGCTGGAAAAATGGACGCACCTACATCGACGCAGGAACTTCCAAACCGGAACCGGCCGACGGAGACCCCTGGCGGAAAGCCAACTTTGAGCGTCGAGGAATTGCGGAAAACCAACGCCTACTGGCGGGCGGCGAATTACCTGTCGGTCGGACAGATCTATCTCTACGACAACCCGCTCCTGCGCGAGCCGTTGACGCTGGCGCACGTCAAGCCACTGGTGGTGGGACATTGGGGAACGACGCCGGGACAGAACTTCATTTACGTCCACCTCAACCGGGTCATCAAGAAGCACGATCTGGACGTGATCTACATCGCCGGCCCGGGTCATGGTGGCCCGGCCCTGGTGGGCAACGTCTATCTCGAAGGGACGTGGAGCGAGGTTTATCCGAACGTCACCCAGGATGAGGCCGGACTGAAGAAACTGTTCAAGCAGTTTTCCTTTCCCGGCGGCATTTCGAGCCATGTCGCGCCGACGACGCCGGGGTCGATCCATGAGGGGGGCGAGCTTGGTTACTCCCTCAGCCACGCCTTCGGCGCCGCGTTCGACAATCCGGAACTGATCGTGGCCTGCATCATCGGCGATGGCGAGGCGGAAACCGGCCCGTTGGCGACGGCATGGCATTCGAACAAATTCCTCGATCCGATCACCGACGGCGCGGTGCTGCCGATCCTGCATCTGAACGGCTACAAGATCAGCAATCCGACCGTGCTGGCCCGGATCGAGCATGACGAGTTGGAACAGTTCTTCCGCGGCTGCGGCTGGACGCCCTACTTCGTCGAGGGCGACGATCCGGCGACCATGCACGAACTCATGGCCACCACCATGGAGCGGGCCATCGGGGATATCCGGCAGTTCCAAACGACAGCCCGCGCGAGCAAGGATGCCTCCCGGCCGCGCTGGCCGATGATCGTCCTCCGCTCGCCCAAGGGCTGGACCGGGCCGAAAATCGTCGACGGCCTGCAGGTCGAGGGAACCTTCCGCGCGCACCAGGTGCCGCTGCTCGTCGATGCCGATCACCCCAAGCATGTCGCGCAACTTGAAAGCTGGATGAAAAGCTACAAGGCCGAAGAGCTGTTCGACGGGACCGGTCGCCTGATCGCCGAATTGGCCGAGCTTGCGCCGAAGGGCGACCGGCGGATGGGCGCCAATCCCCACGCCAACGGCGGCATTCTGCTGCGCGACCTGCAAATGCCCGACTTCCGCGCCCATGCGGTTCACGTGCCTTCCCCGGGCGCCGTCGACGGACAAGACACCCTGGTGTTGGGCGACTTCTTCAAGGACGTCGTCAAGCTGAACGAAAGCAACTTCCGGGTCTTCGGCCCGGATGAGACGATCTCGAATCTTCTCGGCGCCGTCTTCGAGGTCACCAGCCGCCAGTGGGATGCGAAGACGGTTGGAAACGATGAGTTCCTCGCTCCCGCCGGCCGTGTCCTCGACTCGATGCTCAGCGAGCATCAGTGCGAGGGGTGGCTGGAAGGCTACCTGCTGACCGGGCGGCATGGGGTGTTCAACAGCTACGAGGCGTTCATCCGCATCGTCGATTCGATGTTCAGCCAGCACGCCAAATGGCTGAAGGTCACGCTGGAGCTGCCATGGCGCCGCAAGATCGCGTCCCTGAACTATCTGCTTGCCTCCCACGTCTGGCAGCAGGACCACAACGGCTTCACCCACCAGGACCCCGGCTTTCTCGACCACGTGGTCAACAAGAAGGCCGACATCGTGCGCATCTACCTGCCGCCCGATGCCAACTGCCTGTTGTCGACCTTCGACCATTGCCTGCGCAGCCGGCACTACGTGAACGTGGTCGTCGCCGGCAAGCACGCCCTGCCGCAATGGCTGACCATGGAAGAAGCAGTCGTTCATTGCACGCAAGGGCTTGGCATCTGGCAATGGGCCAGCAACGACCAGGACGGCGAGCCCGACGTGGTCATGGCCTGTTGCGGCGACACGCCGACGCTGGAGATTCTGGCGGCGGTGTCGATCCTGCGCCAGCATCTGCCCGAGCTGAAGATCCGGGTGATCAACGTCGTCGACCTGATGAAGCTGCAATCCGCCAGCGAGCATCCGCACGGGCTGAGCGAGGCGGATTACGATTCGCTCTTCACCAAGGACAAGCACATCATCTTCGGCTTCCACGGCTACTCGTCGCTCGTGCACCGGCTGACCTACCGCCGGACCAACCACAACCTCCATGTGCGCGGCTATAAGGAGGAGGGCACGATCACCACCGCCTTCGATATGCGCGTGCAGAACGACCTGGACCGCTTTCATCTCGTCCAGGACGTGATCGACCGCCTGCCGCACCTCGGCAGCAAGGGTGCCTATCTGAAGCAACTGGTGCAGAACAAGCTCGTCGAACACAAGCTTTACATCGACGAGCATGGCGAAGACATGCCGGAGATCCGGAACTGGAAGTGGGGCGCTTCCAGATGAGCGCGCAAGACCTGATGGACACTGCCCACCGGCTGGTGGGCAGTGGCAAGGGGCTGCTCGCCATGGATGAGAGCACGCACACCTGCAACGAGCGGTTCGCCGGCGTGGGCATTCCCCAGACCGTGGAAGCAAGGCGGGACTATCGGGAATTGCTGGTGACCACACCGCATCTCGGTGACAGTATCAGCGGCGCGATCCTCTACGACGAGACGATTCATCAACAGAAGAAAGACGGCACGCCGTTCGTCCAGATTCTCACCGAGGCCGGCATCATTCCCGGCATCAAGGTCGACACCGGCGAGGAGGACCTGGCGGGTTATCCAGGCGAGATGATAACCGAGGGCCTAGACGGATTGCGTGAGCGTCTGCGGGACTATTTCCAGATGGGCGCTCGATTTGCCAAATGGCGAGCGGTCATTTTCCCAGGAGACGGACTTCCCAACCGGGGCTGCATCGAGGCCAACGCGCACGGGCTGGCCCGCTATGCCGCCCTGTGCCAGGAGGCCGGACTCGTCCCCATTGTCGAGCCGGAAGTGCTGATGGCGGGCGAGCACACCATGGAACGCTGTCGGGAGGTCACGGAGCAGACGCTACGAAGCGTCTTCGCCCAACTCAGCGAGCAACGCGTCCTGCTGGAGGGCATGATCCTGAAGCCCAACATGGTGCTCCCGGGATTGCGCTGTCCAAAGCAGGAAGCAGTGGACGAGGTGGCCGCCGCCACGGTGAAATGCCTTCTCAGAGTGGTTCCCGCAGCGGTTCCGGGAATAGCGTTTCTGTCGGGCGGCCAATCTGCCGAGCTGGCCTCTGCCCGGCTAAACGCAATGAATATCATCGCGAT
>Ga0181529_10005187_pt1 | contig 13730 bp, 12 predicted proteins | sample PEATcosm2014_Bin_36_FD_119763 | JGI IMG/M metagenome (GOLD analysis project Ga0181529, IMG submission 119763) | Peatland microbial communities from MTU Mesocosm Facility, Houghton, MI, USA - PEATcosm2014_Bin10_30_metaG | ecosystem: Environmental > Terrestrial > Soil > Wetlands > Peat | place... | reverse complement strand
GCGCCTTCCGCTACAGCGCTCCTGGCCCTGCGGAAGCGGACTACGACGGCAAGTTCGGAAGTAGCTCTCTTGGGGGTAGGCGATGTGCCTTACGATTCTTTTGCCCGGAGGATGCCTCATCCGTCTCGCTCTGCGGGTGTTTTCGATGCAAAGCAAAAACCCCAGTTGCCTCCGCTGCCCGCGTCGCGAACCGAAGTCGAAAACGCCGTTGCGATGTTCACCCACGGCAGTGTGGCACTTCTCGGTGCACAGGCCACTGAAGCTCAATTCAAAAAGCAATCGCTGGGCCGGTTCACCATCATTCATCTCGCTGTCCATGCGTTTTCCGACCCCAAAGACCAGGCACACGCAGCTTTGTTGCTCGCTCCAGATGAATCGGGCGAAGAGGATGGCTTCCTACAGCCGCGCGAGATCTCGCAATTGTCGATCACAGCGAAACTCGTCGTATTGTCGGCGTGCAACACCGGGGCGGGGCCTTCCTTCGGCCAGGAGGGTATCGCGAACCTCGCCCGTGCATTCCTGATAGCCGGCGCGTCTTCGGTGGTGACTACCCTATGGAGTGTTGGCGACACCGGATCGAGCGAACTGATGGCGGAGTTTTATCGGAATCTCCACGCTGGGCAGGACGTGGCGACGGCACTTTGGAACGCCAAGCAAACCCTTCTTAAACGGTTCGGGCCCAGCATTCTGCCGACGGTGGCAGCCTTTCAGGTGGTCGGCAATGGAAGCGTCGTGATCAGACCGACCCCGAATCCAACCCCAAACGGAGATAAGCCATGAACCTGACCACAGAACAAAAGAGTCAGATCCTTGACAAGATAGAGCTGTACATTAACAGCCGCTTCTTTAACCCTCTTGCAGATCTTGCCGCATGGACGAAGTCGTGGCCTGAAGCGCGCGGATGGATTCAGGCCAGCAGCACATCCGAGGATTTCGAAGAACGCATCAGGCAGTCGCTGGCCAAGCTCCGCTCCAGCCACATCGCATTCTTTCACGGGAGCGGCCAAGGCGTTCCAGCACCTTACGCGTTGAATGCGACGTTTCTCAAATCCGATGACCCGGAGCCCGTTTGGGTATTCCTCGACGTGTTCGAAGGCGGTGTCGCCCACAAAGCCGGCATCGAGACCGGAGAGAGCCTGATCGCCGTCAACGGGAATGGCGTTAGGCCGCCCGAAATGCCCCGATTTGATCTCGGGTCATCCAACGAACTAACGATCACCTCGCGCTCTGGACAGGCCAGAAGTGTGCCGCTCGTGCTGCCCGCACCCACCGACAAGGGAAGGCCGCCGATGTCGGAGGTGCGGACAGTTCACGCCCGGAAGTTGTCTGATCGTCTGGGCTACGTGCGAGTCGCATACTTTCCAGGAGCCGCTGGCGACAAGTTCGCCCTCGCCTACGACCGTGCCGTCGCAGAATTGGGCCAGATTGATGGCCTCGTAATCGACCTTCGTGGCAATGTTGGCGGCGGATTGGGGTCACTGCGGGTAATGAGCTCGCTCTGTGCGGACAAGCGTCCCATCGGCTACAACGTTACTCGGAAGGTTGCCGACGAGGGATATAGAAAAGATAAGCTCGTACGGATCGATCAGATCCCCACTACGAAGCTGGCTCAGCTCAAAATGCTCATCCGGTTCAAGATCCTCCACCGCGACCGCTCGATCGCCCTATTCACAGAGGGTCTCGGGCAGCGTGGGTTCCACGGCCGCATCGCGATGCTGATCAACGAACACACGAAGAGCGCCGCAGAGATGATCGCCGACTTCGCCGCTACAAATCACCTGGCCACCCTGGTTGGCACCCGAACCGCGGGCGAAGTCCTCGGGGCAGTGAACTTCCTGGTGGGAGAAGGCTATCGACTGCGGATCCCGATCGGCGGTTGGATGAGCTGGAATGATCGACTGCTGGAGGGCACCGGCGTTTCGCCAAATGTTGAAGCGACTCCGTCTATGGCAACGCTACGCGCTGGCCAAGATGTCGCGCTGCAACGCGCGATTGAATTATTGTGAGTTAATTAACAAGTCTGGCCGTCTCCAACTTTGCGTGACCGCAACATTATCAAATCACCTCAGCCCCGCCAACTATGGGAGGATTGCGGTCAGTCGTCTGCCTGCGTCCCGCGTAGAGTGACATCGACGATATTTGATCGTAGAACGTGGTTCGCAGCATCCCAATCGTAGAGGCGTTGCCTGGCAAAGAAGCCAAGGAGGTGTTCCGGTATGCACTCTGCGAACTTGGGGCGGAACCGTGGGTCGATTTCGGGATCCGTATCCTGCGGCGATGCGTCCAAGGAGCGCTTCAATTCGACTGGGGAACACCGGCCGCGAATGGTCCCGGGATTCGACAGCCAGCCCACGGCCGAAACTCCACACTGCCACTGTTCGTAGTCTGGAAGTGTTGCGGCGCGGCTGCGCGCCACTGCCTGACGATTTCTTCCCAGTGTGACCACGCTTTCATCGAGCGTGGCGACATCGAAGAAAAACAACCGACGGCCTCCGACCAACCGGCCCGCGCCCTCACCGATAAAGACGTTGGTCTCCGCCCAGCCGCTGGCATCGTGCCAAATCTTGGAAGCCGCGCCATTCCATTCTTAACAGCCGCCTCGACGGCCGGCCGGATGCGGCTGAGGAGTTGAGGCGTTCTGGATTCCATCTCCGACGCGACCATGGCCGGGATGTTTCCGGCAGCCTCGACGACGCTCCGTAACCACAGCGTGAACACCTGCCAGTCGGTGCATTCCTCGACGGCTTCGGCCGAGTGCTTCCAGGGGACTCGCCTGGCCTGCTCCAAGGCGCGCCGCTCTGTCTGCTGGCGAACTCGGTCTATGGGGCTAGCGTCGCATTGACTCCGCTGCATTGGCATAACCGTCCATGTCGCACGGTTCTATTCTGCACCAAAACGCGCGGCTGATTCATGCCCACCGGCGAGTGACACGCCGTTCTAAGTTCGCAGCACCGGGATCGCGGTTAATCCGCCCAGTACCCAAAGATGTTGGCGGTTTGGGGGAAACAGGTTGCTTGGTTGATTTTGCGGGAGAACCAATATGAGTCAAAAAGGGGGTAGATCAAAATGCTGATCCATAACAGAAGTCCGAGAACCGAGTGGGCTAAGGAACTGACTGGGTATTGGAGGGAGTTGTTGTTCTGGATGCTCCTGCTACCGGCCTTTGGGGCGCTTGGGTCGATCCGACCTCGTCGACAAGTCGCTGGCCTAGTTGAGGCCTGCGCCTTCCTGCTGGTCGCTATTTCATCTGCTGGCAAGCTGATGAGCCTCGGGCTTGAATTCGCGAATTGGAATCGAATAGGCCGGAGAGCCGCAGCATCCTGCATCGGGGCGGGCCTCCTTGCGGGAGTATGCATCGTGGCGGTCGCCCGCCTTTCGCAGCAACCCCTCGGACCCGATATCGGGTGGAACAAAGCAATGCTGGCCATTACACTCGGGCCGGTTCTAGAAGAAGTGATCTTCAGGGGCTATCTATTAACTGCTGCTCTAATGCTGACCCGACACCTGTCGCTGTCGGGCTTAGGCTCGGCTACATGTTCAACTGTGACCACAGCCGTAGTATTCTCGATTGCGCATCTCACGACAGCCGGAACAACCGCGATTCAGCTTTGCTGTATTCTGCTTACGGGCTGCCTGTACGGTTCTCTCCGATTCCGGCACGGATCGACCGCGGCAGCGGCTCTTGCCCATGCAGCGTACAATCTGTCGCTTTACCTCAGCTACTGGTGCGGGATTTCTCGCTGAAAGGCACGTTCTTGGCGGTCAGGATGGATTTTTTGCGAAATTCCGAGTATCGTTGCCTCTGAGGCAATTCGGAGCGGGCACCGGCGGCGGTTATGGCGTGCCCTTACATTACATTAGGCGGCTTCGGCGAAAATCAGCACTTTTCAAGTGGAGCCCGACCGGGTCCTTCTGGTAGGGCTGCTTTGACGTTGATTGATCGCAGTGGTCGCAGCATAAATAGCCGCAAGTGGCCCGACTGATCAGAGGGCCGAGGTCAGATGCCGTTGTACATTCGGCTGAGGACACTCGGAACAGGGGTTGAGACGACGGAGAGTGAGCAGCTTTAAGCGGGCACAACGAAGGGCACCTCTGGGGCTACATCGAGCCACATTGGTGGAGCCATCGTTCACTGCGGAATGCCGGTGGACGACGCGGCAGCAGTGCGTACTGATATGGATGAGCAGTCCTTGGTCGCTGTCGCTCAGATGTACTTCCAAGACTACGTAATCCCTACCGTGCTTCTCCTGTTTCCAGCCCATTGAGGCTCTCCAGCGAAAGACGAGATTGCGGCTCACGAAGTAAGCGATAGAGCAGAAGAGTGAGCAGCAACCCGACGATGGCAGCTACTGAGCCATAGAGGAAAACCGCCGAATAGCCAAACTTTCCGACAATAACTCCAGCGATGGGGCCGGTAATACCCATCGCCAGATCGAGGAATGCCGTATACACCCCAAGTGCCGCCCCGTGATCCTGATCTGCTACCAACTTGAGAGCTTCCACTCCGAGTGCTGGAAATACCAAGGCGAATCCACATCCACTGAGAGCTGCCCCCGCAAGAGCGACGTCGTGAGTGGTGGCCGACCACAAAACGAACAATCCGGCAGACTCCACAATCAACGACACCAGCGCAACTCGGAAGCCGCCCCAACGATTGATGGTGTCGGCGAACACGAGCCGAGTGACGATGAAACAACCCCCAAAGAGTATCAGTGCGAGAGCAGGATCAGTCCAATGCCGGCTGGCATAGTACAGCCCGGTAAACGTCGCAATCGCAGCAAATCCGACCGTGCCGAGAGTCAGCCCTAGCCCGTGGAACGACACTCTGGAGACCACTTTTGAAAACGCGAGGTGTGCACCTCGCAGTATCGGCACTGCAGCCACTGGCAAGGCAAGAACAAGGTTTACTACCGCTACTCCCGAGGCGACTGCCCCTATTGACATCAGGCCATACCTGGTCACAAGCCAAATACCAAGAGGGGCCCCCGCAGCCATTGCGCCATAGGATGCAATCCCGCTCCAGGAGATCACTTGCGCGGCATACCCTGGGCCGACTCGCCCCAACCCCCAAGTGGTCGCACCCGTTGCGACGCAGCTTTCGCCACAGCCGAGGATCAACCGACTAATCAGAAGAACGACAAAACAGGCCACAGTCTTGGTTTGGAGCCATGCTGCAACAAACAGGCAGAGTGCACTAAGCAAACCGACTACCTGGCCGGCCAAAACGGTTGCACGGGGACCCACAACGTCTGTCATTCGGCCGGCTCTAGCGCGTGTGACAAGGGTTGCCACATATTGCAAGCTGATTGCGACTCCGGCCCAAAAAGGGGAAAGGCCTAACTGGAGATGAACGAAACCGGGCAAAACTGCGAGGAGCAGCCCGATCGTTAAATAGTAAAGAAACACGAACAAAGACGTGTGAATGATTCGGATTGTTGCCAGCGTTGCGATCAAGTGTTTCAAGAATGCCTCCAGGCATGTTCTGTCGTTGTGGGCTCGCAATTTCGCTCCGGACCACGGAGCGAATTTCTACGATGCTATGCACCTCTCCATTTGCTTCAGGATGTATTCAGGTCGCGCCACCTTCAGGAGCGGTCTGAAGAGCCTTGCTCATCAAACGCCAGAGATACTGTGCGGCGTGCCTTTTTCCTGAGTCAACTGGACTCTCAACGGGGACAAAGCAATCAATTCGCCGTTCAACAGCCTGCGGCCTCCTGAAGCAATAGCTCTACCCGCGTGCACTGGTATTTTAGATGGCTGGCCGACGCCGCGACGCATTAGAGACAGGGCGTGTCGATATAGCGCCGCCGTGTGTCCATCAAGCGCCTTGTCAACCACCGACGACGCACACTCTCAGGATTCGGGAATTTCGCTTCGGCGGCATTTCCCCATCTTCGACGGTGAAGCTCGGCGGAATTCTCCGCCTAATGAAGAGTCAGCGGACAGCGTGGCTTTGGAAGATAAACGGGATCTGGCGATTCATCGACGCGCCATATTGACCGGCGATTCGCGTCGTGAGTAATCGAGCGCCTCTTGTTTGGCATCTTATATGCCTTAGTAGACGGTGTGCAGTTCGGAGCCCGCCTGGATTGGTGACGCGGAAACCGAGAAGCACATAAGGAGACTGTGATCATGAGCTTACCTCTTGAAGGAATCAACGTAATTGACTTTACAGGCGTGCAGGCGGGCCCAGCGTGTACGCAGTTGATGGCCTGGTTCGGCGCGAGCGTGCTGAAGGTAGAACGCCTCAACGGCGGCGATATTACCCGCCAGCAACTGCGCGACATTCCTGACGTAGACGCCCTGTATTTCACCCAACTGAACAGCAATAAGAAATCTCTCGCGGTGGACACCAAAACTCCCGAAGGCAAGAAGATCATGGAACAACTGATCCGGGAAGCCGACGTATTGGTGGAGAACTTCGCCCCGGGCGCAATGGACCGTATGGGGTTCACCTGGGAGCATATTCAGGAACTCAACCCGAGGCTCATCTATGGGTCGGTGAAGGGTTTCAATGATCAGTCGCCGTACTCGGACCTGAAAGTTTACGAGAACGTGGCGCAGTGCGCCGGCGGCGCCGCCTCCACCACCGGTTTCTGGGACGGTCCCCCGCTGGTCAGCGCGGCCGCGCTGGGCGACAGCAACAGCGGAATGCACCTCGCGATCGGCATCCTGACTGCTCTGATTGGCCGTCAGAAGACCGGTAAAGGCCAGAAAATTTCGGTCGCGATGCAGGACTGCGTGCTGAACCTTTGCCGTGTGAAGCTGCGCGACCAGTTGCGCTTGGAGCGGGTCGGCTATTTGGAAGAATATCCGCAGTATCCCAATGGCACCTTTACCGATGTGGTGCCTCGCGGCGGAAACGCGGGCGGCGGAGGCCAACCGGGGTGGGTGCTGAAGTGTAAGGGGTGGGAGACCGATCCCAACTCGTATATCTATTTCACCATCCAGGAGCAGGACTGGGGACCGACGTGCCAGGCCATTGGTAAGCCTGAGTGGATCACCGACCCAGCCTATTCCACCGCGCGTGCACGCCAGCCGCATATCTTCGAGATCTTCGCGGACATCGAGAAGTGGCTTGCCGACAAAACGAAGTACGAGGCGATCGATAAATTACGGCCCTACGGTGTTCCATGCGCGCCCGTGTTGAGCATGAAGGAAATAGCATATGACCCGGCGCTGCGCGCGAGCCGCACCATCGTCGAGGTTCCGCACAAGCAACGCGGCAGCTATCTCACCGTGGGCAGCCCGATCAAGTTCTCGGACTTCACTCCTGAGATTACCAGCTCCCCGCTGCTGGGCGAGCACACTGGCGAGGTGCTGGCGGGATTGGGATATAGCTCCGAACAGATCGCCAGGCTGCGTGAGAAGAAGGTTCTTTTAAAGGACGGGGTTGCGGACACCCATCCGGAGCACAACACGCCCGCCCTAGCGAGCAAGTGATGAATAGCGCTACGCAAACACCCGTTGATTTCGAACACCTGGTCGAGGCACTCGGCGACGCAATTGTCGTCGCCGATCCGAGCGGCACCATCACCGTATGGAACCCCGCCGCCGAGCGCCTCTTCGGATTCACTCCGGCTGAGGCGCTCGGCAATTCGCTCGATCTCATTATTCCCGACCGCTTGCGTGCGCGCCATTGGGCTGGTTACGGAAAGACCATCGCGAGCGGCGAGACACGCTACGCTCACGACGTGCTGCGGGTTCCCGCCGTGCATAGAGACGGGCGAGCGTTGTCGATAGCATTTACGGTCGGACTGCTGAATGGTCCGCAAGGCACGGTAGCAGGTATCGTGGCAGTGATTCGCGACGAAACCCAATCCTTCAACGAGAAGCGGGACCTGCTCAATCGTCTCGCTGAGTGCGAGGGAAATAAAGCCCACTAAGAGGAGAGGTATTCCATGATTGCGACCGAAACGAAATCATCGAACGAACTGGAATCGTCGAACGGAAAGAAATCGGCTTTAACCGACGGATTTCACCTGGTAGTCGATGCATTGAAACTCAACGGCATCGACACGATTTATGGCGTCGCGGGAATTCCGATCACGGATCTGGCCCGGCTGGCGCAGGCCGAAGGAATAAGGTTCATCGGCTTCCGGCATGAACAATCCGCTGGAAACGCCGCCGCGATCGCCGGCTATCTGACCAAGAAGCCGGGGATTTGCCTGACCGTCTCCGCACCGGGGTTCCTGAACGGCCTGGTGGCGGTCGCGAATGCCACCACCAATGGGTTCCCGATGATCCAGATCAGCGGGTCGAGCGACCGCGAGATTGTCGATCTCCAGCAAGGCGACTACGAAGAACTGGATCAGATGAATGCGGCGAAACCTTACACCAAGGCAGCCTTCCGGGTGAACAAACCCGAAGATATCGGCATTGGAATCGCACGCGCAATACGCGCCGCGGTTTCGGGAAGACCGGGTGGCGTCTATTTGGATTTGACCGCGGAAGTGCTCGGCGCGGCACTCGATGCGAATGCGGGTGCGGAGTCGCTGGTACAGGTTGTGGAACCAGCGCCGCGGCAGATTCCCGCGCCGGAATCGATCGAGCGCGCCCTCGACCTTCTGGCGAGCGCCGAGCGCCCACTTATCATTCTCGGCAAAGGCGCGGCCTACGCACAGGCTGACTCCGACATCCGGTCGTTCATTGAGAAGACCGGTATTCCTTATCTGCCGATGTCGATGGCTAAAGGGCTCCTGCCCGATAACCATCCGCAATCCGCGGCTGCGGCCCGCTCATTGGTTCTGGCTCAGGCCGATGTGGTCATGCTGATCGGAGCCCGGCTGAACTGGCTGCTGGCACATGGCAAAGCCCCGCGTTGGTCCCCAACTGCGCGTTTCGTGCAGGTCGACATCTCGCCGACGGAGATCGATAGCAACCGGCCCATCGCGGCGCCGGTCGTTGCGGATATCGGGTCAGCTATGGCAGCGTTCCTGTCCATGCTCAAGCCCGGACAAATCGTGCCTCATGCTGCCTGGATCAAATCCATCGAGGAACGCAAACAACACAATATCGAGCGCATGGCGGCTCGGCTGACTGCCAATCCCAGCCCGATGAACTTCTCGAGCGCACTGCGGGCGGTCCGCGATTTTCTCGCGGACAAGCCGGATATATATCTTGTCAACGAAGGGGCCAACACGCTCGACTTCGGCCGCGACATTATCGACATGCACGAGCCTCGCAAACGTCTCGACTCCGGCACCTGGGGTGTGATGGGTATCGGTATGGGTTATGCCATTGGCGCAGCGGTGACGAGCGGAAAGCCCGTGGTCGCCATCGAAGGCGATAGCGCTTTCGGGTTCAGCGGCATGGAGATCGAGACCATTTGCCGCTATTCGCTTCCGATCGTCACAGTCGTCTTCAACAACGGTGGCATCTACAGGGGCGACGACGTCAACCGTAGCGGGGGCGCCGATCCATCGCCAACTATTCTCATGAGGACTGCGCGCTATGACAAACTGATCGAGGCGTTCGGCGGCACAGGCTATCATGTGACCGATCCGCAAGGCCTCACCAAGGCTCTCGCAGAAGCAGTGGCGTCGGGTAAGCCGGCGATCATCAACTGCGTCATCGATGCCACTGCGGGAACCGAGAGCGGCCATCTGCAGAGTCTGAACCCAACTTCCCAGATCGACAGTGGACGAAAGTGAACGCCATCGCGACCATCCCCGCCGCTGCACCGCTTCTGAACAACCTTTCTGAGCTGCTCACACGGCACGTTCAGGAGCGGCCCCAGCGAACTGCCGTTGGGAGCTCAGACCGCGGGACCGTACTTAGCTACAGCCAGCTTGACGTTCTCGTCCGGTCGGCGATGATCCAACTCTCCGGGCTCGGACTGAGGCGCGGCGCCACGATCGCCCTCGTCTCGGACAACACGGTTGAATTCGTGGTCGGTCTGCTCGCTATTGTGTCTTTGGGAGCCCGTGTCGCGCCGCTGAACCCGGCGCTTACGTCTGATGAATTGAGCACGCGACTCTCGGAACTCTCTGCGTATGCCGTGTTCGCTCCGAGACATCTGGCAAGCAAGCTAGACTTTGCGGATGCCGGCGCCGGAAGCGCCGCGCGGTGGATCATGAGCATCGAGGGTTCCGGCAGCGACTATGACGTAAGAATTGAGAATACACACCGACAAAGCCCGGTGCCTGGCGTGGCTATCAACACGACGGTTCTCATCGACGGTGAAGACGTCGCTCTTTTGATGTTCACCGCCGGGACTACTTCAGCGCCCAAGCTCGTTCCCTTGACGCACGGCAACGTTGTCTCATCGATCCGGGACATAGTCTCCGGGTATGATCTATCCCCGCAGGACGCGACCCTGATCGTCATGCCGCTGTTCCATGGGCACGGGCTCGTGGCGGGGTTGCTGGCAACCCTGGCGAGTGGCGGCAGCGCCTATCTTCCGAGCACTGGCGTGTTCTCGGCTCACCTGTTTTGGGCAGACGTAGTCCGCCTCGGAGTGACGTGGTACACGGCGGTACCAACGATTCACCGCATTCTCCTGAACCGTGCTTCCCAGGATTACCCAAGCGGTTCTCGAGTGGCCCTTCGTTTCATCCGCAGTTGCAGTGCTCCGCTTGACCAGGAACTCGCAGCAGCGACGAGCGCCACGTTCCGAGCCCCGGTGATCTCCGCCTACGGGATGACAGAGACTTCTCATCAAGTGTCGTCCAACCCACTTCCCATCCATGGATCGAACAGGAGTGCGTCAGTGGGCCTGCCGACGGGAGTCCAGGTCCGAATCGCCGCCGACGATGGAAAGGAAGCTGCAACTGCTAGCGTCGGCGAAATCTGGGTCCGGGGCGCAACGGTTACGACCGGATATCTCAACAATCCTGTCGCAAACTCCGCGAGTTTTGTCGACGGATGGTTTCGGAGTGGCGATCTCGGCAACAGGGACGAGGACGGCTACCTCTTTGTGACGGGAAGGCTCAAAGAAATCATTAACCGCGGCGGAGAAAAGATCTCACCGGGTGATGTCGACGCGGTCCTCTTGTCCAACGCGAAAGTGCTCGAAGCGGCATCATTCGGCGAGGCCGACGTGACCTATGGAGAGAATGTCAACGCTGCTGTCATTCTGCGTCCGGGAATGGAAGCGACTGAAGGTGAGCTGCGAGACTACTGCCGAACGAAACTCAGCGCGTTCGAAGTTCCCCAACGGATCTACATCGTGGCCAACTTTCCACGCACCGCAAAGGACTCCACTGATCGGCGTGCGCTTGCTCTGCAGTTTGCCACCGGCTGATCAGCGTCTGAGCAATAGAAATAGTCAAGAAACATTGAAGGAGCGATTCAAGCGATGCCCACCGAACTTATGACAATTTCCCCCGATCAAGCACTTAAAATCAGGATTCGCGACATCCTGCTCAACGCGCTGGCGGTTTCGTCGGGAGCTATCGACGCGGTCAGCTTTCTTGATCTAGGCAAGGTCTTCTCGGCCTTCATGACAGGAAATGTCGCCTTTCTCGGGCTGCGGGCCGCAGGCGCCACGGGGCCCGGCTGGACGAACATCTTCGCTGCGGTGTTTGGCTTCACTTTGGGGGTGTACCTTTCGACGCGAATCGTTAGGCCTTCCGAAGCCTTTGGTATTTGGTCTCAACGGGTGACGGTCGCGCTCTGCTTATCGCTGATTGCGCATGCAGCCTTCCTGTCCGTTTGGTTCGCAAGTAACGGCCAGCCTTCGGTTGGCGTCGTCCCCTTTCTTCTCGCCGCGTGGAGTTTTGCGATGGGGATGCAGAGCGCCGCAGTTCGAAGGCTTCATGTGGACGGTGTGTTTACAACTGCTGCGACGGCAACCATCATATTCCTTGCCGGCGACCTCGCCAACTGGCCCGCGACAGCGAGAGAGAGGCGGCGGCTTACAGGCGTCCTCGCCTCGTTGTTCGTTGGCGCCACCGCCGGAGGCCTGCTTTCGGTTCATGCGCACATCTACGCCCCGGTCCTGCCATTCATGATCACCGTCGTGGTGGTCGCAACGGCAGCGTTCGCGTTGGGAAATCTTGACGCTGAGGGGGCAGAGGAGGCACAACCGTCGGCGACGCAAACCTCTACCGGAAGGGTGGCACCCACGGGATTCCCATCTCTCCCGCACTCGAATTGATAAGTCGGGGTAGAACAAAGCTGCGCTAACGAATTGTATTCACAGGAGGTTTACATGGGAGAAGCATCTCAAGAGACAGGCCGAATTGCCGCACAAAGTGAAATAAGAAGTGTAGTCGTCCGCGGTAGTGCTACCGGCTTCGCACAGGAGATTCTTGCAGGTCCTCATCGCCTGTCGGCTGATGAACCCGTGTCTGTAGGCGGCGGAGACACGGGCCCATCGCCTTACGATATTCTGCTCGCCGCCTTGGGCGCCTGCACTTCGATTACCTTGGGGATGTACGCCCGGCGGAACGGATGGCCCCTCGCGGAGGTCATTGTCAACCTGCGACATTCGAAGGTACACGCCATCGATTGTGCCGAGTGCGAGGCGAAAGAAGGGATACTGGATCGGATTGAACGGGACATTCATCTTACGGGATCATTGACCGAGGAGCAGCGATCTAAGCTGCTCGACATTGCAAATAAATGTCCGGTGCATCGAACACTGACATCAAAGAGTGTGATTGTGACTCGTGCCGTTTGACGGAACTGAGTTCTGTTCCCCTCTGCCGCGCCAGGTTCTCCGGAGTGCGCCAGGCACGCGGCTAATGACGATGTTCCTGAGGTCGCCTGCGCGGGCAGCTTGGAGTGAAGCTGCCCGCGAAAGGGCTCGGGGGGGCTCGGCAGAGCCCGTTCGCACTTGGTTAGCCGTTGATACCCAGCCGCTTCATCTTAGAGATCAAAGTTGTTCGCGGCAGGCCCAGCCGCACGGCCGCGCCATTCCGGCCGCCGAGCACGCCGCCGCTTTTCTGGATAGTCTGCAGGATGTGCTGGCGCTCCAGTTCTTCCATCGTCACAGGCGCGGACGATTTCATTTGAGTCAGCTCGGGCAGCGAACCGTTCAACAGAGGGCCGGTTGACAGAATCACAGAGCGCTCAACCACGTTTTGCAGCTCCCGGACGTTGCCCGGCCAGGAATGGCGCACAAGAGCCGCCATGAATGCCGTTGAAATCCCACTAATCCCTTTTCCCATGCGAAATGCGTAGTGCATCGCAAAGTGGTGGGCTAACAATCGGATATCTTCGGGGCGACTCCGCAGCGGCGGCAGTTCGATGGGAAAGACGCTAAGCCGGTAGAGGAGGTCCGCGCGGAATTGCCGTTCGTCCACCATCTGTGCAAGATTCCGATGTGTCGCGCAAATCACGCGCACGTCGGTGTGAACCGTGCCGGCTCCGCCCAATCGCTCGAACTGTCTTTCCTGCATGACCCGAAGGAGCTTTGGCTGTAACTCCAGCGGAAGGTCGCCGATCTCGTCCAGGAGCAAGGTGCCGCGATTCGCCCGCTCGAACCGCCCGATGCTGCGGGTGATCGCTCCAGTGAAAGCGCCGCGCTCGTGACCAAACAGCTCGCTTTCCAGCAAACCAGAAGGAATGGCAGCGCAATTCACCTTCACAAACGGGCCGTTCGCACGGTCGCTGGACTTGTGAATGGCTTCGGCAATCAGTTCCTTGCCAGTCCCGGTTTCGCCGTTGAGCAACACCGTGGCATCAGTCGGAGCCACAATCCGCACCATGTCCAGTAGGTCCCGTAGAGCAGGGCTCTTGCCGATAATGCCCGGAAATATCCTATCGGCGAGTTCGTCACCGTC
>Ga0181529_10005182_pt1 | contig 13736 bp, 9 predicted proteins | sample PEATcosm2014_Bin_36_FD_119763 | JGI IMG/M metagenome (GOLD analysis project Ga0181529, IMG submission 119763) | Peatland microbial communities from MTU Mesocosm Facility, Houghton, MI, USA - PEATcosm2014_Bin10_30_metaG | ecosystem: Environmental > Terrestrial > Soil > Wetlands > Peat | place... | reverse complement strand
CCGACGACATCGCCACGTTTCTGGGCAAGAAACTCAACGGCAACTACCAGGACGAAATGGGCAACCGCTACAACGTGCGCATCGAGGGCACGCGGGTCCGCCACTCGATGGGCATGGCATCGAACAGAATGTACGACAAGTTTGGCCAGATGCTTCGCATCGAGACCACGGCCAAGGACGTTTCCTTTTTCCAGCACTACCGAGCGGTAGAACAACGCAACGGCGAATCGGTGATGCAGTTCGCGCCGATAAAGAAAACCATCTACAGCCTGGGCGCGCTCCGGGAGGTACCGGGCGCCGCCAACCGCCGCTAGCAGGAGTTTCTGTCGGCCATCGACGATCCCAGCAGCAGCATCGACAAGCTCAACAAAATCACACGGACGGTTCACCCAGAGGCACGGTCTTATCGTGGGTTCAACCGTTTCGACGGGGACGACGAAGCCTTTTCCTGGCGCTTGCCCGCGGGGAGTTCGCCATCGGTGGCGTGCAAAACAAGGCGCTACGCGGTCGGTTCCCGCAACACCACAGCGGTCAAATGTCCAGGCTTCTAAGCAGGCTTCGCACACACGGGCTCATCAGGAAGGCGACTCACTGCTACAAGTACTATCTGACGGTGCTCGGCAAACAGGCTGTGGCGTTGAGTCTCAAACGCAAGGGACCGATCATCATTCCAGAGCTTGCCGCAGTTCCTTCTCGCGGATTCAAGACCCTGCCAATTCCGGCAAGAAACTCACTACGTAGGTACTCACGGTCGCGGCTAGGATTCGGAGCTGCACGCGTAAGCAAGCGGTCAAGACACTTCAGAGAGACTACACTAGCCCGGACTACCTGGGAAAGCCCGGTAGATCGTAGAAAGTAGCGACTCCCCGCTCGATGCCTTTGACAGGCTGAGAGCAAATTGTCTTTCGCGAGAAAAAAGAGTCGCTATGAAGAAACCATATCAGATTGAATCGCAGCGAGCAGTAAGGCAGCTCGAGGCAATGGCTGCGGATAGGAATCCGGCGGTACCGATGGTGCTGCCCATGGCTGAGATGATCGGCTGGTTGCTCAAAGGCGTGGGTGAATGGATTCGTCCAGCCGGCTTGCAGTTGATGGATTTGTTGATGCAGGAAGAAGTCCGGGAACTGGCCGGCGAACGCAGCCGGCAGCAGCCGGGCAGGACGGCCAGCCTATGGGGTAGCGAGCGCGGTTACTTCGTAGTGCTGGGGCAAAAGGTGCCCATCCAGCGGCTGCGTGTGCGTTCGACCGGCGACCAGGAAGTGCCGTTGGGCAGCTACGAAATGTTTCACCGTGGCGAACCGCTGACGAAAACCGTGTGGGAAAAGCTGATGCTCGGACTGAGCACGAGGAAATACGGCCGGGCAGTGCGCGAGTTCACCGAGGCCTACGGGCTGGAGAAGAGCGCGATCAGCGAGCATTTCATCGAGGCGAGCCGGGAAAAGTTGCAGCGCATGATGGAGCGCCGGCTGGACAAGATGCGCTGCTGTGCGTTGCCGATCGACGCGACGCCGTTCGCCGGGCAGCAGATGGTGGGCGCGCTGGGCATCGGTGAAGACGGGCGGAAGACCATCTTGGGCATTCGGCAGGGAGCGACCGAGAACACGACGGTGGTCGGCGAGTTACTGGCCGACCTGGCGGAGCCCGGGCCCGATTTCGGCGCCATGAATACGTGGGGCAATCTCGCCGGCTTCGTCGCGCCCGTCGTGATCGGCCACTTACTGGAGTGGACGAGCAGTAACTGGAACCTGACCTTCTATGTTTCGGTCGGCGTGTACCTCACCGGCATCGTCTTCTGGATGTTACTCGACCCGGTGACGCCGGTAGAGCGGTAGTCGAGGCGCGTCCCGACGACCCGCCCAGTATTAATCGGCAGCCGCCGTTTCTCTTGGCGCCATCGTGTCACGAAAAACAATCTGACGCGGGACCGCCCTGCCACGACGCAGTAGTATCAACGCAAACGTCGGAAGCTAGTTCGCGCCGCAGCAGACTTGTTGACTTGCGGCGGCGGCTGGCCAGCAGGCGGTGTATCCGAATTGGTAGATGGGTCCAGCTGAGAAGTACCCGATCATAGTTCCCGGGATCCCAACCCATTGCCCAAAACCCGTTACAAATAGGTTCTGGCACACATCGCCGGATATGCTGCAGTTCTGAGTTCCTGAGTTGTACGCACCGGGTCCAATACCCCACTGGCAGCCCGCGCCACTCCAGGTTTGTTGGCCTGCTGTGGCGTTGGTCGAGTACGACCAAGTCAGGCTGCCTGTATTGAACATTGTTGGACACGACGCCGAGCCGGAGTAGTAGGAAATGCCCGTCCCCCCGTTATAGTTAGACATAGCCTGACATGAGAAGTTATAAGTCGTATTCGTAAACTGCACCGTTGCTGTCCCCGGGCTGGACATATAGGTTGCGCAGGTTTGTGCAGCCATCGGCACAGCGGCCAAGAGCGCTACTAGTAACCTCTTTGCCATGTCAGTTACCCTCCTCCTTTGAGGCAGTCAAAACGGAGTGCTGGAGGAGAAGATCGCGAGTCTCCTTGTACATTGAGACCACAGAATCGACTGCTGCCGGGCCCGCATCGAAAAGCGGCAACAATTGTCCGAGCATGGCGCCACCTTGCGGATGCACGATGATGTATTCTCGCATCGCTGCCTTCGGGTCAGGCCTGCTGCGGATTCTCTCAATATCGTCGATCGTTGCGCTCCAGCTCGCTGCCATTGACTTCCGGGTAGCCGCCAGCCGATCAATCTCGCGTCCGTCGCCCACAGCCGAGCGGTCGTCAAATACGACCATCTTCAGGGAGGCAGTGACAGTCACGGGCGGCGCACCGTTAGCGTCGAGTGGCAGAGCGACGTCGAGATTCCGAGTGGTGCTGGTGCGAAACGTCCGGTCCTCCGGGTTCCCACGCAGAAGAGCGGTAATATCATCCAGCACGAGGTAATTATTTTGCTTGGAACCATCCGCATATCGGCCCTCGACATACTGCCCCCATGCCGTCACCGTCTTCCGCTGAGTATTCAAGAGCGTCACCGTGACCACTGCGTGGTCGCCGGAGACGCGAACCCGTGAGTCCGCCACCTGAAGGGCAGCTTCCGGACCCGCCGCCAGCGCTATACCGAGAAAGCCGACAGTTGCCGATGCCATTAAGGCAATCCAGATCGTTTTCATCAAAAAGCTCCTTTCACCTCTGCGAGTCAGTATTGTCCTGCTGGCGAACACGGCATCTCGACCGCCTCGGCCAAGCTGCCCGCGAGCGCGGATGACGTCCGAACGAATCGCGGGGCCAAGTCACAACCCAGGCCGCGGACAAACCGTCGGACCAAATCGGCAACGCCTTTCCGCCGCATGCGTCCGCTCATTTCTCCGCCACCACGTGCCTAGCCGCCTGCCCCATTGCGTCTTCCAGCCGCCGGTGCAATTCCGCGGCGTCGGGCAGTCCGGTCAGCGGCTCACCGTTTATGAACATAGTTGGCGTGCCTTTCACGCCGACGACCGTTCCTATTTGCCGGTCGCGAAGGACCATTCCGAGAGATGTCTGGCGGCGCAGACAGTCCCGGAAGTCGCCAATATTCAGCGCCCCGATTTGCGAGGCCAGACCGTCTACCATTTGACCGACGTTATCCGCCGTGATCTTTTCCTGGTTCTCGAATAGGGAATCGTGCAGCCGCCAGAACGCATCGCCGTTCTGAGTCTGCGCACATGCGGCGGCTTCGGCGGCTTTTTGCGCCCACTTGTGACTCTGCGTCGGCATGTGGCGAAACACCAGCCGAGCCTTACCCCCGGAGGTCATCAGCGGCTCGGCCGCCAGCAGCGCTCGCAGCTTCTTGCAGTACGGGCATTCGAAATCGGAGAACACGACCACGGTCACCGGAGCCGTGGAGGGCCCCAGCGCGGCGTATTCTCCATCCAGGATCTGACTCATGCGTTTCTCCGCGTCCGCACGCTCTTCGCGCTCCGGATCGACCGTCGAATCTAGAATATCGCTGCTCAGGAAACGCAGGTCCGGGGATGCATAAAAAGTGGCCGAATACGGTCCCAACGCGCCATCGCCTTTGAACACAAGCTTTCGGAAACAAGTCCCGCCCACCGGCTCACTACCCTCCAGGCGAAGCGCGGCGTGTGCCGGCACGTGGTACTTCTGCGCCAGATAATGTGCCAGCCGGTCGCCATCGGCTGGGCTGACATCGCGACAGACGTCCACGCCCGCCATCGTCAGGCAAGGCCACAGCAGCAGACACGCCGCGGTTCTTCCGGCCTGCGATGTCGCACGAATGCGTTCGACCGCTCCCTGACGGTCGCCGCTCCGTTTGGAGGCGTTCGCACCAGCCGGGAGTTTTTCGATTGCACCGAGGATTGCGTTCGTGAGACTAGTGGCGATCTGCGCCGGCATCCTTGTCCTTCGCGGTTTGACCGTCTGCCCCGCTCGCCGGGGTTAAGCCGGGAACGGCAGTCATCAGAATTACGTCGTAACAGAGCGGGTCTTGGTTTCCGTATTTGTCTTGAATATTCGCCACATAGCGGAATTCGTTCCCGTACTGGTCGGTCTTCTCGCTCAGGGTGTAATTCAGGCTGATCGAAAGGATGCCGGCCTCGGAGAGCGATATCAGCTCGCTCGGCTCGCTGACGCCGTTGTGGTTGCGGTCGATCCAGAGCAACAGATAGGGCCAGACCGCATCGCCGGGGTCGATTTTGCCGTTTCCATTGCCGCCGTTCCTCGGGTCGTCGAATACGGCCAGCGCCTTGTAGCCATTGGGATTCTCGCTAGGGGGCTGGGGCGTGAGGTTGCCGAACAATTCGCTGGCGTTATCAATTGTGCCGTTACCGTTGCGGTCCAGCGCCAGCCAGGCATTGGAGTAGTCCGGATCGGTCCAGCTTGTCTGCAGAAGATCCCCGCTGAAGGTGAACCTGACTCCGTTCGGCAAGCTGGTCAGGTGAAAGCCCTGGTTCTTGGTATCGATAAGGATCGGTGTGTCGATTGGGCAATAGGGATATAGGTTCATGTAACACTGGACTTGTACCTCCGCATGGCTAGCGTTGGAGCAGAACAAGCCGTCCAGGCAGTAGCCAGCGCAAGGGATCAGACAGGCCTGGCAACTCTGGGCCGACGCTGGTGAGGCCATCAGCGCCAAAGTAAGCATGGCGCACAACAATAGAAAGTAAACTTTCATAAGTTCCCCCTGCTTAAGGGGTGAGTATTACATATTCTCTTGGGGGGGCAAGAATATTATGATGGGTGATTTAGCGCACGGTACTGCCGAGAAACGCTACAAGGTATATCGCTAGGCACGCACCGGCCTGTCGAACGTCACACAGCTCGGATAGCTTCTGACGTGTGAAATCAGACAAATAGTAACATTGGATATTACAAAATATCACAAAGGAATCGACGGGGACCGTTTGGCGATTGAAACACATGATATTCAAGACCAGCCCCGGGTTAGTTCCTCACTTATTGCCGTCGAAGGATGACGCGCACCTCGTCCTTACGGCTGCAGAATCACTTTCATCAAGCCGGGCTCGTGGGCATAGAGGCGGTCGAACCACGCAGGGCCGTCGGCTAGCGGGGCGACGGCGCTGATCAACGGGTCGACGCGGATGGCGCCGCTCGCCAACAGGTCGATGCAGGCCGGGTACTCGCCCGACGAGGCGCAAGAGCCGAAGATGCGAAGCTGGCGAGTAACTACGGTTTGCAGCGGCAATTCAATCTTAGGCGCTATATTACCCACCAGCGTGAGCGCGCCGCCCTTGCGCAGGGCGGCGATGGCGGTCTGAATCGGTTCGGTGGCGCCGACCGCTTCCACGGCAACATCCGCACCGCGCCCGGCGGTGCGTTCGCGGACGAACTCGGCGACATCGGCTTCTTTCGGATTGACGACGGCGGTGGCGCCGATTCCGCGCGCCAATTCCAATCTGCCCGCATCCACGTCGGCCACGACGATCTGCGTGCAGCCGGCCAGCTTAAGCGCTTGAACGGCGAGCGTGCCAATCATGCCGGCGCCGACGACGAGCGCGCAATCGCCCAATCGCACCGGCGTCAAACCAATCGCGTGCACGGCCACTGAAACCGCTTCGATCATGGCGGCGTGCTCGAACGGCAGCGCATCCGGCAAGTGATGAGTGATGCGCGCCGGGGCGACCACGTACTCGGCGAACGCGCCGTGGCGGCGGTAATCGCCGCAGGAGACACCCAGCACCTGCCGGTTGTCGCAGAGGTTGACTTCGCCGCGAGCGCAGAAGAAGCACGCGCCGCAATACACGGTGGAATCGAAAGTGACTCGGTCGCCTTCGTGGAAGCCGGCCACGCCCGCGCCCAAGCCGGCCACCGTTCCTGCGGCCTCGTGCCCCATCACCAACGGCGGCTGGCGGCGTCCGGTGCTGCCATCGAAGCCGTGGACGTCACTGCCGCAAATGCCGCAGGAATGGACGCGCACCAGTAATTCGCCCGGCCCCGGCGCGGGGACGGGCATCTCCACCAGTTCCAGTTGCCGGTATTGTTTCAGCAACAGTGCGTTCATATCGCTTACGCGAGTAACTCGCCGCGCATTACTATGACCGCTTGGCCGCCTAGGATCACCCGGCCGCCGTTCACCCTCACGCGGACGACGCCGCCACGTGCGGAAGCCTGGTACGCAGTGAAATCTGACTTACCAAGCCGCGCGGCCCAATACGGTCCCAGTGCGCAGTGCGACGAGCCAGTGACCGGGTCCTCGTCGACACCCGAGCCGGGCGCAAAAAATCGCGAGACGAAATCGTACCCGGCGGTGGAGGCGCGGGCGGTGACGATGATGCCGCGCGCTTCGACCTTCTTCAGCGCGCTCGAATCCGGCGTCGCCGCGCGCACTTCCTCCTCCGTCGCCACTTCCACCAGGTAGTCGAACTGATTCCGCGAGACGCTCGTGGCCTGGACGCCGAGCGCGGCGAGCAAACCCGGCGGCGGTTCCGCAGCGGCCGCGATCTTGGCCGGAAAATCGAGCTCGATCCATTCGCCGCGCTGGTCCGCCAGCAGCAGACCGCTGCGTGTGTGGAAGCGCGCCTGGCAGCCGCGCGCCAGGTGGCCGTCTTCCCACAGAACGTGCGCGCTGGCAATGGTGGCGTGGCCGCACAGATCCACTTCCACCGCGGGGGTGAACCAGCGCAGGCCGTATCCGCCGTCTTCCGGATGCAGGAAGGCGGTCTCCGAGAGGTTCATCTCGCGCGCCACATCGCGCATCCAGGCATCCGGGCGCGGTTCGGAAAGCACACAGACCGCCGCTGGGTTGCCGGCGAAAGGCCGCGTGGTGAAAGCGTCGACTTGGACAATGTGGGTAGGCATCACAGTGGCTCGTTAGGTTCCAATCTGGCGCAACGTTCTAATCAGTTTACTGTAGCCGGCGGGCGTGGTGGATGGCGCGCAACGATCTCCGTGAGACCTCATGCATCATGCCAGGAACTGCGGCCGATTTCACCCGATGCGCGCCGCCCCGCAGCGGGCAGGTGGAACTGGCCGATCGAATGACGGATTTGGTCGGCGAAGACATCGGCGACTCCGGTGGTGCTGGGCACGGCTGGCACAATCGATGTTACACCCGATCCGTCGCCTGGGTCGGACCAGATGACGGTGCCGAGGGGCAGGCCGGCGGAGACAGTGACATCGCAGGTCGCGGTGCCGGCGGTGATGGTAACATGCCCGACGGCGAGCGCGGTGAGCAGCGGCGGATCGTCAGTCGAGAGACTCACGATCGTTGGATCGCTCGAGGTCCAAGTGAGTCCGGTGACCGTCTGCCCAGAGGCGTTGAGCGCCTGGAGACTGCGTGTGTCGCCAACAACCATGTTGAGCAGGGCTGGCACGAGCGTGTTGCCGCTTCCCGCTGGGACTGTGAAGCCAACCGCGTTGCTCCAAACGCCATTCTGCTGGATCTTCGCGACGCCGGACAGCGCGGTGGGAGCGACCGTGGCGATCACCTGCGTATCAGTCCACGATTGGATCGAGCTCGCGGCGGTGCTGCCGAGCCAAGCGACGCCCGGAGACGATCCGAAGCCGCTGCCAGTGAACGTGACCGCGGTCCCGCCCGCGCCCGATGCCGGACTGACGCTCGCGATTTGCAGGGCGTCCACGGTAAACGGAACCGCATTGCTCATCACGCCGCCCCGCAAAACCCGCGCGTTGCCGGAAAGCGCCCCAAGACGGCGCAGCCCCTTTGAACAGGGGCGATCATCTATCGCGAAGTGGCGTTAGCACCGGCGAAGGCGATCTCGAAAACTGGGTGATTGGTCAATGTCCGCGGGTTCCCCTCTCCGGCTGATCATCCCTCAATTTAGACAATTCGCGAATTTCCAGGTTCGCCCTCTCGCTGTGTCGACCGATACTATATTATGCTGGACTCAATAGATGAGGCTGCCCGGGCCGAATTTCGAAACCTCCCAGGTTGTGCCAGTGCGCAGCAACTCGAAGCTTAGGAGACTGCATCCGTCGCCTATGCGTCTTGCCTGCTCCTGCGAGTACAGCCTGTAAACGAGCAGGACACCCCGGGGATAGTCTGCCCGGTTCACAACCCGCCATGATTGTGCAGTGATCGGGTGCCGTCTCACGAGAGCGCACGTCGCCTGACTCCAGTCTGGCGGGCACGCCCCTTTCGATAGCGCCTTCAAAACCGCATCCGCGGCTCGCTCCGGCGAGCGCGAGCGAAACGGATTCAAGACGGGGATTCCGGTTTCACCGCCGCCGTAATCCCTGCACGACCGGTCCTCCGCCGCCGCCAAAAAGCGCGAGTGGAACAGAACGGGTCTCGACGCCAGCCACCATACCAGAAGCGCCAGCGCGCCGAGGGTGAGTAGCTGCGCGGCCCTTCGGAAAGGCGCGTTCTTGAAGAGTTTCATGTCCATAATCCTCAGTGACAGCCCACGCCGGTGATGCCTGCTAATGCGAGTGATATCCTCCGCGAAGCATGTCCTCCCATTGGGCGGCGATACCTGACTCCCAGCTAATGGGACCTCCGATGCCCCAGGCCCAGGGCATCTTTTCGCCGTCGCAGTGCCACGAGTTGTAAGTGTTGGGCGTGTTGTCGTCCATGCCGTATGCCCCCAAAAAGAACTGATGGCCGAGCTCATGGGCTGCGGTGTTCCCGATGCCGGTCCCTATCGCGCTCATCAGATCAGCTCGACCAAGGGCGTTTTGGACGTCTTGTGCGGTGACGAGCATAATCGGCAATGCCCACTGGGCCTGTTCCATATGTCTCAGGAAGTAGATCTTGCTGTCGTATGAGACGACGAACGGGTTGCTATATCCGCACGCCATCGTGCCCGTTTTGCTGTCCATCAAGTAACCGTCCACCACGTTGGCGCGGTTATCTCCAGTACCGGGCGTTCCTTCGCTGACGTCCACCCCGTCGCTGCCGTTCGCCGTCACTGGCCATTTGTCAAACGCCTTCTTGAAGGCAGCCAGCGCAGCGGATTTTATGGTCGCAGCTTGGGAGCTTGCGCTGGTTGCCAAATTGTCATTTACCAGCGGATTATCTGGATAGAACGCCCAGCCGCAATTCGGCCACTGAAACTCCTGGTCCGCGCAGTTGTTCTGCCAGACGAGCTTGAAATACCATGGCCGGCCGGCAGTATTGCCTCCGGAGGGGCTCCCTCCTGCCTCCGCCCAGAGGCTCAACGCCGTTGGGGGCGGATTCTCAACCACTTGGTCCACATCCCCATCGGTGTACGAATTGCCCCTCCAGGATTGCGTGGCCAGGCTAATTTGTCCCGTCGCGTTTCCGTACTGGTCGTAGGTGATGCCGGACTGGCCTATGACGCCGCCATCGGCCGTGGCGATTTGCGGCGTTTCGTTGGGCACGATCCAGCGCACGTTGCCGGTCGCGTCGAAAGCGACCATGTCGCTCTGGTACACGTTCGCGTCAGCGAATGTGCCCACGAACGAGCCGTCCTGCGCTTGCAGCACCGGCGTGACCGCCGAGCCGACGTCGCTGGGCACCCATGGCTCCATGGCCATCGCCGCGGCGCCGCCCGTGATGGTCGCCATCTGCGAGGTGAATCCCGAGCCGTCCGGCTTCGGCGTCTGCCAGGTGAGCAGAATTCCCTGATCGGCGTTGGTGATCATGTTGCCGCCGGTCAGGTACGAGTGCCCGATCCCGCCAATCCAGCCCCCGCACCCCGCACTGAGAACGTCGATGCTCTGGGCGTCCCCGCTGCTGCTGACGCGAAGTACGCCGAGCCGGCAGGTGGCGGGGTACTCGTAGACGCTGTCCAAATACGGGTAACTGTAGTAGGCGTAGCCGTCGCCCGCGACGATGATGGTAGTCGAGCCGCCTTGGAACGGTTCGACTCCGTTGACCGTCGCCGGCACCATGAATTTCTGCGTGCCCGTGGTGGGATCGATGCCAATCAGGTTGTATCCATTCTTGTCTGTGTAGCTCGTGAAGATCGTGCCGTCCGGATGCACGGCCAGTCCACCGGTGACCAGCTCACACTCGGTATAGTCGGGAGCGGGAGGCGTGTACGCCGGATACGCCTGCCCGGTAATACCATCCAGCTTGTAGATGGAGTTCCCCGTCGAGACGACCAGGCCGCCCTGAAAGTCCGGCAGGACATCCTCTGCCTGGCTCACATCCGCCGTCCATGCCGTTGTGCCGTCGCTGGTGATGGCCTGAACGGTGCCATCGGCCTGGAACGCGAAGACGTCGGCTAGGCCGGTGGTGCTGGGCACGGCGGGCACAATCGATGTTACACCCGATCCGTCGCCGGGGTTGGACCAGATCACGGTGCCGAGGGGCAGGCCGGCGGAAACGGTGACATCGCAGGTCGCGGTACCAGCGGTGATCGTGACGTGTCCGACGGCGAGCGCGGTGAGCAGCGGCGGGTCGTCGGTCGAGAGGCTCACGACGGTGGGATCGCTCGTTGTCCAGTTAAGTCCGGTCACGGTCTGCCCGGAAGCGTTGAGCGCCTGTAGGGTGCGTGTGTCGCCGACAACCATGTTGAGCAGGGCGGGCACGAGCGTGTTGCCGCTTCCCGCAGGGACAATAAAGCCAACCGCGTTGCTCCATACGCCGTTCTGCTGAATCTTCGCGACGCCGGTCAGCGCGACAGGCGCGACCGTGGCGATCACTTGCGTGTCAGTCCACGATTGGATCGAGCTCGCGGCGGTGCTGCCGAGCCAAGCGACACCCGGAGACGATCCGAAGCCGCTGCCGGTAAATGTGACGGCGGTACCGGCCGCGCCCATCGTCGGGCTGACGCTCGCGATTTGCAGCGCATCCACGGTAAATGGAATCGCATTACTCATGACACCGTTTTGCAAAACCTGGGCGTTACCGGAGTACGAGCCTGCGGCCACGGTGGCGACGATCTGGGTGTCGCTCCAGCTTTGCACCACGCCATTGGCGGTGCCCAACCATACCTGGCCGCTGCCCTGAGCAGAGCCGAAGCCGGAGCCCGTGACGGTCACCTGAGTGACTCCGGGCGTTCCGGTGGTGGGCGAAACACTCGAAATGGTGGCCGTGCTTACGGTGAAGGGCACACTGTTGGACCAGTATCCATTCTGCTGCACGCGGGCGCTTCCGGATCTGGCGTTGGACGCGACGGTGGCGAGGATTTGCGTGTCGCTCCAGGTGACCACCGTGCCCGTGGTGCTGCCCAGCAGTAGAGATCCGCTACCCTGCACCGTGCCGAAATTCGAACCGGAAATCGTGACTTGCGTGCCCGCCACGCCCGACGTTGGTGAGACGCTGGCGAGGGAGGGCACAGGGATCACGGTAAAAACCACTGGGTTGCTGGGTGCCCCGTACATCGCGACCACCACGTTGCCGGTCGTGGCGCCGCTGGGCACGTTCACTGTGATGCTGGTGTCGGCCCAACTGCTTGCCGTACCCGCGGCGGTCCCATTGAACGTTACTGTGCAGATCGTCTGGTTCCAACCGAAGCCGCTCCCGGTGATGGTGACCTGCGTGCCCACTGGACCGGAGGTAGGATACAAGCTGGTGATCAAGGGCGCCGGAACCACATAGAAGGGCAGGCTATTGCTGGCCACGCCCGCGGCCGTCACGGCCACCGTCCCGCTGGTTGCGCCGATGGGCACCTTGACCGTGATGGAGCTGGCGCTCCAACTGATTGCAGCGCCCGCACCGATCCCGTTGAACATCACCACGCCAGAGCCCTGGCTCGAACCGAAGTTGCTCCCGGAGATCGAGACCACGGCGCCCACCGGCGCCATGCTGGGATTCACGTCGCCGATGGAGGGGGCCGGAAGAACCGTAAAGTTCACACCGCTGCTCGATACCCCGCCGACCGTTACCATCACGGGGCCGGTGGTCGCCCCGCCAGGCACGTTGACGGTGATACTGCCAGTGGTCCAACTGGTGGCCGTGCCCGCGCTGGTCCCGTTGAACGTTACCGTGCTGGTGGTGCCCTGAGCCGACCCGAAGTTGCTGCCGGCGATCGTCACAACCGCGCCCACGGCGCCGGACGGCGGAGTGAGGCTCTTGATGGCCGGTGTGCCGGCGATCTTGTACGCGGCGGTAGCCACGGTACTGTCGGCGAGCCCGGTGGCAAAGGCGATGGCCTTCACGGTCGTGGTGGCGTTGACAGAAATCGGCGCCGTGTACAGTGTGCCTGCGGTATCGCTGGGCGTGCTGCCGTCCAGTGTGTAATTGATGCTTGCTCCGGTGGTGGTGGTGCTCAGCGTCACCGTCTGCGGCGTAGTGTAGGTGCCCGCGGCCGGGCTGAAGGTTGGGGCCACGGCCTTGATCGTGTAGGTTGCTGTTGCGACCGTGCTATCCGTCAGTCCGGTAGCGAATGCGATGGCCTTGACCGTAGTAGTGGCGCTGATGGCGAGCGGAGCCGTGTACAGCGTGCCCGCGGTATCGCTGGGCGTGCTGCCGTCCAACGTGTAGTTGATGCTTGCGCCAGGGGTGGTAGTGGCTAGCGTCACCGTTTGCGGGGCGGTATACGTCCCGCCGGCCGGGCTGAAGGTTGGGGCCACCGCCTTGATCGTGTAGGTTGCTGTTGCGACCGTGCTATCCGTCAGTCCGGTAGCGAATGCGATGGCCTTGACCGTAGTAGTGGCGCTGATGGCGATCGGCGCCGTGTAGAGGGTACCTGCAGTGTCGCTGGGTGTGCTGCCGTCCAGCGTGTAATTGATGTGTGCGCCGGGCGTGGTGGTGCTCAGCGTCACCGTCTGCGGCGCGGTGTATGTCCCGCCGGCTGGGGCAAAGGCCGGGGCCACGGCCTTGATCGTGTAGGTGGCCGTTGCGACCGGGCTATCCGTAAGCCCGGTGGCGTAAGCGATGGCCTTCACGGTGGTTGTACCGCTGATCGTGATCGGCGCCGTGTAGAGGGTACCTGCAGTGTCGCTCGGTGCGGTGCCGTCCAACGTGTAATTGATGCTGGCCCCGGCGGTGGTTGTGCTCAGCGTCACCGCCTGCGGCGACGTATACGTCCCGCCAGCCGGGCTGAACGTCGGGGCCACGGCCTTGATCGTGTAAGTAGCCGTTGCCACGGTACTGTCGGTGAGTCCGGTGGCAAATGCGACCGCCTTGACGGTGGTCGTGCCGCTTATGGTAATCGGCGCCGTGTAGAGGGTACCTGCAGTGTCGCTCGGTGCGGTGCCGTCCAACGTGTAATTGATGCTGGCCCCGGCGGTGGTGGTGCTCAGCGTCACCGTCTGCGGCGTAGTATAGGTGCCGGCGGCCGGGCTGAAGGTTGGGGCGACGGTCTTGATCGTGTAAGTGGCCGTTGCAACGGCGCTGTCCGTGAGTCCGGTG
>Ga0181529_10005181_pt1 | contig 13738 bp, 19 predicted proteins | sample PEATcosm2014_Bin_36_FD_119763 | JGI IMG/M metagenome (GOLD analysis project Ga0181529, IMG submission 119763) | Peatland microbial communities from MTU Mesocosm Facility, Houghton, MI, USA - PEATcosm2014_Bin10_30_metaG | ecosystem: Environmental > Terrestrial > Soil > Wetlands > Peat | place... | reverse complement strand
GACATCCCTTGATTATAAAGGATCGACGATAAACAGGGTCTGGCCGAATTCCACCGGCTCCGCGTTTTGCACAGCCACTTCAATGACCTTACCGCGGACTTCAGATTTGATCTCGTTCATTAACTTCATGGCTTCCACGATACAAACCACTTGGCCTACTTCAACCGTTTGGCCGACCTCAACAAAAGGCTCGGCTTCCGGTGAAGGAGCACGATAGAATGTGCCCACCATGGGGGACTTAATATCTTTATTATTTTTAGTCAGATCAACCGTAGCGGAAACAACGGGCGCTGCGGCAGGTGCAGCCTGGGGCGCCGGAATGGATTCCACGGCATAATGGGTCGGGCCGCCGATAACCACGCCGCCCCCCACCGATTTTTTAAGCTTAAGCTTTAGGCCATCACGCTCGATCTCAATTTCATTGAGATTATTTTCATTCATCAAAGCCAAGATCTCTTTGATCTCTTTTAGGTTCATTTTTTGACCCTTTCGACGTAAATCCCGGTTCTGGTATCTACTTTAATGGTCTCTCCCTGGCTGATGAACAAAGGCACTGAAATAGAGGCCCCGGTATCGATTTTAGCCGGTTTATACCCTGCCCTGGAAGAATCTCCCTTTAACCCCGGATCAGCCTCTATCACGGTCGCAACGATAAAGTTGGGGACCTCCACCTTGACCACTTGGTTCTTATATATGATGGTCTCAACTTCCATATTATCCTGCAAATATTTGATCCCGTCACCTAATAATTGCTTAGTTATAATAGTGTCTTCAAAAGTGCTTTGGTCCATAAAATGATACTCTTCACCGGTCACATAGGTAAATTGCATACGGCGGCGCTCAAGATCAGCCTCTTCAAGCGTCTCTGCTGTACGGTAGGTCCTCTCTAAAACAGCCTCCGTACGGATATTTTTCAGGCGCACACGCACAAACGCGGAGCCTTTGCCGGGCTTAACATGATTAAGCTCGGTCACAAAAAATAGCTGGCCGTCAACAACCAGCCCCATCCCATTTTCAAGTTCATTAATTGTAATAGCCACTTAACACCTCACAACCTTCATTGGTTACTAATACCATGTCTTCTACTCTAATACCAAACTGACCGGGAATGTAAACACCGGGTTCAACAGTAACTACCATTCCAGCTTCCAATATACCTGTACTGCGGCTGGAAAGCCTTGGGGCTTCATGGATGTCTAACCCCACCCCATGCCCTAAAGAATGTCCAAAATATTTTGCTAACCCAAACTTGCGCAAAACCTTACGTGCTTGAACATCGACCGCGGCAAGACTGATACCGGGCTTGATAAGACTGACGGCTTCCCGTTGCGCAAGTGTCAGAGCATCAAAGACTTGCTTGACACGAGGCGCTATTCTACCCAAAAAGAAATTGCGTGTCAAGTCAGACTTATAACCATTAAGGTCAATGCCGAAATCCATCAGGACCATCTCATTGTTACGCAGGATCCTATCCGTTACTCTGGCATGAGGATAGCAGGAATTAGGGCCTGAAGCAATAATGGGAGCAAATGAGAATTCCCCTCCATGAGACTTGACGAAACTCTCCAATTTCAAGGCCACCTGACGCTCAGTTAAGCCCGGCTTCACCACTTTTTTCATAAAATCAATGGCCTTAAAGTGCAGTTTTAGGCAGGCTTTAATCTGGTCGATCTCGCCTTCGTCCTTGATCTCACGAAGAGATTCGACCAATCCCGTAGCCGGTATAAGTTTAGGTTTTCTTGGGAAGAATTCCTTAAGTTTTCTCCATGAAGCAAAGCTGGTGTGTTTTTCGTCAAATCCTAATCGCTTGACCTTATATTGTTTGCAAAGCTCGCAGAGTACCGCATAAGGCATCTGGCTGTATTGTTTGACAGTGATGCCTTTAAGCCCCTGGCGGGCTTCCAAAATATACCTGGAATCGGTGATATAAAAAGCCTTTGATCTTGTAACCAAAAGCCAGGACTCACAGGCCGCAAATCCGGTCAAATAACGGATATTAGTATCATTGACGATCAACAAAGCATCAATATTCTTATGGCGGGAAAAATCTTCAACAAGATTTTTAAAACGGGCATTCATCAAAACACTTTCTTAGATCATTTGGACAATTCCACGTAACGCATTTCCAATTCATAAATGGAGCCGTTGAGCAGGTCATCTTCTTCCTTGGATAAATTACCCTTGGTCTTATCACGCAAAATGATCAATGTATCGATCAGGAATTTAGCCTGCTTAAGGTTCTTGTCTACTTGATTGGTGATGGGATTAGGCATTTCGCCTAAAAAGATCATGGTTTGAAAGCCAAGGCTGGCGATGTAATTAAAAAAATCCAGTTTGGGCTCTTCAGAGGTCTTTGCGGCATCCTCTTTAGGTGTCTCAGGGGTGGACGCCAACGGTTGTCCGTCCGGGCCCAAGAGCCCGCTGTCCTTCTCAATATCATCTCCAAAGCGATTATGCAAGTCCATATAGGTCCTTCCTTAAGATATTATTTTCAAAGTGCATTACATTATCATTGGATTTTAAAAAAGTCAACTTTTGCGTGATGCGTACTATTTGGCTTCAATCTTTTTTCGTTCGCGCATATAGATGAACAGCTATTCTGTTTTCGAAACGGGATCTTTTGGCCGTCCGCTTCGGTTTACGACAATTTTTTCTTAAAGCTTCTCCTTATTTGGAAAAAATTATCGTAAAGCCTCGCAGACATTTGGCCAAAATATCCTGAATGTTTCGAAAACAGAATAGCTGCTTCATCTTTAACGCATGCGTTAAATGGCTAAATTTAGCTATAACGCCAATCATTAAGTGCTGATGCCGATATGGCGCAACTGTAATTTTATAGATCGCTGAAGACGAACCCCATGTCTTCGAGGGTGGAATAGTCCTCGCGCCAATGCGACGAGGTCTTCACAAAAAGTTCGAGGAATACCTTGCTGTCGACCAGCTCTTCCAAGTCCTTGCGCGCTTCGCTGCCCACCTGCTTTAAAATGGCCCCTGCTTTCCCGATGACGATCTCTTTCTGGGACTCGCGCTCCACTAAAATGGCGGCCCTGATATGCAAGACCTTGCCGCGTTTGGGCTTGACCCCCTCGATGATGACCGCGATCGAATGAGGGATCTCTTCGCGCATCAATAAAAATAATTTCTCCCGGATCAGGTCCGCCATGGCCATGCGTTTAGGAAAATCTGTAATGGCATCTTCAGGGTAAAGGAGCGGACCAACAGGCATCTGCTCAAATAAAATATCAACTAATTTTTTGACATTGGTGCCTTTAAGGGCAGAAAGCGGAAGCAAGGTCAGGTCCTTCATCTCGGTCATCGGCACACCGCGGGTGTCTTCCCAAAGTTTGATATACTCCGGCACAAATTTCCCTTTGGTGATATCGATCTTGTTTAAGCCCACGATGATCGGCTTGCCGCATTTATTAAGACGGCTGACCACATGCTGTTCTTCCAAGCCTGTTTTTTCACTGGCGTCCACCATGTGGATGACCGCGTCCATAGAATCAATGCTTCCTAAAGAAGCCCTGTTCATGTATTTATCAAGCTTGTCCTTGCCCGCGTGGATGCCCGGCGTATCGATAAAAACGATCTGCCCGCGCTCGTCGGTAAGGATCCCCCTGATCTGATGGCGTGTTGTTTGCGGCACGTCAGAAACAATGGAGATCTTTTCACCCATGATAGAATTGATCAAGGTTGATTTGCCCACATTGGGCCTGCCGACGATCGCGACCATCCCGCTTTTTAATTTCTTGTCCATATTATTTTCGATACCTCCAAACAGCGATCACCACTCCGGTAAATAAGACCAAGTTAACGATATTAAACCACCGCCAGACCATGTCCTTGGAGGCAAAGCCCGAGGGGGCCATCAAAAGCGCGCATACCCATACCCCCATCGCCCAACTGATCGATATGTCTGCCGAAGAACGTCGACGGATGATCCTGACGATCAAGGGGATATTGAACAGGGGCATGATGACCCCTGCCGCCAAACCGATATTCTCCAGTATATTCATCGCTTGTCCTTGCTGGACCCCGCCTAAGCGGGGCCTTTACGGTATTTAATGGTTACGATCAAAACGCCCGTCAACATGATCACATTCATCGTATTAAATCCGATGGCTAATTTATCCCCTGATATAAAAGCGCTGGGGGCCATCAAGACCGAAGTGGCCCAAAGGCCGACAGCCCACACGCAAGAAATATCCTGTGAAGACTTTCTTTGAACAACTCGTACTATCAATGGGATGTCCCACAAGGGCAAGATAACTGCCGCCCAAAAACCGATCGTTCTCAACTATAGCTCCCCTTTATGTTAACGCAAAGAATTTGACCAATGCTTTCATGCGTTGGTCGACCTCACTCATCGAAAGGGACGCTGTCCTGGCCATGCCAAAGCCCTGCACATTAAAAGAAGCAACGGTCGTGGCATAAACGCAGGCCTTGCGCAGGGTCTTATCGTCAAGCTTGTTGGCGCGGCTTAAATACCCCATAAGCCCGCCGGCAAAAGTGTCGCCGGCACCGGTCGGGTCAACGACTTTTTCAACCGGATACGAGGGATAAGAAAACATCACCTGGTTACTATAAAAAAGTACGCCGTGCTCCCCTTTTTTAATGACGACCATGCCGGGCCCCATCGCCCGAAGGCGTTTAGCGGCCATGATCAAATTATTCTCTCCTGAAAGCGCCCTGGCCTCACTGTCATTGGCCACGAACAAATGCACCTTCTTCATTAAACGGCGCAACGATTTGGGCTTGTGCGTGATCCATAAATTCATGCTGTCCAACCCGATCAATCGAGGGGCTTTCAAATGCTTGAAAAGCTGTATTTGCAGATCCGGGTCAAAATTAGCCAAGAAAATATTGGGCAAATTCTTTTGATGTTCTTTTAATTCAGGCACATAGGTCTCTAAAACCCCCAGTTGTGTCGCCAAGGTCAATGCCGTATTCAAGTCCCCTTTTTTATATTCCCCTCTCCAGCGGAAAGTCTTACCGTTGCCAATCTTGATGGACGAAATATCAATGCCCTTGCGCTTTAAGAAATCCAGATGCTTGAGAGGGAAATCCTTCCCCACTACTGCCGCCATATGCACGTCGGTAAAAAGCCTGGCAGCCATGGCAAAATGCGCGGCAGAACCGCCTAACATGTCTTTCTTAGACCCTGACGGCGTCTTGACATGGTCCAACGCTACTGTCCCTAAAACCACTAAACCCATAATTTCCCCTTCCCAAAATTACTCACCTATAATCTTTATCAACACCCTCTTGTCCCGCCGGCCGTCGAACTCGCCGTAAAAGATCTGTTCCCAAGGGCCAAAGTCCAGTTTGCCGCGGGTCACGGCAACGGTGACCTCGCGGCCCATCACCTGGCGCTTGATATGCGCGTCCGCGTTGTCTTCCCCTGTGTCATTATGCCTGTACTGTGAAACAGGCTCATGCGGCGCTAATTTCTCCAGCCAGGCATCGTAATCATGCAATAACCCGCTTTCATCATCATTGATATAAACACTGGCAGAGATATGCATGGCATTGACCAGGCACAAACCCTCTTGGATACCGCTTTTATCAATAGCCGCTTGTACCTGTTCGGTGATATTGATATACGCCCGGCGGGTTTTGGTATGGAACCATAATTCTTGACGGTAGTGTTTCATGTCACAAGGAATGCATGCCTAGAGATGTTTGGCCGGCTTTTTCTTTTTTTCCAACTGTTTGATGTATTTCTGGAAATGCTCATCTTTAAGAAGATTGTCCAGGTCCGTATCACCCTTTAAATACTCAAAATCATCGTACCCGAAATCGATCGCCTTGGTCAAGGATCCCAGGGCCGCGCGGGTCTGGTTTAGCAAAGCATAAGAACATGCCAGGTTGTAAAACACCAACGCATCCTCAGGCCGAAGAGTAGAAAGTTTTAGGTCCACTTCCAAGCCTTTTTGCCACAGACCCGCCTTGGTGTACAAGTCCCCGATCGCGACAAGCGCCTCTATGAAATTAGGCGTATCTTTAAGGATGTTCTCATAAAAATCGATCTCAAAATCGATATCTTCTTTTTTTCGAGAAGTTTTAGGCGCGTGCTCTTTGCGCATGGATGGCCCTTCCTTTGTTTATTTCTTTTTTAAGTACTTTTCAATACGCAGGACAGCTTCCTTCAAATTATCATAACTTGAAGCATAGGAGATCCGCACATATTGCGAACAGCTCCGGCCAAAAGCATCGCCCGGCACCAAGGCCACTTTTTGCTTCAACAGCAAGTTTTTGGCAAAATCCATCGCGCTCTCGCCTGTCACCTCTACCGAGGGGAACACATAAAAAGCCCCTTGCGGCATGTGGCAGGTCATCCCGATATCGTTCAAGGCCCCGACGATAAAACGGCGGCGGCGGTCGTACTCTTTTTTCATCGCCTGCACGTCCCCGGCAGAATTCTTTAAAGCCTCAACGGCAGCCATTTGACCGGTGATCGACGCGCATAACATGGTGTGCTGATGGATCTTGGTCATGGCCCCTATGATATCCGCGGGGCCGCAGGCATAGCCGACACGAAAGCCCGTCATGGCATAACTCTTTGAAAAACCATTAAGATAAACCACCCGATCACGCATCCCGGCCAAAGTCGCTATCGGCGTGTGCTTGAAATCATAGGTCAGCTCATCATAAAGCTCATCGCTGATGACCAACATGTCATGTTTTTTAATAACATGGGCGATCGCTTCCAATTCTTTCTTGGTATACGATGCGCCCGTAGGATTGCTGGGATAGCCCAACAAAATACCGCGCACGCCCACGCCCGCCGCTTCATCGATCTGTTGCGGGGTGACCTTAAAACCTGTTTCTACGGATGTTTTTAAAAACACCGCCTCGCCGCCTGCCAATTGGACCACCGGGCCATACGCCACATAACAAGGTTCGGGTATCAATATCTTTTCGCCGGGATTAAGGATCGCACGCATCGCCAAGTCCAATGCCTCACTGACTCCGACGGTAATTAAGATCTCCTCTTCGGGATCATAGGCCATACGATGCCGTTCTTTCAACGACGCGGTAATGCCGCGCCTAAGCTCCAGCATGCCTTTATTAGAAGTATACGATGTAAATCCTTGTTCGATGGATTCAATGGCCCGCGCGCGCACATTCCACGGGGTGACGAAATCCGGCTCTCCTACGCCTAAGGAGATGACGCCTTTCATTCCCAATACCAGATCAAAAAAAGCCCTGATCCCCGAAGGTTCTATTTGATCGACCCGTTTAGATATCCTCATGTTGACCCTTAATAAGAGATGTTCTGCCGTTGTTCACCTTTAGAATGTTTAAAAACCTTCCCCTCTTCTTTGTACTTACGCAATAAGAAATGCGTGGCTGTCTGGCGCACATTGGCCATGGATGAAAGTTTCGCGGCAACAAAATCCGCCACCATGAGGATGCTGTCCCCTTCAACGATCACCAACAGGTCATAACCGCCGGAAAGCAAATAACAGCTCTTGACCTGAGGATAACTGTAGATCCGCTCGGCGATGTTGTCAAACCCGACATCTTTTTGAGGCGTGATCGAGACCTCGATCAAGGCGCGTACCGTCGTAGACGGACTTGATTTAGTTTTAGACATAAGGGCCCTCTTTCTTTTAATACTTTGTATCTTGACTGTTAGCAAAATTCACCCGGCGCTCTAACACGCCTACCTGGTCTCTTAAAACATCAATGTCTTCCCGCAGCGTCTTGATCTTTTCACGCATCTTATTGTTCCGGGCATCCATCTGCACTATTTCGTGGACTAATTTCTTTCTCTCGATCGGCCATTCCAGCGCCCTTAAGGATGATTCCCTTAATTGGTCCATGCGCGACTCATAAACGCTGATATTAGCCTCAAGCTGGTCCCTTCGCCTTTTAAGCTGCTCGTACTTATGCGCATTGACCTGTGCCTGCTGCGCATCCGAATATCTTTTCATGTACTGTGACTTTTGTAACTGCAAGATATTCAGACGCTCTTCCAGCGCTTTTTCCTCAGGACCGGCATCCTCCCTATTCAAATGCCGGCCATCAGCCACGGAACGCTTCAATGCCTGGATCTTGCGGTCCAGCTTCGACTTCTTTTTTCCTAAATCCTTTAACTGCGCGTCAAGAGAACGCGCCTCTTGCCTTTTTGTCTTGACCATCTGCGTCAATTTTAAAAAAAGCTCCATCTGGTCATTCTTGCGTTGCTGGTCATCGATCGACCGTTGTAACTCTTGTACCTGCCCCGTTAACTGTGCATATCCAAGCAATGCTTCATTTTGGGCCCGCACTTCAAAGGGCCAACACAAAAAAGGCAATATAATGATGACTCTACAAAACCTCATTCTATTGATTATAGCGGGTTATTCCCGATGGGGCAAGGATGAGGAAATAAATCTACGGGCCAAAATCAACGCCTCGTCCTTTGTCTTAATTTTACCTAAAGCGGCGGATTCTTCAACGCTGCTGAGGATCTCCCCAAACAGGGCTGATGGTTTTAGTTTTAAGATCTTGATCAGATCATACCCTGTTAAGAGACGTTGTTTGGGCTTCTGCTCTTTAAGTTCAAAATAACGCTCAATGAGCATACGACAGATCTTGGCATGATGTTTGGCCTTAGCTTCACTGGTCAAAGGCCCGCGGGTAGCCGCCTGATCTGCCAAGGCTAAAACGCACAAGCTCACCGCCTCATCCTTCGTGTCACGCAAATACCGGAATATGGCCTTTTCACTGGGGGATCTGAAATTTGATAAATAACCCGGCCTTAAATGCATCCGCACCGCGTCCTCCAGAAAAAAGCGTTCTTTAACGGATAATTTCAAATGTTTGGCAACGTGCCGGGTAATATGTTCCCCTGCATGCTCATGGGTATGAAAGGTCACGCGAGACCCTTCTAGGCGACGGGTTTCCGGTTTTCCTATATCATGTAAAAGGGCCGCCATTTTCAAAAGGGCCAGACGCGTATGCCCTCCGCCGATCGGTTGGCGCAAATATGCCCTCATGCGCTCATCCCGGCTGATCTCATCAATGAGTTTTTCTATTTTGGACAGGACTTCCAAAGAATGTTTCCATACATCCAAATGATGATAACCCCCTTGATGAACACCATACATGACGGTGATCTGCGGGATGACGTGGGCCAAAAGCCCTATCTTGTCCATCCTGGACAATGTCTTATGCGCACGGGAAGATGCCAATATCCTAAAGATCTCTTCACGTATCCTTTCCGTCGCGACCAAAGAGATCAAGTGCGTGTCTTTCTTGATTTGCCTCTCTGTCTTGGCATCTATTCTAAAACCAAGGGTTGCCTGCAAAGTAAAAGCACGCAGAAGCCTTAACGGGTCATCCTTAAAGACCTTGGGGGCTATCATCCGCACCACCCCGGCCTTTAGGTCCCGCCGGGCCCCTTTAACTTCCCAAATATCTAACGGGTCCTTATCCGCGTCCCGAATATCAACGGCCAGCGCGTTAATGGTAAAGTCCCTCAAATTCAGGTCTTGTTGAATACTTGAGGCCCGCCAATCGGTCAAGTCAAAGGTCCAGATCGCCCCTTCCTGTTTTTTGACCACGCGCGCAGAGCCTCTTTCACGGTCCAGCAGGACAAAGGCCCCTTTGATCCGGCGGGCAAGCTTACGGGACAAAGCGATCGCCTTGCCATCAACGGCAAAATCAAAGTCATTTCCTCGACGATCAAGATAATGATCGCGCAGGGCCCCGCCCACCAGGAAGATGCGATGTTTACTGCCGCGAAGCGCGTCTTTAAACAGCGACAGCTGAGGATAATAGGTCAATAAAGACAATGGGCCCAGTTTCCTGGTCATCGTAAGGTCCTTTTTATTATTATGGTTGCGACAACGATGATTTTTGAAGGACTTCATCAGCCACGAAAATAGGCGCTTTGAAACGCACGGCCATGGCGATGCTGTCAGAAGGGCGGGAATCGATCGTCTTGACGATGCCGTCTTTGGACCTGATCTCCAATTTAGCATGGAAGGTATTATTCACGAGCTTATCAATGATCACCCGCTCTAACCGGCCGCCTAAAACCTGCATCACATTGACTAAAAGGTCATGCGTCATCGGGCGGGGCACGTCGACCCCGGAGATCTTGATCTTGATGGAGGACGCTTCCATAAAACCGATGACGATCGGGATCTGACGATCGCCCTCTTTCTCTTTAAGCACGATCACCTGGTCCTGGCGCTTCTCATCAATAATGATCCTGGATAATTCGACTTGTATCATATTATTTAGGAATTCTTCCTTTTTGTTTCTTGATCTTTTTGATCTTCTTTTTGGTCAAGATCGTCTGCAGTTCATCCATGAACTGATTGACGTCGCGAAACTGACGGTACACCGAGGCAAAACGCACATAAGCCACTTCGTCTAACGTGGAGAGGCGGGTCATGATCATCTCCCCGATGGCTTTGGAGTAGATCTCGCGGTCATATTTCTTACGGATGGTATGCTCGATATCATCCACCATGGCTTCAATTTGATCAACGCTGATCGGCCTTTTTTCGCAAGCCTTGATCAATCCATTAAGGACACGCGTGCGGTCAAAGGCCTGGCGGCGGCCGTCGCGCTTGACCACCATCAAAGGCACCTCTTCGATATACTCGTAGGTGGTGAAGCGTTCTTCACACTTTGAGCACTTGCGCCGGCGGCGAATCGATGTCCCATCGCTGTTAAGGCGCGAGTCCATGACATTGGTACCTTTATATCCGCAGGCCGGGCAACGCATGATCTTTCTATTTCCTTATTTACAAGGTGGTATAGATCGGGAATTCCTGGGCTAAATGCTCTACTTGGGAACGGACTTTTTCTAATTCCGTTTCCTTGTCCCGGTTAAGCACGCAACGGTCGATCAACTCCGCTATCATGAGCATTTGAGCTTCTTTCATGCCGCGGGTGGTGACCGCCGGAGTGCCGACGCGGATACCGCTTGTTACCGTCGGAGGTTCAGTATCAAAAGGGATGAGGTTCTTATTGACCGTGATCTGCACACGGTCTAAAAGAGTGGCCATCTCTTTACCTGTAATTTTCTTAGGACGCAGGTCCACCATGAACAAATGATTGTCCGTCCCTCCGGTCACGATACGAAAACCTCTTGAGCTCATCGCCTCGGCAAAAGCTTGGGCATTGGCAATGACTTGTTTCTGGTATATTTTAAATTCAGGCAATAACGCTTCTTTAAAAGCCACGGCTTTGGCCGCGACAATATGCATCAAAGGCCCTCCCTGGATACCGGGAAAAATAGCACTGTCGATCTTCTTGGCGAATGGGGCCTTGCAAATGATCATCCCTCCGCGGGGACCGCGCAAGGTCTTATGCGTGGTTGTGGTCACAAAGTGCGCATGCTCCACGGGGTTTGGATGCAAGCCTGCCGCAACTAATCCCGCAAAATGGGCCATGTCCACAAATAAATACGCACCGATCGCATCCGCGATCGCGCGAAAACGCTTGAAATCCAAAACACGCGAATATGCCGAATAACCGGCCACGATCATTTTAGGCTTATGTTCCAGGGCCAAACGCTCGACCTCATCCATATCGATGCGCTCGGTCTTTGGATCGACCTTATACGAGACAAAATGATACAGCCGTCCGGAAATATTGAATTTCAGGCCATGGGTCAAATGCCCGCCGCAAGCCAGATCCAGCCCCATGACCGTGTCGCCGGGACTTAACACGGACATATACACGGCTGTATTGGCCTGTGAACCGGAATGCGGCTGAACATTGACATGGTCCCCTCCGAAAAGTTCTTTGGCGCGTTTGATGGCCAGGCTTTCAGCCTCATCGACAAATTCACAACCATTGTACCAACGGGCGGACGGATAACCTTCAGCGTACTTGTTGGTCAAGACACTTCCCGCGGCTTCTAAGACCGCGGGTGACACGATATTTTCCGAAGCGATCAATTCAAGATTGTTCTTTTGGCGTTTCAACTCATTGTTTATCGCTTGGGCGATCTGCGGGTCAACGCTGGCAAGATGCTTCATTTTGAAAACTCCTTCTCTATTTTTTGGATCTGCTCTTTGCGGCGCAAATGCCGTCCGCCTTCAAACTTGGTCGATAACCAGATCTTGATGATCTGTGCCATCTCGGCTTCATCCGTATATTTGGACCCCAAAACCAACACATTGCTATCGTTGTGCTGACGGGAAAATGCGGCGGCCTCCTTATTGTAAACCAGGGCCGCGTAAATCCCGGGCACTTTATTAGCGGCAATGGAATGCCCGAGCCCGGTCATGCACAAAAGGATCCCGCGGCTGCCGGGGTTTTGCACAACCTCCGTCGCCACCTTATAAGAGATCTGGGGATAATCACAGTCAATGCCTTCCTCATACGTCCCCATATCCGCCACTTCATGGCCAAGGCCTTTAAGGATCTCATGGACTTTTTTCTTTAATTGAAAACCCCGATGGTCCGCACCGATAAATATTTTCATCAAAGCAACCCCTCGATCTTCCCGATCGCTTCCTCGATCGTCAACAGGCATTCCTCATAAGCCGCATGCGGCTGACCGATGGGATCCGGCACATCCAGATCCGCCTCGCCCCCGTGATGGGTGGCGCCGAATTCCTTCAAAAGATAGACCCTTTTCTCCACCGACGGAACACGTTCTAAAATTTGCGCGCGATGCGCGCGGGTCATGGCAAAGATCAGGTCTGATTTCTTCAGCATGATACTTCCCAATGCCCTTGAAATATGCGTCCCGGCGTTGATCCCGCGCCCCCTTAAAACCGCAAGGGTTTCCTGACTGGCCGGGGACTTTAAAAAAACACTTGTTCCCGCCGAGTGGACTTCCACATCTTCACGGCCGATCAATTTGGCTTTGAGTAAATATTCAGCCATGACCGAACGGCAGCTATTGCCTGTACACACAAATAAAACACATTTCTTGGCTATCGTACGGTCCACATCCGGCTGGGCAATGACCCCTTCGCGTGTGACCGTCGGACGCGCCTGCGTAAAATCGAGGACCGTCGAAGAGATCCCAAAATCCACCGGACCGCCGTCCAAGGCCAGATCCACCAGGCCGTCCAGATCTTCCAAGGCCTCACGGCAATTCGTCGGGGCCTTTTTGCCTTCTAAGTTTGCCGAAGGGGCCGCGATCGTACAGCCGCTTTCTTCCACCAGCTGCAGGGCCACCGTATGGTCCGGCATGCGTATGCCGATCGTCTCGCCTTCCTGCCGGGCCGGCACGATCACTGTCAACGGCCCCGGCCAATACTTATCGATCACCTTGTATAAATTCGGATGCGTGTACGTCGAATAATTCTCGATGATCCCCCGCTGCGCCACTAAAATAGAAAAAAGCTTGCCATCCGGACGGCGCTTGACCGCGCGCAGGCGCTCCATGGCCTTGGGATTATTGGAATCCGCGGCGATGCCGTAGACAGTCTCCGTCGGAAAGATCACCAGCCCGCCCTGACGCACGATGTGGGCCGCCTCGGCGATCTTCTCGGCTTCCGGCACAGCTGAATTGACCTTTAAAATCTTAGTGACGGCCATAAGCAGGTTTTTCTTTCAGGACTTTACTGGCGATATCCCGACGAAAGAACATATGGTCAAACTCAATTTTAACCACGGCATTATACGCTTTTGAAGCAGCTGCTTCAAGACTTCTGCCTAAAGAGGCAACTCCCAAAACCCTGCCGCCATTGGTGACCAATCTCCCTCCATCGTTCTTAGTGCCCGCATGAAAAACAATGGCGTCTTCGTCCTTGATCTCATCAAGGCCGCT
>Ga0181529_10005180_pt1 | contig 13740 bp, 15 predicted proteins | sample PEATcosm2014_Bin_36_FD_119763 | JGI IMG/M metagenome (GOLD analysis project Ga0181529, IMG submission 119763) | Peatland microbial communities from MTU Mesocosm Facility, Houghton, MI, USA - PEATcosm2014_Bin10_30_metaG | ecosystem: Environmental > Terrestrial > Soil > Wetlands > Peat | place... | reverse complement strand
CCGGATTATGCGCCGCCGTTCATGCACGATCCGAATTTCGGCTACATCATGTCGGCGATCATCGGCGCCGGCCTGATCGTGCTGATCTTCGTCGCTCTCTCCTGGCTCCTCGGGCGCGCCCCGAAGTCCCGCGAGCGGAGCGCCTGAGCCGACGCGCGCGGCGCGAGAAAGGAACTGGGCATGTGCGACTGTGGGCCGTCTTACGCTGGCCGCCGTCGACATGACGGCGCCTTCCTCGACCGGCTCGCCGGCGGCCTCGTGCGCGCCATGGACCATGCGCTCGACGCCGACGACCTCGCTCGGCGCGACGGGCTGCTGCAAAGGCTCGATCCGCGGGTCAAGCTCGCGGGTCTGCTAAGCTTGATCGTCGTCGCGGTGTTCGTGAAATCGCTGATGGTTCTCGGCGGCCTGTTCCTGGTCGCCGTCGCGCTAGCCTTGCCGTCGCAGGTCGGGCTGTCGCGCCTCTTCAAGCAGATCTGGCTGAAGGTCCTCGCCTTCACGGTTCTGATCGCGCTGCCGGCCGTGTTTCTCGTGCCGGGCGCCGTCGTCGCGCGCTTGCCGGTGCTGTCGTGGCCGATCACGCTGCAGGGAATCCGAAGCGCGACGTTTCTGCTCGGCCGCGCCGAAACGGCGGCGACCTTCGCGCTGCTGCTGATCCTGTGCACGCCTTGGCCGCACGTTCTCAAAGCGCTCAGAATCTTTCGCGCGCCGATCGTGCTGGTCGCCATTCTCGGCATGACGCATCGCTACATCTTCGTCTTTCTCGAATCGGCGTCGCAGATGTTCGCGTCGCGGCGCAGCCGGATGGTCGGTCCGTTGAGCCCGCGCGATCGCCGACGGGTGGCGACGGCGACCGCCGGCGTGCTGCTCGACAAGGCGTTGCATCTCAGCACCGACGTGCAATCGGCGATGGCTTCGCGCGGCTATCGCGGCGAAGTGCGCCTGATCGACGATTTCCACACCAGGCCGATCGACTGGCTGGCGCTGGCCGGCTTCGCCGCCGTCGCTTCCGCCGCGCTGTGGCTGCAAGCGTGACCGGCCGCTCTCGCCCTTGGAGGCGCTCGTGACCCCGGCGTTCGAAGTCGTCGATGTCCATTACGCCTATCAGGAGGCGCCGGCGCTGCAGGGCCTCAGCCTGACGATCGGGCAGGGGCAGCGCGTCGCGCTGCTCGGCGCCAACGGCTCGGGCAAATCGACGATGCTCCGGCTGCTGGACGGGCTTTATTTTGCCGATCGCGGAACGGTTTCGGCTTTCGGCGAAGTCCTGTCCGAAGCGCGGCTGCAGGACGACGAGACCGCGTTCGCCTTTCGTCGCCGCGTCGGCCTGGTGTTTCAGAACCCCGACGTGCAGCTCTTCTGTCCGACCGTGTTCGACGAACTCGCGTTCGGGCCGTTGCAGCTCGGCTGGTCCAAGGACGAAATCCTCGAGCGCGTCGACGCCACGCTCGCGGAATTCTCGATCGCTTCTCTCAAGCACCGCCCGCCGCACCGCTTGTCGGGCGGCGAGAAGAAGCGGGTGGCGCTGGCGTCGGTGCTGATTCTGAACCCGGAAGTCCTGCTGCTCGACGAGCCGACCGCCGGGCTCGACCCGCAGAGCGCCAGCGAGCTGATCGACTACCTGGTCAAATGCCAGGACTCGGGCCGCACGGTGATCACCGCGACCCACGACCTCGACATCGTCGAGGACATCGCCGATCGCTGTTTCGTGCTGCAATCGGGGCGCTTGGCGGCCGCCGGCGCAGCGAACGAAATCCTCGACGACGCGGCGCTGTGCGTCAGCGCGCATATCGCCCACGCGCACTATCACCGCCATGGCGACGCCGTCGATCACCGTCATCATCATCGCCATGCCGGCGAGGCGGCGCCGGTCGCCGGCAAGGCGTCGCGCGGCTCGGCGTGAGGGGAGGGCGAGGGGGGACGCGGCGGCTTGTCCCCGGCGGCGGCGCGTGAGAAGTCTATGATGACGTCGTCATCGTCTCCATCCGTTGAATGGGAAAGGCCGAGGACATGGAGCGGGTCACCATCAGCATGTCCGACGAGTTCGCCGCGGAACTCGCCGCCTTCATGGAGGATTACCACTATGACAATCGATCCGAGGCGTTGCGCGACCTGGCGCGCCTCGGTCTCGAGAAGGCGCGCATCGATCACAGCACGAAGGGACAATGCGTCGCGACGCTGTCCTACGTCTTCAATCACCACACCCGCGAACTGGCGAAGCGGCTGACCGACGCACATCACGATCATCACGATCTTCAGGTGGCGACGATGCATGTCCATCTCGACCACGACAATTGTCTCGAAGTGGCCGTCCTGCGCGGCGCCGCCGGCGCCGTCCGGGACTTCTCCAAGGCGGTGATCGCCGAGCGTAGCGTCAAATACGGCCAGGTGAGTTTCGTCCCGGTCGAGATGGAGAACGAGGCGCACGCGCACACCCACGACGGCGCGCCGCACGCGCATCCGCACGCGCATCTGCACGCGCATCCGAAAGACTGAGTCGCCTGGCGTCGGCGCGCCGCCGTTTCCTAGAGTACGACCCCTTCTGGTCGAAGCGTCTCCGGCGTCATCGCGAGCAAAGCGACGCGATCCAGACTGAGGGATTGCGGCGGCGGCTTAGTCCGGATCGCTTCGCTGTCGCTCGCGATGACGGCCGAGAGGGCTTCAGTCTGAAGGCGACGCGCGCTCGCGGCGCAAAGCATTCCGCGCGCTCCGCCGGAGAGTCCGCCAAACTGCGGGATTGCGGGAGCGCGAGCCGAGTCAGAACGCCGACGCAAGTTCGTGGCGCTCGGCGCGGTGGACCATGCCGAGGAGGTCGCGCGGTTCGTCCGGGTCGGCGAGCAGGTCGAGATCCTCGTGGAAGTCGCCGTCGGCCAGTTTCGAATGGACGTAACGCAGGGCGGAGAAGTCCTCGACGGCGAAGCCGACGGAGTCGAACAGGGTGACCTGATCGCGCGATCGCCGGCCGGGGACCTCGCCGGCGATCACCCGCCACAGTTCGGTCACGGGATGATCGGGCGCGAGCTGCTGGATCTCGCCCTCGATCCGCGTCTGCGGCGGGTATTCGACGAAGATCGCCGAGCGCAGCAGGATGTCGCGGTGCAGCTCGGTCTTGCCGGGGCAATCGCCGCCGACCGCGTTGATGTGCTGGCCGGCCCCGACCAGATTGTCGGTGAGCACCGTCGCGTTGTGCTTGTCGGCCGTCACGGTGGTGACGATGTCGACGCCTTCGACGGCGTCCTCCGCACTGGCGCAGATCGTCAGGTCGAAGCCGTAGCGGGCGAGATTGACGGCGCACTTCTCGCTCGCCCAGCGGTCGATGTCGTAGAGGCGCAGGCGATCGATTCCAAGCAACGCCTTGAAGCCGAGCGCCTGGAACTCCGACTGGGCGCCGTTGCCGATGATCGCCATCGATCGCGAGCCCGGCCGAGCGAGATGCTTCGCCGCGACCGCCGAGGTCGCCGCGGTTCTCAGCGCCGTCAGGATGGTCATCTCGCTGAGAAGCTCGGGATAGCCGGTGCTCACCTCGGCGAGCAGGCCGAAAGCGGTGACGGTCTGGCGGCCCTCGCGCATGTTCTTGGGATGGCCGTTGACGTATTTGAAGCCGTAGGTGACGCCGTCGCTGGTCGGCATCAGCTCGATCACGCCGTCGGCCGAATGGGAAGCCATGCGCGAGATCTTGTCGAAGGCGGGCCAGCGGCGAAAGTCCTCCTCGACGAAGCCGGCGAGCTCGGTCAGGCATCGCTCGACGCCGATCGCGTTGACGAGGCGCATCATGTTGGCGACGCTGACGAACGGCACCAGGTTTAGCGCGCGGGTCATGACCAGCTCCGGGTCGGCCGATCGAGGATGCGCCGGCCCATCAGGCTGGCGACGAGATCGACGAGCAGAAGGGCGGTGCGGCCGCGCTCGTCGAGGAAGGGGTTCAACTCGACCAGATCGAGACTGCGGACGAGGCCCGTGTCGTGCAGCATCTCCATGACGAGATGGGCCTCGCGGAAGCTGGCGCCGCCCGGCACGGTGGTGCCGACCCCTGGCGCGATGTTGGGGTCGAGGAAGTCGACGTCGAAGCTGACGTGCAGGACGCCGCCGCGAGACGCGACCTTGTCGAGAAAGGCGCCGACCAGCGAGCCGACGCCGTTCTCGTCGATGGCGCGCATGTCGTGGACGGTGATCGCGCTGCGCGCGAGCGCCTCGCGCTCCGCCGGATCGACGCTGCGCAGGCCGACCATGCAGACGTTCTCCGGCTTCACCGGCGCGACGAGCGGCGGGTACCAGCCCTCAAAACTCTCGCGGCCGGTGACGTAAGCCATCGGCACGCCGTGGAGATTGCCGCTGGTCGAGCTGTCGAGGGTGTGGAAGTCGGGATGGGCGTCGAGCCACAGCACGAACAGCTCTTCGCCGCGCTCGCGCGCCTTTCGGGAGACCCCGGCGATCGAGCCGGCCGAAAGGCTGTGGTCGCCGCCGAGAGAGATCGGAAAGCCCTCCGCCGCGGCTTCGTAGGCGGCCTGTTCGATGGCCGCGGTCCAGGCGGCGATCTCGCCAAGATCGCCAATGGCGGCGTTGGGATGGCGCTTCGGCTCTACGGCGCCGACGGCGACCGGCGGACGCTCGATCACCTCGCAGCCGAGGTCGCGCAGCGTCTCGGCGACGCCGGCGGCGCGGAAAGCGCGCGCGCCCATGTCGGCGCCGCGCCGGCCCGTGCCCGCCTCGACCGGGGCCGGAACGAGAATGCAGGTCTTGGCTCGCGGCATGTCGCTCCCTTTCTCCGCCGACCACCTCGGAGGTTAGGCGCACGGCGTGGCGGAATGAACCGGACATATTGGCAAAACAGTCATATAACGTTATCAATTCGGTCAGTACGGCCACCATTTCGGTATTCCATGGACGCCGTCGACCAACGCCTGATCTCGATCCTGCGCCACGACGGCCGCCGGAGCATTTCCGATCTCGCCCACGAGCTCGGCATGAGCCGCGGCGCCGTGCGCGCCCGCCTCGGGAAGCTCGAGGCGGGGGGCGCGATCATCGGCTACACGGTGGTGCTGCGCGCCGACGCAGTGTCGCCGCCGGTGCGCGGCCTGACCATGATCGAGGTGGAAGGCCGTATGCTCGACCGGGTGATCGACAGCCTGGTCGGCTTTCCCGAAGTCGGCGCCGTCCACACCACCAACGGCCGTTGGGATCTGGTGGTCGAGCTTTCGGCCCAAAGCCTTGCCGATCTCGACGACGTCCTGCGCCGGCTGCGACAGACGCCGGGCGTCGCCGCGTCGGAGACGACGTTGCTGCTGGCGACGCCCCGCAGCGCCAGGGCGCGGCTGTAGTCGGCGAACCTTCCGCCGAACGTGGCGAAAGGCCGGATTGGCCGATTGCAGAAGGTCTGATTTCGTGTGAGTAGCCCAGGAAGGTCGCCATTGGGCTGGCCGGCTCCGAACACATGGGTCCAGTCCGAGAACTGGTTCTGGCGGCCGCACTCTTCTCAGGCGCCCTGATTGTGATTCGGCTCCGAATATTGAAGCCCGTCGGGATTCAAACGCCGCACCGATTCACATCGCGATATATAGGACCATTCAATAGCGCGACATTCCATCGAGAGCGCATGACAATTCTGACTGTGAAACATGTCACGACCTACTCCTACGGCGCGCCAGTTCGCTTGGGAGAGCATCGGATGATGCTCCGCCCGCGCGACAGCAATGATCAGCGGCTTCTCGAGGCAACCCTCGACATCGAACCCCGACCGCAAAGCATGCGCTGGATTCACGACGTTTTCGACAATTGCGTTGCGATCGCGAACTTCACCGGGAATACGCGAAGCCTTCGGGTCGAGAGCAATATCGCGTTGGAACATACGCCCTTCGAGGGACCCGAAGTCTTGCTGGAGGATCGAGCGCGATACTACCCGTTCGCATACGACGGAGAAGAAATGCCCGACCTTGCTCGATCGATCGAGCGGCACTACGCCGACCCTTCTGGCGAGCTTGATCGTTGGGTTCAGCGCTTTCTCCACCAAGGGCGTCCAACAGAGACCGGGACACTGCTGATGACCTTGACCTATGCGATCAAAGAAGGGCTAACCTACGAACGCCGCGCCGAGAGGGGAACGCAGAGCCCCTTGCGGACGCTGGCTTCCCGACGCGGTTCGTGCCGCGATTTCGCGACGTTGATGATGGAGGCGGCGCGGGCCTTGGGGTTCGCCGCGCGCTTTGTCTCCGGTTATCTCTACGTCCCCGATCGCGACGATGGAGAGCGCCATCTCGGCGGCGGGTCAACGCATGCGTGGTGCCAAATCTACCTGCCGGGCGCAGGCTGGGTTGAATTCGATCCCACCAATGGCATTGTCGGCAATCGAGATCTCATCCGCGTCGCAGTCGCGCGGGAGGCTCGACAGGCCATTCCCCTTCACGGTTCGTATTTCGGCGACGCCGCGGCCGCAGAGGGAATGGAAGTCTCCGTCAATGTTCGACGGCTTCCGGAACGGGAACCTTCGACCAATCGTGAAGTTAATGGTTCGGACGAGAAATAACGGACTCCAATGCACCGCGCGTACTGTTCGCGCTTAGCCCGTCATTCCGGGTCATGCGCCTTGGATGCTCATACACGAGGGTCGCCAAATGCTCATCCGAGCAGGCTTTGACATCGCCTTCGAATGTCCGGCGCAGACGTCGATGCTGCTTCAGGTCAACATCCATCCCTCGCGCGAGGCCGACTTGCGTTCGCCCGATATCATCAACTCCGATCCCCATCTCGCGATGAGCGCCTATCTCGATCTTTTCGGCAATCGCGTCACGCGCGTCGATGTTCCGCCCGGCCTTGTCACATTCTCCAATCGCTTCATGATCCATGACTCGGGCGAACCGGACGAAGCGCCTCCCGACACGGCATTGACGCCAATCGGTCGCCTTCCCGATGACGTGCTGTTGTTCCTAGTTTCGAGCCGCTATTGCGATAGCGACAACCTCGCCGATTTCGCATGGTCGACGTTCGGGGGGATAGCCGGCGGTTACGGACGCGTGCGGGCGATTTGCGACTTTGTTCATTCAAAGATCCGCTTCAGCTACCCCGACGCGCGCCCGACGCGCTGCGCCAGCGACTCGATGCGAGAAGGCATCGGTGTGTGCCGCGACTTCGCCCATCTCGCGGTCGCGCTCTGTCGCTGCATGAACATACCGGCGCGCTATTGCACAGGCTACCTCGGCGACATAGGCGTGCCTGTCGATATCAACCCGATGGATTTCAGCGCCTGGTTCGAAGTCTTTCTCGATGGGCGCTGGTACACGATGGACGCGCGCCACAACCATCCCCGCATCGGCCGCATCGTCATGGGACGCGGTCGCGACGCAGCGGACGTCGCGATTTCGACATCCTTTGGCGTCGCCAAGCTGGTGCGCTTTGAAGTGGTGACCGACGAGCAAGCGCAGACTGACTAACTCGCTTGTCGCTTTCCTCCCACCCATGCTCATCGAAGGCGCCTCGCCGGCCCAGCGTCCGCTATCGAGAACCGCCGCATCGACCGTGACCGGCCGAAATGGGCGCACAGCGGCCGCCTGCGCCGCGAACTCGAAAGCATCCAGCTCCACCCTGAGCGGGCCTGGCAACCGCTTCGGCGCAAGCTCCGTGCCCGCGTTTGGGCACCCGGGAGGGGCGTCGCGGCATGCGGCTTCGGGGGCGCGCCGCCGCCGGGGCGGGCGCGGAAAAACTCCACAGGCGCCCTTGACAACGATATATCGTTCGCGACATATTGCTCGTACGATATATCGCTCAATGGATATGTCGACTTCTGACGAGGTTCCGATGTCCTCCGCTTCGCCTTCCTTCGACCACGCCGGCGATTTCGCCCCAGAGGGCGACCGCGCCGGTCCCTGGCGCCATCGCGGCCACGGGTTTGGACCGCCGCTGCCGATCAAGCTGCTCGCCGTGGCGGGCGCCTTCTGGATCGCGCCGCCGCTCGGCTTCGCCACTCTGGGCTTCTGGGCCTGGCGCGCGTGGAAGCACAACGGCGGCCCCGGCCGCTGCGGTCCCGGCGATCATTGGCGCGAATTCGCCGAGCGCGCGCGTTCGCACTGCGAGTGGCCGCGCCGCTCGACTGGAAATACGGTTCTTGACGAGCGTCGGCGCGAGACCCTGCGCGCGATCCAGGAGGAGGCCGAGGCCTATTCCGATTTCGAGCGCCGGCAGCGCGAGTCGCGCGACCGCGAGGCGTTCGACCGCTTCATGGCCGACCGCAAAGCGGCCGAGGCCGCCAAGCGCGACGAGCCCAAAGCTCCGGACGCGGTTTGAACGCACGCCAACTTCCGCCGCGCCGCGCTTTCTCCCGCGCGGCGCGGCGCGCTATCGTGCCGGCGACGCGCCGAAGGCCGGCGATTCGCCGCTGATGGAGCAATGAGAGAGCGCCCCCCCTTCGGCCCGCGCCCGGACGGCGACGACAGCGCCGGCTTCGGCCATGCCGCGCATTGGCGCGGCCTGTTCGGCCGCCATCGCGGCGGGCCGTTCGCGCGCGGGCGCGGGCCGCGCATGTTCGATTCCGGCGCTTTGCGGCTGCTGGTGCTCGGCCTGATCGCCGAGGCGCCGCGGCACGGCTACGACATCATCCGCGACTTGCACGACCGCTTCCAGGGCGCTTACCGGCCGAGTCCCGGCTCGATCTACCCGATCCTGCAAACGCTGGCCGAGGCCGGGCTGGTCACTTCGGAGATGCACGGGCGCCAGCGCCTGTTCGCGGTCAGCGACGAGGGTCGCGCCTATCTCGCCGAGCAGCGCGCCGAATTGGACGCGATCAACGCCCAGCTCGAAGAAGCCGCGCGTCCGATCGGCGATTCGGCGATCGGCGAAGCGATTCAGGATTTGCGCGCGGCGATATACGACAAGATGCGCAAGACCGCGCTCAGTCAGATCCAGGCGGCCAAGCTGCGCGAGGCGCTCGAGCGCGCGCGGCGCGAGATCGAAGAGATCTGAGCGCGCCGGCGCTTCCGGTCAATGAAAGGCCGGATGGATGAAAATGATCAGCGCCAGCGCCAGGCCGATGAAAAAGCAGGCGGAGCGCAGGGGCGGGCGGTCGGCGAGATAGAACGCCATGTGGCCGATGCGCGCGACGACAAAGGCGAGCGCCAGCCAGCCGATCGTGGCGCTCGCGCCCTCGACGACCTGCGAAACGATCACCGCCGCGGCGAAGAACGGGAACGCCTCGAAGGCGTTGAGATGCGCGCCATGGGCGCGCGCGGCGAGGCCCTCGAGCTGAGCGGCGTTGCGGCGCGGCGCGTGGGGATCGAGCTGGCGCGAAGCCAGCGCGAACGGGACGTAGGGCAGGAACGCGGCGACGAGGACGCACCAGATCGCGAGGGTCATGGACGGCTCCTTGGGCGGAAAGAGGGTCGCGACGCTACGTAGGCGCGACGCCGCGCGATAGGGGCCTTGTGGTCGCGGCGGAACGCGTCGCGGCGACGTCCTTCAACGCCGCGAGCGGCGCTTGACCGCGCCGGCGCCGTGGCGTCTAAGGCCGCCACATGGCGAACGACGAACCCGATTGGCTGACCTGGGCACGCGAGCTGCAGGCGATCGCCCAGACCGGCCTGACCTTCTCGCGCGATCCTTACGACCGCGAGCGCTACGAGGCTTTGCGTGCGCTCGCCTCAAGAATGTTCGCGGCGCGCACCGACGCGCCAGCCGCAAGGATCGCCGATCTGTTCGCCGGCGAGACCGGCTACGCGACGCCGAAAATCGACGTCCGCTCCGCCGTGTTCGACGCGCGCGAGCGGCTGTTGATGGTGCGCGAGACCGCCGACGGCGGGCGCTGGACTCTGCCGGGCGGCTGGGCCGACGTGAACCGCACCGCGGCCGAAAACGCGGTCAAGGAAGCGCTGGAGGAGAGCGGCTACACGGTCAAGGTTCTGAAGCTCGCCGCGCTGTGGGACCGCACCCGCCAGCGCCACCCCGCCGGATTGTTCTCCTGCGCCAAGGTCTTCTTCGTCTGCGAGCCGACCGGCGGCGCGGCGGCGACCAGCCACGAAACATCGGCGGTCGGCTGGTTCGCCGAAGCCGACCTGCCGCAGGACCTGTCGCTGGCGCGCGTCTCGCCGCAGCAGCTTAAGCGCATGTTCGCGCACCGGCGCGATCCGGCGCTGCCGACTGATTTCGACTGACGGCGCGGGCCGCCGCTTCAGCATATTGTCTTCAGACTGAAACATCTTCCGCCCTCATTGCGAGCGACAGCAAGAGCAATCCAGACGAAGCCGCCGCCGCAATCCCCAAGTCTGGATCGCTTCGCTTTGCTCGCGATGACGGCAGAATGGGTTCGACTTCAACGCGTCATGCTCTAAGGTCTCACGATCGAAGAAGAGGGGCGCCCTCGATGAAAGTCCGCCTGCTGGCCGCCGCCGCGCCGCTCGCGCTCGCTGCGCTCGCTCTCGTCGCGCCGGCGCTCGCCGACGACGCGGCCGACCATCCAAGCTATTGGGGAACGCCGTCGGTCGACGGCGGTAAATGCTGCGCGAGCCTCGCCGACGTGCGCGCCAATATCGACCGCATCGACCGCCAAATCGTTGCGCTGATGGCCGAGCGCGGCCAATACGTCGCCGAGGCCGGGCGCTTCAAGGCCGATCCGGCGGCGGTGAGCGCGCCGGCCCGCGTCGAAGCGATCATCGCCAAAGTCAAGGCGCTGGCCCGCGACGACGGACTCGCCGAGAGCGTCGCCGAACGCAGCTATCGCGCCATGATCGCCGCGTTCGAGGATTACGAACGCGAACAATGGACGCGCCGCAACCCGGGCGCGGCCGCGCCGACGAAGTGAGGGCGGGGCGCGGCGACCGGCTTCGGGGAAGCCGGCGCGCGGCGGACGAGCCGGCGATCAAGATCTGACGCTTGGTTCTCGCGCTGAAAAAGTCTGGCTTCGGCCGTTCTCGGACGTCCAGCGGCGGTTCGCCTGACGACCGGGGTTGGTCGGGGTCGACTGCGGCGCCGAGCCGTCGAATTGTCGCAGCGGACATTCGTTCCTGCCTAGCGTCGCAGCAGGCCCGCCTGCTCGACCGACGTTCGACCGCGCCGGCGCTGCCCCGTTCACCATCAGCAAGGCGTTTTGGAATTTGGACCCTACGCGCGCTCTGAATGATCCTTTCGCCGCGCCGGCGATGGCGGGTGTTGATGTCGGGCGAAAGACGGATCGACGCAGCTCGGGTGTGCGTTGGAGATTTCTTAAGCCGCTCGGGTTATGTCGAAAGCGCAATCGGAAACTGATGGGCCATGACTTCACCAGTGTCTGGGCCCACGCGCTGGCTAGGAAAATTTGCTCGCCTTGTTGCGAGACAAACTTGTCTCTTCGTCGCCGCGGGAGTCCTGATAGGATTCGTCGTGGCCGGAACGGTCGCGCTCGACGTCTACCTCCACAACCTCCTCGTCGAGGAGGGTTCACGGAGCGCGCGCAACCTATCCTATAATCTGTCCGACCAGACGGATCGATCCCTGCAGTCCGTTTTGTCGACTGTTTCCAAGATCGTCGAACGCTTGCAAAGTGACGGCGTCGGCTCTGTCAGCGCTTTGGATTCCGCGACCGGCGCCAAGGATGTCCAGGCGATGCTGCGCAATCGCCTCGTCGAGGACCCGTCGCTCGACAGCGTCTTCATCGTCGGCGCCGACGGAAAGATCGGCGACCCCGATCGCGCGCCGCTCGTGTCCATTGCCGAATTGCACGGCCAGGACCACTTGGATTCGCTTCGCAATGCGTCTTCCGAGGCGGTCTATGTGTCGACGCCGTTCCAAAGCACGATCTCCGGGACGTGGCAATTGAGCCTTTCGAAGCGCGTCTCCGCGAGCGACGGCTCATTTCTCGGCGTGGTGACCGGAGTCGTCAAGCTGCCGTCTTTCGATGACGTCTTGGCGAAAGTGGCGCTCGGAGGGCATGCGTCGGTTTCAATTTTTCGAGAGGACGGCTCGATCATCGCCTGCTTTCCGCAGCGCGAAATCACATTCGGCTCCGACATCGCCAATAGCGACTTGTACGCTCGCTTCATCTCGCAAAAGCTCGACGGCGTGACGCGGCAAAAGAGCGCCGTTAACGGCGTCGACCGGATGTTCGCGATCGTCCATTCGCCCAATTTTCCAGTCGTGTCCGTCGTCGCCATGGCGATGAACGACGTCCTCGCCGACTGGCTTCATCAAGCCGAAGCGCTCGCATTCGGCGCCGCCGTCATTGTCCTGGCGATCGCCTTCGGGACGATCAGGCTCGCCGTCTATATCGAACGGCTCGCCGACGCTCAGGCGCGCGAGGCGGTTCAGGCCCAGGTCGCGATCCAGTACAAGCGGTTCAACAACGCGATGGACAACATCGTGCAGGGATTGGCGATGTACGATCGGAGTCGTTCTCTGATCGCCTGCAACAAACGGTACGCCGAAATTTATGGACTTCCCGTCGAACTGACAGGTCCTGGGGTCACGCGTGCGCAAATCCTCGCCTATCGCGGAAGTCACGGCTTTGGAAAGGCGCTGAGCGAACCGCTCAAAGAGCCCGACGGCAGCGTCTTGACGATCAGCAAACTATCGGACGGGCGCATCATCGCGCAGCGTAAGAAGAAGCTCGCCGACGGCGGATGGATATCGACGCATGAGGACGTCACCGTGCGCCATCAAGCCGAGGAGAAGGTCAAGGAAATGGCGTGGAGCGACGCCCTGACCGGCCTGTCGAACCGCAATGAGTTCAAGCAACGCCTCGAACAATGCCTTGCGGAGGCGCGGCGTCGCACCGCCAAGTACGCCGTGCTCTATCTCGACTTGGACCATTTCAAAGTGGTCAACGACACGCTGGGGCACCCCGTTGGAGACAAGCTGTTGCAGGAAGTGACCGCGCAAATCAAGGCGGTCACCCGCGGGAGCGACACGATTGCGCGGCTCGGAGGCGACGAGTTCGCAATCATCCAGCGCGTCTCATATGTTCCGCGCGACGCCACGCATCTCGCGGAACGGTTGATCGCCTCGGTCAGCAAATCCTATACGATCGACGGCAACGACATTGAAATCGGCGCCAGCATCGGCATTTCCCTGGCGCCGGACGACAGCGTCGACTGCGACGAGCTCATCCGAAACGCGGACATGGCGCTTTACCACGCCAAGACGAATCGCGGCAGCTTCAGCTTCTTCAAGCCGTCGATGGACGAACAGGTTCGTTTTCGTCGCAAAATGGAGAACGATCTACGAACCGCGCTCGCCGAGGGGCAATTCGAACTCCATTTCCAGCCGGTCGTCTCGGTGGCTGACAGGCAGGTGAAATCGTTCGAAGCGCTTCTGCGTTGGAAGCATCCCGAACGCGGCAATGTGCCGCCCAGCGAGTTCATCCCTATGGCCGAAGAGAACGGTCAGATCGTGCCGATCGGGGAATGGGTTCTGCAAGAGGCTTGTCGGGAGGCCGCCAAATGGCCGTCGCACATCAAGGTGGCCGTCAACGTTTCGGCAGTGCAGCTCAAGTCTCCTGGAATTCTCCAGTCCGTGTCCGAGGCGATCGACGCCGCAGGCATCGAAGGCTCGCGGCTCATCGTCGAAGTCACCGAGAGCGTGATGATCACGGACGCCGACCAGGCCATTTCGACGCTCTACGCCATCCGCGACGCGGGCAGCGCGATCGCTATGGACGACTTCGGCACCGGATACTCGAGCTTGAGCTATCTGCGCCGCTTTCCTTTCGACAAGATCAAGATCGACCAGTCGTTCGTCAGCGAGCTTGGACAACGCGAGGACAGCGCGGCGATCGTGCGCGCCGCAACCGGT
>Ga0181529_10005178_pt1 | contig 13741 bp, 7 predicted proteins | sample PEATcosm2014_Bin_36_FD_119763 | JGI IMG/M metagenome (GOLD analysis project Ga0181529, IMG submission 119763) | Peatland microbial communities from MTU Mesocosm Facility, Houghton, MI, USA - PEATcosm2014_Bin10_30_metaG | ecosystem: Environmental > Terrestrial > Soil > Wetlands > Peat | place... | reverse complement strand
GCTTTGCCATAGAACGCATCGCGCTGGTTGAAGATGTCGATGGACGCCGCGCCGTCGAGCGCCGCCTGCGTGGCAATAGCCGAGGCGGCCCCGCCCGCACCAATCAGGGTGAGCTTCTTGCCCTTGAGGTCCACGCCTTCATCGCGCAGGGCGGCCATGTAGCCCAGGCCATCGGTGTTCTCGCCCCTGAGCACGCCGCCGTCATTGACGACGGTGTTGCAGGCGCCGATCAATTCGACAGCGGTGGAGACCTTATCCAAATATTTGATCACTTCCACCTTGTTGGGCATCGACACGTTCCAGCCGCGCACCTTCAGAACCCGAAAGGCCTTCATGGCGCCTTCAAGTTCGCTGCTGTCGACCTCGAAAGTGAGATAGGCGTAATTCAGGCCGAGCTTGGCGAGAGCGAGATTGTGCATGCGCGGCGAACTGCTGTGCCGGATGGGATAGGCGATGAGCCCCAGCAACTCGGTGTGCCCAGTGATTTTCTGTGCGACTTCCTCGGACATGGTCTGCTTCTCCGTGACTGAGCTAGACTCTCGATTTTGAATCTCTAAACTAACAGTGCAACCAGTACGACACTGAGTAAACTAGATCAGGTTCGCCTTGCCTGTCAATCGTCCCTTTGGTCTTGGGCATCATACAAGGCCGATCTTCGTTATGTGCCGTTTGTCGAGGTCGGGGGCATTTCTGCTGCCGTGCCGCCGACGGTTGTCGTTCCGGTGACGGCAGTTCAAGATGTGTGGCGATACACAACCCATCAGCAACATCGTGACCTCCCCGGCGCTTCCGTTGGGGCGGCCGTCGGCGGGGAAACGCCGGGAGTCCCATTCGCCTTTATCAGTAGCCATCGCCAAGCATCCGAGCAAGGGCAATTTGTCATATAACCACAAAATCGTGTGAGGTTTGCGGAGGCGACCGATATTGCATCCATATCGGCCGGCGGATACACTGCGCGGCCGAAGACCTGGGTTGGCGTGCCGCAAAATCCGACCCCGGCGCAACAATTCGGCCGGAGGGTGGTATTGGCCGACCCGCTGGTCGACTAACCCGAGCGAACGGAGCCTGGACTTTGTCGACGAATCTTGCGGAGCCAACGACGGTCGGAGAAAGTGTGTATCGACAGATCCGCGCGGACATCATCTTTGGCCGCCTGCCCCCGGGCCAGAAGCTGCGGTTGGACCGGCTGAAGGAAAGTTACGGCATCGGCATCAGCACACTGCGCGAGATTCTCAGCAAGCTGTCGTCCGAAGGGCACGTCGTCGCCGAGGAGCAGAAGGGATTCCAGGTATCGCCGGTGTCTGTCGCGGATCTCAAGGAGCTCGCGGCCCTGCGGCTCCTCGTGGAATGTCCGGCGATGGAAGAATCCTTTATTGCCGGCGACATTGATTGGGAGGGCCGTGTCGCGGCGGCGCATCACAAGCTGGCGCTGGTCGAGGCGATGATGATGCAGGGCGACGAGGGCCGTGCCGAGGACTGGAAGAAGTACGACTGGGAATTCCATCAGGCCCTCATCTCGGCCTGCGGATCGAATGCGCTGATGGGAACCTGCGCATCGATCTACGACAGGTATCTGCGCTACCTGATGATTGCCCTCAGTTTCCGGGGGGAGATCACGGCCGGAGAGCACCGGATGCTGTTCGACTGCGCGCTGCGTCGGGATTTCGCAACCGCCAAGTCGGTACTCAAGAAACACCTCAACGGCTGCGTCAAACGCGCGATCGCAACCGGAGCACTCGGTGCGTGATTCTGGCTGAGCCTGCCAAGGCATGGCGGCCCTTCTTGTGACTTCGCAGCAACGACTTCCCGGCAAACGACTCCAGTGCAGAGTTGCAGGCCCGGTTTCCCGCGCACACGGCCATCATTGACCAGCCGCCAGGTCTATGGTGATCTTCCTGGCGATCCGGCAGTTGCAGGACGCGGGGATCAAAGCCCAGGCTTCCGTCGCGGTGAGCGAATTGGCTGCTCATCCGGGGGGAATACAGGTCTAAGGGAAGGGACTACAGGCTGATGATCACTTCCATCGCTACCGTATCGCTCAGCGGCGCACTGGACAAGAAGCTGTCGGTGATCGCCGAGGCTGGCTTTCAAGGCGTCGGGATCTTCGAGAACGATCTGGTTGCCTTCGACGGCTCGCCGGAAGATCTACGGGCGATGATGGTGGACCTCGGCTTGCTCTGCACCGCCTATCAGCCCTTTCGCGATTTCGAGGGCCTCTCCGGTGCCCGGCGGCTTCACGCCTTCGACCGCGCCGAATGCAAATTCGACCTGATGCAGAAGCTGGGCACCGATCTGATGCTGGTCTGCTCCAGTACTTCTCTCGATGCAGACGGCGATCACGCCCGTATAGCCGCCGATTTCCACGAACTCGGAGAACGCGCCGCTGCGCGAGGATTGCGCGTCGCTTACGAGGCGCTCGCGTGGGGGCGTCATGTGAACGACCATCGCGACGCCTGGGCGATCGTCACCGCGGCCGGTCATCCGGCGATCGGCCTCACTCTGAACAGCTTCCACTCGCTCGCCCGGGCGATCCCCACCGACAGCATCCTGACGATCGATTCTGCCAAGGTTTTTCTCGTCCAACTCGCCGATGCGCCGCGGCTCGACATGAACCTGCGGCAATGGTGCCGGCATTACAGCAACATGCCGGGGCAGGGGGACCTGCCGATCCGCGACTACGTCGCGGCCCTTCTTCGGATCGGCTATACCGGTCCGTTTTCACTGGAAATCTTCAACGACCGGTTTCGGGCGGGGTCGAGCGGCGTCGTCGCCAGGGATGGCATGCGCTCGCTTCTCACCGTGTGCGACGAGGCGCAGCGATCGCTCGGTCGCGAGCCCAGGCTCTCCCCCCACGCAACAGTGCACGGTGTGGAATTCATCGAGATCGCGGCGGCACCGAAGGAGGTTGAGCAGCTCGAACCCATGTTGAGCAGTCTCGGATTCACGCGCGCCGGGCGCCACCGCAACAAGGCGGTCGACCGCTGGCGGCAGGGGGACATCAACATCGTCGTGAACAGCCAACCCGGCGGCTTCGCTCAGAGCTACGACCTGACCTACGGTGCCTCGATCTGCGCATTTGGTCTCCTCGTCGACGATGTCGAGCGCGCCCGTACTCGGGCGAGGCAGCTCGCGATCGACGATTTCGAGGAAGATGCCGGTCCGGGGAATCTACGGCTGCCGGCGGTGCGCGGCGTCGGGGGTAGTCTGGTCTACCTGTTCGCCGAGAGCGAGTCGGCCGCGATCTGGGATCACGAATTCGAGGGGCTGGCCGATGACACGGCAGGCTTCGGTCTGCTTCGCGTCGATCATCTCGCGGCCACCGTCGCCCATGAAGAGTTCCTGTCCTGGCTGCTCTATTGGACGACCCTGTTCGGACTGACGAAGACGGCGAAACAGGACATTTTCGATCCCTCCGGCGTCGTTCAAAGCCAGGTGGTCGAAAGCTCCGATGGGGCCTTCCGGATGACGCTGAACGGCACCGACAGCGACCGCACGCTGGCAGGCCATTTCCTGGAGAATGCGCTCGGCGGCGGAATCCAGCACCTCGCGCTCACAACCAACGATATCTTCGCTAGTGCTGATGCGATGCGGGCGGCGGGCGCTGAGATCTTGCCGATACCAGGGAATTATTATGATGATATCGCCGCCCGCTTCGGACTGGACCAATACACCGTGTCAAGAATGAAGTCCCGAAATATCCTGTATGACGTTGACTCCGACGAACACGTGTACCTGCACATGTATACCCGCGCATTCGACAAGAGGTTCTTTTTCGAGATCGTTCAGCGAGATGGTTATGTCGGATACGGCGCGGCCAATACACAGGTGCGCTTGACCGCCCAATCGCGGCACCCCGATTGGGTTGAACTCCTCTAACGGCGGCTACGCCTCGCAGCCAGCGTCGCGCAGCACGTCGGTGACGACCTCGGGTGGCACATCGTTGCGGGTGAACGCCTGGCCGATGCCGCGCGCCAGCACGAACGTCAGCTTGCTGTCGCGGGTCTTCTTGTCGCGGCGCATGTGCCCGATGAGCGTTCCGGCCGACAGCCGCCGGTTCAGTTGCGCCAGTTCCGCCGGCACGCCGACCGAGGCCAGATGCGCGATCACCCGCCTGGCGTCGGCCGCGGCGCACAGGCCCAGTCTGGCCGACAGTTGGAACGCGAGACCCATGCCAACCGCGACCGCTTCGCCGTGCAGGATGGTGCCGTCGCCAAGTTCGGCCTCCAGCGCGTAGGCGAAGGTGTGGCCCAGGTTCAGCAAGGCGCGGCCGTCGTCGGGCCGTTCCTCCCGCTCGTCGTTGCCGACGACGTGGGCCTTGAAGGCGCAGGCCCGCAGAATCGCCTCGGCCTGAACGCCCCGGTCGCCGCCGACCACGGCGGCGCCGTTGGCCTCGCACCAGGCGAAGAAGGCAGCGTCGCCGATCACCCCGGCTTTGGCCAGTTCCACATAACCCGCGGCCAGCTCGCGGCGGGGCAGGGTGGCGAGGGTGGCGGTGTCAACCAGCACCATGCGGGGCTGGTAAAAGGCACCGAGCAGGTTCTTGCCGTGCCGCGTGTTGATGCCGACCTTGCCGCCGACCGAGGAATCCACCTGCGACAGCAAGGTGGTCGGCACCTGCACGAAGGGCACGCCACGCAGCGTGGTGGCGGCGGCGAAACCGGCCAGGTCGCCAATCACCCTGCCGCCCAGCGCGATCACGCTGGTGCGCCGCTCCATGCCGCCGGAAAGCAGCTGCTCCACCACCTCGCCGTAGCCGGCGAGGCTCTTCGAGCCTTCGCCAGGCGGCACGGTGATGGTGCGGGTCTCGACGGCGGTAGCGTGCAGACCTTGCAGCAGGGCGGGCAGGTGCAGCGCGGCGACGGTGGTATCGGTCACCACCACGGCCCGCTTCTGCGGCAGCACCGGGGCCAGCAACGCGCCGGCCGAGGTCAGCACGTCTTCACCCACCACCACCTCGTAGCCGGCGCTGGGCAGCGCCAACGACAACCGGCGCGGCGGGCGGAAGTCGAGCAGCGCATTCAGCACCCGGGCGGTGGTGGTCTCCAGGGTGTCGTCGCTGCAATCCACGACGATGTCCGCCTCGGCGTAAACCGGGTGACGGATCCCCATCAGCCGCCGCAGCACCTCCTCGTGGTTCTGGCCCGTCAGCAGCGGGCGGTGGGTGCGGCTGGCGACGCGGCGCAGCAGCACCGGCAGGCTGCAGCGCAGCCAGATGCTGACCGCCTCGCGCCGGACGGTCGCGCGGGTATCGGCATCCATGAAGGCGCCGCCGCCGAAGGCCAGCACCATCGGGTCGCCGGACAGCAGGCGGCGGATCACCCGCCGCTCGCCGTCGCGGAACTCGCGCTCGCCGTAGCGTTCGAACAGTTCGGCGATGGTGCATCCGGCGGCCAGCTCGATCTCACGGTCGGCGTCGCAGAAGGGCAGGCCAAGCCGCGCCGCCAGGCGCCGCCCGACCGAAGTCTTTCCGGCACCCATGAGCCCGACCAGCACAACACTGTGGTCCGCCATCCAGTCCGGTGGCGGGCTACTCTCCTGCAGGCTCACTCCTTCCGTTACTCTGAGGTTGCGTGTCATGATCGCGAAGGCTAGCACAACTTCGGCTGGAGTATAACGCCAGTATGAACCCGACCGGCGTTCGTGCGCCAGGCGGGTGCTGAAGCCTTGCCGGTGGACGCATCCGGGGAATCCCTGGTACAAAAGCGCCTTCAGTCCGGTGAACTGGTGCGCCATGCCCTTCACGTGGCTCAAGCCGGCGCTCTTGTCGCTCGGCGTATGGCTGTCGTCGGTGACGCTCTCCCCCGCCGAACTCCCGAAGGGTGACGTGCCGACTCACGCCGCTTCACTTGCCGGCCAGCTCATCGTCGCCTCACCGGCCATCGGCGATCTGCGCTTTCGCCACGCCGTTATTCTGATTGTCGAGCACGACGACCAAGGCGCGTTCGGAATCATCGTCAACTACCCCGTTGGCGACCAACCGCTCGCCGATCTGCTCGACGCGATCGGCCAGGACAGCGCCGGGATCACCGGCAGCATCCGCATCTTCGCCGGCGGCCCCGTCGAACCTGGATTCGGTTTCGTCGTGCACAGCGCGGACTACCGCCGTGCCGGCACCATCGACATCGATGGCCGCGTCGCGATGACCGCCAGCCCCACAGTCCTGCTTGACATCGCCCGCAACCAAGGCCCCGCGAAGAGCCTCGTCGCCTTCGGCTACACCGGCTGGGGGGCGGGCCAGCTCGAAAGCGAGATAGCGCGCGGCGGCTGGTTCGTCGAACCGGAAGATCCCGATCTGATCTTCGACGACGACAGCGAGAAAGTCTGGGACGACGCCATGGCGCGCCACACGATCGCGCCCTGACGGGGAGGCAGCAAGGCCAGGGCGAAGCCCTGACCTTAGCTTTCTACGCCACCGGCATGATGGGCGCCCAGTCGTTGGGTTTGGCGATGCCGGTGTATTTCTCGATCTGCACCAGGCTGTCGTGGCAGACCGGCCCTTGCGCGAGTTGCGAGGTGCCGCGTTGCGCCGTCAGCGAGTTGGCGCAGCCGCCGCGGTCGATGCTGCCGATGTGGCCGTCCTCGACCGGGCGGTACCACGAGCCCTCATGGATCATCACGACGCGCGGGCGGATTTCCGTGGTGATCGTAACCCCGCAGAGCACCGAACCGCGATCGTTGAACACGCGCACCACGTCGCCGGCGACGAGCCCGCGGTCGGCGGCGTCTTTCGGGTTCATGGTGATCGGTTCGAAACCGCTCACTTTGCTGAACTGGTGCAGCGCCTCGACATCGTCGTAGGAGGAATGCCGCCGCCAGATCGGATGCTTGTTGATGAGGTGCAGCGGGTACTGCGCGGTCTTGGCGCTGCCGAGCCACTCGAACGGCTCGATGAACTGCGGCGTGCCCGGGCAGTCCGCATATTTGTAGTTCGCGATCGTCTCCGAGTGGATCTCGAACTTGCCGGACGGCGTGGTCAGCGGATTGGCCTTCGGATCGCGGCGGAAGTCGGCGAAGGCCACGTAGGGAGTGTCGTCCACCGGCAGCTTGTAGAAGCCTGCGCTCTTGAACGCTTCGTAGTCCATCGGCGGAGCACCCATCGCATACAGCCGGCGCAGCCACGCGTCCTCGCTGTCCATGCCCATGGCGAAGCGGTCGTAGATGCCGAGACGCTTCGACAAATCCTTGAAGATGTCGAAGTCGGTGCGGGCCTCGCCGACCGGCTCCATGATCTTGTGCTGATAGACCACGTAGCGCCAGAACTGGGTGATGTCGTTGCGCTCGAACAGGCAGGCGACGGGCAGCACGATGTCGGCGACCCTGGTGGCCGGCGTCCACCAACTGTCCTGCACGATGATGGTCTCGAACTTGGCGTAGGCCTGCAGGTTCAGGTTGATGTCGTCGTGCTGGTTCAGGCAGGCGCCGCCGACCCAGTAGGCCAGCTTGCATTCCGACTTGCCGGGCTGCGGATAGGGGTAGGCCTTGCCGTTGTGGTTCACCGTGACCGGCGCGTGCATCATCGTCTCGGCGAAATGCTGTTCGATGATCGCCTGGTTGACCGGGTTGGGCACGCCCGGGAAACTGGCGGGTCCGCGGCCCTTGAGGCGGGCGTCGCCCTGGCCGGCGAAGCCCGGAATTTCGAAGGTGAGGCCGCCGCCGGGCAGGCCCATCTCGCCCTTCAACAAGGCGAGCGTGATCAGCATGCGCACGTTCTGCTCGCCGTGGTCGCAGCGCTGGATGCCGCGCGAACTGGTGATCTTCACGCGCGGCGTCTCGGCATAGAATTTCGCCAGGGCGGTGATCCGTTCGACGTTGAGATCGGTAAGTTTGGAGGCCCATTCCGGAGTTTTCTTCACCCCGTCGGTCTCGCCCATGATGTACTGGCGGAACGGTTCGTAGCCCACGGTGTAGGCATCGAGGAAGGCGGTGTCGGCCTTCTTTTCGCTGATGAGATAGTAGGCCAGCGCCGCCATCAGGGCGACGTCGCTGCCCGGACGGATGGCGATCCACTCGTCGCACATGCGGCCGGTTTCGGTCAGCAGCGGGTCGATGGCGATCATCCTGATCTGGCGCGCCTTGAGCTGCTCCAGCCAGTCGCGGGTGCGTGCCCACGACGGTCCGCGCACTTTCAGGCAATCCATCGGATCGGAGGCCCAGAAGATCAGCCCGTTCGTGTTGGCAACCGTGTCGGCCATCGAATCGTCGGGATACTGAACGCCCCAGGAATACGGCGCGCCCCATTGCCAGCAGGCGTAGCTCTTGTTGCCGATCATGGTGGTGTAGCCGCCGTACAGGCCGAGGAAGCGGCCGACCTGCGCCAGCTTGGCGTGCAACTGTCCCGCGGTTTGCCAGCCGCCGGTGACGGCCCCGAGGATCGCTTCGTTACCGTAATTGGTCTTGACGCGCTTCAGCTCATCGGCCACCAGGCCGAGCGCTTCGTCCCAACTGGCGCGGCGGTACTTGGGCACGCCGCGGGTGCTGCGGTCGCCGCCGCCGCCCGGCTTCCAGTCGGCGCGGATCATCGGATAGAGGATGCGGTCCGAGGCGATGGCGCGCTGGTACCAGGCGAGCCCCATCGGCGAGGCCGCGTTGGCGGGTGCATCCAGGCTAGCGACGCCGATCACCTGGCCGTCGCGCAGGTGGACGTTGAGCAGACCCTCGCTGTCGGCGGTGGTCAGGATCTGTTCGCTCCCGGCGGGCGGCAGGATCAGGTCGTTCGAGTTCGGCGCGGCGCCCATCAAGGGCACCGCCGCCGTGGCCGCAGTGCCGGCGAGCAGACGGCGGCGCGAGACACGTGTGCGGCCAATGGCGTCGAAGGGGCTGTCGGTCATGATCGTTTCCTTCCGGTCATTTGCCGGCTGTTGGTTTTGACGATCCACGCGTCACGCCGCGGCCGGGGCGATCGGCGCCCAGTCGTTGGGTTTGGCGATGCCGGTGTATTTCTCGATCTGCACCAGGCTGTCGTGGCAGACCGGCCCTTGCGCGAGTTGCGAGGTGCCGCGCTGCGCCGTCAGCACGTTGGCGCAACCGCCGGCATCGATGCTGCCGATGTGGCCCGCCTCCGCCGGGTGATACCAGGAACCCTCCTGGAGCATCACCACGCGCGGGCGGATTTCGTTGGTGATCCGCACGCCGCACAGCACCGAGCCGCGGTCGTTGAACACGCGCGCCACGTCGCCATCGACGAGTCCGCGTTCGGCCGCATCCTTCGGATTCATGGTGATCGGCTCGAAGCCGCTCACCTTGCTGAACTGGTGCAGCGACTGGACATTGTCGTAGGAGGAGTGGCGCCGCCACTTCGGATGCTTGTTGATGATGTGCAGCGGATACTGCGTGGTCTTGGCGCTGCCGAGCCATTCGAACGGCTCGATGAACTGCGGCGTGCCCGGGCAGTCCGCATATTTGAAGTTCGCGATCGTCTCCGAGTGGATCTCGAACTTGCCGGACGGGGTGGTCAGCGGGTTGGCCTTCGGGTCCTTGCGGAAGGCGGCGAAGCCGACGGTCGGCGCCTCCTGCACGGGCAGCTTGTAGGAACCCACGCGCCGGAAATCCTCGTAGCTCAGCTTCACGTCCGACATCGACAGCAGCCGGCGCAGCCAGGATTCCTCGGTCTCCATGCCCATGACGAAGCGATCGTAGGTACCGAGGCGCTTGGCCAGATCCTTGAAGATGTCGAAGTCGGTGCGGGACTCGCCGACCGGCTCGATGATCTTGTGTTGATAGACGACGTAGCGCCAAAACTGGGTGATGTCGTTGCGTTCGAACAGGCTGGCGACCGGCAGCACGATATCGGCCATGCGGGCGCCCGGCGTCCACCAACTGTCCTGCACGATCATCGTCTCGAACTTGCTGTAGGCGTGCAGGTTGAGGTTGATGTCGTCGTGCTGGTTCAGCATCGAGCCGCCCATCCAGTACGACAGCTTGCACTCCGACTTGCCGGGCTGCGGATAGGTGTAGGCCTTGCCGTTGAGCTGCACCGTCACCGGCGCTTCCAGCAACATGCGGGCGGAATGCTGGTCGATCAGCGCCTGGGTGACCGGGTTGGCCACCGCCGGGAAGCTGCCGAGTCCGCGGCCGACGACCTGCTGATCGCCGGTACCTGCGGCGCCGACCGGAATTTCAAAGGTGAGGCCGCCGCCGGGCAGGCCGATCTCGCCCTTCAGCAACGCGAGCGTGATCAGCATGCGCACGTTCTGCTCGCCGTGGTCGCAGCGCTGGATGCCGCGCGAACAGGTGATCTTCACCTTCGGCGTCTCGGCGTAGAATTTCGCCAGCGCGGTGATCCGTTCGACGCTGAGATCGGTGATTTTGGAGGCCCATTCCGGGGTTTTCTTCACCCCGTCGACCTCACCCATGATGTACTGACGGAACGGCTCGTAGCCCACGGTGTAGGTGTCGAGGAAGGCGGTGTCGGCCTTCTTCTCGCTGATCATGTAGTAGGCCATCGCCGCCATCAGGGCGACGTCGGTGCCCGGACGGATGGCGAGCCACTCGTCACACAGGCGGCCGCTTTCGGTCAGCAGCGGGTCGATGCTGAACAGCTTGACGCCGCGCGCCTTCAGCTCGTCGATCCAACCGCGGGTGCGGCCGTAGCCCACCGCGAGCGGCTTCAGGCAGTCCATCGGGTCGGAGGCCCAGAAGATCAGCCCGTTCGTGTTGGCCATGGTGTCGGCCATCGAATCGTCGGGATACATGACGCCCCACGAATAGGGGGCGGCATACTGCCAGCAGGCGTAGCTCTTGTTGCCGATCCTCGGCGTGAAGCCGCCGTACAGGTCCATGAAGCGGTTGAACTGGGCGACCTTGGAATGCAGCGCGCCGGCGGTGGACCAGCCGCCCACGACGCCGCCGAAGATCGCCTCGTTGCCGTAGCTTTCCTTCACCCGCTTCAGCTCGCTGGCGACCAGGCCGAGCGCCTCGTCCCAACTGGCGCGGCGGTACATCGGCACGCCGCGGGTGCTGCGGTCGCCGCCGCTGCCGCCCGCCCTCCAGTCGACGCGGATCATCGGATAGAGAATGCGGTCCGAGGCGATGGCGCGATCATACCAGGCGAGCCCCATCGGCGAGGCCTCATTCGCGGGCGCGTCCAGGCTGGAGACGCCGGTCACCTGGCCGTCGCGCAGGTGGACGTCGATCAGGCCCTCGTTGTCGGCGGAGGTGAGGACTTGTTCGGTTCCGGCGGGCGGCAGGATCAGGTCGGTGGATTTCGGCGCCGCGCCCATCAGCGGCAGCGCCGCCACGGCCGCGGTGCCGGCGAGCAGACGGCGGCGGGTGATTCTGGTGGCGTCCAGGGCATCGGGCGAGCGGAGTTCATCGATCACGATCGTTTCCTACCGGTCAGTTGCCGGTCTTGGGTTTGAGCGATTGGGTTTGCAGCCATTTCAGGATGGGCATGGCGTCGGCGGGCTGGAGGTTGGCGTTCTTGGCCATGGTCGGCATCTCGCTGGCCCACTGGGCGGCGGTGTGGTCGTGCGGGTCGTGCAGGTCATGGCAACTGCCGCAGGTGAACTCGTAGTTCATTTCGGTGGCCTGCCAGACCGGCTCGATATCCGCGACCACGGCATTGGCGGCGACGATACCCTCGATCTCGACGGGAACCCAGCCGTTTGCCGGCGTTCCGGCCGTGGCCTTCGCCGCGGCAGGGTCGTCGAGGCGGCCGAGCTCGATGCCGTCGGGCACGGCAAACATCGGGCCGGCGGCGGCGCCGTCGCCTTTCATCCACAGTTTTGTCGTGACGTGGGCGCCGGCGGCGTCCGAGCCGACCGTGACGACGGGGGCCGAGACATACAGCGTGGCGACGGCACCGCCGCCGGGCGTGGCGGCGAGCGGCACGATGGGCTGGCCGATGAAGCCTGGCCCGCCGGCGGAGGGCGGTGCAGCGGCGGCCGGGGCGGCGGCCGGCGTGGCGGCTGGCGGCGCGGCGGCGGCCTGCACGACGGGCGCGGGGAGCGGTCGGGCCGGCGGCTTGGGCAGGTTATGCGCGATGCCCTGGTGGCAGTCGATGCAGGACTTGCCGTCGGCCATGCTCGTGTGCATCGCCTCCACCGCTTCCGGGCGCTGGAGCTTGGCGTCCATCGCCTCGAAGGCGTGGCAACCGCGGCATTCCCGCGAGGCATTCGCCCCCATCTCGGCCCACACGCGCCTGGCCAGGACAAGGCGATTCGCCTCGAATTTTTCCGGCGTGTCGATGACGCCGGTGAAGTGGCCGATGATGTCGCCGGTGGCGCCGATCATGTGCACCACCCGGGCAACGAACGGCTTCGGCACATGGCAGTCGGCGCAGGTCGCGCGCACGCCGGTGCGGTTGCTGAAGTGGACGGTGTGGCTGAACTCGTCGGCCGTGGCTTGCATTTCGTGACAGGATACGCAGAACGCACTGCTGTCCATCAGGGCGGACGTTCCGGCATAGCTGGCCCACAGCGCCAGGCCGCCAAGCAGGCCCACGACGAGAGCAATGGCGACGACCGCATAACGATGCAAGAACGGGACGACCTGCACACACACCCCCAAGCGTGTGTGCCGAAGATAGGGACTTCAGCCAACCACGCCCGCCAATATCGATATCGCTATCATCAGACAGGCACGGCATGCGCGTCTCGCACCGCTTCCTGGGGGCAGGTCACCCAGGCACGCATGCCCTGCCAGCAGGGCACCGGCGCTGCGCCCGCGCGGGTTTTCGGGGTTGCATGGCGCGCCGGAAGTCCCTACGACACCGCCCTCCGCACGGCCACCGGGCGATTAGCTCAGCGGGAGAGCGCCCCCCTGACACGGGGGAGGTCAGTGGTTCAATCCCACTATCGCCCACCAGCCCAGCATCGGCGGACGAAAAGGTGGCCAGGCGCCGGGACGCCTGGCCAGGTTGGCCAACGGATTACGGATAGAGGCCGCGATCTTCCCTTGCCATCAGGACGCGCGTGCAGGCCACGATGAACGCGGCGGTGCGCAGCGGAACCCGATGCTGTTCGGCGGTGTCCCAAATATAGGTGAAGGCATCGATCAGGATCTTGTCGAGCCTGTCGTTGATCAGGTCCAGGGTCCAGAAATAGCTGTCGAAATCCTGGACCCATTCGAAATAGCTGACGATGACCCCGCCGGCGTTGCAGATGACGTCGGGAACCACGATGACGCCACGCCTGGCCAGGACATCGTCGGCCTGCGGCACCGTGGGACCATTGGCGCCTTCGAGAACCAGACGCGCGGTGGTTCGCTCGGCGCGTTCGACGGTGACCGACCCTTCCAGCGCCGAGGGGATGAGCACGTCGCAGGCGACAGACCAGAATGACTCGCCATCGAGCGGTTCGGCGCCGGCGAAGCCGGCCACCCTTCCCTCGGCGCGCTTGTGAGCCGTGAGCTTTTCGACATCCAGACCACGGGAGTTCCAAACGGTGCCGGTGCTGTCCTGCACGGCGACGACCCTGGCGCCCGCGCGGGCGAACAGTTCGGCCGCCGTCACCCCGACATTGCCGAACCCCTGAATGGCGATCCGGGCGCCCTCGACCGGCATGTCCAGACGCCGCATGGCCTCGATGCCGGTGACGAACACGCCGCGTCCGGTGGCTTGCACGCGCCCCAGCGATCCGCCCAGGTGGATCGGCTTGCCGGTCACCACCCCCGTCGCCGTGGCCCCCACATTCATCGAGTAGGTGTCCATCATCCAGGCCATGATCTGGGCGTTGGTATTCACGTCGGGGGCGGGAATGTCCCGCTGCGGCCCAATGATGATGCCGATCTCGCTGGTATAGCG
>Ga0181529_10005177_pt1 | contig 13741 bp, 15 predicted proteins | sample PEATcosm2014_Bin_36_FD_119763 | JGI IMG/M metagenome (GOLD analysis project Ga0181529, IMG submission 119763) | Peatland microbial communities from MTU Mesocosm Facility, Houghton, MI, USA - PEATcosm2014_Bin10_30_metaG | ecosystem: Environmental > Terrestrial > Soil > Wetlands > Peat | place... | reverse complement strand
TCAGGCCATCGAACAAATGCTCGCCGACCTCAATGCCACGCAGACGGTGTTCCCTGGCACCACGCTCACTCTGGCCTTCAAACTCGGATCAGCTTAACTTCACCCAGGTCAGGAGATCTGGAGTTGTGGCGCTCCCCTGCGTTTGCCGGAAGAGGGCGACTCGCCGATCTGCGACTACTGCGGCACCGTCAGTCTCCCCGAGAAGGACGAGGACGGCGTCCGCATCCTCGGCGAACCTTCCGCCACCGAGTGTCCGGTCTGCCACGTTCCCCTGGCGCCAGCCTCCCTGCTGCACCAGCGATTTCTTTACTGCACACGCTGCCGGGGTAGCCTGATTCCCATGCCGGTCTTCGTCGCCCTGGTCGAGGAACTGCGCGCCCGAAGCGGGGGCGCCGCGCTGCCTCCACATCCACCCGATCCGTGCGAACTTCAGCGCGCCCTCCGCTGCCCCCAATGCGGCGCCGCCATGGACACGCACTACTACGAAGGCGGCGGCAACGTGGTCATCGACGACTGCTCGCGCTGCGAACTCAACTGGCTGGACGCGGGCGAACTCCAGACCATCGGTCGCGCTGCCGACCATTCGCCCACCGAAGGCCAGGACTGGCGCGAAGAAACCGAAGCTTAGCCCGGGCCACTCGTTCACTCTAGATGGCCGCCGCCGACGCGATCCCTTCCGACTGCAGCACTACCGCCATCTTCTTCAGCGCGGTTTTGTGGATCTGCGAGATGCGACTTTCGTTAACGCCCAGCACTTCGCCGATCTCCCGCATTGTCAGGTCGTTGGTGTAGTACAGGAAGACCACCTTTTGATACCGCTCAGGGAGCGTGCCGATGGCGCGCGCCAGGGTGGTCTTGAGTTGGTCCTTCTCGCACATGCGGTCGGGCCGGAAGTCCGGCGCGGCGGGGAACTCCTGCGTGCGGTCGCGGTCGGGGTCCGGGCCGGTGCTTCCCGAAACCACGCCCACCGTGCGCAGTTCGACCAACATGCGGCGCCACTTGACCATGGTGAGCCCCATCTCGGTCGCGACTTCGGTCTCCACGGGAGTGCGTCCCAACTTCGCCGACAGGTCGCGTGTCACCGAGTCCACCTGCTTCTGGCGTTTGCGCAGATCGCGCGAGGCCCAGTCCATCTCGCGCAGGCTGTCCAGAATCGCGCCCTTCACGCGGTGCTTGGCGTAGCTGTGGAAGGCGACATTCTTATCGGAATCGTACTTTGCTACTGCATCGAACAGGCCCAGAACCCCGGCGTGGACCAGATCGTCCAGGTCCACATGGACGGGGAGGTTTTCGTGCACGCGAATGGCGATCGCCTTCACCAGCGGAAGATGATCGAGCACAATCTGGTCGCGGCGATCCCGTGAGATCTTAGCCCGCCGTATAGACACACTTCGCACCCGCATCGCGTTTCGTCCTCTTTTCGGATTTCCTTGGAGCCGGATTGTCGTCCGACGCGATCTAAGAGTGCAACCTTAGTTCCAGCAGGTTTGAGGCTCTAAATATCTTGTTTTCAGCCTGAGGCGGCCGTTTGGAGTGTTCCGGATTGGAACGTGTTTCAAGTTGGAACAAGGCGGTGTTCCGAAACCTTACCAGCCGGCCTTGTAGGCGATGACGGTCTTCAGGGCCAGCGCTCCCATGACGATCCAGATGACGATGCGCAGCTTTCCGTCCAGCGTGAAGGTCGCCAGAACCGCCAGCACCGCATACGTAGACATGGCCGCCAGAAACCGTCTATACATAGGAAGATGTTCCACGATAGCACCGTCCGGCGCCGCGCGCGATGAGAAGGAGGCCCGTGGCGTGCACACTCGTGCGCGCCGCATCCCGACTCATCGGGATGCACGGCTAACACCCGCAATTTCCGATGTTGCCCGCCAGGCGTCGCCAAGAGTGGTGCCGCGGCGCGCCAACGCCCCTAGCGGTACAGGAAATTCAGTTGCAATACGATGCGGTCGCCCCTGAATTCCCGCGGCAGGGCCGGCAGCGGATTCGAAGCGCTCACGCCGGCCACCGCCGCGCGGTCCAGCGCAGCGGTTCCCGACTGTTCCGCGTAGACCACTTTGGCGATGTTCCCGTCCTTGGCAATCACGAACTGCAACGCCACCTTGCCCCTGCGTCCCATGCGCGCGCTCTGCGGAATGACGGCCAGCCAGTTGCCCCTGATGATAGCCAGAACCTGAATCAGGTACGGCTTGAAATCCACGCCCTCGGTATCGCTCTTGAGCTGCACATTGGAGAGCGGATTCCCCGGCGTGGGCGACTGCGACATGCCGTTGTAACCCGACTCCGAAGCCGCGGCGTCGCCAATGATGGTGCCGATGGGCGTTCCGTGCACCACCTCCCTGGCGATGTCGCCGATGGAGTTCGTAGGCAGGGGGACAATCCGCTTGTCGGCAGGCACAGGGGCCGGAGGAGGCGGCGGGTTCTCGAAAGTCAGCTTGGGCTTCTCGGAGGCTTGGATCTGCGGCTGGGGCGGCGGAGCGGAGGACTGCTGCGCGGCGCGCGGCAAATCCACCTGGGGCCCCTGCTTGGCGGCTTCCACTTTGGGCGGTTCGGGCAGGGCGACCGGCGGGGCCGGCGGCATCTCCACGGGGGGCGGCGGCATGGACGGCATCTGAATCGCCCGCCGCGGCGTTACCGGTGTCTGCACCTCGAAATCCGGGCTCACTTTGCCGTGGTTTGGATCTCTTTGGGTGAGTTCCGGGAGCGGCATTATCAGCGGAGTGACCCGCTCCACCGGCTCGGGCAGCTCCGGCGGACGGAAAAAGCCCTCCGGGAGCAGGACCAGCGCAAGCGTGAGGGCGACATTGATCCCGATAGCGCCGGCAGCGGCCTTACGATGCCGCGACCGGGCATCCGGATCGCTCCAGTCGGTGAGGAGCTGAAGTTCGACTTCCGGCGGAGGTTGGCCTACGGTTTCCATCCTTCTTCCAAGGACTTAGCGACGACGCACGAGTGTTCTTTGATTTTATCAAGAATCGCCAATGCCACTCCTAAACTTAGACGCGCCGTACGGCCGGAACATTTCGGCGGTTTTCGGGTCTCCACCGAGTCCAGAAAGGCGTCCAACTCCAGCTTCAGCGGTTCAGCCTGCTTCACCTGGGCTTTCTCGAACCCGATTTGCAGGCCCCCACCTACCGTAAAGACGGTCAGGTCCTGACGCGTATAATCGAGCGCCAGGTACTGCGCTGGCTGGAACAGGCGCAGTTTCCGCACGCGCTCGGTGGAAACCCGGCTGGCTGTCAGGTTGGCTACGCAGCCGTTGGCGAATTCCATGCGCACGTTGGCGATATCCACCTTGGGCGACAGGATGCTCACGCCCGCCGCGCGGATCTCGCTGGGCTCGGCCTGGGTCAGCGCCAGTACGATGTCCACGTCGTGGATCATCAGGTCCAGCACCACGTCCACATCCAGGCTGCGCGGGCTAAACAGGTTCAAACGGTGGATCTCGAAGAACAGCGGCAGCGTGGCGCGCCGTTCCAACTCCACTACGGCCGGGTTGAACCGCTCCAAATGGCCCACCTGCAGGATCCGCCCGTGACGCTCCGCGGTATCCACCAGCCGGCCCGCTCCGTCCATGTCGATGGCGATGGGCTTCTCCACCAGGCAATCGATGCCCGCTTCCATCAGGCCGCGGCCGATCTCTTCATGCAGCGTGGTGGGGGCCGCCACGATGGCCGCATCCACTTTGCCGCGCAACTCGCGATAGTCCGTCAGGGCTTCGGCCCCGTACTGCGCCGCGGCAGCCGACGCGCGGCCCCGATCGGCATCCACCACCGCGCACAGCCGCGCCCGCTCGCTTTCATGCACCACGCGGCAATGATTCTTGCCGAACTGTCCCGCGCCGATAACCGCCAATCGCATTTGTGGCATAGGCGTCACTCCACCATTCCTAATCTCCCGCAAGCCGCCTTATGTGGGGCAGGTTGGCAACCTGCGGCCGAGTGGTACTCGGCCTGCAGACCAGTATGCAAATGCCGACTAGGCCGAGTACGGGGTGCCCGCCCGGGGCCGGGCCGCAGGATACCATCCTGCCCCACAAACCCTGCATCATTTCCGACACTGGGAAAGCCAAGCGCCACTGCCCACCCTCGGTGTGCCACAACATCCGGCAATCCGACCCATGAGATAAGCGGGCCAACGGGCGCGATCGTTCTGGCACAGGCGTCATTCTTCCACTCCCAGAATCGCAATCCCGGCCTCGTTGGCCGCATCGATCATCTCGATACGGTCGAGCATCAGCGTCCGCCCGGCTTCCACCCCGAGCGCGGTCGTTCCGGTCTCGCGCATGGTGGGGATAGTGCTCAGCCCCACCACCGGCACATCGAACAACAGGTGCTCGCGCCGCCGCGCCATCTTCACCAGGGTCAGCTTGCGGCCGTTCACCAAGCTGGCCGCTCGGCGCAGCATGGCGTCGGTGCCTTCCATGGCCTCCACCGCCACCGCGGCGCGCTCGCAGACCGCCACGCTTTGTCCCACGTCGAAACCGGCCAGGGCGTTAGCCACGCGGCGACCGTAGGCGATGTCGGCCTGCTCGTCCTTATCCGGTTTGCGGCGGGTCATGGAGCCCGCCGTGGCCAGCAGCGGTTTCAGCAGCCAGGTGGAATCGCGAAGCTGAATGCCCTCGTCCGCCAGAATCTTCACCACGCCGCCGATCAGTCCGTCGGTGTTCTTCGAAGGCAGCGACAACAGCAACTTGGCCAGCCGCCAGTCCGGGCGGATCGACGAGAAGATTTTGGCGTGTTTCACCTGACCGCACATCACCACCTCGGTGATGCCGTCCGCTTTCAATATGTCGATGAGCTTGCCGAGTTGCCCCAGCGAGATCCAGTGGCAGCGCGGCGCCAGCGACGTCACTTCGTTCGCGGCTTCCTCCTGAATGGCGATCACCGTAACGTCGTGCCCCAACTGTTGCGCCTGCTGCAGCGCCAGCACGGGGAAGCGTCCATTGCCGGCGATCAGACCGTAGCGCATCTACTTCTCGAAGCCCCGCGTGGAGGCGCCGATGAACTCGATCAGGCTATCCACTTCGGCGCACGGCGCGACCTCGGCGCGTATCCGCTCGATAGCCTGCGTGGTATTGAGCCTCGACCGCGCCAGCAGCCGCAGCGCCGTCTGCAGCGCTTCGATGGTGGGCTTCGAAAACCCGCGCCGCTCGAGGCCGATGCTGTTGGCGCCGAAGACGCTGACTTGCGGTTTATAGCTGGTGAGCGAGTAGGGCAGCACGTCCTGCTTGATCACGCTGTACGGTCCCACAAAGGCGTGCCGTCCGATGCGGCAGAACTGGTGGACGCCGCTGAACGGGCTGATGTCCACCCAGTCCTCGACCGTCACATGCCCTGCCACGCCGACCGAGTTCCCCAGGATTACGTGGTTGCCGATGTGTACGTCGTGCGCCACGTGGCAGTAGACCATCAGCAGATTGTCGTCGCCGATGGAGGTGACCCGTCCGCCGCCTTCCGTGCCGCGGTGAATGGTGACGAATTCGCGGAGGCGGTTGCGGTTGCCGATGCGCGTTTCGGCGCGCTCGCCCTTGTATTTCAGGTCCTGCGAAGCCACGCCTACCGAGCTAAAGGGGAAGAAGGTGTTGTCTTCGCCCACCCAGGTGGGACCTTCCAGAAAATTGTGGGCCATCAAACGCGTACGCGGGCCGATTTCCACTTCCGCGCCGACGATCGAGTACGGCCCGATTTCGGCGCTCTCCGCGATCCGCGCCAGGGGGTCCACAATGGCGGTCGGATGAATGGGCATGGCTTACGACGCCGCGGGCTGGGGATCGGGCGCCGGCTTGGCTTCCTTGTCCTCGAGCTTGCACATCACTTCGGCTTCGGCCACCACCACGCCATCCACCGTAGCCACGCCGGCCATCTTGGCGACCGTGGACTTGCGCTTGAGGACCTTCATTTCCATGCGCAGCACGTCGCCCGGCACCACCGGCCGGCGGAAGCGCGCATTTTCGATGGCCACCAGCAGAACCAGTTTCTTCTCGCGGTCGGGAATGCTCTTCAGCACCAGCACACCGGCCGTCTGGGCCATGGCTTCTACGATCAGCACTCCCGGCATCACCGGAAAATCCGGGAAGTGGCCGGTGAAGTGCGGTTCGGTATTGGTGACATTCTTGATCCCCACGATGCGATCCGGCTCCAGTTCGACGATTTTATCGACCAGCAGGAACGGGTAGCGATGGGGGAGAATCCCGCGAATCTCATTGATGTCCAGAATTGGCATGGAAGCCGCCATTGTAACACCTGCCTTGGCCACCCAAATCGAAGGTTCGGAGCGCCGATGTGGGGCAGGATGGTATCCTGCGGCCGAGTGGCACTCGGCCTGCCGACCAGTGTGCAATTGCCGGCCTGGCCGAGTACCACTCGGCCGCAGGTTGACAACCTGCCCCACATCACTCGATCGAGTCCACTTCTATGTCGTGCACGGCGGTAGGCCATGCAGCGCTCTGTGACGCTGCCACTTCTACGCGCGCACGTTGGCGACGGCTTCGGCGATGGCCTTGGCCACCTGCTCGGGGGGCGCGGAGCCATCCACTTTTCGCACCTGTCCGGGGCCGTAGTATTTCAAGATCGGTCCGGTTTGCTCATTGTAGGCCTGAAGGCGCTGGCGGATCACCTGCTCTTGATCGTCGGCGCGAGTGGTCAGTTCCGCCCCGTCGTCGTCACATCGGCCTTCGGTCCGCGGCGGTTGGGAGATCACATTGTAGATGCGCTTGCATTTGGGGCACTGGCGGCGCGCGGTCAACCGGGCGACCAGCACGGAATCGGCGACATCCAGGTGGATCACCACGGGGTCCGGCAGCCCGCGCTGGCGCAGTACGGCGGTGAATGCCTCAGCCTGCGGCACCGTGCGCGGATAGCCGTCCAGCAGAAATCCGCGGGCGCAATCGGGTTGCGCAATGCGGTTGGCGACGATTCCATCCACGATGTCGTCTCCCACCAAGCCGCCCGCGGCCATAATCGACGCGGCCATCTTGCCCAGCGGCGTGCCGGCCTTGATCTCGGCGCGGAACACTTCTCCCGTGGAGATGGCGGGGATGCCGAAACGCTCCGCCAAACCCGTCGATTGCGTGCCCTTGCCGCAGCCCGGCGGCCCAAAAAGTAGAAAAATCATGGATTCCCTCCCGTTGACGTAGATGAATTCAGACCTGTTTATCGATGAATTAGGGTAACTTCCGGCGCCTTCGGGCGTCAAGGTGCGCCGGTGCGCAACGGGTTCGCGAGGACACATGGTCCCGCGACGGAACCGCGAAGGTCAGGAGCCGTGATGAAGGTTGGCCGTGGGCAAGCGGGTGCGCGGAAAGTCCGAACAGATCGATATTGGGCCCCTGATGAACGCGGGTCGGCGTTCATCGGCGGCCAACCATGTTTATGCCTTTTCGATACCCGTGGCATGCTCGCCATGCTTCTTCCTCAAGTGGAAACCACTCTTGGGCAATGGCCAGACTTTCGCTGGCATTTGCCTGGTAGCCGGCTTTGAGCCGTTCCCGTGAATCCTGGCGGCGGAGCGCGGAAGCGGTTTTCTCCGGAAGCGTGTTGTCGATGCGTCTATTCGTACTGCCCCCGCCGGATCTTCCCGTCCGCAGACAGCCGCAGCTTCTGGCCGCGCCATTCCACGGTCTTGCCCGCCGACCCGGCCAGCCACACGGCGAAACCGAATAAATCGCGCAGCGGGATGAGCCACGCGTCCGCCAGTGCGCGGCGGTCCTTCAGGATGCCGGCGCCGATCCACACTCCCGCGATCATGCGCAGCCCCAGCGCCGCCGCCCCGGCCCACCAATCGCCCGCGGCGAATGCCATCAGCGACCAGAACGTGGCGTGCGTCACCACATACCCGTAATATCCCTGCGGCCGCGAGACGCGAATAGTGCGCGACCACCGCACCTGGTGCTTCCAGGTCTGCTTCCAGGATTCGCCGCCGAGATCGGTTTCCACCACGTCCGGCGCGAATACAATGCGGTACCCTCGCCGGTGGATGTGGCAGCCAAGCTGGTAGTCGTCGGCCAGGTAATCGGCGATGGCCTCGAAGCCGCCCGCCTCGCGCAACACGGCCGCGCGAAAGACCATGGTCGATCCCAGGGCGAATTCCGCCTGGCCGAGCATCCGCGCCACCAACACGCTGGGAGCGAATTCCGTGGCGATTCCGAGGGCTTCGAAGCGCGATGGCCAGCCCTCCGCCCGGGCGCGGTACAGGCAAGTCACCAGGCCCACCGCCGGGTCGGCCAGAGGGGCCGTCACGGAGCGAAGATACCCGGGCTCCACGCGGATATCGCTGTCGTTCACCAGCAGCAGAGGAAAGCGCGCCTGCCGCGTCAACTCCGCCAACACACCGGCCTTGGCATTGGGCGCGCCGGTACGAATGACGTGCAGCGAAATGCGCCGATGGGGATACTCGCGGCGCAGACGCTCGATATCTTCGATGGCAGGGTCGTCGGGATCGGCCACGCCGAAGAGTATCTCGAACTCCGGGTAATCCTGTTCGGCGTGCGAGCGGATGGCTTCGTAGAATCTCGGGTCGCGCCCGCGCACCGGTTTGAGGATGGAAAGCGGCAGTGGCTCGCCCCATGGCGCCGTTCGGCCGCGCGACCCGCGCCATCGGGCGGCGGCGACAATGGCAAGCAGATAGTAGGCTGCCCCCGCCAGCGCCGGCGCCGCCAGCCAGATCACAGCGATACCAGCGTCACGCCGCAGATCACCAGCGCCGCGCCCGCCCAGCGCAGCCAGTTGACGTGTTCTTTCAAGACGTACTTGGCCATGACGGTTTCGAGAGCGCACGTGGCTGCCGTGGCCGGGACGGCGTAGCTCAGGTTGGTAATGGTCAGCAGCCGCATGAAGGCGAAGAACGGAATGGCCATGCAGACCACGTATCCGATGACGAAGCGGTTGCGCGTGAGCGTCGCGGCGGCGCGTCCCAAAGCCCCGGGACGGAAGTCGCGGATTTCGCCGTGCCGGCGCATGCCCATGGCGGCCAGAACTTCGCCGACGGCCGTGGCCGCCACGATGATCCCGAGCAGCAGGAATTTCATCGTGCCGGCTCCTGGCTTCGCGGCGCGGTCTGCACCGAACTGCCGGCGCCCACCAGCGCCACGCCGGCCATGATCAGCACGATTCCGGCCCAGCGCTTCAAACTGATTTCTTCATGCAGGAATAGCTTGCCCACCAGCGCCACCAGCACGTATCCGATGGAGGTGACCGGCAGTACGTAACTCAGGTCCGCCCAACTCAGCAAGGTCATGCGCGAGAGCATCCACGTTATCAACAGGAGCACGCCCAGCGCCACCCACGGTTGGAACAGAGCGGCGATATACGCCAGCGGAGTGGGCAAACTGGCCGGCATGCCGCGCTTCAGAAAGAAGTTGCCGAAGACATTGCTGAGCACCACCACCGTGGCGCAGATCCAGGTCTTCGCCCGCAGACGCGCAGTTTCAGCGGACATGTGAGGCGCTAATCGCCCGAACCGGCGGAGACCGGCGCCGGCTTCGCGGCTGTCTTCTGATCGGCCACGAACTTCTTCCTCTTCGACCGCAGCGCCATGTACTCCTTGGCTTCCTTGGTCAAGCGGCGCCGCTCTTCGCCGTTGAACACGGCCTTCCGCACAATGCGCCAGACCACCCGCGGACGGAAGAAGTACTCGCCGTAGAACTTCTCCACCCAGTCCACCAGTTCGCCGCGGTCCAGGCCGGGGTAGATGATGTTGGGCAGTTGATGACCCGTCTCGTCAGTCATCGAATCGACGGTGATCAGGTTGTTCTTCTTGACGTATTCGTAGAATTCCGTGCCGGGATAGGGATGGGCGATGGAAACCTGAATGGTATCCGTATCCATCCGCTTGGCGAAATCGATGGTCTTGCGGATACTCTCGCGCGTCTCGCCGGGCAGGCCGATGATGAAATCGCCGTGTATCAGCAGGCCCAGCTTCTTGCAGTTAGAAGTGAAGCGTTCCGCCATATCGACGGTGGCGCCCTTCTTGATGTTCTTGAGAATCTGCGGATCGCCCGACTCGTAGCCCACGATCAGCAGCCGGCAGCCGGCCTCCTTCATGGCCTTGAGCGTCTCGTAATCGGTGGTGACGCGCGACGTGCAGCTCCAGGTGATATTCAGCGGCTTGAGCTTCTTGCACAGCTCGATGGTGCGCTCCCGGCGGTAGTTAAAAGTGTCGTCGTCGAAGAAGATTTCCTTGAGGTTGGGGAACTGCTCCATGGCGTAGCGCGCTTCATTGGCTACGTCGTCGGCCGAGCGCAGCCGCCAGCGGTGGCCGGAGTGCGTCTGCGGCCACAGGCAGAACGTACACAGCGCCGGGCACCCGCGCGAGGTGTAGAACGAGAGGAACGGGTTGAGCAGGAAGGGGACGTTGTAGCGCGTAATGTCCAGGTCGCGCTTGTAGACCTTGGTCACCCACGGCAGCGCGTCCAGATCTTCGATGGCCGGCCCTTCGGGGTTGTGGATCACGCTTCCGTTCTTGCGGAAACTCACCCCGGGCAGCTCTTCCAGAGGCTTGCCTTTGGCGTAATCGGCAATCTGATGATCGAATTCGCGGCGCACCAGAAAATCGATGGCCTTATTGCGCAGCAGCGTCTGCTCCGGATCGACGGTGACCGGCGGACCCACGAAAGCCACCTTCAGCTTGGGGTTCGAGTCCTTCATCATCTGCGCCATTTTGACGTCTACGTGGAACCCCGGCGTCGAAGTGTACAGCACCAGCAGTTCGAACTGCTTGCCCATCTCGATGGTCTGTTCGATGGAGATCTTGTGCGGCGGCGCATCCACCACCTTGCTGTCCGGCAGCATTCCAGCCGGGTAGCACAGCCACACCGGGTACCAATACGATTCGATTTCGCGCGACGCCGGCCACCGGGAGCTGGCGCCGCCATCGAAGCCTTCAAAAGAGGGGGGATTTAGAAACAACGTTCGCATCGAATCTCCAGACCGGTTTCAAGCCGCCCCGGCGGACGGCATCGTACCGCGTTACCGCTCGTCGATATCCTCGTCCGCATTGGCGTTGACGGAGAAATTGGTGAAGTCCATCTTCAACTCCGCCGCGCCCACCAGCCGGGTATCCACACGGCCTTCCACAAGCCGGGGAACCGACATCCCGTCTCGCACATCGTACTGCCGCGTGAACACAAACTTCTTCACCCAAATGGACGGATTCTTGACCATGTAGCCGGTTTCCTGTACGCGCAGGTAGGTGGCCGCGTCGATCCAGATCTCGCCCTTGAACAGATACTCCCGCTTCTTTTTCGGCGTCACCTGGAAGACATGCACCGGGCGTCCGCCGAATTCGTTGCGGCCCTTATATTGAAACTTATAGTTATCCGGGGTGACGGCGAACGATACCGACTGCTTGCTTTGGGCGTCGATTTCCGCCTGCAGGAAGCGCGCGATCACTTCGTTCTTGACCGTGTTATCGCCTTCGAACCCCAGTACTTTGTATGTGATATGACCTAATGCCGAAATTCGCCGCAGAGCGTGCAGCTTGCCATGCTTTTTCAGGCTGGGGAGCGAGGCCTCGATCTCCACTTCCATCGACGCGCCCTTGGCCGCCGCCGCCTGCCCAAGCATCGCCGCACAGTAATTCTGTACGATGACCTCGGGCGTCATCGCCGGCGACTCGGCGCCCAGCGAAAACGCACCTGCCGTGACTAAGGACGCAATCAGTACGCGGACCTTCAAGCGAAAGACCCCAAACCCGAGAATAGAACCAGAATAATACAGTCTACCAGATCGCCGGTCATTGGTACGGCAAACCCGTTGTGGGGTACGCACTCTTGCGTGCCGCGTCCCGACTCTTCAGGACGCATGGCCTACATCCGCCGGGCATCGACACGAGTATCGATGCGGCACGCACGAGTGCGTACGCCACAAACCGCCTACTTACCAGGACGCTCGAAGTACGGATATGGTTCCGGGGTAGCGGCGCCATCCTTGCGTGGGTCGGAAGCGCCGTAGTTCACCCCAGTAGCCGTATCGTGCACCACCGCCTGCCCGCCCCCCATTTCGCTCGAAAAATCGCCCTGAATCGTCAGAACGTGACCCTTGGCCTTCAGGGCCTCCCGCACCGCCGGAGTGATGCGATTCTCTACAAGCACGTCGCACCCTCCGAAGGTCTTCTTGGTGAAGCGTGGGGCCTCCAGCGCCATCTGGATGTTCATCCCGTGGTCCACCACGTTGGACACGAACTGGGCGTGCGCCTGCGCCTGGTTGAGACCGCCCATAATTCCGAACCCGATATGTATGGCGCCCTTCTCCATGAACGCCGGAATGATGGTGTGAAACGGCCGCTTGCGCCCCTCCAGAGCATTCACGTGCGCCGGATCGATGTCGAACAGTCCGCCCCGGTTGTGCAGGGCGAAGCCGAATTCGTCCACCACCACACCCGACCCGAAGTGCTGGTAATTGCTCTGGATCAGCGAAACGATATTGCCCTCGCGGTCCACCGCCGACAGGTAAATGGTGTCGCCGTGAATGGTTGCGGGATTTCCCGGACGCTCCAGGCAACTGGCCTTTTCCGCGTCGATCCGCTTGGCCCGCTCGCGCGCGTAGTCCATGGAGGTCAGGCCCTCCACGGGCGCGGTATGGAACCGCGGATCGGCCACGTAGCGGTGCAGGTCGGCATACGCCAGTTTCTGCGCCTCAATCTGCAGGTGCAGTTCGTCGGCACCGCGCGGCTGGAAGGTGGCAAGGGGAAACAACGAGAAGAGATTCAGCATCTCGATGGCAGCGATGCCCTGTCCGTTGGGCGGCAGCTCGTAGACCTTCCATCCGCGATACTCGGTGGATATCGGTTCCACCCACTCCGCCTCGAATTCGCTCAGGTCGGCGGCTGTCATCTTGCCGCCCAGCCGTTGGCTGGTCTGAAGAATGGCGTGTGCCAGAGCTCCGCGGTACATTGCGGCGGCGCCTTCCGAGGCCAGCCACTTGTAGGCCGCAGCCATTTGCGGGTTGCGGAAGACTTCCCCAGTGCGCGGCGCCAGCCCGCCGTGCAGGAAGATCTTCCGGCCGTTCTCGTCCTTGCCGAGTTTGTCTTCCTCCATGCGCCAGGCGGCGGCGATCATTTCCGTAACCGGGAAGCCATGGTCCGCGATGTAGATGGCCGGTTGGAACAGGTCGCGCCAGGGAAGCTTGCCGAAACGCCGGTGCAGCTTCGACCAGCCGTCCACGCAGCCCGGAACGGTGACGGAATGGATGCCTTCCTGCGGCATGGCCTTCATCCCCATCGCGTGCAGCGCATCGATGGTGAGCCCTTTGGGCGCCCAGCCGCTGGCGTTGATGGCCGTCAGCTTGCCCGGCTTGGCGTCCCAGTAGATGGCAAACAAATCGCCGCCCATGCCGCAGCTTTCCGGCTCGACCACGCCCAACACAGCGTTAGCCGCGATGGCCGCGTCCATAGCCGACCCGCCGCGCGCCAGCACCTGCGCGCCCGCCTGCGAAGCCAGCGTCTGGCTAGTGGCCACGATGCCGCCGCCCGCAGTGATCGTCATCGATCGCGCCTGCGACCGGTCCTGGCAGTGTATCGACAACGGAGTCATCAGAGCCAGCAGCAGCGGTAGGTGGCGCATAGGCCCAAAATCATATCATCCCCGGTTTAATCCCGGTGACAGGGTCGAAAACACACTCGCCTGCAACCGCTCCCTGAGAAGCGGTGAGCGAATCGGGGTGCCCTTGTGGCGCACGCACTCATGCGTGCCGCGTCGCCACTCTTGGCGATGCCCGGCGGAACGCCTCGGAAACCGCGG
>Ga0181529_10005176_pt1 | contig 13742 bp, 11 predicted proteins | sample PEATcosm2014_Bin_36_FD_119763 | JGI IMG/M metagenome (GOLD analysis project Ga0181529, IMG submission 119763) | Peatland microbial communities from MTU Mesocosm Facility, Houghton, MI, USA - PEATcosm2014_Bin10_30_metaG | ecosystem: Environmental > Terrestrial > Soil > Wetlands > Peat | place... | reverse complement strand
CATGGGCACATCGGCCGCAGCCCAGCAGCCGAGCATGATCATGCGCGCAACCCAGAAGAAGAGAATGTCAAAACCGGTGACCAGGACGCTGGTGGGATAGAAGGCGTTGAAGTCCGCGTACCCTTCATTGCCCTCCCTGGTCCCCAAATGCGAGGGACTAGAGGCACCCGGAGTGTTGGATTGGCCAAAATTCGGCCAGCCAAAGACGGAGACGGGGAGCAGGCCAGAAGAAAACCAGGTGTCCAGAACATCGGTTTCTTGCGTGATCTTTGTCGAGCCGCAGTGCTGGCACGCGGTGGGATCGACCTTGGCCACGGTGATCTTGTGGCAGTCGGCGCAATGCCACGCGGGCAAGCGGTGGCCCCACCAGAGCTGCCGCGAGATGCACCAGTCGTGGATGTTCTCCATCCAGCCCAGATAGGTCTTCTCGTACATCTCCGGCGTAAAGGTGATGGCCTTCTTGCCGTGGGCGTCGGGCTCAACAACCTTGCGCGCCTGCTCGGCAATCGATGGGCCGCCGCCCTTCGGCGACTTGTTCACGGCAATAAACCACTGCGTGGAAAGCCGCGGCTCAACGGTGGTCTTGCAGCGGTCGCAATGGCCCACGTTGTTGGTGTGGTCCTTGATGGCGCCTAACAGCCCAAGTGCTTCCAGATCTTCGACGACCTTTTTGCGCGCTTCGTAACGTTCGAGGCCCGCGTAGGGTCCGCCCTCGGCGTTGATGTGGGCGCGGTCGTCCATGATGTTGATGGAGGGAAGATGATGCCGTTCTCCAAGCGCAAAATCGTTCGGGTCATGTGCCGGGGTCACCTTTACCGCGCCGGTGCCAAAGTCGAGCGAGACCCATTCGTCGAGAATGATGGGAATTTTTCTTGCGACCAGTGGCAGTTGCAGCATCTTGCCGTGCAGATGCTTGTAGCGCTCGTCCTCGGGGTGAATGGCCACGGCCACATCGCCCAGCATGGTCTCCGGCCGAGTGGTGGCCACGGTCAGAAACTCGCCAGTCTCCTGGCCATCGGCATCGGTGACCGGGTACTTGATCTCCCAGAGAAAACCCTTCTGCTCCTCGTGTACCACTTCCAGATCGCTGATGGCGGTCTGGCAGCGGGGGCACCAGTTCACGATGTACGCGCCGCGATAGATGAGTCCCTGGTCGTAGAGGCGCACGAAGGCCTCGCGGACGGCCACGGAGAGCCGCTCGTCCATGGTGAAGTACTCGCGGTTCCAGTCCACCGATGCGCCGAGGCGCTTCATCTGGTCCAGGATGGCGCCGCCGTACTCGTGCCGCCACTCCCAGACGCGGTCGACAAATTTTTCTCTGCCGAGCTGCTGGCGCGATCCGCCTTCGGCGGCCAGTTGCCGCTCCACCATCATCTGGGTGGCAATGCCGGCGTGGTCGGTGCCGGGCAGCCACAGCGCCTTCTTGCCGCTCATGCGCTGCCAGCGGGTCAGGATGTCCATCTCCGCCTGGTTCAGCATGTGGCCCATGTGCAGGCGGCCGGTCACGTTGGGCGGTGGCAGCAGAATGGTATAGGAGGACTGGCCGTCCAGGCCTTCCGCGGCTTCGCCGCCAGAGGTCGTACTGGCGCCCGGGGCTGGGGTGGGTTGGGCAAACAACTGCTCGCGGACCCAGTACTCGGCCCAGTGGTCTTCAATCGCGGTGGGATCGTAAGCTTTTGGCAATTCGTGCGGCATGTTTTTCCAGGGTCGATCCCTGCAGAATAGGCGGAAATCACGCACAAAACAGCGGCTTTCCGCGCCAAGGGACCACCCTTAAGGTTATCAGAAGGCACCTTCGGTGCGGGCATTGCATGCAGCGGGTACCTGCGCTTCGCGCCTTGCGTGCTTGGGCCGTGCGCACAGTCACCTGCGCTGCGGCAGGCGACTGTGCGCGAAAGGGTAGAGCCTCTGCTGCGTGCCCTGCGCCGAAGGCGCGTCTGCCGCACCGCAGGTGCTACCGATTTGCCATCGGCCGCAGTCTTTGGTCGATAAACGCCCCCAGCAGAATGGCCAGCCAGTACGCTGCAATGTCCCCCGCGGAGAAGACGCGCCCTAGCAGCAGAATCCCGGGCAGCGTCAGGCGGAAGGTGTCCAACGCGGGCGTGTGGACCAGCTTGAAGAACTCTACCGCCGTAGCTAGCAATCCGGTGATCAGGATGAGGCTGCGCAGATGCCACCACGGCTGCAAGGTGGAGACGACCCAGTAGAGCATCAGCGCCCAGAGCGCGGAGCCGCCATACTTGACCACCGCAGGCGGTAATCCCAACGGTGCAAAGCGCAGCACAAGACCCGCGGCCACTGTGGCCACAACAAGTAAGAGCGAAAGCAGGCTGGAGCGAGGACGCATGGTTTCCTTGTGAGTCTAGCGCATTTTCGCTTTTGCTCTAGACTTCCGTACCCCATCCATTTCCGCGTTTCTTGGGGAAATGGGTGGGACACCCATGAACTTCAGGTCTACACCATTCCGGAAAAGGCTCTGCCGGGAATGGGCAACACGGTGACGCCCGGAATATGGCCTGGCGAGGTGTTGTCAGGCCCGCGCTGGGCGTCCTGAGCCATCACCAGGACACACGCATAGAAGCTGACCAGCAGGGCGGAGAACGTACACCGCATCGAACTCTCCTGAAAAGGGTGGCCTCATCATAGCAAATGCAGAAAGGCCGCATCCAGTGGGATGCGGCCTTTCTGCATTTCAGAATAGGTGCAGTCTAGAAGGGGTTCAGCTTGTCCAGACCCTTTTTCTTCTTCTTCTTGCTGGAGGACTCGTCGCTCTGGTCAACGGCGGGGGCCTTCTTCTTCTTCTTCTTGCCGTTGTCAGCCTGCGGCGGGGCCACGGGGATGGAGCCGGGCTTGCCGATGTCGTTGGTCTGGATGGGCGCAACCGCGGGCTTCTCCGCAGCGGGCAGGGCGGCGTTGTTGTTGCCCACCGGCTTGACGACGGCGTTGGGGTCAGCAGCCGGAGCACCGACAATGGACACGCCCACACCGGTACCGCCCTCAGGCGGCGTCAGCTGCAGAGGCGCCTGCGAGGGCTGGTCAGAGCGGGGCGGCTCATTGGGGGCGGTGGGCGTTACGGCCGCGCCGGGCAGCACGGGCCGGCCGGCGTTGTAGGCTTCCTGGAACAGGGCCAGATTCTGCTTGGTCACCTCAGGCGCCAGAATGCGCTTGGGATCGGCCAGGCTGGGTTCACCTACGTGGACGGCCTCAACCACCGTGGGACCGCGCTTGATGAGCCCAAAGGTGCGCTCCGTGAAGTGCAGCGGACGACGGCTGCCTTCCTCGGCTTCACTCTCGGCAATGGCGGCCTGGGTGGGCTCGGGGATGGGGCGGTTCATGGCCACCAGGCGGTCACGCGCGTCTTCCACGTGCGGGGCCATGGGGTGGCGGACAATCACACGGGTGTAAGCAGCGGCGGCGCGATCCTGATACATGGCGGCCAAACGCTCTTTGATGGCCGGCTGCAGGTTCGGTACCACCAGCACGTTGTGGGCCTGGCCGGCGTAGGCGTCGCCAATGCCGAGCAAGGCCAGATCGCTCTTGGAGTAGAGCGGATAGGTGTCCACAACCGTCTGCAAGCGGGCGATCGAGGCAATGAAGTTCTCGCGGCTGCCGTAGTAGAGGCCAATGGAGGTCTCACGCTCGGCCAGAACCTCCTGCACGTCGCGCAGCTTCTGCTTGGCGCGCGGGATCAGGGCCGAATCCGGGAACATGTTGATCATCTCCCGGTAGTGCTTTTCGGCGTTCTGGGCGTTGTTGAAGTCGCGATCCGGCTTTTCCATCTGCTGGTAGTAGATGTCGGCCACCTTCATCTTGGCTTCCGCGGCCTCTGGGGCATCAGGGAAGAAGGTGATGAAGTCCTGGTACTCGGCCTCGGCCTGGGTGAGGGCAGCCGAGCCGCCTTCCCTGAACCAGGTGTCGCCCACCGAGAGCTTGGCGCGCATGCGGTACTCGGAGTCCGGGTAGGTGGAGAGTAGGGTCTGCAAGTCCAGCCGGGCCACGTCAAAGCGGCCCTTCTTCAAGGCGATCATGGCCTTGTCGTAGAGCTCCTTGTCGGGCTGCTTGGACTGCAGGTTGCCGAGCGGATTGGCGCTCAGATCCTCGTTTTTCTTGTGTTTTGGCTTCTTGTCCTTGGCTTCGGCCGCAACCGCACCCAAGAGCAGAGCGGCCAACGCCGCAACGGCGATCTTCTTCGACAACCCGTTCATACCACCTCGTTAGCGCCAGAGCAGGCTGAAGTTCCGGCTCCGGTTCACATGAACAAAATTCTATCCTGTCAGGCGTACATCTGGTCAGCCGCGGCGCGAGCCGCAGTCAGGAGCGACCGCGCATTCTCTTCGGCCCGCCCACCACCGAAGACCGCATTACCGGCCACCAACAACTCCGCTCCTGCTTGGACGATGGCAGCTATGGTATCGTGAGCCACGCCCCCGTCCACCTCGATTCTATAGTTCAGGCCCAGCTCAGTGCGCAGTTTTGCCAGTCCCCGGATCTTTTCCAGCGAAAAAGGGATAAACTTCTGCCCTCCAAAGCCCGGATTCACGCTCATCACCAGCACATGGTGCACCATAGGCAGCACATAGCGCAGGGTTTCAATGGATGTGGCCGGGTTCAGCACCACGCCGGGCTTGGCGCCGTGGCTGGCAATCAGCTCCAGCGAACGGTGCAAATGCGGGCAGGCCTCCACGTGGACGCTGATCCAGTCCGCTCCCGCCTCGGCAAAGGCCGCAATGTAGTCGTTGGGGTTCTGGATCATCAGATGGCAGTCCAGCGGCAGTTTTGTCGCCTTGCGCAGACTCTTGACCACTACGGGGCCCAGCGTGATGTTGGGCACAAAATGGCCATCCATCACGTCCACATGGACAACCGTACCGCCGCCGCGCTCGGCCGCGGCCACGTCGTCGGCCAGGTGGGCAAAGTCAGCGGAAAGAATGGAAGGAAGCAGCTCAACCTGAGGGATATACATGGTTTTCAGCTCAATCTCCTTGCCCGCCCAGTGTATCGCACCAGCACCTGCGGTGGGGCCAACTCGCTTTGCGGCGTCTGTTGGACGCATCATGGGGAAACGGAGGCGCCTGCGGTTGGGGTCAGCCCATCACTGCGCTCTCTGTGGGAAGAGGCTGGAGGGAATTCCGCACCACCTGCGTACCATGTGCCCCTTGGGGGCACCGTGCGAATAGCCCAGCACGGAGCCGCGCGACGTGCTGGGAATGCGCCCCCTCCACGAGCCCGCGCACTGAAAGGGCGCTGTGCGGCCCAGGCAATAACGCTGGCCCCATCACAGGTGGCTGCATATAATGCCGCTGTGCGCTCTAGCCAAAAATATAACGGGAATCGCACTCGATCTGATGCATTTTCAACATAGCCAGAAACTCCTCCTGAAAATCCCGCTTCTTGTGATGTTCGGTCTGTTGCTCAATGTAGGCTACGGTTGCCTCCAGCTGCTTCCAGCCAATCGAAAACGCGCCGTATCCCTCCTGCCAGGCGAAATGCGGACTCTGAATCATTTCGTGCATCCAGAGCGACGAGCCATGCTTGATCTCGCGCATGGCATCGGCCACCGCAATCGTTGATGGCAGCGAGAGCAGGATGTGGACGTGATCCGGCATGCCGCCAACGATCAGAGATTTACAGCCCCGTTCTCGGGCTACGCCGCCAATGAAGTTCCACAGACGCGGTTGGAGATCAGAGACGATCAGAGGACGGCGCTCTTTGGTTGAAAAGACGCAGTGATAGAGAGAAGAGCAGAAGCTGTGTGGCATGGTGGACCGAATCGTACCGCGAATGAACCACTGAAAAACAGAAAATCTTCGGAGGAGCCGCACCGCGCCCTGTCAGGGCGTATCCGTCGTCTTGCCTTGGTTCCCAGCACGTCGCGCGGCTCCGTGCTGGGCTACTTGCACGGTGGGTGCCCTTTCAGGGCACGGCTTCTGAGCCAGCGGAAAACTCTGTGCGAGTCGGGCTTTGTATCAGGGCACGACTTCAGTCGTGCCGCAAATAGCACAAAATAAAGGATGGGATTCAGTCCCTGCGGCATGCTAATTGGGCTTCAGCATGAAATTCCGAGTTTTTCCGCAGCCTGTCCAGGCGTACCACAAAGGCGCAACAGAAAAGGGCACGGCTCGCGCCGTGCCTCTGCTGGATTGCCGTGTGTCTTGTGCGTCCGTTCTGTCTCTTCCACATCGCGCAGCCGCTGGCCGCACCGCAGGTGCCTCAGACGCGGCACACCACCGCCCGCATTTCCAGCTCCCCGCGCAACCGTTCGATCACCGGGGTCCAGTTGCCCGGCTCCGACTGGCGGAAGAGGCGCATGGTGGGGTACCAGGGGGTATCTTCGCGGTCCAGCAGCCAGCGCCAGTCCGGGCAGTTGGGGATCAGCACCCAGGTGGGCTTGTTGAGCCCGCCGGCCAGGTGCGCCACCGACGTGTCGACGGAGATGACCAGATCCATCCGCTCAATGGCGGCGGCCGTGTCGGCCATATCGTCGGTCAGCGGGGCAAGGTCGATCAACGGGCCCGGAGCGGTCAGCAGTTGGCGCATCTCCGGCCCCATCTGCAGCGAGTAGAACTGCACATTCCCCACCCCGAACAGGGGCGCAAACTGCTCCAGCGGGACGGAGCGGAAGCGGAAGCGGTCATGCAGGAACGACGGATTGCCGGCCCACAGCAGCCCCACCTTCAGCTTCTCCGAAGGCCAGTGGACCGATGTGGCCATCTTGCGCCGCGCAGCCGCAGGGGCGTGGAGATAGGGCGTTGTGGAGGGCAATTTGTCCATCAGGGTGCCAAAGGCCGTGGGCAGGCTGAGCAGGGGGCAGTGCCAGTCGAACTCCGGCAGAGTGCTGCCCATGGGCACCACCTCTGCCACGCCTTCGAGCTCTTTCGAGAGCCGGACCACGCGGTCCTGGGTTTCAAAGATCACGGTGCCGCCGGCCGCGGCCACCATGGGAAGGTAGCGGCAGAACTGCAGCGTGTCGCCATAGCCCTGTTCGGAGTGGATCAGGATGCGCGCGCCGTTCAGCGGCTCACCGCGCCACTGCGGCTGCGGGAAGCCGCGGTCCACCAGCGGCGCATTCTCCCAACGCCACTCGTAGTTCTTCCAACCGTTTTCAAAATCGCCCCGGACCAGCTCAATGAGCCCGATGTTCATGCGCACGCGGCTGAGCTCGGGTTTGAGTTGCTGGGCCTTGTGGTAGCACTCCAGAGCCTCCGTGAGCCGGTTCTGCGCGTGGAAGGTGACGCCCAGGTTGCACCAGGCCTCGGCCAGCTCCGGCTCCAGCGCCAGAGTCTCGCGGATGGCGGCCTGGGCATCGTCATGACGGCCCAGCGCCAGCAGGGCCAGCCCCATGTTGTTGTAGGCGCCGGCAAACTCTGGATCGCCCTTGGGGATCAGCGCAAACTGCTCCACCGCCTTTTCCGGCTGCTCCAGGGTGCGATAGGTGCTGCCCAGATTGTTGCGCGCCTTGGTCAAGTGGGGATTGAGGCGCAGAGCCTCTTCAAACTCCGCTGCCGCGGCCTCGTCCTTTTTCTGCTCGGCCAGCGCATTGCCCAGGTTGTAGTGGGCTTCGGCGGAATCCGGATTGAGTTCGATGGAGCGGCGCTGGCAGGCCTCTGCCTCGTCCAGTCGCCGCTGCTTCAGGCGCAGGTTGCCCAGGTTGGACCAGGCCTGCTCCAGACCCGGCTTCAGGGTGACGGCGCGGATGTAGACCTCGGCTGCCTCCTCCAGGTGGTCCTGATCCTGCAGAATGTTGCCCAGGTTGTACCAAGCCTCGGGAAAGGCGGGCTTCAGCTTGACGGCCTTGCGGAAGTTGGCCTCGGCCTGCGCGGTTTTGCCCTTGGCCTGGAACGCGTTGCCCAGGTTGGACCACGCCTCGGCCAGTAGCGGCTTCAGCTCCGCGGCCCGCTCAAACTCCGCGATGGCCTCGTCGAGCTTGCCCTCGATCTGCTCCAGCAGGCCCAGGTTCAGGTGAACCTCCGCCAGATTGGGGTCAAAGACCAGGGCGCGGCGATAGCAGTTGGCCGCTTCCAGCAGGTGGCCTTCAGCCTGCAAAATGGTGCCCAGGTTCGAATAATAGGGCGCAGACTGCCTATTGAGTTCAATGGCGCGGCAGATCAGCTGCTTGGCTGCATCGGGGCGGTGCGCCGACCACAAAATCATGCCCAGCAGGTGGAGGCTGTCGGCATGGTTGGGTTCAATCTTGAGGATCTGCTCATAAACCTGCGCGGCCTCCGGCAGACGTCCACTCTGCTGCAGGCTGAAGGCGTGGGAGAAGAGCTCATCCACGTTGGCAGCGGGGCGAACCGGGGGCTGCTGGGAGGTGGGAGTCATCGGCGTCGCCCAACCGCTCAAGGAAGAGCGCGACTGGTTTTGATCGTTAGGTCCACCCTGCTCAAAGGCCATCATGAGCCGAGCTTAACCTTGGTGTGGTTTCAGGTGTTCCGAACCTGGGCAGATTCTTTACGGAAGCTAAGAAAAAATTCCCGCTCTGGACCTTTCCCATTCCGGGCTTGGGAAAGACGGGAAGGGGAAACGGGGCTTCAGCCTACCGCGTCACCACCGAGTGGATCAGCAGCAGCTGTTCCAGCAGCGGCTTCAGTTGGTGCAGAGCCAGTGAGTTGGCGCCGTCAGAGAGTGCCTTGGCGGGATTGTCGTGCACCTCAAGGAAGATCCCGTCCAGGCCGCTGGCCACCGCTGCCCGCGTCAGCACCGGAATGAACTCCGGCTGGCCGCCGGAGACGCCGCCCGCGGCCGAGGGCTGCTGTACGGAGTGCGTTCCGTCAAAGACTACCGGAGCCAGGGCGCGCATGGTAGGCAGCGAACGGAAGTCCACCACCAGATTGTTGTAGCCAAAGCTGGCTCCACGCTCGGTGAGGAAGATGCGCTGGTTGCCGGTGGAGCGAACCTTTTCGACCGGGTGGATCATATCGGCGGGCGTTACAAACTGGCCCTTCTTGATGTTGACGGCGCGTCCGGTCATGCCCGCGGCCACCAGCAGATCGGTCTGGCGGCAGAGGAAGGCGGGAATCTGCAGCACGTCCACGGCTTCAGCGGCTGGTGCGCACTGCTCGGGTGTGTGTACGTCGGTGAGCACGGGCAGACCGGTATCCTCGGCCAGGCGGCGCAGGATGCGCGTGCCTTCCTTCAGCCCCGGGCCGCGAAAGCTGTGCACGCTGGTGCGGTTAGCTTTGTCAAAGCTGGCTTTGAAGATGTACGGAATGCCGAGGTCGGAGGTGATGCGCTGGATGCCCTCCGCCATGGTGCGGACGTGGGCTTCGCTCTCAATCACGCAAGGACCGGCAATGAGGAAGAGTCGGCCGGAGCCGACCTGGACAGGACCGATTTCAAATGAGTTCGTCACGAACCCGATTTTAATTGATCGATGAAGGCAAGCGTGGAAAGGAAAAGAGGGGCCGCGCCGGGGGGGGGGGCAGCACGACCCCAAGAAAGGGGACAGCGTTGGGTGAGAAAACCGGATTAGTGGTTGTGTTCGAGGGACCATTGCCAGAGGGCGCGCTCGGCGGCGTGCAGCGGGGTGGGGCCGGGCAGGTCGGGTTGCGGTTGAACCATACCGGTCTCTACCAGGCGCTGGATAAAGTGGTTGTACTCGGTGTAGAAGCCCACGTCGTGGCGGGCGTGACCCAGCGCCTCCAGGGCGCGGAAGTCCAGCACCGCGTAGCGCTCCGGGAAGATGGCCGCCAGAATGGAGGAGGCGATGGCAATGTCGATGCCGCGCAATCCGATCAGCGCCTCGACGGCGGCTTCCGGCTTGGTTGCAGGGGCGACAACGGTGGCCAGCGCCGCGTGAATGCTCTCATTGCTGTTGGCAATCAGAAAGTGGACTACGCGTTCCGACTTCCAGCGGACGATGGTTTCCAGGTTGGCCAGCGTGAACTCACCGTTGCGAATGGCTGAGCCGGCCTCGTAAGCGGCTGCCTCGAGCTCGTGCTCGCGCTCGCCTGTCTCGCGCCAATATTGCTCGGCCAGATGTTGCATCTCAGTTGCTGCGGGTTGCAGTTGGAAATACGCCACCATGTTGTTCCCTCCTTCGGGAAAAACGGATCAAACTCTAGGACGGCTTTGCAGGCTTGTCAAGAGAATCCGCTAAGCGGGCGGTAACCAGTTGGTGGACTGGGCAACATAGGGTCTGGGGCTGCGGAAGCGGGAAAGGGCGAACGGCGAGGAGAATCACAGGGGAGCGTTGCGAACTTGACAATAACTAGCTCAAGTTTTTATCATAACAATGGCGATCTTTACCGTCCCGTCATCTCATGTTGCTGAAAGAGAAGAGTTTGTTGAACGGGACAGGGGAAGACGCAGGTGGCTGCGGAGTGTTGAACCTCAGGCCTGTTTGCGCCAGGAGATGTACGACGATGCCCCAGATGCGCCTGAGCCCGCGGGAGCGGCTGGTGCTTACCGCGATTATCGAGCTGTATATCGCAACCGGCGAGGCGGTGGCGTCGAAGGCGCTTGCCCAGTTCCTGGCCCATCGCGATGGACTCAGCTCAGCCACCTTGCGCAATGTGATGGCGGTGCTGGGCGAATCGGGTCTTCTGGAACAGCCCCACACCTCCTCCGGCCGGGTGCCCACGGCGGCGGCCTTCCGCTTTTATGTGGAGCAGATGATGCGCCCTGAGCAGACGGGCGCTGGTGGGCAGCAGATGGGTGTATTGCCAGCCTCCGCGCCGCCCCTCAGTGAGGCGCGCAGGGATCAGATCGAAGATAGTTTTACCGGGGTGTCGAGCTCGCACGAGTATCTTGAGCGGACCTCGCATGTGCTGGCCTTGATCTCGCAGGGGTTGGGCGTGGCCTTGGCCTGCTCCACTACCGGACAGATTCTGGAGCACATCCACTTTTCGCGCTTGGGAGCAGGCCGGGTGTTGGCCGTGCTGGTGACCCAGGCTGGTGCGGTCTTGGACCGCGTGATGGCGCTGGATCGCGAGATGTCGCTGCTGGAGTTGGAAACCGCAGCCCGCTATTTGAACGACAACTTTCGCGGTTGGCAGGTTGACCGCATTCGGGCTGAGGTGGCCCGCCGTGTGGATGCCGAGGAGCTGGCTTATCGGGAGATGGCCGCCTCGATTGAAGAGCTTTGCAGGAAGGGCGCTCTGAATGTCAGCGCGCAGGGCCCGGCCATTTATGTGGACGGCATCTCCAACCTGATCACCAACGAGCTGGATCGGGAGCGGCTGCGCCAGATGCTGGCGGCGCTGGAGGCCAAGCAGCGGTTGATTGAGCTGTTGAACGCGTATGTAGACGGACGCCACCAGGAGGTGCGGGTGGTGGTGGGTCTGGATGCGGCTTCGCCGGCCATGCAGGATCTGGTGCTGATTGGCGCACCGGCTCGCGTGGGCGAGGAGAACCTGGGTACCGTGGCGGTGATTGCCCCTACGCGGATTCAATATCAGGAGATGATCCAGGCGGTTAGCTACATTGCCAAGCTCTCCGACCGGATTCTGGAACGGCCGGCGGAGTAGACCAACCCAAGTTTCGATCACCCGATTTGGACGTGTGTTCGCAGTTAGAGTACGGCGCGCCTCCGAGGGCAGAACAGAGAATTGTGAAGAGGCGCGCTTGATGTTGAGGAGAAAGACGAAACCCATGCAGGATGACCAGATGAACACGGCTGCCGAAGAACCGTTGGAGATTACCGCGGGCGGTCCGGACGATGCAACCTATACAACTTCAACCGATGCTGCTGAGAACCCGGCGCAGGCCGCCGCGGAGGCCGTGACTCGCATGGAGTTTGAGCAGCTGAGGGGCGAACGCGATCAGCTTGTGGACCGGTTGGCCCGCATGCAGGCCGAGTTTGACAACGCGCGCAAGCGGGCGGAGCGCGAAAAGGTGGAGTATCGCGACTACGCAACCGGCGCGGTGGTGGAGCAGTTTCTGCCGGTGCTGGACAATTTCGCCTTGGCCCTGGCGGCCAACGGCTCCGCCGAGCAGTTGCGCTCCGGTGTGCTGCTGATCGTGAAGCAGATGGAGGACATTCTGCGCCAGTTGCAGGTGGTACCGGTGGCAACCGTCGGCGAGCCGTTTGACCCGCGGGTGCATGAGGCGCTGGGTACGGTGGAGCGCACCGACATGCCCGACCAGCACGTGGCCGATGAGATTCGCCGCGGCTACAAGATTCGCGAGCGCTTGCTGCGCCCCGCCATGGTGCGCGTGGTCAGCAATCCGAATCAAGCGGCGGAGTAAGTACAGCCTCTAGCTGTCAGCTTTTGGCTTTCAGCTGGATGGATGTTCAAGCGATCGTTGAACGGGAAAACCAAGTGTGCAGTGAAACCGCATTGTTCCTGGCTGGAACCAGCCAGGAGCTAGAAGCTAGGAGCTAGAAGCTTTCGTGAGCAAAGCAGATTTTTACGAAGTACTCGGGGTGAGCCGTGAGGCCAGCGACGCAGAGCTGAAGAGCGCGTATCGCAAGCAGGCGCTCAAGCATCATCCGGACCGCAACCCTGGGGACCATGCGGCGGAAGAGAAGTTCAAAGAAGCCAGCGAAGCCTACCAGGTGCTGACCGACCCGGACAAGCGCGCGGCCTATGATCGCTACGGCCATGCCGGAGTGGGCGGCGGCGGTGGGCAGGGCGGATTCAGCGGCGGGCCCTTTGGGGGCGGCGCCGTGGACCTGGGCGACATCTTTGGCGATTTGTTTGGCGAGATGTTCAACATGGGCGGCGGTGGTGGCGGCAATCGCGGCGGCCAGCGCCAGCAGCGCGGCGACGACCTGCGCTACGACCTGACCATCGACTTTGAGGACGCTATCTTCGGCACCCAGACCGAGGTGAAGATTCGCCGCCTGGAGCCCTGCACAACCTGCAGCGGCAAGGGCACCACATCGGGCCGTGGACCCAGCGTCTGCCCGCAATGCCAGGGACGCGGTCAACTGCGCTACCAGCAGGGCTTCTTCTCCGTGGCGCGCACCTGCGGCAACTGCAACGGCGCGGGCTCGGTGATTACGGATCCGTGTCCTGCCTGCCGGGGTGAGGCGCGCACCGCGGCCGAAGTCAAACTCAACGTCAAAGTGCCTCCGGGCGTGGAAGATGGCACCCGCATTCGCTACTCGGGCGAGGGCGACGCGGGCCGCAACAGCGGACCCAAGGGCGATCTCTACGTAGTGCTCAATGTGCGTGCGCACGACTTTTTCGAGCGCCAGGGCAACGACCTCTACTGCGTGATTCCGATCAGCTTTCCGCAGGCCGCACTGGGCGCGGAGTTTGAGATGGCGGCCATCGACGGCCCGGTGAACATCAAGGTCCCCGAGGGTACGCAGAGCGGCAAGGAGCTGCGCATCCGCGGCCGCGGTGTGCCTCTTCTGAATGGCAAGGGCAACGGCGACATGATTGTGAAGCTGCTGGTGCAGATTCCGCGCAAGCTGAGCAAGCAGCAACGCGAGCTGGTGCAGAAGCTGGGCGAAACCATGGCCACCGAGAACAAGCCCACGTCTCCCGGCTTGCTGGACAAGATGAAAGATTTGTTTAGCTAGCTGTGAAGTTTCAGGAATGGTGTGGACCTGAAGTTCATGGGTGTCCCACCCATTTTCGCAAAGAACGCGGAAATGGATGGGGCAGGGAAGTCAAGAGCAAAAGCGAAAATGCTCTAGGTTTCTGACCATTTGATTTCGTACCACTCTTGGGTGGGCGGATTCAAGCTCCAAGTGCAACATTTCCGAAACCGGAGATAGTTGCATATGGCGAAGAGCTATCGACACCTCGATCCACAGGAACGAGCGTTGATTGAGACGCAGTTACGGT
>Ga0181529_10005175_pt1 | contig 13742 bp, 13 predicted proteins | sample PEATcosm2014_Bin_36_FD_119763 | JGI IMG/M metagenome (GOLD analysis project Ga0181529, IMG submission 119763) | Peatland microbial communities from MTU Mesocosm Facility, Houghton, MI, USA - PEATcosm2014_Bin10_30_metaG | ecosystem: Environmental > Terrestrial > Soil > Wetlands > Peat | place... | reverse complement strand
CGCTCGCCGCCGCCGTTCGTTGAGAGCTTCTTCTGACAACTTCCGACCGTCAATCTTCTCCATACTTCATTAGACGAACCAATCGCAGAAATGTTTCACTCGTTTAGGGCCGAATCAGTAGGCTACCCGTACCAATTTCTTTTGATTGCTCAACATGCCGACAATCTGCCGCTAATCCTTTTCTCAAGCTGGACATGCACCGATGGAAGGCACACTATGTGGGACTTCTGCCCCTTCCATCATTACCCAGGAGGCACATCCGTATTGGGTCAGAGACCTTGGGAATGTCTGCACAAGTGTTCGAGATTCCCTCAGCGGGTAAAGCCGCATTGGAAATAGTGCGCTTGCGGCGGGACTAAAGTCCAGCCCTTTCAAAACGGGGACTTATTCAGAGCTTCTTTAGGCGGTTTTGACCGGTATCCTCCACGATATCTATAAGATATCGCCACTGAAACTTCATCCCCATTGCACCCGCAAGAATGCGTAGAGAGTGGGCGTTTCGGGCCTGTCTGCCGATGATCATTCCGACATCCCGAGCGTCCGCTCTGATTTGGAATCTCGTGGTCCTATCTTCATCTTCATGAACAGCCTGAATCGCAATATCCTCAGGGTGGTCCACTATCAACTGAACCATCTGTAATAACAGTTGCTGTATTTCTTTGTGGTCAGCCATATTTAATAAGTTTATATTCTGGCTTGTCATCTATCTATGCAAAACAACAACTCGGTTTAGCACGAAAGTACTATATGCATCGAGAATATATAGTTTACATAGAGCTGCATCAGAAATGACTGAACTAGCGTGGGCTTCGGAGATACTGAATCATGTGGGTGGGATACGGGCGATCAGGCGGAAGAAGCGGAATGCGGTTTGGAAGGGCGCGTATAAACAAGCAGGGGGGAGCTACCAGTTCGTCCATTTCCCAAAATGGGAATTACTTATTAACATTGCTTGAGCAATTAAATTTATATATTGCTTACGGGGCACTCGTCTTGTAACTATAGTGGTCTTCGGAACAGGCGGGATCAGTCTCCTGCTGGAATTCGATGATGAATAACTTGCACTTATCCCAGGTCAGTGAGTAGTCAGATTATAACGCTTGCATCTAAATCTCCTGAACGGGAGAGATGCAGACTTTTCTGGAGTACTGATCAATGCGGGCAAATCAGAGTTCCACCGCCTCAGAAATATGTCGCAGTTCTGGACCATTCACAACCCCCATACCGATCTCCGTAGATTCGTTTCTTCGCGGCGGGATCCCCGCGCCTCCCGGTCGGTGCCGCACGCGTTCCGGCACGGAGGCAGTCCAGGATGTAGGACTGCTGCACGATGCGCGCAGCCTGAAGTCCGCGATCGAACACTATTGCGACCTGCTGTCGATGCCGGATGTGTTATATCCTGAGCACCGCCATTGCGCGAAGGAGTTGCGTCTTCTAAGCACACGCAGAGAAGCATTGATCGAACATTTAATGCAGTTACTCCGGGAGGAGGGAGTTGACGTCCTCGCCGAGGACGTCAACTCGAATGCGGCGAATGCGAGTTCCTTTTTTGGGGGCGGTGAGCGGATTGCTGGAGTTGATGCCGTTGGGGGCCTCGTGAGACCGGCTAAGCTAGTAAGTCTGCGGAGACCAGCGGCGGCTTCGATGGAGAGGATGGGAATCGGAAACGGATTAGGAGAGGTGTCCTTTCCGGATTGTCATTCAGGCACTGTTCCGCCGCGAGCGGGCACTCAGACCGGCCTGAGCGGGCTGATCGGAGCCTCTCCAGAGATGGTGAAGGTCTACCACCTCCTCTCTAAGGTGGCGCACTCGACCCATCCGGTGCTGATATCGGGCGAGAGCGGCACGGGAAAAGAGTTGGTGGCCCACGCGATCCACAGGAACGGGCCGAATGCGGCGAAGCGGTTTATCACGATCGACTGCGGATCGTTGGTTCCGACGCTGATCGAGAGCGAGTTGTTCGGACACGTGAAGGGAGCATTCACCGGCGCCAACCGATCCAAGGAGGGACTGTTCTCGGCCGCCAACGGAGGCACCATCTTTTTGGACGAGATCGGGGAGCTGCCACTGGATCTGCAGGCTAAGTTGCTGCGCGCATTGCAAGAGAAGGAAGTGCGCCCGGTGGGAGCTACCCACGCGGTGCCGATTTCGGCGCGCGTTCTGGCGGCGACTAACCGCGATCTGAGAGCTATGGTGGTGCAAGGTACCTTCCGCAAGGACCTTTACTTCCGCTTGAGCGTGGTCGACCTGAAGCTGCCTCCGTTGCACGAACGCCAAGGAGACATCGTGGTGCTAGCGGCGCACTTCCTGGAGCGGATCCACCGCGAGACCGGAACCTTGCATGTCTTCAGCGAGGACGCGATTCAGTTGATGACGGAGTACGAGTGGCCGGGCAATGTGCGCGAGTTGGAGAACGCGATCGAGCGCGCCTGCTCCCTGTCTTCGGGGCCGGTACTACACATGATCGACCTGCCCACGCAGTTGCAGGAGTTCCACGAGCATCGCCGGGAGGCTGATCTCATGGCGGCGAACGACGCTGGCAATGTTCTGAAGGACGGACCTACGGTCCCGAGCAACGACATCGCCCCCATCGCAGACATAGAGCGGCAGGCGATCTTGGGCACCATCCATCATTTGAACGGAGACAAGTTGATGGCGGCGAAGCTGCTCGGCATTGGCAAGACAACGCTCTATCGCAAGCTGAAGGAGTATAGCCTGGCCGGAGCAGGGGACACGACCGGCGATTGAAAGATCCAAGCAATGGGGATTGTAACTACAAGCTGGTGGTCCAATCAATAGCGCAGACTTGGCAGAATTGACATATTGGCGGGGCCAGAGCAGGCGAAAGCGAGGGTTAACTCGGAGTGATCAGATATGAGCAACACTTGAACAGAGAGCCGGATGCGCTGAGAGGTGCATGTCCGGTTCGGGGAGGAGAGAAAAAGAGATAGTTCGACTACGCCCTGTCTCTTACTCCACTCCCCATGGCGCGTGGCTTCGTCTATCTGGCGGCGGTAGTGGACTGGTTCAGCCACCGCGTACTGGTCTGACGACTGTCGATCACCATGGAGACTTCCTCCTGCCTCGAGGCGCTCAAAAAAAGCTCTTTCTATGAATGAAAAACCGAAGATCTTCAATACCGACAGGGCAGCCAGTTTACCAGCGAAGCCTTTACCGGGCGGCTAAAGAAAGAAGGAATCAGCGTCAGCATGGACGGTAAGGGTCACTGGCGCGACAACGTCTTCGTGGAGCGGGTCTGGAAGTCCATCAAGTACGAAGAGATTTACCTGCATGCCTACGAGTCGGTCAACGAGGCCAGAACTTCGATCGACCGCTACATCAACTTCTACAACTCCGTCAGACCGCACTCCAGCCTGAAAGCGTTCACGCCCGATCAGGTATACTTCAACCGCCTACCAGGATTCTTGGCAGCCTAAAACAAAAACAGATCTTCCTCTTAACAGCCCGTGGTGGAAGTAGCTGAATTCCAGAAGATCCGGCAGCGTTGTTGGATGGGGCGGTCGGCGGCGGTTGTGTTGAGAACCGAAGTTGTTCTGGCTCCGACTGTGCTCTGGAGCTGATTCCGGCAGGTGAGTAACCGGAAGATATGCAAGACAAGCCTTGTTGCCTTGTTTTTCAGCTCCCGTGGTGTGCCCGCGCCCAGGATTTTGCGCAGGATCAAACTCAGGTTAAAAGCTCCCACATGGATCAGTTGTCTCTTGAGGATGTTCTCGCGCCCGCGCAGGTGGCAGCGCCGCAATCCTCCGGTTTCGTAGCAGTGTGCGAAGCTGCGTTCCACCAGTTCGCTGCGCCGTTTCAGCAGCCTCTTGCCGTAATCGCTCCGCACTCGCCGCCGGTTTTCGTACGTCGCTTGCTGCTCATCGGCCTTGCCTGCCCATATGCGTTTTCCCATCTGCCGCTTCTCCGGAATGTAACTGCGCACGCCGTAACTCTTCACTCGCTGGAGAACCGCGCCGCTCAGATAGCCCTTGTCGGCAACCAGTTCTTCGATGCCGCGAATATTGATTTTGCTCTCTTCGGAGTGCGATCCAGCCTGCTCGACAACTAACTCCGCTACTGCCATGCCCGCCTCGATCAACGTCTCATTCATCGGCGTGGTATCGCCCTTGTCGGCGGGCTGTAAGGTCACGGCCAGCACCGCGCCGGAGTCCAAGTCCACCGCGTGCTCGGCCTTATGAGCCAAGTGCGTACGGCCATCCTTCATCTTCGCAACTCGCGCATCCTCGTCCACGGGACTCTTCCACTCCTTGTTCGAGGTGCGCTTCCTGCGCTTGCGATCCAGCCGCGCCAACTCCTCGCGCGTCGGCGTTTCGATGCCCGATGCCTGCGCCAATCCAGTGAGAAACTCGTTATAACTCGCGCCCGTGTCGCGCCGAATGATCGAGCGCATCGCGGCGTTTCCACCCCAGCGACGAAGACCTGTCGCTGGGGACCCCGGCGTTCGCCTCCAGCGTTGTAGCGTCAATGGCCACACGCTTGCCCACGATCAGCCCGCGTCGCGCCAGCACCTCCAACACCCATGCAAATACGGCTGCGTGCGTCTCCAAATCAATCAGCCGCCGGGTGCGCGAGATCGTCGAGTGGTCCGGCGTCGTCTCGTCCAGCGCGATGCCAACGAAACGTCGTAGCCCCAGTGAATCAGCCATGCGCCAGGCGATGCCGCGCTCGGCCCCAATGCCTTCAAAATACCCAATCAACAGCGAGCGAAAGTAAATGCCCGGCGTCAGAGAAGGACGACCGAACTGCGGCGCGTAGAACTTTGCGCAAAGCTCCTCGACAAAGCGGTCGAAGCCTTCGGCGTCCAGTACCGCGTTCAGCCGCTCATAAAATGGATGCCCCGGTGCCGTGGCCAACTGCGTGTGCGCCACCCACAAATCCTCTTGCCGCTCTCGATGCTGCCGCCTGCCCATCGCCATGCCTGTTAGACGTTTTCAACTCAATCTCAGACTCACGCCTGTCCCCGACTTCCACCACGGGCTGCTAAGAATCAACGGAACTGTCCAAACAAACGGAACCACCTCACTCAATGCTTGACATCATTCTGAGTATCAGACGTGTGCGGAGGGGTATCGCTAATGACAGGTACAAACTTATTCATGAGGAAAAAATACAAGATGAGGACAAGCACAACGACGACGGTGGCGATGATGTAGTATCTGATGTTCTTCATTTACGGCTTACTCCTCAGTGCGTGGGCCGAACCACGTCGTGTACCGGTTTCAACATCGAAGTGCAAAAAACTTTGATTAGTATTTCACAAATTCGAAGTCTGGGAGGAAAAGTTCAGCGGGGCACTTCCATCCCAGCGACTTTCTCGGTCTTGCGTTGAGCAGCCAAGCGTACTGGTCGAGTTGTTGCTGGGAGTAAACGCTGAGGTCCTGTTTTTTTGGGAGAAACTGGCGGATGAGTCCGTTGGTGTTCTCGTTGATGCCGCGCTGCCAGGGAGCGTGGGGATCGGCGAAGTAGACCTTGACCCCGGTATTGGCGGAGAGGGTCTCGTGCAGGGCCATCTCCTTGCCACGGTCGTAGGTGATGCTGAGTCTCTTCTGCGCTTCGACGCGGTCCAGCACGCGGGTAAATCCATCGACGGCGGCCTCGGCTCCGGTGCCGTTCATCCTAGCCAGCAAGGTAAACAGCGTGGAGCGCTCGACCAGCGTGCCGACAGCCGAGCGGTTGTACTTTCCCTTGATGGTGTCTCCCTCCCAGTGTCCGGGGATGAGCCGCTCTTCGATCTCTGCGGGGCGCTCGGAGATGGGCACCATGTTGGGGATCTGCCCGCGGCGGTCATGGCCGCGCGCACGCGGGCGGCGCTTGGTGTGGCCGTGACGCCGCAGCGCAACCACCTCGCTGTACAAATCGCCGCGCGGCATGGCGTAAATGGCCTGATAGATGGTCTCATGCGAGAGTCGAACGGGAGCCAGCGCCGGAGCCATGCGTTTGAGTGTAACCGCAATCTGCTCGGGACTGAGACTGGCGCGAAGATTGTCGACCACCATCTTCCACAAGAACGTACCGGGTACAAGCCGACGCAGCACTCGGAACAGCGCGGCCTTTGACTCGGCCCGCTGCTGCGCCCGATCCGACTGATACCCCTAAGAAAGAAGGTCGCGGTTGTCCCGCCAGCGCAGGGTAACCCAGTACTGAACGCCTCCATTCGTTGCTCCGCAGCCCGCGGCTGATCGTCGACGCCCTGTTTCAGAACGGCGGTAATTGCCGCCGCCTTAAAACCTAACTCCAACCAAAACTGGAGATAAATACGCTCCGAAAAACTAAGTTGCTTAACACTTGCCCATGCAACATCATCCCAAAGTAAAATGCTGCACTTCGAGATTAAGCGCGGCGAGCCTATCAATAAAACACGCATTGCTCCGCGTTTATAAATGGGCACAGGTAACAGTACAAAGATAACAGTACAAAAGACAGAGCACAACTAGACTCAATAGTCTCTGTCCCTGATATTTCATAGCATTATATGTCATGTCTCCATTCAATACAGTTATTCATGGTGGCGAAGCAAGGTCGATACATCCATCTATACGGAAGGCTACTATGTCGGCTGATTTTAAATCAACCGTGATTGATACAGCTTCCCGTACGGAGGATGTATGCTCTCACGTAATAAAAACATCTGGGCATGTATCGCAAGTGTGACGGCCATAGCTTCTATCGGGTGCGGTATGCAGATAGAGAATCTCGTGGGTAGTGCACAGCCTGCTATCGCGGAAATATCAATCACACCTCAGTCCCCGAGCCTCCTAATAAAGCAGACCATACAGCTCGACGCAGTCGCGCTCCATGCAAATGGGCTCTCAACTAATGTTACTTCAACTGCAGAATGGGCGAGCAGTGTGACCTCTGTTGCTACAGTAAATACTCAGGGGATCTTGGCCTGTGAAGGAGCAGGTATCTCCCAGGTCTCAGTGAGTTCAGGAGGAATTACCTCGACTACTCCCCTGACGTGCTCCGCCCCACAGATTACAGACATTCATCTGAGTGCGACACCTGAAGTCATTCGCTCTGACTCGCCTTATCAATATCAGCTGCTGGCTGACACCTCCAATGGAACGACAATGGATGTGACGGCAGGCTCAACATGGGTAACTGATCCTTCAATCGCAATCATCTCCTCCAACGGCTTGGCATATTGCAATAATCCAGGAAGAACAACGCTGTCTGTTACATACTCTGGAATGACTACCCAATCTTCTTTTACCTGTGTTTTACATTCCATCACTCCTACTCCTGGATTTGTCGAAACAGCAAAGACCTTCGATGGCCCGTTCGCGTCATGGATTAACGTTAAAACAACTTTTGGAGCCAAGGGTGATGGCGTTACGAACGATACAGTTGCGATCCAGAAAGCGCTTAACTCACTTACTCAATCCACGCCCGTATTGTGGTTCCCACAAGGAATCTATTTGATCACTGGCCCTCTTACTATTTCAGGTATTGAAGACATCACAATCCTCGGCGAAGATCCACTCACTACAACTATAGTGTGGGGCGGGCCACAAGGGGGCACCATGTTTACGCTGAGCGGCGTTGACGGCCTCAACCTCGGACGGATCACTTGGGATGGGCGTGGCACCACTAGTGTTGCTCTTGAAGTCACATGGGACGGAGTTAGCAACTTCTACCCGACAAGAAACCTGATTCATGACACCCGGATTCTTAATACCGCCATTGGTATCCAGACAGGAGAAGCAGGCGAAACGACAGTGGATCGTGTCCATTTCGATCACAACTCCTTTGCAGCCATCAACGAGAACAATTATAACTCGCTCAATTTCAACGTGATCGATTGCTTGTTTACCGATAATGGTATGGGCATCGACCCTGACGCTGGCGCTTTCAATGTTACGAATAGTGTATTTGTGAGATCAAAATCGACCGACATCGCGCTTAACAGTTCAGGTCCCTTCTCGATTAGAAACAACCTATCCGTTGATTCACAGATGTTTTTCTGGACAGGGGCAACGGGCGCACTATCTAGTATTACCATACAAGGAAATACGATTTATCACCCGACTTCCGCACCAATGATTAATGGTATGCCAGGCGCTCTGCTGCTTATGGATAATCAATTTGTGAACCTCGATCCGAGTTTCCACATCATGAGTGTCAGCGGGAGCCCGCGTTACTTTATGTCGGTTGGTAATTCATATTCGGTTTCACGACCATTTGGTTCCTTTTTGGGGCAAGACAGCGGGCTTGGAGTTTACACAAGCGTCGATGAAGCTACTAGATCATCTGATCCTACAGCATCCTGGACCGTTCCAACCGAGGTGTATATTCCCCCTTTAAGCCACAGACCAGTCTTTGAGGTACCCGCTAGATCAACTGGTGATGTGATTCAATCCGCCATTAATGCTGCAGTAGAAGTGGGTGGAATCGTTCATCTCCCTGCGGGAAACTATAATGTGTCTCAAACACTGACAATTCCCCCGAACGCGAGTATCGGCATTCTTGGTGATGGTGAACTCAGTACTCTTGTTGCCGACATTAATTTGCAAGGTCCAATTCTAAGCAGTTATGGCAAATTAGTTCAGCTGGAGGATATGCGCTTTTACACATATTCAACATCGATTTCGACCGATCAGCTTGAATTGCACGAACCCGATACACCAAATACACGCATCATTTGTGATGAGTGTTCGGTTAATGCCTCAGAACTTGAAGTGGATGGAATTGACGACGCTGCCATCGAGTTTAAAGTTGCCACCATCAACAGTCCGAATTGGGCTCAGATCATTCATGGCGGAATTGCACGGCAAAATGGGATTGAGACCTTGGGACGTCTTGGCGAGTTTATGACGAGTTCAGCGGCATACAAGGTCGATCTCGGCGGTCATTTGCTGATTGGGGATGGCTGGCACGATAGTGGTCAAGGCAGCGCACAATTCGTACTCGCGGGCGACGGAAACGTGACTCAGCAGGGAGGGACAATTTATAGTCCGTCAAGCACCCCTGCAATGAACCTCAACAATTACAAGGGTCAGCTTAGTCTGCTTGGCATCGGAACGAACAGTTATCTCTCCGTCGATGCAGGATCCACTGCAAATGTGTTTGTCGGCGCAGTTGATCAATTCACAGGACAAAACCCTGTTTCTAGTTTAGAAACAAGCGCAAGCATTACTGAGATCTCCGACTCTACGACAACATCCAACATAGACAACTTGATCTACTTGACTGACACACCTACCACGCCCAGCTATATCGAAAAAATGATGTCAATGGCACGCACTCAAATCCTATCTCCTCGGAAACCTATCAGCTTCGATTCAACAAACGTAAAGATGACGCGCATCGTTAGCCAAATCAACTATGGCGGTGTTGGCGTTCGGATTCTGGACAGTGCTGCTTCCAGAACTGTCGGCAGCTATTCGATCGGACCAGCTAACGAAGGGGTTTCACATCTTAATCAGACCTGTGGATCTGGAGAGATATCAATGGCTGGAACCTGGAAATTGCAGGACGGAGGGGATGGTTTCTACGGATTATTGAGTATGGGATCCCTATTGTCTGAAGGACTTACTGCACATGGCAATGGCAATGGTGTAGCAATGGTTACTGCCATGAGCAGCGCACGCGATCGGTGGATTATTACACAAATTGGGGACGGTTCTGTGAAGATTATAAATCGTGCAACAGGCGATGTATTGACGCAATCAAGCGCAGGATGTGCGTATGCCGCAAGCGATACTGGAATGTCAAATCAGCAGTGGTTGGTCGGTGGAGCGAGTTGAGATTTGTATGCACTACGATGATTTGTGCGCTGGCTCAGCAAAAGGAACACCGCTGGACTTCTCGCTTCAGTTCATCGGGCGTGAGAGGGTTCACTGTCCGGACAGTTCGGTCTTGAGGATCTCCATGTGGTGCAGATTTGCTGCAGACTGGCAATCCGGTGTAAGCTCCGCGAGAAATCCAACCAGTTGCTCTGGGGTGCCTCTCATCCGATACTGTTCAGTCTCATGACATGCTTTCCACATTGTCTCGGGAGATCCTTTACACTTCTGCGCTCGCGCAGCGAGCGCAGAGGAGCCTGGGATGGTGTGGAAGGCGATGGACGTAAAGGACCAGCGGGTGCGGTTTGTGGTGGCGGCGAGCCGGCGGGAGAAGCCGCTGGGTGCCTTGTGCTGTGAGTTCGGCATCTCTCGTCCAACCGGGGCGATGTGGATCAAACGATACGGCGAGTCTGGTCTGGAGGGGATCGCGGAGCGCAGTCGCCGGCCCCTCAACTCACCCGCGCAGACGCCATGGGAGCAGGAAGAGCGGGTGATTGCGCTGCGATTGCGTTACCCAGACTGGGGCGCGCGCAAGTTGCAGGTTCTGCTGAACCGCGAAGGCGTGAAGTTGACCCGCAGTACGATTCACCGCATCCTTCTGCGCTACGATCTGATAGTCGACCAGGACCGTCATCCGCAGGCGGTCAAGCGCTTCGAGCGCGAACGGCCCAACGAGCTGTGGCAGATGGACTTCAAGGGGCCGAAGAACTGGCCGCATGCCGTTGGACCGCTGTCGGTGATCGACCACAGCCGCTATCTGGTGGCACTGGCAGCGACCGGCAGGCTGGACGGCGATCTCGTTCGGGAGCAGTTGGAGCAGGCATTCGAGCGCTGCGGCGTGCCCGAGGCGATGCTGATGGACCATGGCACGCCGTGGTGGAACTGGCAGTCGTTCTCCGGGCGCACGCATCTGTCGCTGTGGATGATACGGCAAGGTATCCGCCTTTGCTGGAGCGGTGTCCGGCATCCCCAGACCCAGGGCAAGGTGGAGCGCTTCCACGGCAGCCTGCAGCGGGCGCTGGACCGGCGGGGCGGCGTGGGCAGCTAACCGCAGACGTGGCTCGACGCCTTCCGTTCCGAGTACAACCAGGTGCGGCCGCACGAGGCGCTGGGCATGCAGACCCCGGCCAGAGTATGGCGCAAAAGCGAGCGCCGTTACGATCCGTATCCGCCGCCGTGGGAGTATCCGCAGGATGCCTGGGTGCTCAAGGTCGACTGCCAGGGCACGGTTGATCTGCATGGTCGCCGCTACAGGATCGGCAAGACGCTGGCCGGAGAGAGAGTCATGATACAGCCCGTCGAAGAACGATTCCTCGTCTTCTTCTGTTCCACACTCGTCAGGGAAATCGACCCTTCGATCCAGCGTTCGACGATCGTCGAACGCTGGATCGAAACTCCCTCATAAGACCCAAACCATGTAAAGGATGTCCCAAGACAAAACCTAAAGGATGTCCCGAGACTTGACACCGATACATCTCTCGTTCCAGGTCCACCAGGGAATCTCTGCACAAGTTCTGCATCCACAGTCTGATTGATTAATCTATGGAGGGGGGGCATGCGATGCTTCAGCAGACGTCTGCGTCACAGGTTGGGTTTGAGAAGTATGGTCGGAAGTCGCACCGCGAAACGGGAACGCCGTTAGGCCGTTGAGGCGTCATCGTCCCCGCGTGTGGACTCGGCGCTACTCGCCGAAGTGCACTACGGCTGAACGCTCGCTTTTAGGCAGCATCCTAGTTCATCTTTTCAGGACAGGTGCCAGCCCTCCTGAGCTTAGTTAGGGTTTGAGATTTGCCGCCGCAGTTCCCTGAACGAGGGCACAAACGAGGGCACAATAAGGATTCCAAACGCTCCCTTCTATGCCTTTTCGTTCCCCTTGATGTCTCATAACTCCAATATTCTAATTGAGTTGACATTCTGTCACGGCAGAGGTCGCGAGTTCGAGCCTCGTCGTCCCCGCCATTTCTCTTCAATCTCCTATAAACAGTACCTGCTTTGATAGGACTGCCTGCAGGCCCGGGGCTTTCGCCCCGTGGCCCGCGGCCGTTCGTGCGTCGATTGCGACGCGTCATTCGCGCTGGGAAAAAAACGAACCACAGTTCGAATGTTCCCTAGTGCGTGCGCGTGGTGAGGTACTGCGCCAGCGACTTCAGCGGACCGGCGGCGGGGCCGAAGGGTTCGATCGCTGCGAACGCGTCGGCGATGAGCCGGTCGGCGTCGCGGCGCGACTGGTCGATTCCGTAGACGGCGGGCCAGGTGGCCTTGATGCTGGCTGCATCCTTGCCTGCGGTCTTGCCCAACTCCTCGGAGGACTGCGTCATGTCGAGGATGTCATCGACAATCTGGAAGGCGAGGCCGATCTTTTCTCCAAAGGTGCGCAAGCGAGCGATAGTCTCGTCGCGGCGGCCACTGGCCGATTTTCTGGCCTTGATCTCTGCGGTGGTCGCGGCGGGGCCCAGGTCGAAACCGGATGATTGTGAAGCGAGTCCGTAGAGTCCGCCGCTGACGATGCTGGTGGTGAGCAGCGCTCCGGTCTTGGCGCGATGGATGGTCGCGACCAGCTCGGCTGTCGGCGCGACTCCCTCCGACTCGATGTCTACCACCTGGCCGCCAATCATTCCCGGTGAAAGTGCGCCCGATGGAAGTGCGCCCGGTGCAATCCCGGAGCCGTCAGTGCTGCCGATGCCGGTGCCGACTGCAACCGAGACCTCGCGCAGGATCTGCACCACAGCATCGGCGGGCGCAGTAAGCTGGGCGATGGTCTGGAAGGCGAGCGTCTGTAGCGCGTCGCCGGCCAGTATTGCAATGGCCTCGCCGAATGCGACGTGGCAGGTGGGATGGCCGCGGCGCAGATCGTCGTTGTCCAGCGCGGGCAGGTCGTCGTGGATCAGCGAGTAGGTGTGCAGCATCTCCAGCGCCGCTCCGAGCGAGTCGGCTCCCGCAGGCAGTTCTCCGGTTCCCACGACCATGCGCGCGGTCTCCATGCAGAGGATCGGACGCAGGCGTTTGCCGCCGGCGAAGACGCTGTGGCGCATGGCGCGGTGTATCGAATGAGGCAGCGTCTCGGGCGAGGGCAACAGGCGTTCGAGAGCAGCGTCGGTGAGCTTGGCACCGGAGACGAGCAGGGATTGAACAGTGGCATTCATCGGCTTCGATCATAAATGACGCGGTTGATATGTTGCTTGGAGCCTTGCAAGTCGCATGGAAAATGATAATTGTTCGTCATTTCATCGCTGTCTGTTCGTCCCCTCCCCCTGCCATCCCCCCTTGGCGGTGGATTGGTGCGTAAGTGGATTGCTATGTGATGGCTACAGGGAAAACATACATAATGAACGATTTATCTGTAAACGGTTTGGAATCAATTGGTTGCGCTGGTGTGGCTGGTCAAAAGGTTCATTGAACGGAGGTTGCGGATAAAAGATTCAGGAAATAAGGGTTATGGGTGAAATAGAGGCTTTTGGAGCGGGTGGCTCCAGGCAAAAGATTGATTTGGTGCGAGTTGTTGGCAAGAGGTTGATTTGGTGTGGCTTGCATCGGTTCTCCTGAAGGTGCAGCGGCGCAACAAAGGCAAATACGGAGATTCTGGCTTCGCCAGAATGACGACTCCTGGGGCTTCGCCAGAATGACGGCGCGGCGGCTGCACGAAACTTGATGGATTTGGTCCATATGTTAAGTGTATCAAGCGGAGCATAACTACTATGCCAACTATTTTTCGGGGGGAAGTGGTTGATGGAGTGGGAGTTATGGGGATTTTTTGGTGTCGAGGGGCTTGACATGCGGATTTGCTGGGTTTTTTGCGGGTGGGACGGGAAGAAAAAGGCCCGGGGCTGAAGCCCCTTGATTCTGCGAGGCTTATTCAGGGGGCTGAAGCTGTTCAGTAGCATGACATCCTTTACAGATTGTCTCCAGACATCCTTTACACTTTGCCTCTTGGCTAGG
>Ga0181529_10005174_pt1 | contig 13743 bp, 7 predicted proteins | sample PEATcosm2014_Bin_36_FD_119763 | JGI IMG/M metagenome (GOLD analysis project Ga0181529, IMG submission 119763) | Peatland microbial communities from MTU Mesocosm Facility, Houghton, MI, USA - PEATcosm2014_Bin10_30_metaG | ecosystem: Environmental > Terrestrial > Soil > Wetlands > Peat | place... | reverse complement strand
TGCTGGAAACGGTTCGCGTGTATTTGGGATGGGCCGCGACTACCGCCAGTCCTACTCCCGCGGTGCTTTCGATGCAGGATTTCAGCGGGGTCGGCGCGTTTCTGATTTTGGCGCTGGGCGCATTTATCTGGAACCTCGTCGCGAGCAAGGCCAAGCCTCTGGTTTCGCGATAGCTCATGCCTTTCTTTTCCTTCATCCAGTCGCAGACTACTTCACAAGTTGCTGCTGCCGGCGTTTCGCGGCGCACGACGAAGAGACCCCGCGATTCGGTGCGAGTGCCGCGATTAGTCCTGTTGTGCCTGCTGGCGTTCTGCGTGGCGATGCCTGTGTTTGCACAGGAAGCGCACTGGGAAACGCTTAACACCCGGGTGAAGAACCTCTACATGCGGGAGAAATACGCGGAGGCGCTGCCCATCGCAGAACAATGCTTGCAGACTGCGGAGGAAGTCTGGGGGCCGAACGATTATCACGTCGCTTTCAGCCTGCAAAATCTGGCGGCCATTCGCAGCGCGCAGGATGATTTTGCCGGGGCCGAACCATTGGCGCAGCGCGCGCTGAAGATACTGGAGGCCGCAACCCCGCCTGATCCACGCAGGGTTGCTAATGCTCTAAATACGCTTGGGTCGGTTTACCGCCAAGGAGGAAAACTGGCCGAAGCGGAGTCCTTCGCGCAGCGCGCGCTCCGGATTCAAGAAAAAGCGCTGCCGCCGGACGATCCGGACCTTGCTGAAACGCTTGCTGGGCTCGCCAGTTTGTATCAGATGCAGTTCAACTACGCGAAGTACGGCGAGATGGAGGAGTACTACAAACGCGCAATTGCCATTCTGGAAAAAGCGAACGGGCCGAAAGATCCTCATCTGGCCACGGTGCTGGGAAATTTTGCGAGGGTGTATTCGATGTCCGGGCGAAACGCCGAGGCCGTGCCTCTTTTTGCGCGCGAGGTGGCAATCAAGGAAGTGATTTTGGGGCCCGATAATCCGCACGTGTTTCTGGAGATGTGTTTGTTGGCAGCGGCGCAGAGCGGCGCGAAACAGTATGCCGCGGCGGAGGAAACCTACAAGCGCATCGTGGTCAGCGCGCAAGTGCAGGAGCGATCGGACCGGGATTTTCAAGTTTCCGGTATCTACGAGACTCTGAGCAGTTTGCAGCACATGCAGGGAGAAGATGCGGCGGCGGAAGCTTCCGCTTTGCGCGCGGTGCAGGTGATTCAGGATGCGAAGGGTCCGCTGGACCCGGAAATCATGGAGCCGCTGCATCGGCTTGCACTGCTGTACAGCGATGAGAAGAAATATCCGCAGGCGGAGCAGACCTACACACGCCTATTGGCCGTCCAGGAGAAAGACGACGGACCGAAGAGCGTGCGAATCGTGATGACGCTCGACGAGATGATCAAACTGTGGCAGGCGCAAGGCAAATTCACGGAGACGGAACCGTATTATCTGCGCAGCATCGAGTTCTGGGACCAGACCCCGCAGAAGGACGCAAGCATCGCCGCACGCCAAAGATATGCAGAGCTGCTGCGCAAATTGCACCGCGAACCAGAGGCGCTCGCGGTAGATAACCAGATCAAGGAACTCCGTGCACAGCAGGAGGTCGCGCAGATGAAAGACGATGACGTAACCGCAATGAAGTGGGCGTTCGTGTGGCAGGAAGGCTGGGTATTGCAGCAGGGATTCGGAGCGGAGTATGACCGCGTGGCGGATTCACTGGCAGACTATGCAACGATTTTGCGCCTGAAGGGGCGCAGTGCTGAAGCGCAGGACGTCGCGGCGCGGGCGCAAAGCATGCGCCAGCACGCCGATTATGCGGGTGCCAATTCTTTCGCCGCCTGGGTGCTTGAAACGCCGGAGATGACGAGCAGCGTCAGCGGGCGCTCCGCGCAACAGCTGCGCGCGATTGATAATCTGGAATCGCTGGCCCGTGAGCTGCGCAAAGTAAATCGTCCGACCGATGCAGGAATTCTGGAAGCGAAAGCCAAGATCATGCGCGCGGAAATTCCCGCGGCCCGACCGTAGTTCCACAGGATAGTGGAACGCGCGACCGATATCCCGTAATGCGCTGCTGCGGGTGATGCCGGGACACGATTACTTTTGTGTGCTGGCGGATTGTTCCTGCTCGGTCTCGGCTTTGTGCCAGCTGGAATCGGGGTCGAATTTCTTCATGGCTTTGACGATGGATTCGGTGTTCTTGCCCAGATCCTTCTCGTATACGACACCGTTGCTGCCGACGATGAAAGTCATCACGCCGGACGAACGGTATTCCGCGGGATAAGCCACGAATGCGAAGCCGCCGGTCATTTTGCCGCGCACGAGGTAGTTTTTCGAGCCCCCGGGAGCGTGGTGTCCCTGAGCGTAAAGGATGTGGAAGTAGTAGCCGTGGAACGGCGTAGGTCCGCCTTGCGGGATTTGCTCATAACCTTCGGCGACGGCGGTGGCGATCAGCGGTCCAATGGGGCTCTGCGGCGCGCCCGCATCCGCCTTCCAGTAGAGGCCATCGCGCTGCCCTTCGGTGCTAAAGAATTTCTGCGCGTAGACGTCGTGATTCTGCGAATAGTAGTCCTTCTGCGCCGCCACCAGTTCCTGGCATACCTTGATGGTGGTGATTTCGTTGCGGCCGACGCGACGGTAGAGAATTTCTTTGGTTCCAGCATCGGTGTCGAAATACCACACGTTGCCCTTATGCACGAGCGGAATCGGAGCAGGCCAATTCTCCGCGCCGATGTAGAGCGTGGTGGTGCCGTCGGGTTCGTTCACCAAGCGATGCATTTCCTGATACTTTTTTGCGAAGTTGGTGTGCATCTCGCGGTCCTGGACGTCGTCTCCGGACGAAACGACCTGTTTGCCGTCCGAGCCGAAGATGGCGAGCATAGCCGTCTCGTCATTCGCCTGTGCTGCGGCGGCCAACGCACTGCTGGCCTCTTCGGCAGATGCGAAAGTTTTTTGGCCCTGCTGCTGGCCCTGGGAAATGGCGGGCCAGCACGCCAACAAGAAAATACCAGCCACTGCGAATTTTGGAAGAATGCCCCACTGCTGAGCTGCAAAATTCAGGTTCTTTTGCCGCATTGGTCTGTTCTCCGTTTCTATAAGTCGCACTAATGGCCCGCTTTTTTCCCTGGCCAACTGCTACGAATGTTTTAGCGGTATGAGCATTTTAGGAATTCGATTAGCGATGGCCGCCGCCGTGACCGCCGCCACCGCCGTGGAATCCGCCGCCACCGCCGCCGAAGCTGGCGCTGCCGCGCGAGGAATAACTGCGGGCCTCGCCGCCATGGTCATAGCCGCTGAAGCCGCTGGAGCGGGTGCCGCTCTGGCCGCGGGACTGATCGAATCCTCGCGCGGCCTGAGTATTTCCGTGGAAAGGCGTGTCCCTTCCGCCGGGATTATTGTAAACGCCGCGGTTTCCGCCGCCGATATCACGCCCACCGCCGCGCTGCACGTTGTTCGCGACCCCGCGCTCGCCGCCACCGCGGTAGTAATTGTTGCGGTTGTAGAACGTGTTGCTGCGCGAGTAGTAGCGATTGTTGTTAAAGACTACGGTGCGCCCGCCCCATCCTAGGCCCCAGTGGCCCCAACCCCACCCGTATCCGCCCCAGAAACCTATGCCGAAGCCGATTCCTCCCCAATAAAGAGACGGGCCGCCCCACCAAATTCCGGGATAGGGATACCAGCCGGGCCAGGCGACTACCGGATACCCGTAAACCAGCCATGGATCATAGGCAGGGACGTACACTACGTCCGGCTGAGCAGGCTGAATTACGATGTCTGAGCCTTGCGTCTGGACGGTTTGCTGCGGCGTGTCCTTCAAATTGCCTGCCGCCTGCGCTTTCTGGCGCATCACCTGAATCGCGTCCATTACTTGCTGTTCCTGGTTGTAATAGGCGTCGCCTAGTGAGGAGGTCCAGGAAATATTTTTGTCCATGTTTCCCAGCACGGTCGGAAACGCGCACAGGGCCTTCACGCTGGGGTCCCAGGTTTGCTGGTCCACGGCCTGCGCGAGTGCGTCGCCCTTTAGGTCAGGGTGTGCTTGCACCCAGCGATCTGCCTCGACGATCTCCGCGGGAAAAGTGGACGCGGCGAGAACTTGCGCCACCAGCGAATCCGGATAGAGCGCGATGGGCGCTACGAGTTGCTGCAGCTGTTCAGGCGTCTGTTGCGTGTAAGGCGGCGCTTGCGAGGTTTGCGCCTGCGCTTGCGCATCGTCCTGAGCGGCGGACACCGTTTGCGGCAACACGGGAAGCAAGAGAGAAAATGCCAGCGCGCAGGCGAGAATTTGCCGGGCGGAGAGCGAAAACAGATAAGAAACGGTTGTTGAACTTTTGAAGGCGTTCATGCTCGTGAGGCTCGTCTTGGGCTTCATGACTTGAGCCCTCCTGTGTAATGAGATGCGCGATGGGGAAGTTAGGTTTCGTTGACGTCGCTGGGCTACCGGGCGGTTCCAACAACAATATTCCGCCGTACCTAGCGGGATGTCAACGTCGAAGAAATTTCGGAGGTGGGCCCGTTTCCGATAACGCGACTGCGATTCACATAGAGCCATTCTGGATACAGCGAACACTTTTCAACCGCTAGGTTTTGTTGTTCAATGCCGTATTAGCGCTGCAACGGGAGGCGGAAGTGCGGCTATTTATCGGAGCGCTTCTACTCGTCATTCTTCCCGTGGGGCTCGCGGAAGACTCGTGTTGGGGTTCACAGCTCTCGGGCGCCGCAAATGCCGCCGCCATCTACGATCCAAATCCCAGCCATCTCTGGAATCGGCTCCACTCCGTGCTCTTCATTCGTGAGGATGTCCCGGGCACCGAGCTGGTTCAGGACGCGCTCGATCCCCCGCTTTGGGACAGCACCCAGTACCTCTTGTCAAAACCTTCCCACGAACGCGTCTTGCGGGTTCTCGACGAGTTCTTGCAAACTCACGGCGAACGGCTGATTCGCGATCCCGTGAAACGGGCGATCTTGCAGCGCGATTTGTGGGCCGTGTTCGATTGGACGGTCGCGAGAGAGCCGGAGCGGCCCGGCGAGCCGGCTTACGGAAAAGAAAAAATCGAGTTGCAGACCCGGCTTGCGGAAGTGCTGCGCCGGCTGGCCTTGACTCCGGAGGAAATTCGCGCGCTGCCCGAAAATTATGGGCAGGCCGTGGCTTCGGCACAGTTTGCCAAGCAATACGATCCCGCGCACCGCGACCGGGCGTTTCTGCCTCCTGACTTGCTCGATCCGCTTGGACCCTGGGTAGCGATTTCCGGGCAGGGACCCTCGACCGAGCCGGTGGCTGTTGGACATGTTTCTACTTTTTCGCGGTCCAGTTTTTTGGTTTTCGTGCGGCTTCCGGGAGGGCGCAAAGCGACTTACGATTATCTTCGGACTCTTTGGGACTTTCCAGAGCCTTGGATTGCGCGCACTGACGGAGGCGACTCAGCATACGATCAAACCATGGAGAATCCGCATTTGCCGCAGTTCCCGGCCGGTACACAGGTTGCGCTGCTTCGCCAGATGATGCTGTTCGACAATCATGGAAACCTTCAAGGCACGCCCATCACAGAGAGCGTGCAGTTGCGGGTGTATCGCAGCATTGCGCCAGCCGCGATGGATGAGCGCACAGAATCTGGTGTTGCCGGCTTAATAGCGAGGAGCGGCCAGGACTTCTTCCAGATCACGCTGAGCCGGCCGTTGTTGTTCGCCGGCCGGGCGGGTGGACTGAAAGCGACGGGAAAAGACGAAAAGGAATTTTTTATTTTCAACTTTCCTGGGCCGGACGAGGACGCCCCAAAGAAATCCGTGCCGCTTGATAAGTACCCTCCCATCCTTGAGTCATGCTTCATGTGCCACCATACCGCCGGAATCAATTCGTTAAATAGCCGTGGTCGCCTGCTTAAGCCGTATTGGCTGAACCAGGACTACTCCGGGCCCGCCATGACTGCTGTATCAGAACATAAGTGGTGGGAAGAGACGCAGGATATGGGCTGGAAACAGAATCGCTACGAGTGGGGGCTGCTGAACGGCTATTGGAAATCCAGCGGAGAGTTGCACCAACGCGACTAGAACAGACTTCGCGGAAGTGACAACCGTTTTGAAGGAGTGCTCTCCTTCGCGGTGGGTATTCATGGCAGAACAAAGCAACGATTCCGCGCCGAGTCGTGATCAACGGCGTTCTCGGAAACTGACTCACCACCGAAATTTCCGCCGCGATTGCAGCAGCGGGCGCGGTGGGGGGCACGATGTGTTGGCTGCGTCAGCGCTGCGGCTGGGTTGGATTGCTCGCGCGGTTGAAGTAGTGGGGCTTGTCCAGATCGGCGCGCACGGCAACATCGAAGAAGCCGACCATCATTTCATCGTAGGTCTGATCTCCCCAGCGAACGGCGGCGGCCGGATCGGGATTGTGCGGATTATTTTTGGAGTTGTCGTACCAGGCGACGGCTTGCAGCACGGTGCCGGCGGGCAGCTTGAGCGGTTCGGCGAGCCGATAGCTCAGTTGCCAGTAGAAATTATAGTTTACGCGCAGCAGCGGTTCGGCGGTTTTGCCACCGCGCAAAATATTGTATTCGAAACGTTTTCCTCGCAGGTGCATGTGGGGGAAAAAGCTGAGCAGGACTGCTTCGTTCGGCAGCGAGCCGTGCACTTCCACGCGGTAGTCGTCCACGCCCGGAGGGATCACGAAGCGGTCATTGGTCAGTTGCAACGTCAGCACGCGCTGCTTCGGCGGATGATCGGCGAAGATGATGCCGATGCTGGATTGGTCCGTGGTGGCGTGCCCGTGCGCCATGTAGTGCATTTGAAATACGAGGTCGGAGCCGGCGGGAACGAATTTCGCCATGCCCTCGGGCCAATTGTCCGGTGAACTTCCCGGCGCGTACACGAGCAGGATGTCGGCTTGCGTGAAGCGCGTGTCCTCGCGATCTTGCTGGTCCGTCATGTCCGCGCCGGTGAAGGGAACGCCGACAGGCGCGTGGCGCAGCCAATTGGAATTGGGCGGGCGGACGTAGACGACCGCGTGATGCACATTCGCGCGGCTGGACGGCTGAATTTCGGACATCTGGATCCATTTGTCTTGCGTAAAGTGGGTGGGAACGATTTCGTACGTGTAGTCGATATCGCCGTGTGCGGGAAGCGAGACGGGTTTGGGCATGCGCACGACTGCGTCGGGCTGCGGAATCGTCCAACCTTCCGGCCACTGCCGCGGCGGAGGCGCCGAGTGCGGATCGCCCGCGGGGGCTTGCGCGTTCGCCCAGGAAACCAGCGTGTCTATTTCCTGTTGTGTGAGTGACGGATCATTCGAGAAATGGCCGATGGCGGGATCGGCGAACCAGGGCGGCATTTCTCGTTTGGCGGCGGAATCGGCAATGGCGCGCGCGAAGGGGCGCGTTTGCGCGTAGGACATCAGTTGCATCGGGCCGATTTCGCCGGCGCGGTGGCAGCTTTGGCAATGCTGCTGCAGGATGGGCAGGACATCGCGATAAAACGTGGGTGTCGCGACTAATGCTTGCGCTGCTGCTGGCGGTTCCGGCGTGATTTGATTTTCCTGTGGGGATGCGGCCCAAGAAGAGGCGAGGGACAGAAGCACGACCAGTGGTAGAGATATTCTCAAGAAATTATGGATGCGGGAGGAGCGGCTAGGCTTTTTGTTCTGGAAATGCACGACGTGAGGATTGTACACCGAGCATGGCGATCGGTCGGTGTCAGCCCCCGGTCGATCCGCCTGCAAGAGCAGTCTATTTCTTGAGCGATGCGATGTACACGGCGAACGGCTCGAGTGAGAGCTGCGCGACGGACGAATTATTTTGGAGCGACGGCTGCGTAGTGAGCAACGTTGTCGCCGACTTTACGCTCAGGCGCTGCTTCGAAAGCTTGAAGTTCACTCTTTGCCGTGCAGCGGACATGTTGATGACGACGATCACCGCGTCGGTTGCGGTCTTCCTCAGATACGCCAACACGTCCGGATCCTTTTCATTCAATTCGATGTAGTCGCCATTGAGTAGCGCCGGGTTAGAGCGGCGCAGCGCGAGCAGCTGCTTGTACCAGTTCAGAATCGAGTTCGGGTCCTTTAGCTCGTCCGCCACGTTGTAGGTCTTGTAGGTCTCCGGAATCGCATTCCATGGCGTGCCGGTGCTAAATCCGGCATTCGGTTCGCTGCTCCATTGCATGGGTGTGCGCTCGCCGTCACGGCCTTTTTCTTTCGGCCAGCCCAGGCGGCCGATGGGATCCTTCACGTCTTCGCGACGCGTAGGATCGTTGTTCTCCATGCCGATTTCTTCGCCGTAATACATGATCGGCGTGCCGCGCAGCGTCAGAAACATCGCGGCCATGTCTTTGGCGATTTGATCGTTGTGCCGGCCGTCGCCGTAACGGTTCCAGGAACGTACGATGTCGTGATTGCCGATGACAAAGACGGGCCACTCGCCCGTTGCTTCGACGGCGTCAATGTGCTCGCGGAAAACCGGCGCGGAAAAGTTCAATTTTGTGAGCAGCAGATCCATGGGCATCTGCAACTCGTCGTTCGCGGCGCCGTAATAAGGTTTCAACTGCGCGACGTTGTCCGTCCAGGTCTCGCCGATCAATACCGCATTGTACTTATTGGCGACGGTGCGCAGGCCTTGCAGCGCGGTGTGCACTTCGGGCAACGCCTGGGTGTATTTGTTCTCAACCTTGGGATCGCCGAATTCGTTCGTGCCGGGCAGCACGGGATTGTCTCGTAGCGTGGGATCTTCGTACAGCGAATCCACCGCGTCGAGCCGGAAGCCGGCGACGCCGCGTTTGTACCACCACTCCGTCGTGCCATACATGGCGTCAACGACCGCGGGATTGCGCCAGTTCAGGTCTGGTTGCTGCACGTAGAAATAATGGTAGTAATACTGCTTGGTCGTGCTGTCCCACTGCCACGCCGAGCCGCCGAAATTCGAGATCCAATTGTTGGGCGGGCCATCACCCTTGCCGTCGCGCCAGATGTACCAATCGCGTTTCGGCGCGGTGCGCGAGGAACGCGAATCGATGAACCAGGGATGCTGATCGGACGTGTGGTTCACGACGAAATCGAGAATAATCTTGATGCCGCGCTCTTCACCTAACTTTTGCAGGCGGTCGAAATCGGCGAGCGTGCCATACATCGGGTCGATATTTTCGTAATCGGAGACGTCGTAACCGAAATCCACTTGCGGCGATGGGAAGCACGGCGCGATCCAGATCGCATCTACACCGAGGGCCTTCAGGTAATCGAGCTTGGATGCGATGCCGTTCAGATCGCCGATGCCGTCCCCATTACTATCCATGAAGCTGCGCGGATAGATTTCGTAGAAAACGGCGTGTTGATACCAGGGATATGGCGCGGCGCTGCGAGGTTTACGATGTGCGCGCGTGGTGCGCAACGCCACAATCAGAATGAGAAGAATCAAGACTGCCGTAGCAAACCTGCCATGCATCAGCGCGCCTCCTTTACGTGCCAAGCGAACCAGAAACGCCTGCGAGTCTAGCAAGGCCGGCGGCGTGCTGCCAGTACAGCCACGCAGTGGTTGACTTTAACGGCCGGGTTGTTGCAAATGGAAGCCTCTTAAATCTCCCGGGGTCGGCTACAAATGAACATCATTGATTTGATTGTTGGCAAACCGCTGAGAACTTCGGAAGAACGCGCGGAGCAGATTGGTCCGGCGGCGGGCGTTTCCATTTTCGGTTTGGATGGATTGAGTTCGGCGGCATACGGGCCGGAAGCGGCTTTGAGCCTGCTGATTCCGCTGGGTCTTCTGGGCGTGCGCTACATCTTGCCGGTCAGTTTGGCGATCATCACGCTGCTGATCATTGTTTATGTTTCCTACCTGCAGACAATCGCGGCGTATCCATCGGGCGGCGGGTCGTACACGGTGGCGCGATTTAATTTGGGCGCCAACGCCAGTCTGCTCGCGGCAGCGGCGCTGCTCACCGACTACATTCTGACCGCGGCGGTGGGAATCTCCGCTGGGGTTGGCGCGCTGGTCTCCGCGGTGCCGTCGTTGCAGCCGCATACGGTGTTGCTCTGCGTGGGAATACTTGTGCTGATCATGGTTTTGAATTTGCGCGGCGTGCATGACACCGGAGCCGCCTTCATGATTCCGACTTACCTTTTTGTGGGCACGCTGCTGATCCTGATTGCCGGCGGAGTGATTCGAGTGGTGCTGAGCGGCGGACATCCGGCGCCAGTGTCGCCATTGCCGGTGCCGTCGCCTGCGACCGAGATCGTGAGTTTCTGGCTGCTGCTGAAAGTGTTTGCGAGCGGCTGCACGGCGCTGACCGGCGTTGAGGCGGTGAGCAACGGCGTGAAAGCTTTTCGCGAACCAGGCCAGAAGAACGCGCAGCGCACTTTGACCGTAATCATTTTTATTCTGGCCGTTTTGCTCGCAGGAATTTCCTATCTAGTGAAGAGCTACGGTATCGCCGCCACCGATCCCGGCCAGCCCGGTTATCAGAGCATCCTGGCGATGCTGCTGCTGGCGGTGTTCGGCAAGGGCGCCTTCTATTACGTGACAATTGCCTCGATCCTGCTGGTGCTTTCGCTTTCGGCCAATACGGCGTTTGCGGATTTTCCGCGGCTGTGCCGTGCCATCGCGCAGAACAACTATTTGCCGCACGTGTTTGCCTACCGCGGGCGCCGGTTGGTGTACACCTACGGGATTACCGTGCTCGCGGTGGCGACTGGTTTCTTGCTGATTGTTTTTGGCGGAGTGACCGACCGGCTGATTCCGCTCTACGCAGTGGGCGCGTTTCTGGCGTTCACGCTTTCGCAAGCGGGGATGGTGAGGCATTGGACCAAAAAGCGCGGCGCACATTGGGTGCGAAACGTTTTTATCAATGGTCTGGGAGCGACGGTCACTGGGATTACCGTGCTGGTGGTGCTGGTCGCGAAATTTACCAGCGGCGCGTGGATCACCGTGATTTTTATTCCTTTTTTGATTTTCTTCTTTCGCGTAGTGCGCAGGCACTATCACGCCGTCACGCTGGCCACCTGGACCTGCTCGCCCGCTGAGCCGGCCAATCTCAAGTCGCCGCCGATCACCGTGGTCCCGATGGACCGCTGGAGCAGCGTCACCAAGCAGGCGCTGGAGTTCGCATCCCGAATCTCCTCGGAAATTATTGCGGTGCACGTGGAATCCTCTGACAGCGGCGAAATGCTGCGCGACGTGTGGCCGCGTTACATCGAGGCGCCATTTCAGGCAGCGGGCCAGCCGGTGCCCACGCTGGCGCTGCTTCCGTCGCCGTATCGCTTTGTAATCGTGCCGGTAGTGCAGTATGTGTTGAAATTATCGAAGGAAAATCCGCAGCGGCGGATTGTGGTGGTGATTCCCCAGCTTGTCGAAAGCGAGTGGTTCGAATATTTTCTGCATAATCAGCGCGGACGTTTGCTGGAATGGGCGTTGCAAGTGCAGGGTAATGAGCACATCTCCACGCTGGCGTCGCCCTGCTATCTTTCGGACCGTCAATTATAAAAGCGCGTTGCGGACGCGGCCTTCCCAGTCCCGCGCTGGCGGGCATTCTCATTTTGCGGCGACAAGTCCCGCGCCGGCGTTGACTTGAACTGAGCGCGGCCATAAGATGGCGCGCAGTCGGGTTCGTTCCCGCCTGCCATGAAAGCGCCGCCACCTGAGAACGAATCGGAACGACTGGAAGCGCTGCGGCGTTACGCCATTCTGGATACATTTCCGGAGCAGGAATTCGACGATCTCTCGCGCCTCGCAGCGATGATCTGCGGCACGCCGATTGCCCTGGTCAGTCTGGTGGACTCCCACCGGCAGTGGTTCAAATCAAGAATCGGCATCGAGCAAACGGAAACTTCGCGCGACGTAGCGTTCTGTGCGCACGCGATCCTGCAGCCAGACGTGATGGTGGTGCCGGACGCGCTGGAAGATGAGCGATTTCGCACGAACCCTCTGGTTACAGACGATCCCAACGTTCGTTTTTACGCGGGCGCGCCATTGATTTCACAGGAAGGCTACGCGCTGGGGACGCTGTGCGTGATTGACCGCGTCCCGCGGAATTTATCGCCGGAGCAGAGGGATGCATTGAAGGCGCTCAGCCGCCTGGTGGTGACGCAGATGGAGTTGCGCCGCAGCGTGGCTGACCTGTCGCGGGCCATCCGCGAGCGCCGCATGACGGAAGAAGAGCTCGACCAGCTTTTTATGGTTTCTCTGGACATGCTGTGCATCGCGGGCTTCGACGGATATTTCAAGCGCATCAATCCGGCCTGGGAAAAGACTCTGGGCATCTCCACCTCGGAGCTGATCTCCAGACCATACGATGAATTCGTCCATCCGGACGATCGCGAGCGAACGGCAACCGAAGCGGAAAAGCTTGACGAGGGCGAACAAACGCTCTCTTTCGAAAACCGTTATCGCTGCGCCGACGGGACCTACCGCTGGCTGCTCTGGAACGCGACGCCCATCCCTGAGCAGAAATTGATCTTTGCAGTCGCGCGGGACATTACTCAGCGCAAGGAAGCTGAACGCAGACTCTCCACCGGCTATGCCGTCACGCGCGTGCTGGCCGAAGCTGAATCTCTTGATGCGGCGGTGCCGTTCCTGTTGATGTCCATCTGCGAAGGGTTGAGCTGGGATCTGGGAGTGCTGTGGCGGGTGGACGAGATGCAGCACGTATTGCGTTGCATGGATCTGTGGCACGTTCCGGGCCGCGATTTTCCGGCGTTCGTGAAAGCCACGCGAGAACACACTTTCGAGAGCGGAGTGGGCCTTCCCGGACGGGTGTGGGAATCGCGCCAGCCAGCATGGATTCCCGAGGTGCGGAGTGGAGAAAATTTTCCGCGGGCGCCCTTTGCGATCATGGATGGGCTGCAGTCCGCGTTCGCCTTCCCGATACGGTTGGGCGAGCACGTGGCGGGTGTGATCGAATTTTTCACGCAGCAATCGCGCAAGCTTGAACCCGACCTGATGGAAATGTTCGATTCTATCGGCAGCCAGATCGGGCAGTTCATCGAGAGGCGGCGGGCGGAGATGGAGCTGAAGATGTACGCCGACTTTCTGGAAGCAGCGCGCAACGCTCAGCAAGCGGATGCGCGGCGTCTGGCGCAGCTGGTGAAAGAGCTGGAAGCGGCGAAGCAGAAAGCCGAAGAAGCGACGCGCGCGAAGAGCGAGTTTCTGGCGAACATGAGCCACGAAATTCGCACGCCCATGAACGCCATCATCGGCATGACGGAGCTCGCGCTGGAGACGAAAATGTCCGTCGAGCAGCGCGAATTTCTGGGCACGGTGAAAAGCTCGGCGGCGTCGCTGCTGAATTTGATCAACGACATTCTGGATTTTTCGAAAGCCGAAGCGGGCAAAGAAAAACTGGAGCACGTGGAGTTTGCGCTGCGCGAAACGATCGAGGAGACGCTGAAATCGCTGGCGGCGCGCGCGCAGGAGAAGGAAATCGAGCTGGCCTCGCATTTTGCGCCGGACGTGCCGGACGCCTTGATCGGCGATCCGGACCGGCTGCGGCGGATCGTGGTGAACCTGGTGGGAAACGCGATCAAGTTTACCGAGCATGGGGAAGTGGTGGTGCGGGTGAACACAGAAGCGCACGGAGAGCCGGACGTTCTGCTGCATTTTTCGGTGAGCGACACGGGGATCGGAATTCCCATCGAAAAGCAGCAGCATATTTTCGAGGCCTTTGCGCAGGCTGATTCGTCCACCACGCGCAAGTATGGCGGCACCGGGCTGGGCCTGGCCATTTCCGCGCAACTTTGCGAATTGATGAACGGAGTGATGTGGGTGGAAAGCGAAGAGGGCCGGGGCAGCAC
>Ga0181529_10005173_pt1 | contig 13743 bp, 7 predicted proteins | sample PEATcosm2014_Bin_36_FD_119763 | JGI IMG/M metagenome (GOLD analysis project Ga0181529, IMG submission 119763) | Peatland microbial communities from MTU Mesocosm Facility, Houghton, MI, USA - PEATcosm2014_Bin10_30_metaG | ecosystem: Environmental > Terrestrial > Soil > Wetlands > Peat | place... | reverse complement strand
CCGATGATGATCGAGCCGGGCTGGAAGGTCTACCAGGGCATGATCGTCGGCCAGCACACGCGCGACAACGACCTCGAAGTCAACGTGATGAAGGGCAAGAAGCTCACCAACATCCGCACCCACTCGAAGGATGAGGCGGTGCGCCTGACGCCGCCGATCCAGATGACGCTGGAAAAGGCGCTGGCCTACATTCAGGACGACGAGCTGGTCGAGGTGACGCCGAAGTCGATCCGTCTGCGCAAGTCCCGGCTCGACCCCAACGACCGCAAGCGCGCCGAGCGCGCCAAGAGTGCGACGGCCGCGGAGGGAGCGGCATAGGGAAGCGCGACAGGCGCCGCCGCCAGGGGCGCCAGCCCATTCTTAGTCGCCAATGTCGTGATTTCAATCGCTTGCGAGGCGGTTTGCTTCCGCTGCGCGACGTCGAATAGCGCCGACGAGCTATCGTCATATTATACAATGTAATTGCGTTGTCTATCCGAGTCGGCGCTCGTTCGTCCATCGGCCAACGAAACGAAGCGGGGGAACAGCCTCGCCGTTCGGCTGCCCAAAAGACTGGTTGAAGAGTTGGGAGTCGCGGGCGACGAAGTCAAACTCACCGCGACCGCCGACAAGACAATCGAGGTGGAAAAAGTCGATCGGCGCAAGCAATTCTTCGCGGAGCTTGCAAAATTCGATTGGCCGCTGCCGAAAGGCTACACGTTCGAACGCGACGAGACCAATGAACGACGACCAGCGTCTTTGACGCCACCGTTCTGATTTACGCCTTCTCAGACGGACCAAAACGTCAGCTGGCGCGCGAGGCGCTGGCCGTCGGCGGGGTGATCAGCGCGCAAGCGCTCAACGAATTCACAAATGTCTGGCGGTTAATGCAAAGGCGCGAATGGGCCGAAGTTGAAGCAGCGCTCGCCGTCGTTCGCGGCCGCTTCCCCAAGGTCGTTCCGGTCACGGCGGAGACGCACGCCGCCGCCATCGCTCTGGCGCGCGTCCATGGCTTTTCCTTCTACGACGCCCTCATCGTCGCCGCCGCGCTCGAAGCGGACTGCGACACGCTGTTCAGCGAGGGCATGCGGGACGGACGCGCGATCGGCGGATTGACGATCGGCAATCCCTTCGTGGCGAACGCGCCATGAACTCCTAAGCCCTCGTCGCCAAGGTCTCGAATTTCGCCCACGTGGTGCGCGATCAGCGCTGAGGCCCCCGCCCCGCCCACTGACATTTCACCGCAAAGTGATAGCGAAAACGCCGGCAATTCTGCTAGGCCTGCCTAGAGTTGCCCCGCCCGCCGAGCCTTTGTCCGCGATGACCGAGACGCCCTTGCGATGATCGCCCTGGTTCGCATCGCGTTAACGCGCCCCTATACGTTCGTGGTGCTGGCGCTGCTGATCCTCATCATCGGCCCGCTCGCCGCTTTGCGAACGCCGACCGATATCTTCCCCGACATCCGCATTCCGGTGATCAGCGTCGTCTGGCAATATACCGGCTTGCCGCCCGATCAGATGGCCGGGCGCGTCACGACGCCGTTCCAACGCGCGCTGACCACCACCGTCAACGACATCGAGCATATCGAAGCCAATTCCTACAACGGCTTCGGGATCATCAAGATCTTCTTTCAGCCCAACGTCGACATCCGCACCGCCAACGCCCAGGTCACCGCGATTTCGCAGACCCTGATCAAAGCGATGCCGCCCGGCGCAACGCCGCCGCTGATCCTCAACTACAACGCCTCCACCGTGCCGATCCTGCTGGTGGCGCTGTCGGGTGAAGGCTTCACCGAGCAGCGGCTGGCCGACATTGGCATCAACCAAGTGCGCACCCCGCTCGTCACCGTGCCCGGCGCGGCGATCCCCTACCCGTTCGGCGGCAAGCTGCGCCAGATCCAGATCGACCTCGATCCCGCCGCCTTGCAGGCCAGAGGCCTGTCGGGACAGGACGTCGCCAACGCGCTCGCCGCCCAGAACCTGATCACGCCGGTCGGCGCCGAGAAGATCGGCGCCTACGAATATGCGGTGCAGCTCAACAACGCGCCCTCCAGTCTCGCCGACCTTGGCGACCTGCCGATCAAGACGGTCGACGGGGCGATGGTCTACGTGCGCGACGTCGCCCAGGTGCGCGACGGCAATGCGCCGCAGACCAACATCGTCCATGTCGACGGCAATCGTTCGGTGTTGCTGCAGGTGTTCAAGAACGGATCGGCCTCGACGCTGGCGATCATCGCCGGCGTCAAGCAGCGGCTGATCGACTTGAAGGACGCTTTGCCGGCGGGGCTCAAGGTGGCCCTGCTCGGCGACCAGTCGCTGTTCGTGCGCGGCGCGATCTCGTCGGTGGCGCGCGAAGGCGTCATCGCGGCGGCGCTGACCAGCCTGATGATCCTGCTGTTCCTCGGCTCGTGGCGGTCGACCCTGATCATCGCGACGTCGATCCCGCTGGCGGTGCTGGGCTCGATCATCGCGCTGTCGGCGATCGGCGAGACGCTGAACATCATGACGCTCGGCGGGCTGGCGCTGGCGGTCGGCATTCTCGTCGACGACGCGACGGTGACGATCGAGAACATCAATTGGCATCTCGAACACGGCAAGCAAGTCGAGCCGGCGATCATGGACGGCGCGCGCCAGATCGTGACGCCCGCCTTCGTCTCGCTGCTGTGCATCTGCATCGTCTTCGTGCCGATGTTCTTCCTCGACGGCGTCGCGCGCTTCCTTTTCGTGCCGATGGCCGAAGCGGTGATGTTCGCGATGATCTGCTCGTTCATCTTGTCGCGCACACTGGTGCCGACGATGGCCAATCATCTGCTGAAGCCGCATCGGTCCCACCTGGAAGACGGCGCCCGCGCTGCCTCGCGCAACCCGCTGGTGCGCATCCAGCAAACGTTCGAAGCCGGCTTCGAGCATATCCGCGAGGGCTACCACGGCGTGCTCGAGCTGGCGCTCGGGCGGCGCGCGGTCTTCATCGTCGGTTTTCTCGCTTTCGTCGCCGCCTCCTTCCTACTGACGCCCTATCTCGGCCGCGACTTCTTTCCCTCCGTCGACACCGGCCAGATCCTCATGCACGCGCGCGTTCGCGTCGGCACGCGCGTCGAGGAAACCGCCAAGCAATTCGCCGAGATCGAAAATGCGATCCGCGCAATCATTCCGCCGACCGAACTGTCGGCCCTGGTCGACAATGTCGGCATGCCGATCAGCGGCATTAATCTGACCTACAGCAACACCGGCGTCATCGGCACGCAGGACGGCGACATCCAGATCAAGCTCGCCGACGACCATCGGCCGACCGCTGACTACGTCCGTCTGCTGCGCGCCGAGTTGCCGCGGCAGTTCCCGGGCGTCACGTTCGGATTCCTGCCGGCCGACATCATCAGCCAGATCCTCAATTTCGGCGCCCCGGCGCCGATCGACGTGCAGGTCTCCGGCGCCAACCTCGCCGCCGATTTCGATTACGCCAATCAGCTGCTGAAGCGCATCCGCCATGTTCCCGGCGTCGCCGATGCGCGCATCCAGCAATCGCCGGCCAATCCGACGCTCGACGTCGACGTCGATCGTACGCGCGCGCAATATGTCGGACTGACCGAGCGCGACGTCACCAACAGCCTGGTCGTCAATCTCGCTGGCAGCGGCCAGGTCTCGCCGACCTATTGGCTCGATCCCAAGAGCGGCGTCTCCTACTCGATCGTCATGCAGACGCCGCAATACCGGCTCGACACGTTGAGCGCGCTGCAGACGGTGCCGATCTCGGCGGCGGGCGGCGCGAACTCGCCGATCCTCGGCGGCCTCGCCAAGATCACCCGAACGGTCGGCAATGCGGTCGTCTCCCAGTACAACATCCTGCCGATCGTGCAGATCTACGCAACCCCGCAGGGACGCGACCTCGGCGCGGTCGCCGACGACATCGGCAAGCTGCTGCAGGAAACCGCCGCACACGTCCCCAAGGGCGGCACGGTGGCGATGCTGGGACAAGTGCAGACGATGAACAGCGCCTTCTCCGGCCTGTTGTTCGGCCTGCTCGGCGCGATCGTGCTGATCTACCTGCTGATCGTGGTGAACTTCCAGTCCTGGGCCGACCCGTTTGTGATCGTTTCGGCGCTGCCGGCGGGTCTGGCGGGCATCGTCTGGATGCTGTTCGTCAGCCACACCACCCTCTCCGTGCCCGCCCTTACGGGCGCGATCATGTGCATGGGCGTGGCGACGGCCAACAGCGTGCTGGTGATCAGTTTCGCGCGCGAACGCTATGCGGCGCACGGCGATCCCGTCGCCGCCGCGCTCGACGCCGGCTTCGTGCGCTTCCGGCCGGTGGTGATGACCGCACTGGCGATGATCATCGGCATGGCGCCGATGGCGCTGGGCCTGGGCGAAGGCGGCGAGCAGAACGCGCCACTGGGCCGCGCCGTGGTCGGCGGCCTAATCTTCGCGACGATCGCCACGTTGATTTTCGTTCCCGTCGTCTTCAGTCTGGCGCACAAGCGGGTCCCAGAGACGAATCCAGAGCCGTCGGAGTCCCCGGCCCATGTCTGATCCCAACGCGCGACACGGCTTCAAGCGCAGGCTCGCCTTCGCCGGCCTCATCGGCGGCGCGGGGGCCGTCGTCCTCGTCGTCACCGGCATCGTCGAGCGCGACAAGAGCAGCGCGAAATTGCAGGACTGGACCGAGGCCCAGGCGATTCCGACGGTGGCGATCGTCGCGCTCAACGCCACGCCCGGCGTGGCGAGCCTGAACCTGCCCGGCCGGCTGGAGGCCAATCTGCGCGCGCCGATCTACGCGCGGGTCAGCGGCTACGTGAAGGACTGGAAGGTCGACATCGGCGACAAGGTCAAGGCCGGGCAGACGCTCGCCGACGTCGACGCGCCCGACCTTGACCAGCAATTGCTGCAGGCGCGCGCCGATCTGACCAGCGCCGAGGCCAGCGCCAAGCTGTCGGAGGTCACGTTGTCGCGCGGTCGCACCCTGCTGAGTTCGGCCGTCGTCTCGCAGCAGGACGTCGATCAGCGCGCCGCCGACCTCGCCAACAAGCAGGCCGCCGTCCATTCCAGCGAGGCCAACGTCGAGCGGCTGGAGGCGCTGGCGGGCTACAAGACGGTCGCTGCGCCGTTCGACGGCATCGTCACCGAACGCAATACCGACGTCGGCGCGCTGATCAGCGCCGGCTCGAGCGCCGGATTGGCGATGTTCGTCATCTCCGATGTGCACAAGCTGCGTGTCTCGATCAACGTTCCCGAGACTTACGCGCCTGAGATCCGGATCGGCGACAAGGCGACCGTCACCTCGCCCGCCTATCCCCGCCGCGCCTTTCCCGCCGTCGTCGAAGCCTCGGCGCGCGCGGTCGACGTCGCTTCCGGCACGACCCACATGCAGTTGATGGTGGACAATTCCGACGGCGAACTGATGCCGGGCGGCTCCGCCAACGTGCATGTCGATCTCGTCGGCGGGGCTGGGTCGTTTCGCATTCCAGTCAGCGCGCTGTTGTTCGACCAGGGCGGGTTGCGCGTCGCCACCGTCGGCGCCGACGATCGCGTCGCGCTGAAGACCGTGACGATCGCGCGCGACCTCGGCAGCGAAATCGAGATCGGCTCGGGCCTCATGGCCGACGACCGCGTCGTCGCCGCGCCACCCGACGGAATCGCCAACGGCGATCAGGTTCGCATCGTCGACGCCAATGCGAAGCCCGTCGCCACCGTCGCCGGCTCGGCGAAGTCGCCGTAACGGCGACAGAGGAGAATGGCCGCGAGGCGGCGCCTGCGGCGGGAGGTCAAGCGACCAGCGCCGAGTCGGGCCGCCCTCGCGCCGGTGGCGGCCCTCGCCTTCACCGGGGCGTGGCGGCGCTGAGCGCCGTCTTCTTCGAGACCGTCGCGTAGACATCTTCCAGCGTCGGCAGGACGACGGCCGCGCTGTGACGGGCGAGGATCGTCGCACGCGCGGCGCGCCCCAGCGCCTCCCGGCGTTCCGGGTCGTCCGCCAGCGCGAGGATGGCGCGCGCCTGCGCATCCGCGTCGCCAGGCGGGACGAGGAGACCGTCCACGCCGTCCTCGATCAGCTCCGGCAAACCGCCGACCGGCGTGGCGATCACCGGCAGGCCGCGCGCCATCGCTTCAAGCACGCTCATCGGCAAGCCCTCGTTGCGCGACGGCAGCACGAAGATGTCGGCGCGCGCCAGCAACGTCTCTCGCTCCGCCGGACTGACCCAGCCGCGCACATCGACATAATCGGCGACGCCGAGGCGCTGCGCCTCGCGCTTGGCGCGCTCGAGCGCGCCGTTGCCGCCGATGGTCAGCTTGAGCGCGCCGTTGGCGGCGCGCGCCGCCGCAAACGCCTTCAGCAGATCGAAAACGCCCTTGCGCTCGCCAACCAGGCCGAGAAAGAGGATTTCGCGGGCCGGCCGCGCGCGGACAGGCGCCGCGTCAGGAACGTCGACGTAGTTGGGGGCCACCGCCGTCTTGGCGCGCGGCGCAATCTCGGCGACGAAGCGCCGCCAGCTCTGTGACAACACCAGCACCCGCGCGGCGGCCTCCAACTGGCCGACGATCAAACGCTTCACCGACGCCGGTTGCGCGGCGTAGAAGGCCTTCATCTCCGAGCCGTGCAGATGAAGAACGACCGGAACGCCGAAGCGGCGCGCAATCACGGCGAAGATCGCCTTGCGCCAGAAGCTGCCGCGCATTGCGGCGTGCACATGCACGAGTTCGACCGGCGACGTGGCGAGAGTCGTCACATAGACCGACAGCGCTCTGGCGAGCAGCCATTGGCGCGCCCAGAACCCGCCCTCGCCGTAGGCCGCGATCAGTCGGACCCCGTGACGCGCCACGAAGCCGTCGGCGACATAGGCGTCGACGACGCTGCGCATGCCGCCGGGCGCGGCGTTCCAGATCATGACGTTCACGGACCTCTGCCCCGCCCTCGCGCGACGCCGTAATGACGGTGCGATCGCTGACGTCGCCGGGCGCGATTCTGGCGGGTCAGAGTGGCGCGCAGCGCTGACGGCGACATCGGCTAGTCGGGGCGACCGTACTGTTTGTCATGCCTGTCGCCGCAATGTGCGCCGCGATCGCCATCGTAGCGACGCATAGCCTTCATATTGACCTTGTTCAGGACGCCGCCCATGACGTTGTCATGGACGTTGCGCGCCGCGCCCAACGCACGCTCGGCCACGTCAATCTTTGTGCGCGACCATTCGACGACGAACACATACGAATCGATGAATTTCGCAGTGGCTCGCCCGTCGACGACCGACGCGACCGGCGACAGGTCGACGATCACGTAGTCGTATGCATCGCGGAGGTCGCGAAACAGAGCCTCGGCTCGCGGGGACGAAAGAAGGTCGCTCGTCTGCGCGCTGCGCGCTGCGCTGACCACAGGGAGAAAATGCAGCGAAGTCGCGGGATCGCGCCAGATTGCGTCGTCGAGCGCAGCCTTGCCGAGGATCGCCTCGGCAAGCCCCGTCTTGGCGACGGGCGCGAGCCGTCGGCTGAGATTGCGATTGCGCACGTCGCCGTCGACGAGAATGACCTTGCCGCCCGCTTGCGCGATCAGCCGCGCCAGCGCGGCGGACAGCGTCGACTTTCCTTCGTTGGGCAGCGCCGACGTCATGCCGATCATCTTGTTCGGCTTATCGAGGCCGCGAAGGTCAATCGCCATTTTGACGGCGCGCAGCGACTCGGCGAAATGGGAGATCGGAGAGTCGAGCACGTAAGAGAGCATCCTGTCGTCCGCGGCAAACGTCCTCGATTGCGGATCGCAGGCCGCGCCGAACGCGTCGCCCTTTGCCGGCAGCTTGACGAAAGGCGTGGTCGCCAGGCACGCGAGGCCGAGCGCGTTCTCGATTTGCGACCCGGTTCGGATGACGCCGTCCGCCAGCTCGCGGAAAGTCGCCGCAGCGAAGGCCAGCGCACAGCCGCCGAAGACGGCGATCGCCATCACCAGCAGGGGCTTGGGACTGCTGGGATTGAGCGGCGGCGACGCTTCGGTGATCAAACGCGACTCGGTCACCGGGAACGACTGTTGCTGCACCGACACCATGTAGAGCTGCAGGAAATTGTCAGTCAGCGCACGGTAGCTCTGAGCGTTGGCGGCGAGTTCGTGCAAGGTCACCTGCGCCTGGTTGGTTTGATTGGATTGCGCGACCAGGTTGGCGAGATCCTGCTTGACCGCCTCCTCGTGCGTCTCGGCGATGTCGAGATCGCTGCGATAGGTCTCGGCGATCCGTTTCAGCTCGTCGGCGATCGACCGCCGAATCTCAAGCATCTGGTTGCGCAAGTTGACGACGGCCAGATGCGTGGGGCCATAACGGGTCGCCCAATCCGATTCGCGCTCCGCCAGATCCAAGTATTGCTGGCGCAGGCGCGTGATGACGTCGTTATGGAGCGTGTCGGTGACGGTTGCGGTCTCGGCGGAGATGCCCTTCTGATCCACGGCCGTGAGGATCGCCTCGACGCGCTGCGCCCGCGCTTCCGCTTCGGCGCGTACGGCCTGAGCGGAGGTAAGGGCGCTGTTGAGTTCGGCGAGCTGCTGCTCGTTCAGCAAGCGACCGCCGGTATCGACGATATTGTTGTTGGCCTTGTAATCGACGACGGCGCGTTCGGCGCCCGAAGCCTGCGCCCTCAGCTCCTTGAGGCGATCCTGAAGCCAGGTCGCGGCGCGGCGAGACGACTGGAACCTGTTCTCAAGCGAGTCGTCGACGTAGGCGTCGGCGACGGCGTCGGCGATCCTCGCCGCGCGCTGCGGATCGACCGACTGGAAGTCGATCTCGATCACATAGGACAATCCGAGGCGTTTGATGGTCAGCGCCTTGGCGAAGCGCTCCACTGCTTGGCGGGTCAACGCGTATGGGGATCGCGACGCCTCCGCCCCCGGCACGAAGCGTCCGATAGAGGCGACAACGCCGCCGAGGAGCCCGCCGGCGGGACCGGCAAACTCAGGAACGTCGAGGAGGCGCAGGTCCTTGATGACCGCCTTGGCGATATTCTCCGACTTCAGGATCTCGACCTGGCTTTCGACCAACGCGGAGTCGACCGGCGCGTCGACGCCCGAGGTCGGCTGCTGTTGCAGGAGTTGAACCTTGTGGGTGTCGACGTAGAGCTCCGCGGTCGCGGTGTATTTCGGTTGTGCGGCGAAGAAATAGATTGCGGCGAGCGCAAACACCGACAGCATGGCGTAGAGCATCGTCGGCCACTGACGCTCCACCATCCCCCTGGCGGCCACGAACGTCGCCGACACTGACAGCTCGTCAGCGACGCCCTGAACGGAGACCGAGGGGAGATTGATCGTGTGAAGCATTCGCCCTCCGTGTCGTTCTAAGGCGGCGTCTCGCCTCCGCGTCGTGACGGGCCTTTGGCAGGCGAAGCGCCTGCCGTTCGCGGGCGTTCGGAAAACCGTCGCAACCGACGAAGCTGACTGCGTTCGAGAAGCTGACGACCCTCGCCGTTTCGACGGACGGCGCGTTCGCCGCGCAGACAACCGGAATCTTGCGATCCTCGAACGCCGATACGTCGACGCCGAGCCTCGGCGCGAAGTCTTTCGATTCGCGGCGGCGCACGGAGACGGAGGCAGAATCGGCCTACGCGGCGAGCCGCCCGCCGGCCTTGTCGACCGCACGCGAGCGAGATCTTCGCGTCGTCGCAGGCGAGCTGACCCTGCTGACCGGGGGCGACGAACGACTGTGGCTCGCGGAAGATGGAGATCGATAGCGCAACTGCGCCGAGTCCAACATTCATCGCTACGCGCCCCAAAAAACGCGCGACGCGCAGCAATGATCCTTTGCGTTCCCCTTGTAGTAAGTTCTAGCTAACAACTTCAGAGAATGCTACAGAAGGGGCGTTACTGACAGTAATCTGTGACGCCAGATCGCCGTCGCGCCAGCTGGTCGGGGGAATCCAGACAGTATTGCGCGACCCGCGAGCGAGCCCGCCGTTGACCGCTTCCCAGCCGCCCCGCTGCAGGGGGGAGGGTTGCGGCGTCGGTATTGGCGCCGTCCGAGACGCGTGATTCTGTTGTGTCTGCGTCGGAAAACCGGATGGAAGGCCAGCGCGCCGGTTTGGCCCCAGAAGACGGCGCAAAGCGCTGAAGGATTGACACAAAGCGAACTTGGCGCCCCACATCGCTTTGCGGGCAAACAAGAACTTGAGGAGCGTCCAGATCATGCGGGGTAATATTGCAATTGTCCGGGAGGCGTTGTCGAAAATCCCCAACGTCTCTCGGACCTGGTTCGAGTGGAGCTGGGAAGATGCGATGTGGGTCAAGACGCTGGTGATCGAAGTCGAATTCGACACCGACCCGAATTCGCCGACCTTCAGCCAGTTCACCTTGGACGCGATCGAAGAGACGGTGATCGGCGTGTTGAACGACGACAGGACGATGACCGTCAGCTATCTGCAGATCGTTCCCAAGGGACGACGGCCGGCGTCGTAGCGCGCGTCGGCCGGCGCCGTTCCCGCCAGACCATCCGACCCGCCGCAGCCTGCGGCGGCGCGACCTGAATCGCTTGGCGCGAATGGCGAAGACTTGAACCCGCTTTCGCTCCGGCCGAGGCCGTTTCGCTCGACCGCTTCGCAGGCCAGGTCTACCGCCCTGGCCGAGCGACGCAGACCCGCTATGTTAGGGTTTCGAGTCGCCCTTGCGGACCGCGCGCACCCGCCCGCGCGAGCCGGCTGGCGGCCCGACGGCGGGTCGACAACGAAAAAGCTGGAGGTCGGAGATGAGTGAACCGTCCGAGTATGTTCCGCCGAAGGTGTGGAGCTGGAACAAGGCCAACGGCGGCCGGTTCGCCAAGACTAACCGTCCGATCGCCGGCCCGACCCACGAGAAGGAACTGCCGATCGGCCGTCACCCGCTGCAGCTATACTCGCTCGGCACGCCCAACGGCGTGAAGGTGACGATCATGCTCGAAGAGCTGCTGGCGCTGGGCAGAAACGGCGCGGAATACGACGCCTGGCTGATCGACATCGGCGAAGGCGACCAGTTCGGCAGCGGCTTTGTCGCGGTCAACCCCAATTCGAAGATTCCGGCGCTGATGGACCGCAGCGGCGCCCAGCCGATCCGGGTGTTCGAATCCGGCGCCATCCTTCTCTATCTCGCCGAGAAATTCGGCGCGTTCTTGCCGACCGAGCCGGCCCCGCGCGCCGAATGCCTGTCGTGGCTGTTCTGGCAGATGGGCAGCGCGCCCTATCTCGGCGGCGGCTTTGGCCATTTCTACGCCTACGCGCCGACGAAGATCGAATATGCGATCGACCGCTTCGCGATGGAGGTGAAGCGACAGCTCGACGTGCTCGATCGCCGTCTCGGCGAGTCCCCGTACGTCGCCGGCGACGCCTACACGATCGCCGACATCGCCATCTTCCCGTGGTACGGCGGGTTGGCGAAGGGCTGGCAATACGGGGCGGCCGAGTTCCTCGCCGTGCAGGACTACAAACACGTCCAGCGCTGGGCCGATATGCTGCTCGAGCGGCCGGCGGTTAAGCGCGGCCGCATGGTCAACCGCACCAGCGGCGAGCCCGCGAGCCAGCTTCGCGAGCGCCACGACGCCAGCGACTTCGAAACCAAGACCCAGGACAAGATCGCTGCGGCGAGCTAAGCGACGCGCGCCAATAGCCCGTGAGACGAACCCAGTTCATCGACGAGCCGATCCCATCTCACGGTCGAAAGCTCACGCCAGCAGCCGTTCGAACTGTGCGACGTCCACGGGTTTGCTGAACAGGAAGCCTTGGTAGACCGGGCAACCGTGGCGCTCGAGGAACTGCCGCTGCGCCTCGGTTTCCACCCCCTCGGCGATGACCGCCAGCCCGAGGCTCTTAGCCAGGGTGATGATGGTCTGCGCGACCGCCGCGTCGTTGGCGTTGTCGGGCAGGTTGCGCACGAAGGAGCGGTCGATCTTGAGCTGGTCAAGCGGCAGCCGGGTGAGATACGACAGCGAGGAATAGCCGGTGCCGAAGTCGTCCATCGAGAATCCCACGCCAATTTCCTTGAGCGCCAGCATGGTCTCGATGGCGCCGTCGATGTCGTCGATGACGAGGCTTTCGGTCAATTCGAGCTTCAGCCTGGCGGCGGGAGCGCCGGCGCTTTCGAGCGCGTGACGCACGCGGTCGACGAAATCGGCCTGCCGGAACTGGCTGGCGCTCACGTTGACCGCGAGGTTCAACGCGCGGGCGCGCGGGTCGCTCGCCCAGTCCCTGAGCCGCGCACAGGCGCTTTCCAGCACCCACTGGCCGATCGGCAGAATCAGTCCGGTTTCCTCGGCCAGAGGGATGAACTCGCCCGGTGAAACCAGGCCGCGCTCGGGATGGCGCCAGCGCAACAGCGCCTCGGCGCCGATGACGGCGCCGGCGGCGTCGACCTGCGGTTGGTAATACAGAACGAACTGGCGGTTGTGTACGGCGAGCCGCAAAGCGGATTCCAGAGTCGTCCGGGCGGCGAGCGCGTCTTGCATCTCGGGGTCGAAGAAACACAACGCGGCGCCTCCGGCCCGTTTCGCCTGAGACATCGCGATGTCGGCCTGCTTGAGCAGTTCGTCGAGCGAGTCGACGGCGTCGATGAACAACGTGACGCCGATGCTCGGGGCGCTGTGATGTAGGCGCTCGGCGATGGCGTAGGGTCGGTTGAGCGCAGACAAAATGCTTTCGCCCGTATCCTTGGCCCGCGCGCCGGCTTCCACGACGCAGTCGCCCAACTCTTCGAGCAGCACGACGAACTCGTCGTCGCCGACGCGGGCGGCCGTGCCGCCTTCACGCACGCAACCGGCGATCCGCCGCGCGGCCTCCACCAACAGGAGGTCGCCGACATCGTGGCCGGCGGTCTCGTTGAGGATCTTGAGGTTGTCGAGACCGATGAACAGAAGCGCGCCCTTTCGCCCGCTGCGCGCGCAGCCGGCGAGCGACTGCTGCAGACGGTCGCGGAACAGGCGACGGTTGGCCAATTGGGTCAGGGAATCGTAGTAGGCAAGGTGCTCGATCTGCTTTTCCGCCGCCTTGCGCTCGGTGAGATCGACCATGGTGGCGACGTAGTGGCTGATGTCGCCGCTGTCGCGCTTGACCGCCACGGTGTTGAACCAGGCTGGATAGAGCTCGCCGCATTTGCGCCGGTACCAGACTTCTCCTTTCCAACTTCCCTTGCGAGCGATGCGATCCCACAACGTCTGGTAAAAGGCGTCGTCGTGCTTGTCCGATCGCAACTGGTTGGGCGTCTTTCCCACGACCTCCTCGTTGGCGTAGCCGGTGATTTCGGTGAAGGCGCGATTGACCCGCAGGATTCGCCGGTCCGCGCCGAGGACGGCGATGCCTTCCTGCGCCTCGAAGGCGGCCGCAGCGATGCGCAGTTGCTCTTCCGTCTTGTTGCGTTCCGTGATGTCCCGGGCGACGCCGAGAACGCCGATCAACCTGCCGGCTTGATCGCGCATCGGCGTCTTGATCGTCTCGAAGAGGCCGCGGTAGCCGTCCGCGGCGAAGGTCAGCCATTCCTCGTTGGCGCGCGATTTGCCGCTCTCGACCGCCTGGCGATCCTTCTCGCAGTAGAAGTCCGCGGGGTCTCTGTCGAAGAGCTCATAGTCCGTCTTGCCGACGATATTCCTTTCGGAGGCGCCGGCGAGTCGCTCGAACTGCGCATTGCAGCTCAGGTAGACGCCGTTGACGTCCTTCAGCCAGACGAGGTCGGGAATGGTCTGAACCAGTGTGCGCAGCTGTCCTTCGCGATCGCGCAGCTCGCGATATGCCGTCAAGCTCGTCAGACCGTCGGCAAGGCGCCGGCCGATCGCCTCGAACAGGAGCTTTTCGT
>Ga0181529_10005172_pt1 | contig 13744 bp, 4 predicted proteins | sample PEATcosm2014_Bin_36_FD_119763 | JGI IMG/M metagenome (GOLD analysis project Ga0181529, IMG submission 119763) | Peatland microbial communities from MTU Mesocosm Facility, Houghton, MI, USA - PEATcosm2014_Bin10_30_metaG | ecosystem: Environmental > Terrestrial > Soil > Wetlands > Peat | place... | reverse complement strand
GATGAGCAGTGCAACCGCCGGCGAGTTCCGGCAGGCCCGCGTTGTGATAACGGGGATGGGGCTCGTCACGCCGATCGGCCAGACGGTCGGCGCGCTCTGGGAAGCCTGTCTCTCCGGACGCTCCGGCGTGGGGCCCATCACGCAGTTCGACGCTTCGGGTTACCCCACGCGCTTTGCGGCCGAAGTGAAGGACTGGGACCCGGCGCCTTTCATGGACCGGAAAGAGGCGCGCCGCATGGACCGGGTCATCCAGTTCGGCGTTGCGGCGGCGCGATTGGCGATCGAGGACTCCGGGCTGGTCATCGGCCCGGATATAGGGGACCGCGTAGGAGTCTGCGTCGGCACCGGCATCGGCGGTCTTCGATCCATGGAGGAGGGCCACACGGTGCTTGTGGAGCGTGGCCCTTCACGTACCACCCCTTTTCTCATTCCGAGCGTTATCTGCGACATGAGCGCCGGAATGATCTCCATCTTGAGCGGCGCGCGCGGCCCGTGCACGTGCCCCGTGACGGCGTGCGCGACCGGCACGAACGCGATCGGCGACGCCTACGAGATTATCCGCCGCGGCGCTGCTGACGCGATGATCGCCGGCGGGACGGACGCGCCCATCACTCCGCTGAGCGTTGCCGGGTTCGGCGCGGCGCGCACTCTCTCCACGCGAAACGAGGATCCGACGCGGGCGAGCCGTCCGTTCGACGCAGAGCGCGACGGCTTCGTTATGGGCGAGGGCGCGGGGATCGTAATCCTGGAGACGCTGGAATCGGCGCGTGCGCGTGGCGCGCGGATCTACGCGGAGGTGCTGGGATACGGCATGTCGGCGGACGCCTACCACATCACGGCGCCGTCTCCGGCCGGCGAGGGAGCAGCGCGCGCGATGGCTGCCGCACTCCGGAGCGCCGGAATCGAGCCGGAGGCTGTCGGCTACGTCAATGCGCACGGCACCTCGACGGAGCTGAACGATAAGAACGAGACCGCTGCCATCAAGTCCGTGTTCGGCGAACACGCCTACGGGATGCCGATCAGCTCCACGAAAAGCGTGATGGGCCACCTGATCGGAGCGGCCGGCGCGGTCGAAGCCATAGTATGCGCGACGGCGCTCGCCGAGGGCATCGCGCCTCCCACGATCAACTACGAGACTCCGGATCCGGACTGCGACCTGGACTACGTGCCCAACACGCCTCGCCGCATCGACGCGACCGTCGCCATGTCCAATTCATTCGGCTTTGGCGGCCATAACGCGACCCTCCTCATAGGCAGGCCGCCAGTGGATTGAATCCCCCGCGGCCGCGCAAAGGCGCCCGGAAGCCGCCTCCGCGTCGCTGCGCCACGCCCGGCAGGACTGTCATGTTCGACCGGTGAATGTCCTCTGCGTTAGGGACCAGTCCGCGTAGCGAGTCAAATCCACGGAGCGATCGCCGTCATGACCGAACCCGAAAAACTGATGGCCGCCTATGGCAGGAGCGTATCCGCGCTGGTGACGTCGCCGACCACGACGGAACAGACCTACTACGCCGATGTCCGAAACCTCCTTGCCGGCATCCTCGGCGTCCTGAAGTTGCCTGTCGACGTCCGCATCAATACCGCCGAGCCTCGCGTGTCCGGCGGCGTGGATATGCCGGACATCGGCATCTATGACGCCGCTGGCGACTTCGCGCTCGTCTGCGGGGAACTGAAGCTGCCATCGGTGGGCCTCCACGAAATGGCCGCATCTACAGAGCGCAACGACCAGATCGGCAGGTATCTCGCGCAGACCGGGGTCGTGTTGCTGTCCAATGTGTGGTCCTTCGGCGTTCTTTCCGTCTTGCCGGGCCACACCGTCGCGGGGCCTGTTCCGCCTTCGGCGCGGCGCGTCGAATTGACGGTCGAATTGTGGCCAGGCTCCGCCGATCTGATCGTCGGCGCTGCGCCTCCGGCCGGGTCCGCGCAAGCGCTTCTCGATCTCGTGGAAGCGGCAGTAACCCGCTACGCGCCCATAACGGAGCCATCCACACTCGCGCGGGTGCTCGCGCGGCAGGCACGCCGCGCGAAAGCAGCCCTGCCGATCCAATTCGGTCAGGCGGTACGCAGCCTTGCCGACGACTTTGGCCGCGCCCTCGGATTGTCCTTCCTGGGGGAAGACGGCGAGGAATTCTTCCGCAGCAGCCTCGTCCAGACCGTCTTCTACGGGCTCTTCGCGGGTTGGATGTTACACAAGAGCGCGGGAGGCGCCGATCCGTTTCGTTGGCAGAACCTGCCCGCGACGCTGCGCATTCCTTTTCTCGGCGACCTTTTCCACGACATTCAGCACCCGATGCGCATTGCCGAGCTCGGGCTTGGGCCGCACCTGGACCTCGCCGCGGATGCGTGCGGGCGCGTAGACGAGGAACGCTTCTTTCAGCGGATACACGGAGAGGCGAACGGCGATCCCGTCCAGGCACTTTCTTCGTCAATACTCTATTTCTACGAACCCTTCCTTGAGGCGTTCGACCCCGAATTGCGGAAATGCCTCGGCGTCTGGTATACGCCGCCCGAGATCGTGCGCTACCAGGTGAAGAAAGCGGATCAGCTCCTGCGGCACGAGCTCCACTGCCCGCTTGGTCTCGCTGACGACCGGGTCGTGGTCCTGGATCCGTGCTGCGGGACGGGGGCGTACCTCGTCGAAGCGCTCCTCACCATCGCGGAAACACTGAAGCGCGAAGGCGTGGGCGCGGACCTCGGCGAGCACCTGGCGAGGGCCGCCTCGCACCGCATTATCGGCTTCGAGATTCTCACAGCGCCATTCGTGATTTCGCACCTCCAAATCCACTTGATGCTCGCCGGCATGGGCGCCGCGCCGCAGAGCGGCGAGCGCCCGGCGGTCTATCTCACGAACGCCTTGACCGGGTGGTCAGAGCCCGGCCAGGTCCAGTTCATTTTCCCTGAGCTCCAGCGGGAACACGACGCAGCGCGGCAGGTTAAGGCGCACGCGAAGATCATCGTCGTGCTCGGGAATCCGCCGTACAACCGGTTCGCCGGCGCGCCCATCGACGAGGAGAAGACCCTTGTCGACGCCTACAAGGGCGTCCACCGCAACGACCGGGGCCGCCAGGTCGGGCAGACCGATCTGTACGCCCAGTGGGGCATTTCCAAACACCTCCTGGACGACCTCTACATCCGATTTTTCCGTCTGGCCGAACTGCGCATCGCGGAAGAAGCGGAGTACGGGATCGTCAGCTTCATCTCGAATTCTTCCTTTTATACCGGGCGTTCGCATCCTATCATGAGGCAGTCGCTCGTCCACGGGTTCGACGAAGTGTGGATCGATAACCTGAACGGCGACAAATACCGAACCGGCAAGATAATCCCCGCCGGCATGCCCGGTGCGGGCTCTGCCGACCAGAGCGTATTCACCACAGCGCAAGACGCGCGGGGGATCCAGGTGGGCACGGCGATCACAACGCTTCTCAAGCGGCGCGGGCACAGACCGGTCGGACCAGCGGCGGTTCATTGCCGTGACTTCTGGGGCCGCGCCGAATCGAAACGGGCCGCGCTGGCGCGATCGCTCCTGATGGAGGAATGGGCGCAGGCAGAGATCGAAGCCGCTGCGCTGACGCCCGAGGGTCCCCGGGAATATCAAATCCACGCGCCGCGAGCGGAAAACCGCTGGAAGCTGTTACCCCGAAACGACTGCGCGGGATACGGCGACTGGCCCGCGTTAGACGAGTTGTTTCCAATCTATTACCAGGGTGTCAACCCGAACCGCGGCATTGAGGGCAGCCTCGTCGATACGGATGGGGATGCGCTCCGTCGGCGCATGCAAGAATACTTCTCGGCGCTCGACTACGACGAATTAGCGCGTCGCCACCCCGTCCTCTGCCAGGTGCGCGCCGGCTACGATCCGCGGGCCACGCGCGACGAGCTGCGGAGGGAATCTTGCTACAATGACGACCGCGTCGTCCCCTACCTTGTCTTTCCGTTTGACCTGCGCCGCATCTATTACCAGCCGGACGCGCGGCTGCTTAATCGGCGGCGGCCGGATCTCTGGGATAACTGCGAGGGCAACGAATTCCTGCTCGCTGTGCCGCAGCCCCGCCGTGTAAGTGAGGCGCGTCCTATCTTCGCGACGACGCTCTTCGACCTGCACGCGCACGACCGGGGCACGGTGGGATTTCCTGCCGAGACGCCGCTCGCCGCCGGTACGCAGCACGCCCTCGTGTACGAGAACGGATCGGGGCCCGGCCGACCGAGGCGCGCGAACATCTCGGCGGATGTTTGGGACACCTTGCGCGAGGCGTGGTCGCTTACCGGGGATGTGGACGGCGACGACGCTCGCGCTGTGGTGCGCCAACTCTTCCGGGCGAGCCTCGCGCTCTGCCACTCTCCGCGATATCAGGAAGACCATGCCGAGAGTCTGGCGCAGGATTGGGCCCACGTCCCGATTCCGATCGACCGCGCGATCTTTGACGAACTCGCGTCGGCCGGCGGCAGGATAGCCGAACTGCTCGATCCCGCCGCCGATGCGCGGCAGGAGATCCGGGACGCTCTCGGCGGCGATGTGTCCCGGCTCGCCGTCCTCCGTAGGTCCGGCGGCGGATCGTTGGGACCTGGCGAGGCCGTGCTCACGATTGCGCACTTCGGAGCTGCGGCGGGCGGCTGGCGGCCGACCGGCGAAGGAACCGGCGACCTGTACATTAACCGCGGCGTCTATTTCGAGAACGTGCCCGAGGCCGTGTGGCGCTACGAGTTGGGCGGGTACCCCGTCCTCAAGAAGTGGTTGGGTTATCGCGAGGCTCGGCGCCGCGGCGGGCGGCCGCTGACCGTCGACGAGCGCGACCACTTGCGGAGCGTCGTGCAGCGGATCGCCGCCCTGTTGGCCCTGGGCCCGGAGTTGGACCGCCTTTATGAACGCGCAGCGGCGTGCCCACTCACCATGCCTGCACCGCCCCCCAAGACCGAGCAAGGGCCGAATACGTCTGCGTCCAGCGCATCTTACCCGGCAGGCCGCCGCGCGACCGCGCGTCGCCGGGGGCGATCGCACACGTCGAATTCGGGCGCCGTCGGCCCTGACCTTTTCGGGTGGTCTTCCGACGTGGTTTAGAGCCACCCATGCCCGCGGCCCGAGGCGCCATGAGACGGATGCTCCGCTTCCCCGCCCCCTTTGTGGCGGCATTCCTGCTTTTCGCCGTCGCGCACGCCTGCCTCGCGCCGATCGGAGAGAACGGCGTCGCCAATGCGCCGGACGAGAGAGCGCACGTCACCTATGCGCGGCTGCTCGCGGCGGGTCACATTCCGGCGCCTTCCGACGACTGCGAGGCGTACGGCTGCGAATGGCATCACCCTCCGCTCATGCACGCGCTGGGCAGCGCGCTGCTGCCGCTGGGCGAGCGCAGGATGCGAGCGCTTCCGATAGCGATCGGAGCGCTGTGTGTAGTGCTCGTCTGGATTGGAGGGCGCATCTGCGCGCCGGACGAGCCGCGCGTCGCCGGCATCGCCTGCGCATTCGCCGCGCTGATTCCCTCGCATATCGCGGTTCTGTCGGCCTTCAACAACGACGGCCTGGAGGAGCTCTGCTGCTCCGCGGCGCTTGTGCTTCTCCTGACGACGATCCGGTCCGGCGCCGGATTGCGTCGTTCGGCGCTGCTTGGCGCCGCCGTCGGGGCCGCATGCCTCACGAAAGTATCGGGTCTGCTCCTGCTGCCCGTGACGGCGGCGGCGCTGCTTCTGGCCCGGCGCCGAGGGCGGGCGACTGCGACGCTGCTGCGCGCCGCGGCTGTGGCAGGAGTGATCGCGCTGGCGATCGCCGGCTGGTGGTACGTCCGCAATGCGGCGTTATACCACGATCCGACGCTCCTGCCCACGTTCGACGCGCATCACGCGCATACCGGCAAGTCGGACCGGCTCGTGGCGGCAAGCGGCTGGACGCGTTACCTGCTGAAGTGTGCGGACTTCGCGTTCCACGGCTTCTGGGCGGTCTACGGCGCCCCGGAGCTCGCGCCGGGCGGCGCGAGGGTAGCCGTTCCAAAGCCGGCATATGCCGGCGCCGCCGGTGTGACGCTCGCCGCAGTCGCCGGGTTTGCCCTCAGGCTGAAACGGCGGCGAACGGCTCCTGCGGGGCAATCCGATTCGCTCGCAGTCCTGAGCGCGTTTGCGGCGCTCGTGGCGGCGCTCTTCGTCGCGTTCTTCGTCCGGTACTATCAGCCTCAGGCGCGCTACCTCTATCCGGCGATGCTGCCGATCTGCGTCTTCCTCTCGTTCGGCTGGACGGGCCTATTCGGCGGACGCCGGGCGCGGATCGCGGACGGGATCCTGATCGGTTTCCTGATTCTCGTCGACGCGGCATTTCTCAAGTTCGTCGCGCCTTACTGATGATGCGCTCCAATGGCGGCTGTCCATCCAGAGTAGGAATGTCCGATCGCCAGCAAAGTGAAACGATCCGATTCGGGGCCGTTTACGGTTCGGCGAGCCGGCTATGACGCAGTACGGGCCAGGGAGATGCTCCCTGGCCCGTCATCACTTGCGGCTGCCGAGACCGCGGATCAGCCGATCAGCTCGCGGAGGCGGCGGTTGCGGCTGCGCTTGCGCAGCTTCGTCAGCGCGGAGGACTCGATCTGCCGGACGCGCTCGCGAGTCACTTCGAGCGCGCGGCCGACCTCCTCCAGCGTGCGCGGCTCTTCGCCGTCCATGCCGTAGCGAAGCATGATCACGTCCTTCTCGCGCGGCGAGAGCTCGCCGAGGGCGGCCATGATCTCGTCCCGCAGCACGCCCCGCGTGGCCTCTGCGACGGGGTTCTGCGTGTCGCTGGCCGGGATGAGATCGGCCAGACGGCTCTCTCCCTCTTCGCCGATCGGCGTCTCCAGCGACATCGGTTCCTGAGCGCCGCGAAGAAGCTCGCTCAGCCGCTCCTCGGTCATCTTCATGGCATCGGCCAGCTCGGCTCGGGTCGGCGTGCGGCCAAGCCGCTCGCGAAGCGTGCCTCGCGTGCGGTTGATGCGGCCAAGCGTGTCCGTCACGTGGACGGGCAGCCTGATCAGGCGCGCCTGGTCGGCGATCGCACGGCTGATTGCGCGGCGGATCCACCAGATGGCGTACGTGCTGAAGCGATATCCCTTCCGATAGTTGAACCGCTCCACGGCGCGGATAAGGCCGATCGTGCCTTCCTGCATCAGATCCTCGATCGGCAGGCCGTGCCCCAGATAGCGGCGCGCGACCGAAGCGACGAGCCGCAAGTTGGACGCGACGAGCCTGTCCTTGGCCTCCCTGGCCTCCTGCGGCGTTCGTGCGGTCTCCATACGCTTCGCGAGATCGATCTCCTGCTCGTGCGTAAGAAGCGCGATCCGACCGGCGCGCCTCAGCCACGCCTGGGTGCTCTCCTCGAGATCCGCGGCCGGGGGATCCGGCTCTTCGCTCGCTCGCGGCTTCGGCTTCGGGGCGGGGGCAGGCTCAAGGGCCGGCGCCTTTGCAACGACGGCGACGCCGCTGGATTCGATATCGTCGATAAGGGCTTCAATAGCTTCGGGATCGATTTCCGTTTCGGCGCACAGGGCGTCGGCCAGATCTTTGTCCGTCACGTAACCCTGCGCCCGTCCGCGATCCCGCAGACGCTCAATTGTCTCTTTTGACGGCGCGGGCATCGTGCCCTCCCTTCTAGCTCCTCCCAAAAAGTACCATTCCTTGCCGGCCCGCCGCGATCGCCATGGATCGCATGCCGGCGCCGGAGTCGAAATCTGCAAGACATCGGACTCTACTATTGTGGCTGCGCGCGGATGTCGCATCAGGCCTTTCACGCTTGAAAACGCTGCGCCGCGCCTACAATTTTCACACTACGTTGAAGTTCGTCCTCATCCTGTCCATCGGCGTTCGTTCGGCCGGCACGCGGGAGCTAATTTCGCGCGCCGCAACGATAAGACACCCGTGCGGTCGCTTTAGTTGCAGCGCGGTCAGATGCTTATATACGTCCATTCGCGCGCAATCGTCACCGCGGCCCGGCAGGGCTGTCGCCGCGCCGATTGGCTGATCTCGCTCTATCATACGTATGCAACCGACGGATTAGCGCCACGGATCTGGAAATTGGCCGGTCACTTACCCGCAGGCCGCCTAACCCCCCGGCCCCCTTGCCCACAGAGAAGGGGGAAGAATCGAGGCAGCGGTGTAAGGGAGAGGATCCGGGCTATTTTCCGAATGCGTCGCCGGTGAGGCGCGCCCAGATTACGCGCCTTAGAGGAAGGCGCTGGAAGAGCTTGGCGCCCGGGAAGAAGGCGCTCAGCTCCTCGCCGACGATTGCATGCGGCTCCATCACGCGAAGCACGGCATTTTCGCTGCCTGCAGGCCGATAGCAGACCTCCACGCGCTGCCGCTCCTCCCTTGCGGAGACGAAGAGCTGCGATATCTGCCCGCGATCCAACACGGCGTCCGGCGGAGGATCCGAATCCGGACGCAGGGGCGGCGGCGCAGGGGGACGGGACGCCTCCGCGGGCGCCGGCAAGCGGACGGACTCGTCGCCGGCAACGCGCGTCCAGTCGATGGTATCGGCCGCCGGCTCTCGTTTGCGAGCCGGGCTGCGCTGGCCGCTCGGGTTGAGCTGTTTGGAGAAGCGCTTCGCGCTCAAGTCCAGGCCGGCCTTGTTGCCGGCCGTGTCGTCGACCGGCAGATATCCGGCCTTGCGCAGATCCCTCAGCACACGCTCCACGTCCTGCGCCCGGACGACGGCCACGGTATCGGACAGAGGCCGCATCCAGAACGACCTCAGGTCCTTTCTTGCCTGCAGCTCCTCCATCAGAATGGGGCTATCGGTCTGAAGATAGATGGTCGCTTCGCCGACGTGGATGTGACCGTGACGAGATGCGACCTCGTTTATCAGATACTCGATGTTCTGGGGTATTCCGGTCCTGCTGAACGTCTGAAGAAACAGAAGCAGATCGCGGTCCGTGGCGCCTGCATCCAGCGCGCGCCGGACCGATTCGCGCGTGATCCGGGATCCGCCGCCCACGGATCCTTTGGCCGGCGGCTCCGTGACCTGCAGCAGCCGATAAAGAACGGAGGTATCGAAAAACGGCGGCACGAATACCTCGGCGTTCGCCTGAACGATGAACTTGTCCTCTCGCGGCTCGTCGGCGGGCGCGGGCGCGCCGGCCAGCAGGTGCGCGGCGAGCGGCGTTAGCCGGAAGGCGGCCTTCTCCTCGCCACCGTGTGCGCGGCCTCGTTTCGCAGCAGTCCCCTGCTCCGGGGCTGCGATCCCGCTTGAGACGGCCGCATCCGACTCCACGAGCCCCAGCCAGTAGAGGCACTCGCCTACAAAGCGCTGCACGTAGGCAGCGTGGGAGCTGACGAGATCGGCCGCGCCTGCCCGCGCCGAGCTCAGCAGAAGCGGAGCTCTGTACGCGAGCGCGCGCCCTACCGACGTCATGGAGTACGTCGTGCCGGCATCGAGCCCGCTCAGCACCGCAAAGAGCGGCTCGCGCATTGCGCTGAGCGCTTCCGACCTGAACGGCTCACCCTCCAGGAAGAGCGGATCGACCTCTCGAAACAGCGGCTCGCTCTTCATCTCCGCCCAGAACATCTTGGATTGCCAGCCCTGGAAGAGCGCGCCTATCTGCGCGTTCTGGTCGGACGCCAGCCAGGCATCGGCGCGCGGCGTGACCTGATAGGCCTGGCGCTCGCCCTCCACGTCGATCAATCCGGCGCCCCTGCAGGCCGCATAGATGAAAGCTGCGTAGCGCTCGTCCTGCAGCGTGAGCAGGCGCGATATCACCTTCAGGTTCGTCCTATGAATGTGGCCGGTGTTCGTGCGTACGACTTCCGTCGTGGAGACGGTCGCGAGCAGCACGGTGACGTCCCGAATCGTTCCGGAGTGCCTCTGCACGCGCGCGAGCGACTCCGGCACTGCCTCCGGGCCCGGCTCGGGCCCGGTCCAGAAGGCGCTCTGGTCGGGCGCCACGAGCGCTGCGAGCAGATCGCCGGGAATGACGAGATAGAGCTGGTATGCGTAGCCGTGCGATATGCCATAGAGAATGCCGCGAGCGAGCAGCCGATCGACGGCGTTCTTCTTCCGACCGGTCTTCCAGCGGCTGAGCCAGTCGTACCGATAGAAGTCGCCGTCCCGTCCTTCCAGCGCTCCTTCGACGAGCTCTTCGACGCCGGTATATCCTCGCGCCTGGACCAGGTAGGCGAGAACGCGCGCCTCCTCCTCGTCCGCGGGCCTCCTGGGATCCTCTCCGGCGGGCGGCCGGAGAAGGCGCTCGCGTATCGACTGCACGCGCTCGGCCTTGGACCGAGCCTCGTCCGAGATGTCGAGTTCCTCGTAGATTCGAGTAACGGCCGAGGTCTCGTACATGTTGAGGCAGCGCTGAAGGTTGTAGCGGTCCGGAAGCGAGACGGGTACGTTCTGCTGTATTGCGGCAGGGACAATAACCTCGTCCGTGCTATCCCAGAAGGCGAGGCCGAGCTCCTGCAGGTCGTCCACGATTCCATGCAGAACCGGTTGGAGTTCCTTCCCGCCGGCCACGTCGGCGAGCTTGCCGATGGCGACGGGTTGCGTCTCCTGCGAGGTGAGGATCTGGAGGGCGCGGAGCTGGCGCTCGTCGCATAGCGAAACGGCGAAAGCTATCGAGAGCGGCTTTGCCAGCTCGGCCGCGAGGAAGGCGATAAGCTGCCTGCGCGTCGGGACGGGCGCGATTCTCTTAAGAGAGACCTGCCTGCGCCGGACTAGATTGCGGAGCTGATCCGGAGTCAGGCGGCCTAGATATTCATTGAGCGTCGGCATAGAAACGGTTTCTCGATAGGATTCAGCAGGTCCGGCACGATACGCCGGATCGCAAGCGGTGGCGAAAAGGGCAACGAATATTGTAGCATGGTTCAGGGCGGAGGAGCGGACCGATTCAAACCGCGGCGATCCGTGCGAGGTCCCAAATGGAGCGGTTGGCGTCGCACCTGGATGCAGATAATTTCGGATGACCAGTGTCGGCGCCGGCGGAGCTAATGCAGAATGTCTTATTCCCGATTCCGGATGGCGCCACCCGGCCTCTATCCGGCGGCAGGCGTCATCGCCGTTATCGCCGCCCTTGTTCGCGTCGGTCCGGCGGCGGCGGATCCGGCCGTCGGCGTGCCCTATCACGCCGGCGGCAAAGAGGCGATCATCCGGAACATCCTCACGTACGGCAACGGGTCCGTCGCCGAGCCGCGATCCACTATTCGGCTCTCATATGACGAGCGCGCCCTGTACGTGACGGCGGAGATGGAGGAGCCGGAGCGCGGCTATCCTCGCGCCCATCGACGCTCCACGATGGACGATCTTACGCGCGACGACGCCTTTCAGGTCGTGCTGGGCATGGCCGATCCGGCGGACGTGAGCCGCGAAGTACTGCGGATGGGAGGCTACGTCGGAGCGCTCGACGCGAAGGTCACCTCAGCGGACGTTTACTACCAGTTTACGGTCAACTCCGCCGGCTCCATGTCCCGAACGTTCAACGAGACCCCGCTCCGGCGCCCGCTGTTCACAAGCAGCGTGCGCCGGAGCCGAGGAGGGTGGACCGTCGCGATGCGGATTCCGCTTTTCAGCATGGGACTGGGACGCCCGGAGGGGAAGACCCTCTTTGCGAACTTCTTCCGGTTCCGGCCGCCTGCGATGACGGGATGGCACCTGCCCGGCTTCGGCGGCTACACCGGTATGCCGTTCGGAACCCTGACCTTCCTGCCTCCCGGAGCCGATTCACGCGCCACGGTCGAGCAGATCGCGCGGCGCGCCTCGCCTCGCCCTGATCGGCCAGGCCTGCAGGCATCGATCGAGTACTATCCACTGAGCGGCGCCGTCGTCGGCCGGGTGACGCATCCACGGAGCCCGGAGCTAACCGGCGCCCGCGCGCTGCTCCAGGTGAGCGGCGAGCCACAGGAGGCCTGCGCACTGACCGGGCGGGAGCAGGATCTCGTCATCCGACGGATCGCACCGGGAACGCAGCCTGCCAGGCAGGTGGCGCTGCTGCTCAGAGGGAGCGACGGCCGCCTGCTTCTGGAGAAGAGGCAGGAGTTTGCGGCCGTCGAAGCTCCGGCCTGGTTTGGATCGCGAGCCGGCGTGGAGTATGTGGACCGGAGGGTCCCGCGACCCTGGACGGCGCCGATCGTACGCGACACGTCCGTGACGCTTGCTCATTGCAGTATCCGGTTCGGGCGTTTCGGCCTCCTCTCGTCCGTGCGGGACGGCCTGGGCGAGCTGCTGGCGGGAGACGCGAGCGTGGACGTGCGGCTGGGCGGCAGACCGGTCCGGCTCGCCACGGGCAGACCGTCGTTCAGGACGGCCGGAACGGGCGTCGTCGTCACTTCGCGCAGCGTCTCAGGCGGGACGCGGCTCGACACCTGGTCGCGGATGGACTACGACGGCTTCACGGAGGTGAAGCTCCGGCTCATCTGCCCGCGACCGAAGGAGGTGAGCCGGATCACTGTCCGGATCCCCATCGCTCCAGACCACGCGCGCTTCACGCACACGAACCTCGTGCAGGAGATCCGGCCGCTGGATTGCAGCGGTTACGAGGCGGAGAGCGGGCCGCTCTGGGTCGGGGACCAGGATAAGGGCATCCGATTTTCCTACGACGAGGATCCGTTTCTCTCGGCCAACCGACGGTCGCGCGTTCGAGCCGTAAAGTCCGCGCGTGCGGCTGCGCTGGAGTTCGACCTGGTGGATGCGCCCGGACAGCTTCGCGAGAGCGGACGCGTGTTCCGGTTCTTCCTGCAGCCGACGCCGACGAAGCCTCGCAGCATGCGAGCCACGAACGGCCGCGTGAGGTTCCAGTGGGAGCAGTGGACGGATCACCAGGGAGCGATCGAGCTGAACAAGACCGCAGCGCTCCGGAGCTGGACGAAGGCGCTGGCAGCGGACGGCCTGGTCGGCGCGGTCTATACCTGCCAGGGTCTGGCGCAGGACGACCCGGATTTCGCGCGCTACCGGCCGGATCTGGCCCTCCAGCCCGAATGGCTCTTCTACCGGCGCGCCTACAATCCGGGCCTCGGCGTGCCCTGCTGGGCGACGTGCAAGCGCGGCCCGGACGGCGAGCGCGTGCTGTGGGGACTTGAAAAGCTGATACGCGAAGCCGGCATAGGCGGCATCTGCGACGACGGCATGAGCGTTCCGTGGGAGGACGCGAATCCCGCGCACGAGCACGGCTGCGGGAACGCAGGCGCGAACGGACGGGCCGGACGGGCGTGGAACGAGCCGGTCGATTCGCGCGTTCCGGCGCAGCGCGGCTTTCTCAAGCGGGTTCGGGGCCTGTTCGACGAAACGGGACGTCCGTTCCTTCTGACCGCCCATACCGGCGGCGGTTTGGATATCTCCACGCTCTCGCTCTTCGACGGCTATATGGAGGGCGAGCAGCTTGCCCGCTTCCGTCCCGGCTATCACATCCCTTTGAGCACGTTCGCAATCGGCTACAACGGGCTGCCGTGGGGATTCCGGACGCGGTTCTTCGACAGGACCTGGCGACGGCAGCAGGGCTTCTTCTGGAGCTACGCCTACGTCCTGCTATTCGGGGCCGACCAGGAAGATTCGTCGTGGGTCTACGAGAACGTGAAGGAGTTTCAGGACGATAAGACGGCTCGCTTCTTCCCCTACTGGCGGCCCGATCCGTACGTCAGGCTCCGGTCGCGCCGGTCGCTGGCCTCCTGTTACCGCACTGCCGGCGCGGCCGTCGTGACCGTGATGAACCCGGACTACGGCGCCGATTCGATCCGGCTGAGCCTGGGCGGCCTCTTTCCCGGCAGGCGCATCGCCGTCTGCAACCTGCTGGCGAACGGCGCGCTCGTG
>Ga0181529_10005170_pt1 | contig 13746 bp, 9 predicted proteins | sample PEATcosm2014_Bin_36_FD_119763 | JGI IMG/M metagenome (GOLD analysis project Ga0181529, IMG submission 119763) | Peatland microbial communities from MTU Mesocosm Facility, Houghton, MI, USA - PEATcosm2014_Bin10_30_metaG | ecosystem: Environmental > Terrestrial > Soil > Wetlands > Peat | place... | reverse complement strand
GTGAGAAATCACCACAGGATGAACGGGAGCCGTCCGCCCGCGGGGGAACCGAGAGATCGGTTCCCCCACTACGACATCTTTACACCACCAAATGCCGCTTTCTTAGAGATACAAGGATGACAGCGCTGTTGGAGCGGGGTAGTCGACGGAGACGAGGAAGAGGCCGGAAGCTGGGGCGGTGGGACCGGCGGCGGCTCGATTGCGGGCGGCGAGCAGGGCGGGGATGGAAGCGGGGTCGAGGCGATGGGCACCGGCCTGAACGAAGGTTCCGACCAGGTTGCGGACCATGTGATGGAGAAAGCCGTCGGCGGTGACTCGGTAGATGAGGAGGCCGCCGGAGATGCGCCATTGGGAGTGGGTGATGGTGCGGACGGGGGTTGTTGGTTGCTGGTTGCTGGTTGTTGGTTGGGGGGAAGGCCCAGGGCTAAAGCCCTTCCTGCCAAGGGGTATGATTCGTGGGGCTGAAGCCCCACGCTCCCTCCGAAGTACAGGAGCAAATGCGAGATGCGGGGGTCCCTCCACTGCGGCGGCAAAAGCGCCGCCTTCGGTCGGGATGACGGAATCCTGTATTGATTCGCGTAAACCTTCGGTCGGGATGACGGATGTCTGGGACGAGTCGGCGGATCGGTGGGTGAGGTCGGGGTCGACGGCGGCGAAGGTGGTGAAGTCGTGGGTGCCGAGGACGTGCGCGGCGGCCTGGTTGAGAGCGGAGAGATCGAGCGGCCAGGGGCAGGGCCAGACGGTGGGGGCGAGGGTTGGGGGACAGATGCACCCAGGTTCAAGGATCGAGGATCGAGGTTCGAGGGATGGAGCGCAGAGGGGGAAGATGCGGTACTCGTAGGTCTTGCGGAGGGCGGAGTGGCGGGCGTGGAAGGTGGGGGGGACGGCTTCGACGGCGAGGACGCGGACGCTGGGGGGAAGGCAGCGGTTGAGGGCGCGGTGCAGGTTGGCGGCGGGGATGGGCGCGGCAAGGGAGAAGCTGGCGACCTGGGCGAGAGCGTGAACGCCGGCATCGGTGCGGCCGGAGCCCTGAGGAAGGACGCGCTCACCGGTGGTGCGGTGGATGGCGTCGGAGAGCAGGCCCTGGACGGTGGGGAGGTTGGGCTGGATCTGCCATCCCCGGTAAGGGGTGCCATCGTAAGCGAGCGTGAGCTTCCAGTGAGACATGGGGATGAATTGCACGGTATCACGAAAGGCGAGGTTCAAGGTTCGAGGTTCGAGGTACGAGGGGTTGGTATACTGGGCGTTCGGCGGGCGGCGGTTGGCGATGGGGTCCCGAATGGGAACCAGGCTGCGTTCGGGAGCGTAGTAGAGAGTGCGGCCCTGGCCGTTGCCGTGAAGACGAGTTTGGAGACGATGACCGTGAGACTGAGGGATTTGCAAGCGACGGCGGCGATTGCGCTGCTGGTGATGAGCGGAAATGTGCAGATGGCGGGAGCGCAGACGGCGACTGCGGTTGCCACGTCGGGCAATTTGCCGGTGGCCCCGGCGGCCAGCAACCAGGCGCCGGCGGTGAAACTGACCGAGCCGCTGTATCTGCGGGACACGGGGAAGGACTACACGCGGCTGAAGCCGATGTTTCCCAACGTGATTGCGCCGTATACGCGGACGGGCGTTGAGCTGCCGCGGCTGGGCAATACGCCGCGGCTGGACTCGCTGGTGCGCGACGGGAAGATCTATCTGAGCCTGTCGGACGCGGTTGTGCTGGCGCTGGAGAACAACTTCGACATCGCGATTGCGCGGATCAACCTGGACATTGCGGACACGGACATTCTGCGGGCGAAGGCGGGCTCTGGGCTGCGCGGGGTTTCGACCGGGCTGGTTTCGGGAACACAGGGCGGCTCGGGAACGACGGTGACGGGCGGCGGCGGGCCGGGGGGAACTTCGGGCGGCGTGGGCGGAAGCGGCGCGGGCGCCAATGGGCTGGTGTTGAGCACCAGCGGCGGCGGGCCGCAGCCGGAGACGCTCGACCCGACACTGACCAGCAATCTGGAGTATGAGGCGACGACGAATCTATCGTCGAGCGCATTCACGGGCAGCGCGCCGGTCAAGTCCACAACATCGACCTTCAACTTTGGTTACACGCAGGGATTCCTGACGGGAACGCAGTTGGGCGTGACGTTCAACAACTCGCGGGGCACGAACACAAACCCGTTCAACACCTATAGTCCGCTGGTGAACACAGGGTTCCGCGCGACCGCGACACAGCATCTGCTGCAAGGATTCGGACCGGGACTCAACGGGCGGTTTATCGTGCAGGCGAAGAACGACCGGAGGATTACGGATTCGGCGTTCCGGCAGCAGTTGCTGTACACGGTGAACCAGGTGGAGAACATCTACTGGGGACTGGTGAGCGCGTACGAGGACGAGCAGGCGAAGGAACGCGCGCTGTCGCAATCGACGCAGTTGACCTCGGACAACCGGAGGCAGTTGGAGATTGGGACGCTGGCTCCGCTGGATGTGGTGAACTCGGACTCGGCCGTGGCGACGGACAAGCAGGCGCTGGTGGCATCGCAGTCGAACCTGACGTATCAACAACTGATTATGAAGCAGGCAATCGCGCGGGACCTGACCGATCCGGTGCTGATGGTTGCGCCAGTGATTCCGACCGACCGCGTGGGACTGGACCGGCTGCCGGAGGAGGACATGACGGTGGACGACCTGGTGCAACAGGCGTACATCAACAATCCGCAGATCGAGCAGGCGACGTTGAGCATGAAGAACAACGAGATCACGATGAAGGCGGAGAAGAACGGACTGCTGCCAACCGTGGATGCGTATGCGTTCTACGGCGCGAATACACTGAGCGGATCGCAGAGTCCATATCTGGACTGCGCGGCCCTGGCGGGCTTCGGTGCAACGACGTGCTCGTATCCGACGGTCGGCTATGCGACGTCGGTTGGCAACCTGTTAAACAGCACCGCACCGGACAAGGGCGTGGGAGTGAACATTACAATTCCGCTGCGCAACCGGGTGGCGCAGGCCGACCAGGCTCGGTCGCAGATGGAGTACCGGCAGGCTCAGATGCGGCTGCAACAGCTTTATACGCAGGTGCGGATCCAGGTGATCAACGGACAGTACGCGCTGACCAACGACCGGGCACAGGTGACGGCGGCACAGGCGGGACGCGAGTATGCGACGCAGTCGCTGGACGCGGAGCAGAAGAAGTTCAAGTTGGGGGCCTCGACCTCGGCGCTGGTGCTGCAACAGCAGAGGAACCTGGCGACGGCGGAGAATGCGCTGATCTCGGCGACGGCGGCCTATGCAAAGGACAGGGCGGGGCTGCTGCAACTGCTGTCGAAGACACTGGACCGGTACGGGATCAGCATAACGGAGGCGGCGACGGGAGTGATGACGGCGACGCCGGTGATCCCGGGGCTGACGGCTCCCGTTGCTCCGACTGCACCGAAGCCGATTGCAGTGGGGCCTGCTCCGGCACAGTAGGGTTGGAAGCGGTTGTGTTTCAAAAGAGGGCCCGGGGCTGAATGCTTCGGGTCTTTTTTTGTTCTCATGGGCTATTTCATGTTGCGTGGAGCCTATATCTCGGAATCGAGACGGCCACCTCAGCGATCAAATAGATAGCCGTGGCTACAGGTGATGTGTCGTGCGCGCATCTGTGCAGATGGAAGCGGTGTAACCGCAGGTGGACGTGGACATGGAACTTGTGTGGGATTGGCTGCTGCGCGGCGGTGACTAGACTTTTTAAGTCAGATGAAGTGTGTGGCTATGGGCCCAGGGACCGTGGAAGTTATGAGTGAGATGTTGAGCTGTGGCGGGACGATGATGAGTGTAGAGCCGGTGGAGATTGCGGAAGACGCAGGGGATGGGCAGAGGAACGCGCTGGCGGGCGCGGCATCGGCGTACCTGCGTTCGGCGATGCACCAGCCGGTGGAGTGGATGGAGTGGGGCGAGGCGGCGTTCGAGCTGGCGGCGAAGGAAGACAAGCCGGTGCTGCTGGACATTGGTGCGGTGTGGTGCCACTGGTGCCATGTGATGGACCGCGAGTCATACGAGGACGCGGAGACTGCGCGGATCATCAATGAGAACTTTGTTGCGGTGAAGGTGGACCGGGACGAGCGGCCGGATGTGGATTCGCGCTACCAGGCCGCAGTGTCTGCGATCAGCGGGCAGGGAGGGTGGCCGCTGACGGCGTTTCTGACTCCAGAGGGCAGGCCGTACTACGGAGGGACGTACTTTCCTCCAGAGGACCGATACAACCGGCCGAGCTTTCAACGCGTTCTGTTGACCATGGCGGACGCCTTCGCCGGACGGCGAACAGAGGTGGACGAGACGGCGGCCAGCGTGCTGAAGGCGATCGAACACAATGAGGCCTTCAGTGGACGTGCGGGCGGCGATATCAAGGAGATTGGCCGCGAGTTGGTGGAGAAGATGGTGGCGTCGGCGCTGAAGAGCGCGGACCTGAAGCATGGCGGATTTGGCGGACAGCCGAAGTTTCCCCATTCGAGCGTGCTGGACCTTCTGATCGAGATGGCTTCGCGGACGGACCTGCGGGTGGCGAGTGCGACGGGCACATCGAAGCTGAACGGGCTGGGGACGGCGAAGATGGCGGAGGCGGCCAAGCAGGCGGTGCTGGTGACTTTGGACAGGATGGATAAGGGCGGGATTCACGACCATCTTGGGGGCGGGTTTCATCGCTATTCGGTGGATGAGCACTGGGTGGTACCGCACTTCGAGAAGATGGCATACGACAACAGCGAGCTGCTGAGGAACTACGTTCATGCATACCAGGCATTCGGCAATGTGGAGTTTGCGCGAGTGGCGCGCGACGTGATGCGCTGGATGGATGAGTGGCTGAGCGACCGCAAGCTAGGCGGGTTCTATGCGTCGCAGGACGCGGATTTCTCGCTGGACGACGACGGCGACTACTACACCTGGACACTGGATGAGGCGGCAGAGGCGCTGACGGCCGAAGAGCAGGCGATTGTGGTGGGGTACTACAACATCGGGGAGATTGGCGACATGCAGCACAATGCGGCGAAGAACGTGCTGCATGTGAAGCGCGGGCTGGATGTGGTTGCGCGCAAGGCCGGAGTGCGCGTGGTGGAGGCGCTGACGCGGCTGGAGTCGGCGAAGCGAAGGATGCTTGCGGCGCGGAAGAAGCGTTCTGCTCCGTATGTGGACAAGACGATGTATGTCGCGTGGAACGCAATGTGCATCTCTGCGTACCTGGAGGCGGGGCGCGTGCTGAATGAGCCGAAGGCGCGGGCGTTTGCGCTAAAGTCGCTGGACCGGGTCCTGGAGGGGGCGTGGTGCGGGCGAGAGAGCGGACTGGCGCATGTGGTGGTGTATGGCGAGGCGGGAGTGAAGGCAAAAGCAGATTCCTCCGCTGCGCTGCGGAATGACAAACAAATTGCGCTGCGGAATGACAAACAGTGGGTGGGGAATGACAAACAAGAACGCTTGGTGGGCGGGCTGGATGACTACGTGTTTCTGGGCCACGCGGCACTGGACGCGTGGGAGTCGACCAGCGAGATGCGCTACTACGAGGCTGCGGTGGAACTGATGGAGAGCGCGCTGGAGCGGTTCTACGATACGAAGGGAGGCGGCTTCTTCGATACCGAGAAGCCAGGGGAAGGGAGACGCAGCCTGGGCGTGTTGGGAGCTCGGCGCAAGCCGTTGCAGGACTCGCCGACGCGGGCGGGGAACCCTGAGGCGGCGATGCTGCTGATGCGATTGCAGGCGCTGAACGGGAGTGCGGAGTATGGGGCCAAGGCGCAGGAGACTCTGGAGGTGTTCGCCGGCATAGTGGAGCACTTCGGCCTGTACGCGGCAACGTATGCCCTGGCTCTGGAGCAGATGGTGACGCCGCAGTTGCAGGTCGTTGTGATTGGGGACGATGCGGCGGCGCGTGAGTTGGAGGCGGCGGCAGAGGCGCGCTATTCGGCAAACAAGAGCGTGGTGCGTCTGAAGCGAGAACAGCTTGCGGCGCAATCGCCGGCGATGCTGCCACCGGCGCTCGAGCAGACTTTGCCGCATCTGCCCAGGGTGCAAGGCAGTTTTGCGGTGGTGTGCAGCGGGCAGAGTTGCCAGACTCCGGTGGGGACGGTGAAGGAACTGGAAGCGGTGCTGAAGCGGCGATTTGCCGGGGTTGGGCCAGAGACGCTGCGGTTTGTAGGGAATTTCATGAAGTCCTGAGGGTGCGGGGCCGGTCTGGGAAGCAGCAGGTCAGGCCAATATCAACATTGGTGTGCCCAACGCAGGAGAACAGACAAGAGCAAAAGCGAAATGCGGGGGTCCCTCCACTGCGGCGGCAAAGTACGCCGCCTCCGGTCGGGATGACGGTTGTTGGGGGTTGGTCGGGATGACGGAGGGGTGGGTGCGGCGGAGAACAGACAACAGCAAGGGCAAAGACGAAATGCGGGGGTCCCTCCACTGCGGCGGCAAAGTGCGCCGCCTCCGGTCGGGATGACGGCAAATAGATTGGGTACATCAATTCTGGTTCTCTCTAATTGAGCGGTTCCGGCAGGGGTGTGCCTGCCGGGTGGGGCGGGGTTGTGGGTGCGGCAAGTGCGGAAATTGGCATATAGGACTGAATTGGTAGCTATTCGCATGGATTGATCCGCGCGTTTTTTTGTTTACAAATAGTTGATATTGCTATGGATATTTCTATTCACATAATTTTATTGACAATCATTCTAATTTAGACATATAGTTGTTTTGAGCAAAACTTGTTCTATAAGGAGACCATCCATGAGACTAGCGATTTTTTCTTTACTCGTACTGCTTCCTGTCCTGGCCCATGGGCAGGCCAGCACGTCGGCAGTAAGCAAGCCGGTTCCAGCCTCGGCGGTGATTCAGGCCGAGCTTACCAAGCCTGCCGGATTGCCGGCGGTAGTCAAGTCAGCCGTTGCGGCAGAACCGGCGACTGCGATTTCTTCGATGAATGCGATCAGTCGTCCGGCGATCAGGGAGTTTGTGCAGACCCGGGTGACGGAGGACTTTGTGCACCAGGCGCTGCGTCAGGCTGGAACACTGGAGTCCGGTTTCAAGGGGGGCGAAGTGACCGATGAGTCGGCACCGAAGATGACCCGGCCGGTTGAGATCCAACTGACGGGGCAGGAGCTGGCCGAGACGCCGGAGCTGACCCAGGTGTCGGTGAGCGGGACGGTGGATGCGTACGGCTATTTACGCAATCCGACGGTGACGCGGTCGGCGGGCAAGGCGGTGGACAAGAAAGCGCTGGCGGCGGTGAGCGAGTCTCGCTTCAAGCCGGCGACGGTGAACAATCAACCGGTGGACGCTGCGGTGACGGTCTCGATCCAGATCGAAAAACAGTAACGGCGATTGCCGGTTGAGCTCGACGATCCTGCGCGCTCCCATTCTCCTGACCCGGAGAGTGGGAGCGTAGTTTGTTTAATGGAATGGATTGCATGTTACTGACGCAGACTCTAAGATTTGTGGGGAGTTTGAGGAGGCTTTCGAATGCGGGTTGGGTCAGGGATGATGCGGATTGGCGGTCTGGTTTTATTTGTGGCGGGCATGGCGGTTGGGGCGGGAGCGCAGGGAACTCAGACGGGTGCGGCGAGTGGGGCGGCGACACAGCCTCGGACGGCGGCGGTACGGACGACTGCGGCGGCGACTCCTCGGAGTGCGGCGATTCGGCCTGTGGTGGCGGCGACTCCGCCAATGGGATGGAATAGCTGGAACTACTTTGCGGGGAAGGTGACGGACAAGGACATCCGCGACACGGCGGACCTGCTGGTGTCGACTGGGATGCGCGACGCGGGCTATGTGTATGTGAACATCGACGACACATGGGAGGGCAAGCGCGACGCCACGGGGAAGATTCAGAGCAACGAGAAGTTCCCGGACATGAAGGCGCTGGCGGATTATGTCCACTCGAAGGGGCTGAAGCTGGGGATCTATTCGTCGCCGGGAGCGAAGACTTGCGCGCGGTACGAGGGCAGTCTGGGGCACGAAGAACAGGATGCGGCGACGTACGCGGAGTGGGGGATCGACTACCTGAAGTACGATCTGTGCAGCTATGGCGGCGTAATGAAAACGCAGGCTCCGGACGACGCGGCGGCGCAGAACCGGCTGATGCGCGAGGCGTACGAGAAGATGCATCAGGCGATCCTGAAGACGGGCAGGCCGATGGTCTATAGCCTGTGCCAGTATGGCGATGATTCGGTGTGGGAGTGGGGGCCGCAAGTGGGAGCGAACCTGTGGCGGACGACGGGCGACATCTCAGCCAACTTCGACCGGATGAGCCTGATCGGGCGCAGCCAAGCGGGGCTGGCGAAGTTCGCGGGGCCGGGACATTGGAACGATCCCGACATGCTGGAGGTGGGCAACGGACGGCTGACACTGGATGAGAACCAGACCCACATGACGCTGTGGGCGATGCTGGCAGCGCCGCTGATTGCGGGCAACAACCTGACCGAGATGAAGCCGGAGATTGCGGCGATCCTGATGAACAAGGAGGCGATCGCAATTGACCAGGACGCTCTGGGCAAGCAGGGCGACCGGGTGTTTGCCGACGGGCCGTTGGAGATATGGGCGAAGCCGCTGAAGAATGGTGCAAAGGCTGTGGCGATCTTCAACTTTGGCGAGACGGCGAGCGAGATGCGGAAGGACACGCTGCACCTGAAGGAGATGGGATTTGCAGGTGCGGTGACGGCTCGGGATGTGTGGGCGGGGAAAGATTTGGGAAAGATCACCGACCAGTACAAGGTGACGATTCCGCGGCATGGAGTGGTTCTGCTGGTGGTGCGCTAGAGACTGCCGAGGACGACGTGGAGGAGAGCTTCGGTCAATAGCGGGGAGTCGTTGAGGCTGGCGGGGCGGTAGAGTCGCAGGCCCAGGGTGCGGGCGCGCTGGGCGAAGGCGATGTCGATGTCGTATAGGATTTCGACGTGGTCCGAGAGAAAGCCGATGGGCTGGAGGACGACCGCGGTGTGGCCTTCGGCGGCGATGGCGGCGAGGGTGTCTTCGACCGTGGGGCCGATCCAGGGGCCACCGGCTACGCCCTGACTCTGGAAGGCGAAGAACCATTTTTTCAAAGTGGGGAGACGGCTGGCGGCGGAGGCGAAGACCAGCTCGGCGGTGTGCTTGGCTTCGATTGGATAGGGGTCGGGGGTGGATGAAGCAGATCCCTCCGCTACGCTGCGGGATGACAAAAAAGGCTTTGCTTCGATTGGATAGGGGTCGGGGGTGGATGAAGCAGATCCCTCCGCTACGCTGCGGGATGACAAAAAAGGCTTTGCTTCGATGGGGTAGGGGTCGGGGGAAGATGAAGCAGATCCCTCCGCTGCGCTACGGGATGACAAAAAAAGGTTGGATTCGCTGGACTTTCCCGCTGCGCTGGGCTGGATGGTGCGGCAGGGGACGGAGTGGGCGGTGAAGAGGATGGGGAGGGATTCGGCTTTAGTTCCAGCCGTGGCGCTGGATTCGGCGCAGGCGCGGGGATAGAGGTCGATGAGGCGCTGGGCGAAGGCTTCGATGAGGGAGGGCTCATCCGACCAGGATTCGACGAAGGTGAGCGAGGGCTTTGCGGCGGAGGGATTCTGGGCGGCTTCGGCAACGAGTGCGGCGGTGAGTTCGCGGCGGTAGAGGCCGGTGCTGGTGCTGGAGTTCTGCGGGGCAAGACAGAGGGCGAGGATGCGGGTGATGCCGTCGGCGCGCATTTTGGCGACTACGTCTGCGATGAAGGGGTGCCAGTTGCGCATGGCGGCGTAGACGGGGAGCAAGTGGCCGTTGGCGGCGAGGGCGGACTCCAGCAGACGGGCCTGGGCGAGCGTCCATCGGGTGAGGGGTGGTGGCTCTGGGGCGGGGGTTTCGCCGAGGCCGATTTGGGCGTAGCGGTGCTGGAGTTCGGCGACGACCGAGGGTGGGAGGGCGCGGCCTCCGGTGACTTTGGCCAGGTAGGCGGGCATCTCGCCGAGGACGTTGGGGGTGCCGTGGGCGAGGAGGAGGACGGCGGTCGAGTTGTGGTCTGGCTGGTTCATGGCCGATTTTGTGGTACCCCCTCCCCCCCATTATTTGTGCTTGGTAACGTCCCTGGATTCATATAGATGTACGATTTGATATGCAAAGATTTCATTCGCAATGGTTTATTGTCATCTATAAGGAAACAAGTACGTTGCATGGTACCAATCGCGCAATTGAGAGAGGCGCCACACCCGACAGCTTCTCGAAATTCTCCTCTATTTAAATTGTACCTGCTGAAGCATAACTACTATGCCAAGTATTTTTCGGATGGAAGTGATTGATGTGGTGGGAGTTAGTTTGATTTTTCTGGTTCGAGGGGCTTGACACGCGAGTTTGCTGGGGAAATCTGAGTGAAAATACTTTCGGAGGGTCGGAGTGAGGAGCCTCTACAGAAACCCAGGTCTTAGAAGCGAGACCCGGGGCAAGCTCAGGACAGGCTCTGGGACACCCGATTCCGCGACTCATTTCCCGCCAACAACCGAAGCGAAATGCGGGGGTCCCTCCACTGCGCCGCTCACGATGAAACCGTGAGCGGCTTCGGTCGGGATGACGGTTGTTTGGAGTGTCAGGGGGTGGGGGTGGTGGATTTGATCTGGTGGACGACGGCGAGGACGGCTTCGACGGGGGTCGAGGGGACGATGCCGTGGCCGAGGTTGAAGATGTGGCCGGGACGGCCTGCGGCGGCGGCGAGGACCTCGGCGACGCGGGCGTGGAGGACTTCGGGCGGGGCGAAGAGAGCGATGGGGTCGAGGTTGCCCTGCACGGCTACGCCGTGGCCGAGGGTGCGCCAGGCCTGGTCGAGCGGGGTGCGCCAGTCGAGGCCGAGGACATCGGCGGTGGTCTCGCGCATGGCGGGGAGGAGCGAGGCCGTGTCCACGCCGAAGTAGATGACCGGGACGCCGAGGGCGCGGATGCGGGTGATGAGGTCGGTGGTAGGGGCGAGCACGTAGGCGCGGTAATCGGTGGGGGAGAGCGCGCCGGCCCATGAGTCGAAGACCTGGATGACATCGGCGCCGGCGGCGACCTGCTGGGCGGCGTAGTCGGCAAGGACGGTGACGAGCTTCGACATGAGGATGGGCCAGGCGGCGGAGTCGGGGTTATCGTGGGTACCCAACCGCAGGTCCTTCGACTCCGCTGCGCTCCGCTCAGGATGACAATCTTCTGTGATTGTGCGGGCGAAATGCGGGGGTCCCTCCACTGTCCACCCCAACGAGCAAGTTCGCTCGTCGGGGACCCCGGCTCCGGCGGCAAAGTGCGCCGCCTCCGGTCGGGATGACGGTGGTTGTGATGTGGGTTGGGAGGCGTACATGAGGCGCTTGGTTTCGATGTAGTTGCGGGAGCTGCCGCCCTCGATCATGTAGCTGGCGAGGGTGAAGGGCGCGCCGCAGAAGCCGATGATGCCGAGCTGGTCTCCGTCAGAGCGCGGCGAACTGAAGTGGGCGGCGACCTTTTCGATGGCGCGTGCGACGTAAGTGAGGTCTTCGGTGCGGTCTGTGCGGAGGGCGCGGGCCTGAGCGGCGGTGCGGATGGGGGCGAGGATGCGGGGGCCCTCGTCGGCGACGAACTCGAAGTTGAGGCCCATGGGAGTGAAGGGGAGGAGGAGGTCGGCGAAGATGATGGCTGCGTCTACGCCGAGGCGCTCGGCGGCGGTGATGGTGACTTCGGCGGCGAGGTCTGGAGTGCGGCAGATTTCGAGCAGAGAGTGGTGCTTGCGGACGGCTCGGTACTCCTGCATGTAGCGGCCAGCCTGGCGGAGAAACCAGACGGGAGTGCGGTCCGTGGGAAGGCGGAGGCAGGCACGAAGGAAACGGCTGCCACTGGAGGCGGCAGCCGTTTCAGGTTGGAGAACCGCGTGGGGGAGCGCGGTCTGAACCGCTGGGTTCGCTGCCCGATTGGTTGCAATGGGGTCAGCGTGTGGGGCCTTCGCTCGATTTTGACCATCGAGTCGAGCAGTCCCGGCCAGCGGCGCAGCTTCGACGCAATCGGACCCTGGGGCGGCGGATGTACGGTTCAGAGATTGGTTCTGAAGTTGACTCAAAGGGTTTGGTCTCCCAACTCTTTTGAGCGTAGCATCCTCCGGGGGGCCGGCGTTAATCTCCTGTGCGCGGACCGGGCACTGAGCCACGACTCCGCGGATGATACGGCGGCTTGTTGCGCCGGCCGCTTGCTGCATGGGAGTACTTTGCTCCCGAAGGAGAGACTCCGTTATCCCCTATCGGGGATATGGGGATACAACTTTAGGCGGGGTTGAGGTTCAGGGTTCGAGGCGGAAGGTGAACTCTTCGATGACGGGGTTGGTGAGAACCTCGCGGGCGATGCGTTCGACCTCGAGCTGGGCCGCAGCGGGGTCGGATGCGAGGGAGTCCTCTAGGGTGAGGAGGAAGTACTTTCCCTGGCGGACATCGGCGACACCGTTCAAACCCATGCGGCGGAGCGCTCCGGCGACGGTCTGGCCCTGAGCATCGAGGACGGTGCGCTTCAACGTGACATAGACATGGGCTTTCATGGGTCTGATTATAAACTTACGGCGGGGCTTGAGCATCACTTCTGGTGTTGTGCAAAAGAAGAACTGCTGACGCCGAGATGGATTCGATCCCCACATGCGAGGGAACGGACGGGGAAGGGGAGAGGGACACAAGCAGAAAGGCCGCCCTTGCGGGCGGCCCTTTGTACTGGTTGAGGACATTGGTGCCTACGAAAGAGGTCCTCTAATTGACGGTGATGTAGGCATACATGGTTGCGTTGGGGACTGAGTGGGAGGCCATGACGACGACGGGCTGGGTCGCGGGAACCGTGGCCGGAGCGCTGTAGAGGCCGGTGGAACTGATGGTTCCGTATAGGGTGGAGCCGCCAGCGACGGCCGTGGCGGTAGTCGCGCCAACCTCCCAGATGACTGCGTCGTCGGTGGAACCGGCGGGTAAGCCATTGATGCAGGTGGTTCCACCGCCGGGGGCTATGCAGGGTGGAGCTCCAGCCGCACCGCCGAAGAACTGATAGCTGGTGCCATGGGGAATGGTCACGACGCTGGTGGTGAGTCCCGAGGGGCTGGTGGGGGTACTGGGTACCAGGTAGAGGGTGGGCGTAGTGCCATTTTCGTTGTAATTCTCAAACAACTGATAGGCAGAGGTCACCGAGGAGGGGTTGTCGGGATTGTTGGGCACGGATACACCGACCAACGTGTAGCCCATTGGAATACCCGTCACCTGCTTAGTATTGGTTATGAGCGTCGGAACTCCGGTGCCTGGCAGGGACTCTGTCGTATAGGTGATGGTGTACTGCATGTTCTGCGCTTGCACCAGTTCCGCGCCGGTATAAATTGGGATATGGCCGCCTGTGTAAATGGCGGTGTCGCCGCTGACAACGTCTAAATAACCAGTGTTGCCGCCGATGCTGGACTCGCCGACCGGCGTACCGGAACCCGAGGCGGGCGGATTGGGGATGCCAAGGTTATTCGTTGGGTAGACCTGCCAAGTGAGGTTTGGCGGAGCATTGGTGACGTGCGCGGTGAGGTCGATGACTTCACCCTCGCCGCCATTTGGCAGCAGAATCACACCTGGCTGATTGGGATCCCACGCGGCAGTAGTTCCATTTGTACTGATGGTGCCGCAGTCAGAGCACGATTGCGTCAACGTGATGCTTACGTTTGAATATGTGAAACTGGCGGGGGCCGCGCAACCGATCAGGGAATAGGTGAAGGTGGCGACGATGGCAATGGCAAGAATCTTCAAGCAAAGTTTCATTGGGGGAATCCTTTGTAATGCGGAACCAGAAGAAGCATATCTAAAAATTCGCGTT
>Ga0181529_10005168_pt1 | contig 13749 bp, 11 predicted proteins | sample PEATcosm2014_Bin_36_FD_119763 | JGI IMG/M metagenome (GOLD analysis project Ga0181529, IMG submission 119763) | Peatland microbial communities from MTU Mesocosm Facility, Houghton, MI, USA - PEATcosm2014_Bin10_30_metaG | ecosystem: Environmental > Terrestrial > Soil > Wetlands > Peat | place... | reverse complement strand
TCTCGAGGTGCTCGATCACGCGGTCGACAACCCAATACCCCAGAGTGCGCATCTCCGCGGCCTCGAAACCGAGCGGATCGCGATCGCCGGCTGAGAGACCGGGCGCTGCCAGGTCGGACGGCGACCCCAGGCCTGGCCGACCGCGAGGAGGGCCCTCTTCTGCGTCGCTTGTCACAACGAAACCTCCAGCGTCACGACTGTGGCGCCCCCATCAGATATTCTGCGGCTACCCTAGTCGCCGGCTGCCGGCTGCTGCTGCGTGATGCAGTGCACGTTGCCGCCGCCGAGGACGACCTCGTGTCCGGGCACAGTCACGACCCGGCGATCGGGGAATACCGCCTCCAGCTTGGCCTTGACCAGCGTGTCGTTCGGATCGTCGAACACCGGCATGATCACGCCGCCGTTCACGATCAGGAAGTTGAGGTAGGACGCCGCGGTCTTGTCTCCAGGCTGTCGCGCGATGCTGTCCTCGGCGCTGTCGACGCTCCAGGCCTCGTCGGCGGTGATCTCCATGATGGCCGGCATCGGGACCGTGTGGATCTCCAGCTTGCGACCCTTGGCGTCGGTGGCTTCGCGCAGACGGCGAAGGTTGTCCTGAAGGAGCTCGTAGCGCCAATCGTCTGTGTCTTCGGTCGTGGCGGCAAGCACGACGCCCGGCCTGACGAAACAGGCGACGTCGTCGACATGGCCGTTGGTCTCGTCGGGGTCGATGCCCCGGCCCAGCCAGATCACCTTGTCCACGTTCAAGTAGTCTCGCAGGTAGCCCTCGATCTGCTCGCGACCAAGCTGCGGGTTGCGGCCCGGGCTCAGCAGGCATTCCTCGGTGGTGATGACCGTGCCCTCGCCGTCGACGTGGATCGAGCCGCCCTCCAGTACCAGCGGCGCCTTGTAGCGGTCGACGCGCTCCAGCTCGGCGATCTTGCGCGGGATCATCTGGTCCGCGTCCCACGGGAAGTAGAGACCGTCGTAAAGCCCGCCCCAGGCGTTGAACTCCCAGTCGACGAGACGCACGTCGCCTTTGCCGTTGACAACGAACGTGGGCCCACAGTCGCGTACCCAGGCGTCGTTGCTGGTGAGCTCGATGACGCGCACGGCGGCCGGCAGAAGGTCGCGGGCGTTCTCATACTGATCGTGGTTGACGCCCACGGTCAGCGGCTCGAAGGCGGAGATGGCGGTGGCCACCTCGACCCAGGCGCGTTGCGCCGGCTTGGCGCCAAGCCGCCAGTTGTCGGGACGCTGCGGCCAGAGCATCCAGATCTGGTCGTGTGGCTCGAACTCCCCCGGCATGCGGAAGCCGTCGGCTCGAGGCGTGCTGTCAATGGTCCTGCTCATGTCGCATCTCCTGTACCTGCTCGTCGGGCCGTCTCGATGTCGATCACCGGTGCGCCGGCGAAGCCGTCATGGCCTGCGTCGACGGACTTGTCGGCAAACGAGGCCGCGGAGGTCTTGGGTCCCTGCGTCTTGCGGGCAGGGCGTGTCGTCTTCGTTGAACGTGCATCGGCCTGCTCTGGCGTGCGCGCGGCCTGCTCGTTGTCGGGCACGATGCGCGTGCCCGCGCGCCCCGCGAGTGCCGGCACGACGTCGGTCAGGCTGCCGATCACCGCGGCCCCACCGCTGGCGACGAACCGCAGGCAGGCAGCGACCTTGGGGCCCATGGAGCCCGCTTTGAAATGTCCCGCGGCGGCGAAGGCCTTCATCTCTGACTGAGTCACCGTGCCGAGGGCGCGCTGCTCAGGGGTGTTGTAGTCGACATAGACGGTGGGCACGTCGGTGAGGATCAGCAGCGCGTCGGCACGTACCTCGCGAGCCAGCAGGGCGGCGGCGAGGTCCTTGTCGATGACGGCATCGACGCCCGACAGGATACCGTCGTGGCCGCGTATCACCGGTACGCCACCGCCTCCCGAACAGATGACGAGGATGCCGTCGGCGACCATGTCGACGATCGCCTTGCGAGGCACAATCTCCCGGGGCTCGGGACTGGGCACGACGCGACGCCAGCCGCGCCCGGCATCCTCGCGCATGGCGAAGCCTTGCTCGAGCATCATCGTCTGGGCCTGTTCTTCTGAGTAGAACGGCCCCACTGGCTTGGAGGGGTGCGCGAAGGCCTCGTCGGCAGCGTCGACGGCAACCTGGGTGAGCACGGTCACCACCGGCACATCGAGATGACGCCGCGCCAGATGGTTGACGAGCGACTGTTCCAGCATGTAGCCGATCTGACCCTGGCTCTCGGCGCCGCAGACGTCCATCGGCATGGGTGCCACGACCTTCTCGGCCAAGGCGTTCTGGATGAGGAGGTTGCCGACCTGGGGGCCGTTGCCGTGGGTGAGCACCGCGCGCCAGCCATCCCGCACCAGTTCGGCAATACGACGCATGGCGGCGTCGATGTTGACGAGCTGCTCTTCGAAGCTGCCGACCTGGCCGGGCTGCAGGATGGCGTTGCCGCCCAGGGCAATGACGACGGTGCGGGGACTCGGCATGTCTGCCCCGGCCATCACTGCGGTAGCGTCGGCGCGTCGGGTGCGATCGCCGCCGCCGTCGTCGTCGACGTGCGACTGGCGTGTCGGTAGAGCCACCAGCCGACGATGAACGAGACGATGGTGCCGCCACCGGTGACCGCCCAGTACGTGAGCTTCGGAGTCCCGTCCGGCACGGCGTAGAAGAAGAGCGCGATGGTAAAGACAATGCCCGCTTCGCACAGGATGGTCCACAGCCAGGCGCCGAATCTGCCCCAGGGGACCTTGTAGGGGCGCGGAATGTCGGGCTGCTTGTGGCGCAGCACGAGCAGCGCCGGGAACATCAGAAGATAGGGGAACAGGAAGACGATCGAGCTGAGCGCGAAGATCGTCCAGAAGACGCTCTGGTTGTTGGCAAACAGTGCGTAGTTGACGATCGTCAGCGCGCTGGCGATCACGCCCATCAGCACGAACGCGTAGTCCGGCGTTTGAAAGCGGCGGTTGACGTGCGCGAAGACGCCCGGCGCCGTCTTGTCGAGGCCGGTCGCGCTCATGCTGTGGTTGGAGCCGATCGACCACGTCACCATGTTGCCGATGAACGTGAAGAGCAACAGGACGATGATGACGTCGTAGAGTGCCTTCACGATCGTGCTCGTACCGAGCACCTTGTCGAAACTCACCTTGAGGGCGTCGGCGATGCCGGTCACGATGTTGATGTCGGCGAGCTTCACGCTCGAGAGAATGCCGAAGGTGGCAAAGACGTAGATCGCCAGGATGGCGGCGCCCGCCACGATGATCATCTTGGGGATGTCACGCCGGGCGTTCTTGATGGCGCCGCCGGCCGAGCTCATGAGCTCGAAGCCCATGTAGGAGTAGATGATGATCGGCAGGAACGACCAGTTGGCGCCCCAGGTCGGCTTCCACTGTGAGATCGAGAACGAGTTGGCCAGACCGTGTGTGAGGGCGAAGGCGACGCCCATGGCTCCCAGGCCGACGAGCACGATCACCTTGAGAGCAGCGCTCACGTTGGGCACCCACTTGCTCAACCAGAGAGGCAGCACACCGATGCCGACCATCACCCAGATGAGCACGAGGACGATGACGGCCGCCCAGAAGTTGCTCATGGAGCCCCAGAAGACCGTCGCCAGGGTGCCGGCGAACAGCACGAACACGCTCGGAGCCCAGTAGGCGACGTTGACCCAGTACAGCCAGGCGGTCATGGTCGCCCAGCCTGGCCCGAACGCCTCGCGCACCCACACGTAGATGCCGCCCTCCTGGGGCCAGGCGCTGCCCAGCTCGGCCGTCACGAACCCGTAGGGAATGAAGAACAGGATCGCCAGGGCGATCCAGAAGGTGATGCCCTGCACGCCGATGGCGGCAGAGGTCGCGACGGTGTCGGCGACGAGCACGGCCGACACCGAGAACAGGACCATGCTGAACAGGCCGAACACCTTGGGCTGGTCTGCCAGCGTCGGACCTTGGCCCGCGGGGGTCACTTCGGTCGACATTGAAGACGTCCTTTCACTCACTGGACCTGAAGCGCCTAGGCCAGCAACGCCCTGCCGATGGGCTGCAGGTCAGGGTCGGCGGGCAGCTCGTCGATGCCGACGAGGGCCAGCATCAGAGCCTTCTGGAAATGCATGCGGTTCTGGGCCTGCGGGAAGATGATCGAGGCGTCGCTGTCGGCGATCTCGTCGGTCACCTCTTCGCCACGCATGGCCGGCAGGCAGTGCATGAACTTTGCCCCCGGCTTGGTGTGGTTCCAGAGCTTCGCGTTGATCTGGAAGGGTTTGAACGCGGCGATGCGATCGGCGTACTCGGCCTCTTGACCGGTCCACCACCAGCAATCGGTGTAGACGAAGTCGGCGCCGTCGATGGCCTCGAGCGGGTCGTTCGTAAGCAGAAAACTGCCGCCGTTTTCAGAGGCGAGCGCGGCGGCCTTTTCGGCCAGCTCGGGGGCGATCTCATAGCCGGCCGCGTTGCCGATGCGCACGTTCAGGCCTAGCTTGGTGAGGGTGGTCGAGAGAGAGTTGCAGGGGTGGGCGGCGTCGCCGACGTAGGCGAACGTGACGCCCGCCAGCTTTCCGGCGTACTCGAGAATGGTGAACGCGTCGCTCATGCTCTGGCAGGGGTGGCGGTCGTGGTCCATGCCGTTGATGACCGGCACCGTCGCGTGGGCGGCAAGCTCATTTACCGTCTCGTTGCTCTTGGAGCGGATCTCGATCGCCGCGTTGTACTGCGACAGCGTGCGAGCCGTGTCGGCGACGCTCTCGCGACCCGGCAGATGGATCTCGCCGGGGCGCAGGTAGAGGGCGTTGCCGCCCAGCTCGGCGAAGCCGTTCTCGAAGCTGACGCGCGTGCGCGTCGAGGCGGCCTCGAAGATCATCGCCAGGTGACGCCCCGGCAGAAACGGCGTGAGCGGCCGGGTCTTCCAGAGTTCCTTGAGGCTGAGGGCCAGCGCGAGCAGGTCCTCGAGCTCCTCGCGCGAGTAGTCGAGATCGCTCAGAAAGTGACGGCCGCGCAGCCTGCCCAGTGACGGGAGTGTCGGATGCATAGGGGTGCTCCTCCTTGCCAGATGGATGGTCTCGTCGTTTGAACAGCGGGAATTCCCTAGGACTCTCTTCAATCTCGTCTGGACCGAAACCTTGTCCGTCCGGACGGACCAATCTATGGTAGCATTTCATGCATGAGCCCACAACTTGGCGAGGAGGAGCCCGTGAGAGCGTTCGATAGCCGCCGCACAAGTCTCGCCCATGGTCGGGGGCTTCCCGAGCCCATCTTGCTCATGGATCCGATGGAGGCGCTGCCGCCCACGGCACAGCACCTGCTCGCCGCAGCCCATCGTCTGCTCGTCAGCGGAGGTTTCGAGGCGCTCAAGCTCTCGGCCATCGCCCGCGAGGCCGGTGAGGCAAAGGCCAGTATCGGCTATCACTTCGGCAACAAGGACGGCCTGGTGACGGCCCTCGTCGATTCGCTCGCCCACGACGCCAATCGGGCACTCATCAACGAGACAAACGCCCTCCCGCCCGGCGCTGTTCGCGTGCATGCCCTGATCGACGGTGAGGCGCGCATCGTTTCAGATGCCGAATCCTTCCGGGCGTTCTTCGAGATTCTGCCGCACGCTTTGCGCGACCCGAACATGCGTGATCGCGTGGCTGCGCTCTACGATGGCTACCGCGAGACGGTGCGGCGCTGCTTCGACAGTGCCGCCCCCACCGCCCCGGCTGAACTGCGGCCGTTTGCCGTTCTCATGATCGCGATCGTCGATGGCCTGGCCATTCAGCACGGTCTGGACCCCGAAGGTGCGGACGTGGCGGCGGCCATCAAGCTGTGGGAGAAGCTCGTGCGACCCCTTCTTGCTGACGACGAGCTCCGGCCGTAGAGGGCTGCCAGCCCCGTCGCGCCGTGCCTCTATCGCAGCAGCAGCCGACCTGACGTCAGCCTGAAGGCAAGGCCCGCAGGCAGAGTAGGCGCAGGGTGGGACGCGGCACAGGTCTACGAAACCACGCGAGTCATCGTCGACCTCGCCAGGGGCGACGAGGCGCTGGCCGCCCCACGGAGGTAGCGATCGCAGCGGCGCCCGCTGTCGCAGATCTCAGTCCAGCTCCGAGGGGCCGCGCACGACGGTAACGCTAGCCCCGCCTCTTCGGGCGCACCTCGTCCTGGTCTACCGGCGACGGCGGGATGTTCCACTGGTGGACGTCCTTGAGCTTCCAGGGCACCAGGACCCTGCGCGCCCGGATGACGCCCGGCACCTTGGCGACGATCTCCTCCACGAACCGGCCAAGCACGGCGCTGTCGTCCAGGCAGACCTGGATGCTGAGATCGCCGTTGCCGATCGAGCCGGCCACGTAGCTCACCTGCTCCAGTCGTGCAAAACGCTCGGCGACTTCGCGCACCCGGCCCGGGGCGACCTCCATAAAGACGTCGGCGACCACGTCCAGCCCAAGGCTGTGCGGGTCCACCACGGCGCCGATTTCAATCACCCCCAGGCGCGTGAGCTTCGAGATGCGATAGCCGACGGTGCGGCTCGGGACACCAACGGCACGGGCGACCGCAGCGTTGGACATGCGCGCGTCTTCAAGTAGGCAGGTGATGATCGCCCGATCGGTGTCGTCCAGGCGATAGGTCACCGTCCGTTCTGCTGATGGGCCGACGCTGAACTGGTCGGTCACGCCGCTGCTTCTCTGTCGAGCGTGAGGATCTCTGATGGCGCCCGGAGGCGTGCCAGTCGATGAAGTCCCTGAGACGTCGCGTATGGCGCCCGCCTCCCAGACCGCGTGGATCAAGGCCTCGGCGGCTTCGGGGGCAAGCGTCGATCTGCCCGAATAGGCGGCGCGGATAGCGTCGACGAGCTGCGTGCCGGTGATGTTCTTGAGCAGGTAGCCGATCGCCCCGGCACGCAGCGCACCCTCAATCAGATCTTCGTCTGAGAAGCTGGTGAGCGCGAGCACTCTCGCGCCGGGATGCTCCCGCAGAAGCGCCTCGATCGCCGTCACGCCGCTCATGCCCGGCATGATGAGATCCATGAGGACAACGTCGGGCTTGGCCTGCCCGAACAGCCCGACGGCCTTCTCTCCGCCGTCGACCTGCGCTACGAGCTCGATGTCATCGAAGAGCCGCAGGATGTTCTCGAGACCGCTGCGCACGAGCTCGTGGTCGTCGACGATCATCACTCTGATCTTCGGCGCCGCCGCGTCATTGTCCATGCCTCACCGCCTTTCCGGCCGACCACGTGGCACTGATCACGGTGCCCCCGCCGACCCTGGTGTCAATCTCGAGACGAGCCCCTATGGCCTACTGTAGATCTTGCTGACCCTCGGGACCTCACTGGACACAGACCGCTGCAGGTCCTCCAGGACGACTGGTCGACGCCGCTGCGATCGGTGGCGCTGTTCTCGACTGTCGCGTTGACGCGCCTCACACAGTCTCCCGCCGGCGGTTTCGCAAGCATCGCATCGCCCATGCGACGTGTTCGGTGCTGTGGCCGAGAGTATCATCGAAGCAAAGCAACGGTTGCTCTGTCGGTGGGTGTGCCGCACCCACCGCGGTCCTGACCGACGGGGGTACCGCGCAGCCACATGGCATGGTCTGGGTCAGAGGTCAGAATCACAGCGCGTCGCTTTGTGCGCACGCAGCGGACAGTCGTGTGGCTGCGCTCGCGTCGTGATCTGGTGGTGGCGCTGACGGCAGCGGGCGTCACGGTGTCGTTTCTCTTCGATCTCCTCATACCCGGCTATGCGATAGCCGGGCTCTATCTTGTGCCTCTACTCCTGGTCGCTTTCGTGCTTCGCGAGCGACGCATCGCCGTGCTGGTCGGCGTCCTCTGCCTGGCTTTGACGGTGTTCATGATGATCATTCAGGGCCGCGCGAACACCCAGAACATCCTGCTTGTCGCGTTTGGTGCACTCGCGGGAGGCGGGCTGATCGCCCTGGGCTCCATGTACCAGCGGTTCGACGAACTCTACGAGAACGAGAGATCGACGACGGCGCGACTCCATTCCCTGGCCGCGCAGGTACAGCGGCTCCAGGAGGTATCGGTACTCGACTCTGACCGTCCGCTTTCGGAACTGCTCCTTGACGTCGTCGTGCAGGCGCGACAGCTCCTCGAAAGTGACGGCGCCAGGCTCTTCCGATTCGAGGCCGCTGACAACGTGCTGAGCCTGCGGGCGGCGGACGGTCTGCCGGACGTCTACGACCCGAGCCCTCCACTGCCGATCGGCGACGACCCCTTCGGTCGCGCTGTCTCGACGAGGCGACCGGTGGCCGTGCCCGATTTCGCAGCCAGGGAACACGATGATCGCAGTCCTGCCACAGGCTGCCTTTCCTGCCTGGTCGTGCCTTTGGTCGTGCGAGATGATGTCTACGGCGTGATCGCGCTGTACTACCGCGCGGCCACGACGTTCGACGACAACGAGGTCGGTCTGGCGGCGTCGTTCGGCGACCAGGCCGCCCTCGCCATCGAAAACGCGCGGCTGCGCGAGCAGATGGAGCGCAGCGCCGTGGCCGCCGAGCGTTCGCGCCTGGCTCGCGAACTGCACGACTCGGTGACGCAGTCGCTGTTCGCCGCCAGCCTCACCGCCGAGGCCCTCCTGCAAGACCCCGACCCGGCGTCGGCGCGGGCTCGCCGGAGCCTTCAAGAGGTGCAGCGCCTCACGAGGGGCGCCCTCGCCGAGATGCGCACGCTGCTGCTCGAGATGCGGCCGGGAGCCCTGGCGCAGTCGTCGCTCGACGCCCTGCTGGCGCACGTCGTGCAGGCCGCCGAAGCCCGCACGCGCACAGCGATAGCTCTGACAGTCGCTGATATCCGCCCTCTGCCCGCGGACGTAACCGTCGCCCTGTACCGCATCGCCCAAGAGGCGACGAACAACATGGTGCGCCACGCCCAGGCCGGCAGGGCGTGGGTGACGCTGGCGAACTCAGACGATACCGTACGACTTCTGGTCGGCGATGACGGCGCGGGGTTCGACCGCGCCAGCGTCGGCGCCGAGCAGCTGGGGCTGCGCATCATGCGCGAACGAGCCGAGGCGGTGGGGGCCCGCCTAGAGATCGCCACCGAGGTCGGCGCCGGCACAGTGGTCAGCGTCGCGTGGTCGGCCGGACAGGGGGATGAGGCGTGAACGGTAACGCAGCGGCGGCGAAGATCAGGGTCATGATCGTCGACGACCACGAGCTGGTGCGCGGCGGTCTCGAGAATATCCTGCGGCTCTTCGACGACATCGAGCTGGTGGCGCAGGCCGCGAGCGGGGCGGCGGCGGTATGGTCGTGTGGCGAGACCAATCCCGACGTGGTCCTCATGGACCTTGTCATGCCGGGCATGGATGGCATAGCGGCCACCGAACGGATCCTGCGCGAGCACCCCCGCACGAAAGTCCTGGCGCTGACCAGCTTCTCGGATGAAACGCTGATCGAGGGGGCGCTGCGCGCCGGGGCGATCGGCTACCTCCTCAAGAACATCACGGGCGGGCAGCTGGCCGACGCCATCCGCGCCGCGCACGCGGGCAGGTCGACCCTCGCTCCCGAGGCCGCCGAGGCCCTGATCCACGTGGTGTCCACGCCCGACGCCCCGGGCGCCGACCTCACCCGGCGCGAGCGTCAGGTGCTCGCTCTGATGGCCGAGGGACTGTCGAACGTCGACATCGCCGACCGCCTGGTGATCAGCCGCTCCACCGCCAAGACTCACGTGAGCAGCGTGATCGCCAAGCTCGGCGCCTCGAGCCGCACCGAAGCGGCCACCATCGCCGTGCGGCACCGGCTCGTGTAGGCCGTCAACGCCACAGTCGACCGACCGGCGCAACAGATCGGATCTCGAGCTATCCGCTCACCCTGGCGGCGCACTTTCCGGCCGCTCGGGTCAACACCGCGCGTTGGGCGGCAGCGCGCTGGAGATCCGGCTCGCCTTCTCTGCTTTAGATGTCCGCAAGCCTGTGGTGGAGTTCAGGCCGCGTCGTCTATGCGCTCGTCCAACCGAACCGTGACTGCTTCGCCGGCCTTCTTGCCGATCGCGTGGCGGACATCATCCGTGATCAGAAGCTTGTGCAGACCTTCGCTCATCGTCATGAACGAGCTGCGAAACGGGTGACCGTCGACAGTGCCTCGCACCTTGACCAGCCCGCGGGTCCCGAAGTACTCGACCGAACCGGGCCAGACGACGTAGTTCCAGCGGCCGCTCTTGCTCCTTTGCAAAGTCACGACGAACTGCGTACTGATTGCGCTCATGATGTCTCCCATCCGTGACGTGGCTGTCGCAAAACGTGCATTCGATGTGGCAGGTCTCTTGCTAGATACACGTCTTTCGCGGCCTTGACTTAGACATTTACACCGGCCGCCTTGGCAGGCAGCACGGCGTCCGACTCGCGCCTGAGCGCTGCCACAATGCATCAGGTCCAGTCGTAGGCGCTCTCACCGTGGATCTCCTCGTCGAGGCCCTTGAGCTGCACCTGGTGCGACAGCTGCACGCTGGCGACCAGGTCGACGACCTTCAGGATGGCGAAGCTCATGCAGAAGGCGTAGCTCACCGCGATGGCCACGCCGGCGCACTGCAGGCCGAACTGCCTGCCGTCGCCGGCCAGCATGCCGTTGTGCCCGCCGACCGAGGCGTAGGCGAACCAGCCCACACAGAGCGAGCCGAACAGGCCGCCGATGCCGTGCACGCCCCAGACGTCGAGCGAGTCGTCCCAGCCGCGCTTGGCGCGCAGGTGGGTGGCGCCGTAGCAGATCCAGCCGGCGGCCAAGGCGACCATGGCGGCCGCCCAAGTGGGCACATAGCCGGCGCAGGGAGTCACCGCGACGAGCCCGGCGAGCACCCCGGTCAGGGCGCCGACCATGCTGGCCTTGCCCGTGCGCACCCAGTCGGTGAACATCCACACGAGCATCGCCAGACCACCGGCGATGAATGTGTTGACGAGGGCCTGGGCGGCGATGCCGTTGGCGCGCATGGCGTTGGCCGGATTATCGCCCAGCCAGCCGAACCAGAGCAGACCCAGGCCGATCGCGATGAGCGGGATGTTACTGGGCCGCTCATCCTCGCCGGGGGCAAAGACACGCTTCTTCACTACGAAGACCGAAGCAAGGGCGGCAAAGCCGGCGCTGCCGTGTACCACCATGCCGCCGCCGAAGTCGAGCACGCCCCACTGCTGCAGGAAACCGCCGCCCCACACCCAGTGTGCCAGCGGCACGTAGACCAGCAGGCTCCACGCCGTAAGGAAGGCGATGTAGCTCTTGAAGGGCACGCGGTCGGCGAAGGCGCCGGTGATCAGAGCCGGGGTCAGCGCCGCCACGGTCAGCTGAAAGACGAAGAAGGCCAGAAAGGGGACGGTCGGCGCGTACTGCGCGTTGGGCGCCTGGCCGACGTTGTTCAAGAAGAAGTAATGCAGGTTACCGATCACGCCGTGGACGTCGGGTCCAAAGGCCAGGCTGAAGCCACAGACGATCCAGATCAGGGTGACCACGCCCAGCGACACGAAGCTCTGCATCATGATGGTGATGACGTTCTTGCGCCGCACCAGGCCGCCGTAGAAGAAGGCCAGACCCGGCGTCATGATCGCCACCAGGGCTACACAGATGAGGATGAAGGCGGTGTCGCCGGGGTTGATGCTGCTCATGGAGATGCTCTCCCTCCCTGCCGTTGTTTCGACCCGGTTCGGCCCTCCAACCGAACCCCGACCGGCGGGGCGGGCGTGGTACGGGGCGGACTGTCGCTGCTCCGCAAAGGTGTCGGTATGGCCCACGACATGCGCCTTCAACGCCGTCGTCCGACGCAGCCTACTGGCGAGTCGACCCCATCAAGAGGCGCTGCGCGCTGCCGGAGGCTGCCCCCCTGATGTCCTACGCATCCGGCCCAAAGGCCAAGCCGCTTGCTGCAATCAGACCACGAGCCGCAGGCGGGCACATCGGGCGGGAGGCCGGTCCTGAATGGGGCAATTTGGCCGACAAGCGCATCGGCCAGATGGCCGATACGTTGACTCCAGCAAAAGAACGTCACAGCGCTTCTGCTGGTGCGTCGGAGGTGCCGGGGTTCACGATCACCCGTACAGCGACTCGAGGACGACAAACCCCGTCAGCGTGTCCGTGTCTGTGGCCGTCGCCGTAACGTTCCCGAAGAAGTTTGCCGGTGTGATGTGGACGACCGTACTTGTGGTGACGCGGTACTTGGTGGGTGCGGGGTCGGCCGCGTGCCAACGCCTGCGACGCCCGCGTATCAGACGCTCTCGCGCAGCAGGTACACCCAGAACCCTGCGTCGTCGCGGAGAATCAGGTAGGGCGTCTGGGCGATCCACTCGCCACCTTTGGCCGGCACGGTCAGCGCATCCAGGCCGGCGCTTGCGTAGGCGAGCTTGACGCGCGGCAGGTGGTAGAAGTCGCTGACTGCGATCACGCGGCGCAAGTGGTGGGCGCGTAGCATCGGCACGGTGTCGCGCACCGTGGCGGCGGTGTTTACGCCATCAAAGTCAAACAACAGAGCGGAGGCCGGCACGCCCTGCTGCTCGGCCAGTCGACTCATGGCCACTACCTGGTGGACACCGCCGCCGCCACGTGCGCCTGAGAGCACAAGGGTGTGAACTAGTCCCTGCTTGTAGAGAGCGACCGCGGTCAGCACACGTCCCGCCAGGGCGGCCGAAGGCCGACCGTCGGCGTGGACCTCCGCCCCCAGCACCACGGCCGCCTGAGCGGGGCGGCTGTAGTTGGTCGTGCCGAAGAAGAACTGCTGGGCAACCGGGAAAGCGGCCGCCCACAGCGCCGCGCAGCCGACAATGGCGAGGACCTGCAGCAGGGCACGCTTCGCCGGCGCCGGCCGGGCGCGCCGGCTCGCTTGGGCGAGGCCACCCAGGAGAGCGGCGATCACGCACGCGAGGGGTAGCGGCAGCTCGGGGTGGATCCGGCCCTGCGCCCAGACGACGTAGAAGGCGACGCCGTTGGCGAGCGCGACGGCGGCCAGCAGGGCGCAGGCGGCTGTGGTGGCCCAGTGGCGCCAGCCGCGCACTGCAGGCCGCCAGGCGAGACCGAGCAGTAGCACGGCGCTGACCGCAAGGAGTGCCTGGGCAAGCGGCCCCGGCAGCGGGCGCAGGTCGATCCACCAGATGTTGGGGTCGAAGCTCGGCTTTCGCAGCCAGTCCAGCAGGCCGAGGACGATGAAGCCCCCGAGAAACAAAGCGAACGAGCGAGTAGCAAGCGACACGATGCGGGCGCCGAAGCTGGTCGGGTTCGACCTGCGACTCACCGTTCACCTCCACGGGCGACGACATCGATCGGCAGCCTACACCTGGTTTGTTAAGAGAGTTCGGTGCCCCGCCTCGGCGCGGCGCTTTGTCTCGGCCGCCAGTCTCAACCGAGCAACCCTTGACCCTTTCACGCTTGCGGATCATCGAGCCGGGCAGCCGACCCACAGACGCCACCCCGCTGGTATGGCCCTGGGATGGGAACAGTCCTAGCAGGCCGCCTTGCGACACGTGCGGCGCGCCGTAAACGAAGGAGTGACCATGGCCATTCTCAGCGGGTCGATCGAGGCCGACGTACCGATCGCCTTCGCCGACCGCGAGTGGACCGAGTTTGTGTTTCGCAATCTTTTCGGCAACTACGCCAAGGGCTTCGAGGACATCGCCGCCTCGATAAACGAGACCGACGCCGACTCCGGCACCGTCAAGTTCGAGACTGAGGGCGACCGGCTCGTCAAGGTGTCGGTCGAACTTCAGTACACACCCCGTGCCGGCGGCGACCCTGACGAAGAAGTCGTCCGCGCCCAAGCGCACCTGGAGCGGGACCTCGAGAAGTATCGCGCGTTCCTGGTGAAGCGCTG
>Ga0181529_10005167_pt1 | contig 13749 bp, 8 predicted proteins | sample PEATcosm2014_Bin_36_FD_119763 | JGI IMG/M metagenome (GOLD analysis project Ga0181529, IMG submission 119763) | Peatland microbial communities from MTU Mesocosm Facility, Houghton, MI, USA - PEATcosm2014_Bin10_30_metaG | ecosystem: Environmental > Terrestrial > Soil > Wetlands > Peat | place... | reverse complement strand
TGAGATCGAGAGACTGGAGGGCCTTCGCCCAATTCGAACAGTTAGCCGCGATGGCGACGCCGTTGCCGATATGGCTGTCGGCGGGCGAGTGCCCGGTCCTGGACAGGATCGGGATGATCTCCGGATCGAAGCCCTCGGCCGAGGCTTTCGAGAGGACTTCCTGGATATCCTGGCTGTTGCCGAAGCCTACGGCGGACTTGCCCTGGGCGAAGGACTGCTTGCTGAGAACGGTGTTGGCGAAGGGAGCCTTATTGATGTAGCCCTTGACGTACCAATCCCGTATCTGCGCTGCGGTCCGCTTGTAGGCCGTGAGGTTCGGCTCCTCGAGCAGGTTCACGATGCCGTGACCCTTGTCCTCGTAGTTCCCATAATAGGTCCCGATCAGGGCCGAGTAGATGGGAGGCACCGAGTCGTTGAGGATGGCGAAGAAGGGCTGGCCGATATCGTAGCCGTTGCCGAGGTTGATGGGGATGATTTCGGGGTTGTTCTTCTTGACGGCGGCGAGATAGGGCCCCAGATCCTTGACGCTGGCGATGGGCGGCAGGCCGTACCTTTTGCGCAGGTCGCCGCGGATGACAGCCAGCGGGATTTTTCGATCGGGCGTGGCTGTGGGGATCATGAAGATCTTGCCGTTGACCTTGGCCTCCTCCCAGGCCTCGGGGGGCGTCGCGGCCCAGTGCCGCGGCATGTAGGCCTGGAGCATGGCCGGAGTCAGCTCCTTGTAAGCGCCCCGCACCGCCTGGGTGGAGTAGTTGTTCCAGCTGGCCGCGTAGACCCAGTCGACGCCCTCGCCGGCAGCGAGAATGAGGGGATACTTCGAGTTGACCTCGTTCCAGCCTATGTAGTTGAGCTCGAGCTTGACATTCAGGTCCTTCTTGAGCTTGGCGTTGAGCGCGTCGACGACGTCCTGGACGCCGGCCGGAGCCGAGCCCAGCAGATAGCCGACGAGCTTCGTCTCCTGCGCGCCCGCCGACCCGGCGAGCGAGAGGGCTATGACGAGCGAGGCGAAGAAAGGGCAGCGCATCTTCATGGAAATCTCCTGCGATCGGGATCGAGCCGCGAACCTCTACCATTGAACGACTCCTCCCGGCTGCCGGGCAACCGGACAAATCCGGGAAAAGCTTTGAGTTCTTTCTCCGCGGCCGCAGCCGCGGGGACAGCAAAAACTCCAAGTTTTTCAGGGCTTTGCCTGGTTTCCCGCCCCGGTTTCCGGGCCTACCATCCTTCGATATGGAAGCGACTCCGAGGATCGGGACCCTCGCCGCGGGAGCGGCGGCCTGCGCTCTGGCCCTGCTCCTGGTTTCCTGTCCGGCATGGGACTCGAGTCCCGCGGCATCGTCGGGAGGTGACGCCATGACCGACCGCGCATCGATGGCCCACGGGGCCGACATAAGCTGGCTGAGCCAGCTGGAGGCGAATGGCGTCACCTGGGTGGACTCCTCGGGCTCGAGCGCCGATGCCCTCAAGCTGCTGACCGGACTGGGGATCGACTCGATTCGCCTGAGGGTCATGGTGAATCCCGGCGCCGCCGATTACGAGGTGAAGAACTCTTCCGGCGCGGTCACGAGCATGCTCGGATACTGCGACCAGGCCGGTGTCGTGAGCCTGGCCCAACGCTGCAAGGCAGCCGGCATCTCGAAGTTCCTCATCGATTTCCACCTCAGCGACACCTGGGCCGACGCCGGGCATCAGGCCGTCCCTGCCGCTTGGGCGAACGATACGCTGGGCCAGCTGGCCGCGGACCTCGCGTCCCACGTGACCTCGGTCCTCTCCGCCCTCGAGTCGGCGGGCATTTCGCCGACATGGGTGCAGCTCGGCAACGAGGAGACCGCCGGGATCCTGTGGGGCAGCGCGGCGAGCGGACGCGTGAGCGGGACGAGCGGATGGTCCAATCTGGCAACCCTCCTCAACGCGGGATACGCGGCCGTCAAGGCCGTGGACTCCACGATACAGGTGGTCATCCACTTGGACAAGGGCGGGGAAAACAGCCTGTATCGCTGGTGGTTCGACAACTATCGGGCCGCGGGAGGCAAGTGGGACGTCATCGGCATGTCGTTCTACCCCTACTGGCAGCCCGCCGATACCGTGGCGATGCTCCAGTCGAACATGGAGGACATGGTGTCCAGCTACGGAAAGCCCGTGATGGTCGTCGAAGCCGGAGGCTCCTGCGGCGATCCATCCGGGACCGAGTCCCTCCTGGCCCAGGTCAAGGCGGCGGTGGCCTCGGTCGGGAACGACCAAGGGCTCGGCGTCTTCTACTGGGAACCCGAGTCTTCGCCCTCCGTGGTCTATGGCTACCAACTGGGGGCCTGCTCGCTCTACAAGGCCGGCGAGCTCCAGTTCACCGGGGCATTGTCCGGCCTCGGCTATCCATGAGCCCTCCCACGGTTCCGGAGGGACGCGACGAGGCAAGGAAGGGATTCGAATGAAGCGCAGCATCGCCTTTTTACTCGCATCGGTTTTTTGGACGGCGTCGCTCGGTCTCGCGGCCCAGTCCGTCAGGGTCAATCCGATCCCGGATCTCGACCCCGACTTCATCAAGGGCGCGGACGTCTCGAGCCTCCTCGCGATCGAGAAGGGGGGCGGGAAGTTCTTCGACGAGAGCGGCAGGCCCGGCGACGCCCTGGCCATACTCAAGGACCATGGCGTCAACTGGATACGCCTGCGCCTCTGGAACGACCCGACCAACGCCGCCGACGTCGTCGTGGGCGGCAAGGTCCTCTCGAAAAAAGGCGAGCCCAGCGGGGGCGGCGACAATGACCTGAGCACCGATCTCGTCCTGGCCAAGCGCGCCAAGGCGCTCGGCCTCAAGTTCCTCCTCGACTTCCACTACAGCGACTTCTGGGCCGATCCTTCCCACCAGGAGATCCCCAAGGCCTGGAAGGGCCTGGACCTCGATGGTCTCGAGCAGGCCCTGCACGACTACACCAAGCAGACGCTCAAGGCCTTCGCCGACGAGGCCGCGGCCCCCGACATGGTCCAGCTCGGCAACGAGACCAACGGCGGCATGCTCTGGCCCATGGGCAAGACCTTCCAGGCCGCGCCCGGCGAGCAGATCGGCGGCATCGACGCCTTCGCCGGCCTCCTGGCAGCCGGCTCCAGCGCCGTCCGCGAGACAGACCCGGGCATCCGCATCGCGATCCACCTAGCCGACGGCGGGGACCACGGGCTGTATCGCTACATGTTCGACGAGCTCACCGAGCACGGCCTCGACTACGACATCATCGGATTTTCCTACTACCCCTATTGGCACGGCCCCCTCGACCAGCTCGCCGACAACCTGAACGCCGTCAGCGTACGGTACAGCAAACCGGTGATCGTCATGGAGACCGCCTACGCATGGACACTGGCGGACGCCGACGACTACGGCAACACCTTCGGGCCCGGAATGGACAAATCGGGCGGATACAAGGCCACCGTCCAGGGCCAGGCCACGGAGATCCGCGACGTGATGGCGGCGGTCTCGGACGTGCCCGGCGGCCAGGGCTTGGGCCTGTTCTACTGGGACCCGGTCTCCCTGCCGGTCAAGGGGTCGGGTTGGAGGGCGGGCGAGGGCAACAATCACGAGAACCAGACCCTCTTCGACTTCCATGGAAAGGCCCTGCCTTCGATGTCGGTCTTCAAGCTCGTCTCGGGCGCGCAGCAGCCGGTCGACCCGGTCCCCCTCTCCGCGGCCCCCATCAAGCTCACCCTCGCCCTCGACCAGAAGACCTGGGAGTACCCGGACCAGATCCAGGCCGCGTACTCGGACGACGCCTATCGGATGGCCCCGGTGACATGGACTCCCCTGGATCGCGCGCTGATCGACAAGCCCCAGGTCGCCAGCCTGCGCGGCGTCCTGACGGGTACCAAGGTCAAGGCCGTCGCCGTCGTCAACGTCGTGCCCATGTCCAACATCCTCTCGGACGCAGGCTTCGAGTCGGGGACCCTGGGCGACTGGAGGATCGAGGGCACGCCGCAGACCGCGCTGGTCGAGAAGAACCCCGGCAACGCCCGTACCGGGGACTATACCCTGAAGTACTGGAACGACAAGGCCTTTCTCTTCACCGCCAGCCGCAAGGTGGACGGCCTGAAGGACGGGGTCTACACCGCGAAGCTCTGGGCGATGGGCGGAGGCGGTGAAAAATCTATAACTTGGTCGGCCAAGTCCGGCGACCGCGACGCCGTCCAGGCCCTGGTGCACAACTCGGGCTGGCTCAAGTGGAACCAGTACGTCCTGCGCAACGTCCCCGTGACCGGGGGTTCCCTCGTGCTCTCGATCGTCGTCGACGGCCGGGAAGGGTGCTGGGGCAACTTCGACGACGTAGAGCTCACGCGCGAAGGCGACCTCAAGCCCTAGGCGCCGCGAGCGAAAGGAAGTGAGAGAGATGAAGAAGACGGCCGCGGCCCTGTGGGCCGCCGGGATCCTGTGGCTCCTCGCGTGCGCCGGCCCCCTGACGGCTCAGGACGAGTTCGAATACCACGGCTACATCAGGATGGGAGCGGCGCTGAACGAGGACATGGTCGACGCGACCAGCGGGATCAACGTCAACCTCGTCGGCCGCCTGGGCAACGAGCACGATGCCTGGGTCGAGAGCGAGCTGGTCAACAAGTTCACCGCCGAGGACGGGAGCTGGACGAAGGAGCACGCCGACCTGCTGGCGCAGGGCAAGAACGCTACCCTCATGTTCTCCGACGGCAACTACGACATGAGCCTCGACCTCGCCCAGGCCTACGTCGAGATCGGCGGGCTTCCCTTCGATCCCAAGGCCGTTTTCCACATCGGCACGAAATACGACTTCGAGGACATACATATCCTCGACTTCAAGTGGCGGAACCTCACCGGGACCGGGATCGGCGTGGACGGCGCCATGGATGGGGCCCTGAGCTTAAACCTCCTGACCGGGAGCGACATCACGGCCGCGTCCATACCCTTCACCTTGGACGCAAGGTACGACATTCTGCCCGTGCTCCAGGTCGAGGTCTCCGGAGCCTGCGCCAAGGACCCGAGCCTCGTGACCAGCACGGCGACTTCGGCCTCGAACGGGGCCCAGGCTGCGGTCGTGTACTACCTTCATAGCTTCTACGGCCTGCCCATCGGCTGGATGACCCTGGCCGCTCAGGCCGGCTACGGGATGTTCGGCGGGGCGCCCAATGCCGTGGCCAGCAAGGGCTGGAGCGCCCTCGGCGGCCTCGGCAACCTCTGGCTCGAGCAGAATTCCACGGCCTTCAGGCTCGTGACCTCGGGCTCGGGCGATTACGGGCAGCTTGGGGCGGCAGCGGGACTTTGGGCCGAATGCGACAAGGACGACCTCGCGTCCAATCCCAGGCTCGTCGTCGCGGGCGTCCTGCGGCCCGCCTGGAAGATCGACAAGCACTTCTCCCTCGTGGGCGAGGGCGGGCTTTCCTACCAGAGCTGCGGCGCGTCGGCGACGGGACTGAGCTACAAGCTCACGCTCGCGCCGACCTTGGCCCTCGACTCGGGCGTGGGCTCCAGGCCCCAGCTGAGGGTCTTCGGCACCTACGAGGCCCAGGACCCCAAGCTCGGCTACATCTCCGCGAACGGCCTAGAGGACCACGAGCTCAAATTCGGCATCCAGACGGAGTATTGGTGGTAAGAAAACGAAGTCTTTCGAAATCCTGTCCGGTTTGCAGGCCTTGTAAATGGAACCTAACATAGGCGCACGACGCTGATCTGCGGTACGGCCCATTCCGAAACCGGCCGCCGCGAGGAGAGATTCATGAAGAGATTGTTCTTGCTGGCGACAGTGGTATTGGTGACGCTCGCGGCGATCCTGGGCTGTCAGAATCCGTCCAGCAGCACGAGCACGCCCGCGACTTCTACCGTCTACCAATTCAAGCAGACCACCGGCTCCGGCGTGTGGCCGACCGTCAAACTGGGGATCGAGCCTCTGAGCGGAAAGACGATCTCGCATTTGACCATGACATACGCCGTCGACGCCAATACTCTGGCCTCTGGCCTATGGGCCAACTGGGAATACGATTCATCCTCGAACTGGTCGCCCAACCTCACGCTGGCTTCCACCGCCGATGCCTGGACCACCACTGCCGACGTGGCCACTTCTACATTCACGACGGCCTCGTCGAGCGGCGCTGCCTTCCCCGGGGCCAGCTCATTCGTCAGCTTCGATTTCGGATACGCCTCGGCCTCCGCCTGCAGCGCCTGGGTCAAGCAGGTCAACATCGCGTACTCCGACGCCTCGACGGAGACCCTGACGTTCACCTCTTCGGCAACCACACCGGTGCACAGCGTCGTTGCGGGCGGCGCGACCGACGCGGCCTTCAGCTCGCGATTCTGGACCTCCGACTGGACCACGACGGCGGACCTGTCCTCGGGACTCACCCAGGGCGTGACCACCGTCTCGTTCTGACCCAACGATTCTGTCCGTCCCCGGCGCCGACGGCCGAACCGGTCGTCGGCGCTTCGTGCTATACTCCGATCATGCGCGTCCTCATCGTCGAAGACGAAAAGACCACGAGAGAGCTCCTGCGCGACTTCGTGCCCTGGGCCAAGCTGGGCTTCGAAAGCGTGGAGACGGCCCACAACGGACTTAGGGCCTTGGAGCTCCTGGAGGCGGCGGAGGTCGATCTCGTGTTCACCGATGTGCGCATGCCCAAGATGGACGGCGTCGAGCTGGCGGTCGAGACGCGGCGCCGCTACCCCGATTGCGTGCTCGTGTTCCTCTCCGGCTTCTCGGACACGGAGTACCTGAGGACCGCGATCAGAGTCCAGGCCCAGGACTATCTGGACAAGCCCGTCGATCTCGCCCAGGTCGAGGACGCGGCCGCCAGGGCCGCCCGTATGATCCTCGGGCGCAAGAGGAGCCGGGAGGAGTCGGAGCGGGAAGAGAGGGCCCTCAAGGAGCTGACTCCCCTCCGTCGGCAGGCCCAGGCCCAGGCCCTCTTCGGCGCCGGGCCCGAGCCGAGGGCGAGTCTCGAGGAGCGCTTCTCCGATGGCCCGCTGCGGGCCCTCGTCGTCTGCCCAAGCGCCGCCCGCGATCCCGCCGCCTGGGCTCAGGCGGTCCTGGACGCGGTGAACGCCGAGGGTTTTCCCTTCCCTTCCTTCGTCGCCTCGCTCCACCTGGGCGGCGCCGTCGCCCTCGCCTGCGATAGGACACTCGCCTCCGATTCCGCCGCCTTCGGCCAGGCCCTCGAGGAGCTCCTGGCCCGCATCTCGGCCCTCGACGCCGAGGCCGAGCCTCGCATCGGGTTGGCCCAGCCCGTCTCGGGGCCGGCCGAGCTTCCGCGCGCCCTGGGCGAGGCCGAGGCAGCCCTATCGGAGAGCTTCTACAAGCCCGAACGGCGGATATGCCCATACAACCGGCCCTCGGGCAGGACCTTCTCCTTGCGCGAGGGCGAGCGGGACTCGCTTCGATCAGCGATGGGTCAGGGCGACGCCGAGTCGGTCCTTCGCTGGATCGAGCGCCTGGAACAGCGCTGCCTGGCCTTCCGGGACCCGGACCTCGCGCGGGTCAGGGCCGCGTGGCTCGAGGCCGCGACGCTGCTCCTCGACTGGGTGCCGGCCTGGGGGCCCGCCGAGCGCAGCTCGCGGGCGGAGCGCCTGAGACGGGACATGGAAGGGGTCCCCAGCCTGGCCCGAGCGGCCGAGGCCGTTCGGGACTGCTTCGAGCGGCTCTTCGTCAGGCCCGCCGGCGATCTTCAGGTCGAGGACCGGATGAAGAAGGCCAAGGCCTACATCGAGACCCAGTTCGCTGATCCCGACTTGACGGTCGACGCCATCGCCGCCCGCGTCGGCCTTTCCGAGTCGTACTTCTGCACCGTCTTCAAGCAGAGCGTGGGCTCCACCGTGAAGGACTTCGTCACCAGCGTCCGCATCGAGCGGGCCAAGGCCTACCTTTGGGAAAAAGAGCCCCAGACCCTCGCCGACCTCGCAATCAAGGTCGGGTTTCGGGATCCCAACTATTTCGGCACGGTCTTCAAGCGACTCACCGGCGCTACGCCCGGGGCCTACAGGAAGAGGACCCTGGGGTGAGACGCCTCCGCCTGCGGACCATCAGGTTCGAGCTGTTCTTCCTCCTCATGGCGATGATCGTCGTCCCCTTCCTCCTGTACACCATCATCGTCGGCACCCAGGTTTCGCGGCAGATGGAAGCGCTCGGTGTCCATTCGGCGGAGCAGGTCCTGCTGCAGACTGCCAACTTCGTCGAGAGCAGGGTCGACCTGGTCAAGCGAGCCCTCGACCTCATCACGCTCAACCCGACGCTCCGCGACATGGCCGCGGCCGACCCCGAGCCCTACGACCGCGACCCTGGCGCCTGGATCCGCGATACCAAGGCCCTCCTGCAGATCACCGATTCGGTGGGGCAGAACAATCCCGATATCCGCTCCTTCGCGCTCTATACGGTTGGCGGGCCAGGTGCCTCCACCTTCGGCGAGGAGAGCCCCCAATTCATGCCGCTGCGGGCACAGGAGAAAACGGCCTGGTACGGCCTCCTGAACCCGACCGAGAACCTCCCCCGATGGTTCTCTCCCGAGCTGCCCTTCGAACACGCCGCCGCGAGGGACTTGCACGTCCTCCGCCGGATCCCCGACGACCAGAACCTGCAGAGGACGGTGGGATGGGCTCGGGCCGACGTGAAGATTCAGGGTTTCGAGGATATCCTCGACCATGCGGAGTTCTCGCCGGGGACGGCCGCCTTCCTCGTCGAGGGCCCGGAGGTCCTGGCGCGGTCCGTCCATGCCAAGGTCCTGGGCGACGGCGCCCTGGCCACCTTGGCCGCGGGGCCGAGGCTGCCCTGGTCCGCGGCTTCGGCCGGCCGCGCCCGGTATCGGATAGCACGCCGGTCCATCGGGGGAACCGGCTGGGACCTGGTCACCGCCATCCCGAGCAAGGACATCGGGACCTTCGCCGAGCAGGCTCGGAGGCTCTTCATCCTCGTCCTGGCGATAGCGCTGCCCCTGATGATACCTCTTTCGTTCCTCGCCGCGTCGAACTCGACCCGCCGCATCGCGCGTCTGCTCGCGGGGGTGCGGCGTCTGGGGGAAGGAGCCTTCGACGTCGAGATCCCCGAGGAGGGCGGGGACGAGATCGGCGAGTTGACCCGCAGCTTCAACGCGATGGTGATCAGGATCAAGGGGCTCGTCGACGAGCGATACCGCCTGGGACTCGAGGTGAAGAACCTGGAACTCCGCGCCCTTCAGGCCCAGATCAACCCGCACTTCCTCTACAACACCCTGGATCTCATCAGCGGCCTGGCCCACATCGCGCGACAGCCGCGCATCGTCGAGGCCGTGGCCTCGCTCTCCCGCTTCTACAGGCTCTCGCTCTCCGGCGGCGACGAGGACATCCCCCTGAGCCAGGAACTCGAGCATGCCATGTCGTACCTGAAGGTTCAGAACATCCGCTTCGACGGAGCGGTGGAGCTGAGGGTCGACCAGGAGCCCGACCTTAGCGAGGTGCCGGTCCTGAGGACGATCCTCCAGCCGCTCGTCGAGAACGCCATCCTCCACGGCATCCTGGAGAAGCCCGAGGAGCGCGGGAGCGTCTGCATCCGCGCCAGGCGCGGGTCGGAGAGCGGCTGGATGGTCCTCGAAGTCGAGGACGACGGCGTGGGGATGGACCAGGAGACGCTCTCGGCCCTGCTGTCCCGCGAGCCCGAGAGGCCCAGCCCGGAAGCGCACGGCTACGGCGTGTTCAACATCGACCGGCGCCTCAGGCTGCGGTACGGCGATCGCTCTGGCCTCCGATTCGTCAGCGCCCCAGGAGACGGAACCTTGGTTCAGATCCGGATTCCGTCGCCGCCGCCGTAGCAGCGCGAGGAAGGCTCGCGTCGCCTGGATCGCCCTGCGCCATCGTCGGGCCGCCCATCACGCCACCACCGTCGCCTCGAGCTCGGGCTCTCCCTCGAACTTCGCCGTCGCGGCGGGGCGCAGGTTCCGCAGGCCGACAAAAAGCAAGATCCCGCTCAGCGCGAAGCAGATGATGTCCGTGATCGGTCCCGCCCAATACACGCCCTCGATGCCCATCATGCCGGGCAGGATGGCCATGCCGGCGATGAGGAGGCCTTGGCGCAGGACGTAGAGGACGCCGCCTTGCGCGGCCTTGCCGATGGACAAGAAGAGGCTCGCCGTCGTGTACTGCACTCCCGCCGTGAAGAAGGTCAGCATGAACACCGCCATGCCGCGAGAGCCGAGATCGATGAGCGAGGGGTCCGAGCCGTTGAACACCGAGATAAAGGCGCGGGGGAAGAGCTCGATGACGGCCGTGCCGACGATGCTGATGGCCGTGGTCGAGGCGATGACGATGGCGGTGATGCGCCTGACCCGATCGATCTTGCCGGCGCCGTAGTTGTAGCCCCAAAGCGTGCCCGCTCCCTGAGTGATGCCCATGATGGGGAAGGAGAGGAGCTGGCTCACCGTATTGATGATGCCGATGACCGCGAGTGCGGTCGCGCCGCCGAATCGCGCCATGGCGTTGTTCGCGACGACGAGCATGGCGAGGGCGAGGACATGCACGAGGAGGAGTGGGGTCCCCAGCTTGGCCATCGACGCGATCGTCGCGCGTCGCGGCGCGAGGTTGCGGAGCTCGATCCGGAGGATGCTTCTCTTGCCCTGGATGAATAGGAGCGTGAGCGCGCAGGCGAAGCCTTGGGCCGCGACCGTCGCCAAGGCCGCGCCCGCGATGCCCCATCTGAATGCGAAGATGAAGAGCGGCGCGAGCAGGGCGTTGAGGACCGTCCCGCTCACGGTCGCGATCATGGCGGATCGCGGCCTGTTCTGCGCGCGAAGACTGTTCGCGACCGCCATCGAGGCGATCTGGAAGGGAAAGCCCATCGTGATGATGCCGATATAGGTCCTGGCGAGCGGCATAATGGCCTGAGTCGTGCCGAAGATCTTGAGGATCGGATCCATGAACAGCCAGCTGATGGCCATGACGGGGAGGGCGGCGGCTATGGCCGAGAGGAAGGCTTGGCCGATGACCGACGACGCCTCGTCGCGCCTTTTCGCGCCGATCGCTATCGACATCAGGGTCGCGGCGCCAGTGCCGAGCATCGCGCCAAGTCCTTCCGCCACGAGCATCATCGGGAAGCCCGCGGTGACGGCCGCGAGCGCGTCGGTGCCCATGCCCTGGCCGATGAAGATGCGGTCGATGAAATTGTAGAGGCCGTTGACGAGCATGATGGCGATCGAGGGAAGCGAGAATTTGAGGAGGAGGGAGCCGAGCGGGGCGTCGCCCATTTCTGAGACTTGATCCATCGGGGAGTCCTTTCGTACGCTTCGCGGCGACCAATGCCGCCCGCCGTGCCGAGGGCCCGCGCGGGACTGATTCGATCTGATTGAAGCTACGATACGCAAAATACTACCGAAGCGCCGGATCGGCAAGGCTCGGTCGACTCCTTTGTGCGGCCGTGCTAAGGTGGAGCCATGAGCGAAGCCAATCCCCTTCTCGCGCCCTGGGACGGTCCCTACGGCCTGCCGCCCTTCGACCGCATCCGAAGCGAGCACTTCGGTCCCGCCCTCGAAGCAGCCATGCTCGAGCACGATGCCGAGATCGAGGCTATCGCCTCCTCCCTCGAGGCTCCGACCTTCGCCAACACGATAGCGGCGCTCGACCGATCGGGAGAGACCCTCTCCCGGGTCGCCTCGACTTTCCACAATCTGAGCGGATCGATGAGCGACGAGGCCCTCCAGGCCGTCGAGCGCGAGTACATGCCCAAGCTTTCGCTCCACGCCGCCCGCCTTCGCCTCGACCCCAGGCTCTTCGCGCGAGTGGACGCGGTCTACCGTGCGCGGCTCTCCTCGGGCCTGAGCCCGGTCCAGGTCAGGCTGACCGAGAAGCTCCGCCTCGAGTTCGTCCTCGCGGGGGCCCTCCTCGACGAGGCCGGCAAGAAGCGGGCCGCCGAGCTGGTCGAGGCGCTCTCGGCCAAGTGCACCGCCTTCGCCCAGGCGGTCCTGGCCGACGAGGATGAGGCCTCGGTCCTCGTCGAGGACGAGGCCTGCCTGGCCGGCCTCCCGCCCGATCTGGTGGCAGCCGCCGCCGAGGCGGCCGAGGCCAGGGGCCACGAGGGTAAGTGGGCGATCACCGCGAGCCGCTCCTTCGTGGAGCCCCTCCTGTCCAGCGCCGAGCGGCGCGACCTTCGGCGGGAAGTCTGGGAGCTTTTCTCGTCCCGGGGCGAGATGAGGGTCGAGCGCGATACCAAGCCCCTGATCAAGGATATCCTGGCCCTGCGGTCCGAGCTGGCTCGCTTGCACGGCTACCCCAGCTACGCCGACTATGCCCTGGTCGATCGCATGGCCAAGACTCCCGCTCGCGTCGCCGGGCTACTCGACGCAGTGTGGGCCCCGGCCCTGGCCAAGGCCGCGAATGAGGAGGCCCTCCTCGCCGATCTGGCTCGCGGCTCCGACGGGATCGAGGAGCTCGAGCCCTGGGACTGGCTCTATTATTCCGACCAGATCAAGCGTCGGGATTACGAGCTCGACGAGGCGGAGATCAAGCCCTACTTCAGCGTGGACAACATGGTTCAGGCGATGTTCTGGGCCGCCGCTAGGCTTTTCGGCCTGGTCTTCTCCGAGGTGAAAGGCGTCCCTCTCTATCACCCGGACGTCCGGCTCTTCGAGGTCCGCGACGGATCGAGCGGAAAGCTCAAAGGAATATTCCTCAACGACAACTACAGCCGGGCAGGAAAGCGCTCCGGCGCCTGGATGAGCAACTACCGCGAGCAGGGGGCCGGAGTCATCCCCATCGTGGCGAACAACAACAACTTCACCCCCGGCAAGGGCGGAGCGAGCGCCTTGATCAGCTTCGACGACGCGGCGACTCTTTTCCACGAATTCGGCCACGCCCTCCACGGCCTCTTGAGCGAGGTGGACTACCAAGGCCTCTCTGGCACGAACGTCCCGCGCGACTTCGTCGAGCTGCCGAGCCAGCTCTTCGAGCATTGGGCCCTGGCCCCGGAAGTCCTCGAGCGGTTCGCCCTCCATGCCCGGACAGGGAAGCCTATCCCCTCGGAGCTGGTAGCCAAGATCCGCGCGGCCCGCACTTTCAACAAGGGCTGGGAGACGGTCCAGTACCTCGGGCCCGCCCTCCTCGACATGAGGCTCCACGCCCTGAGCGACCTGGGCGCCTTCGACGCGGCGGCCTTCGAGCGGGAAGAATGCGCGAGGCTCGGCCTCCCGAGGGCCGTGGGACTCAGGCACCGACTGCCCCATTTCCAGCATCTCTTTTCGGGCGAGGGCTACGCCGCCGGATACTACGCGTATATGTGGGCCGAAGTCCTCGAGGCCGACGCCTTCGCCGCCTTCGAGGAGAGCGGCGACCTCTTCGATCCGGGGCTCTCGGCCTCGCTCAAGAGGCATATCTACGCTTCCGGCGACTCGGTCGATCCCGAGGAGGCCTTCAGGGCCTTCCGGGGCCGCGGACCCGCGATCGGCGCCCTGCTCAAGCAGCGCGCTCTGGAGTGATGGCCGGCAAAGGACCGATGACCGGCCTCGACGAGAGACGTAGGTGCCCGTGTGTCAGCCGTCGTCCCTGTCCCTGCCTCGAGACAGAGCCGTTGACAAGCTCCTCATCAGGCTAGTGGCCCCATCGGGCCGGGAAAACGAAAACGCCGCCGCGAAGGCGGCAAGGTATAGAATTGACACGAGCGCGAAGGGCATTATGGGATTATGCTCATACAGAAGCCCCCCCAGGTATCCGGCCGGAATGCAACAAAGGATAGTCAGGGTTTGAACGGCGGAATACATGTCGGCCTTTTCGTGCTCGCCTTGGTTATTCATGAATACGCTTTC
>Ga0181529_10005166_pt1 | contig 13750 bp, 11 predicted proteins | sample PEATcosm2014_Bin_36_FD_119763 | JGI IMG/M metagenome (GOLD analysis project Ga0181529, IMG submission 119763) | Peatland microbial communities from MTU Mesocosm Facility, Houghton, MI, USA - PEATcosm2014_Bin10_30_metaG | ecosystem: Environmental > Terrestrial > Soil > Wetlands > Peat | place... | reverse complement strand
CGGTGTAGAAACAATGTTGTGTATAGTCATACGGGCAGAGAGTTTATCAGAGCGCTTGCGCGCTCGCTCTCTGCCCTCATGTTTTCTAACAAGTCGCCGGAGCCAACCGCCGTTGGCGCTTGCCGTTCCGCTGTCGCGGTTCACGTCGCGAGTCGGCGGTGGCTCAGCTTTTTTCGTTAGGCGACTTAAACATTAGACAATTTATGGACGTTCAAACCACGCTAAATTTCTACGGGCGCACTGAAGAAGCAGTCAAGTTCTATTGCCAGACGATTGAAGCTGAGACTCTCTTCCTGATGCGGTTTCGCGACTGTCCAGACCGTTCCCAATTGAGACCGGGAATGGAGGATAAAATATTTCACACAACATTTCGCATCGGTTCTACCAAGTTCATGTCGTCAGACTGCGGTTGCGAGACGCCGCCAGCCGGACCAACCCATGTAGGTTTTTCGCTTGCTCTCCGGGTTGAAACTCCAGAGAAAGCCGAACGGTTCTTCGCGGCTCTCAGCGATGGTGGTCGCATCCAAATCCCTTTGGTGGAAACATTTTTCGCTAAACGATACGGAATCGTCATTGATCGCTTTGGTATCTCCTGGAAGATTATAGCCGAGTCTAAAACGCAAAACAGAGATGAGGGTGCAGTCGCCTAACACCGCGCTGGAGCCAACGACCACCGCGCCTTGAGTTTCGACCTTGATATGAAATTTGATTGTCACGATTGCATTTCGGAGTCACTGTCCGGTGGCCGTGGCTCAGCTTTGGATCGTTAGGCCGCTTACGCACATAAATAACTATGAAAACACACATCTCGATAATTGTATCGGCACTGTTACTCCTGTCACGACTCGCCGACGCTCAAGGCAATCTGGTTGTTAATGGAGGTTTTGACACTGACGCTTCGGGTTGGGCAGCAACCAATGTTTCCGGCTCTGGCTATCTTATATCAGGAGGCAATCCGGGTGGTTTCTTTGCGTTGGTGGGGCCTTCTGCCTCTATCCCTACAATCAGTCAGGAGATCAGTGGACTGACCCCCGGACAGCTTTATGTTGTTTCAGGTGATTATAAAAGCGGCGGCAAGAACTTTGCCGCCAATAGTTTTGGTGTGGCACTAGACGGGAATTTTCTCTTCCTCGCCAACTCCCCAGCAGATTACAACTGGTATAGCTTTAGTTTCGACTATACGGCCTCGTCAACAAGTGCGCTTTTAAGCCTGTCCTCGCAGCTTAATGGGACGGGATATTCTTACGCCGTTGACACTATCTCCATGCACAGCGTTCCAGAACCGAGCGTGTCGTGCTTATTCGGTCTCTGTGTTTTGTTTTTTGTCTGGCGAGTGGCGCGGCCTAACAAGTCGCCGGAGCCAACCGCCGTTGGCGCTATCAGTTCCGCTGTCGCGGTTCACGCCGCGAGTCGGCGGTGGCTCAGCTTTTTTCGTTAGGCATCATCACACGCTTATGATAAAGAAAGTCATTTTTACGATTCTTTGGATGGTGATTTTCAGGGTGGTGTTTTTCTGCCTCTCGCTGCTCTGGGTGGGGATGGCTGCCAATTATGATCAGGCTCATTCTCACATAACGCGGCCACCGGGATCTCGGCCACCGGACAGCATTATGCTTTTGTTTATGATTTGGATCGGGTTGTATAGGCTTGCACCAGTGATTGCACTGGTATTGAGTATTTTCGGCCTACTTCCTGGCACGAAGATCAAAGCTGATAAGAAGGAGCCACTCTGATGCCTAACAAGTCGCCGGAGCCAACCGCAGTTGGCGCTTGCAGTTCCGCTATCGCGGTTCACGTCGCGAGTCGGCGGTGGCTCAGCTTTTTTCGTTAGGCATCATATGAGCATCAAGCTACGTTACAGACTTGTTGAAGTTGGATGTGTCGCCCATGCGATATATCTTTTAGCGAGTTTCTTTTATCAAGGCATTGATAATATCATGCCTCATACACTGCGGTTTCAGGTCTGGATGATTTTAGCTTGCCTATGGCCAGTTTGGGGATTTTTGCTCTGGTTCTTTGGGCAGCACCAAAAGGGGGCGGTAGCACTTCCGATGATTGCCGGTCTAATTGTTTTGGTTCCCGTGTTTGAGGTAATTGGTGTGCGGATATTATTCTCAGGAGGAGCCGGACCATGACGCCTAACCAGTCGCCGGAGCCAACCGCCGTTGGCGCTGTCCGTTCCGCTGTCGCGGTTCACGCCGCGAGTCGGCGGTGGCTCAGCTTTTTTCGTTAGGCCGACTACGCTATGCTTAAAAATATCACCATCATCGTGCTGGCGCTGCTTTTGGCAGCTTCGACTTATTATCTCGGCTACATGACCGGATCGCGGCGTGAGGTTTTGAAAAAGCGGCCATCGTAAAGATTGATTCCGACCGCGACGGAAAAATCTTCGTCGCCAAACGGCAGCCGGACTTGGTGCTGCAAAAATAATTTTGAAACTGCCAATGAAACTGTGTGCGCCCAGATTGTTCCTGTCCGCCGGCCTGGCGGCCCTGTTTTCGCTGCGCGCGGTCGCGGAGCTGTCCGTGGCCGACGCGCCCGGGGAGGGAAACGGTCCGGTCCTGTTCGACGGCGGGAGCGCCGCGTCCATTTTCGTCGAGACCAACGACGACCGCGCCGTGCTGCGGGCGGCGGGCGACCTGGCCGGGGATTTTTACAGCGCGACGGGAACAAGGCCGGAAATTGAAAGCCGGTTGCCGTCGGACAAAAACATCCGCGTGATCATCGGCACGATTGGCAAAAGCAGGATTGTTGACCGGCTGGCGGCGGAGGGAAAGCTGGATGTGGCCGGCATCGGCGGCCAGTGGGAAAGCTACGCCCTGCAAATCGTGAAGGATCCCCTGCCCGGCGTGGACGCGGCGCTGGTCATCGCGGGCAGCGACCGGCGTGGGACGATTTACGGCATTTATTCGTTGTCGGAAATGATCGGGGTTTCGCCGTGGCATTGGTGGGCGGACGTGCCGGTGGCGCGGAAAAAATTCCTGGCGCTGCACGGCGACGGTTTCAAGCAAGGCGCGCCCGCCGTGAAATATCGCGGCATTTTCCTGAACGACGAGGACTGGGGGCTGCGTCCGTGGGCGTCAAAAACTTTTGATCCTGCAACCGGCAACATCGGCCCGAAAACTTACGCGAAGATTTTCGAGCTGCTGCTGCGGCTGCACGCGAATTACATCTGGCCGGCGCAGCATCCCGGCACGGCGGCGTTCAATTCGTTTCCCCCGGACAAGTATCTAGCCGACGAATTTGGCATGGTGATGGGATCGTCGCACTGCGAGCAGATGCTGCGCGACAACATCGGCGAGTGGGACGAAAAAAAGCTCGGCGAATATAATTTCGTCACGAACCCGGACGGCGTCCTGAATTATTGGGAGCAGCGCGTCCGCGAAAACGGAAAATTTGAAAGCATCTGGACGCTGGGGATGCGCGGCATCAGCGACGGCGCGATGCCCGGCGGCGGCACGGCGCGCGAAAAGGCCGCGCGCCTGCAAACCATCATCGCCGACCAGCGCGCGATGCTCGCCCGCGACGTGAACACAAACGTGGCCGCGATTCCGCAGATTTTCTGCCCCTACAAGGAGGTTCTCGAACTTTACCGCCTTTCACCGGACATCCCCGACGACATCACGCTCGTCTGGCCGGACGACAATTACGGCTACGTCCGGGAATTTTCCGACGCGCGGGAACGCGCCCGCAGCGGTGGTGCCGGGGTTTATTATCACGTCTCGTTTTGGGGCACGCCGCGCGATTATCTGTGGCTCTGCTCCACGCCACCGGCGCTCATCGCCGAAGAAATGTCGAAGGCGTTTGATTATGGAGCGGACAAGGTTTGGATCCTGAATGTGGGCGACTTGAAGCCGGCGGAACTGGACATCGAATTTTTCCTCAAGCTCGCGTGGAATCCGCATTCGTGGAACGGCACGAACACCTACGACCTGCTGCAAAGGCAAATTGCGCGCGATTTCGGAAACGAATCCGCGCCGGAAATCACCTCCATCATGGCGGAATACTACCGGCTGAATTTCCAGCGCAAGCCGGAGCACATGGGTTTTCCGGCCAACAGCCTGCTGTTTCCCGCCGACGAAGCGGCGCAGCGGCTGGCGGCGTGGCAAAACCTGTCCGCGCGCGTGGACGCGGTTGAAAAAGAACTGCCGCCGGAATTGGGCGACGCATTTTTTGAGCTGGTCGGCTATCCGGTTCACTGCGCCGCGCTGGAGAATGAAAAATTTCTCGCGCCGGGAAAAGCGGAATGGGCGCAAGGCGAAATCGAACGGCTCACCGGCATTTATAACAACCAAATCGCCGGCGGCAAATGGCGCCTGATGATGTCGGACAATCCGCGCAACCAGTTGGATTTTGCACCGGAACCAAACAGCAGGACAGGCGTCGCGCCTGCCTCCAATCCCCCGGTTCTGGTTTCGTTCCAAACCAACGGGTCAATGAAAACGGAGACAGGCGCGACGCCTGTCCTACGCCAATCGGCGGATTTTGTTGAAAACGGGCATCGCGTCGTGATGGAAGCCGGACACGCCTCGGCATTTCTTCCGGGCAAGGATGCGAACTGGCGGAAAATCACCGGCCTTGGCTACAACGGCGAGGCGGTTTCAGTTTTTCCGACGACCGTGGCCGTCCGTTCGGAACCGGAGAAAATCCTGGCCGAGTCGCCATGCCTGCAATACAAGATTTATCTCCAGGACGCCGGCGACTGGACATTCACCGTGCGCGCGCTGCCGACATTTTCCGTCGAGAGCGGCAGGCCGCAGCGCTACGCCATCGCGCTGGACGACGCGCCGCCGCAAATCGTTTCGCTGCCGTTTTCCATGAGCGAGACGAACCCGCGCTGGCAGAAAAATGTTTTGCGTAACGCGGCGACGACTTCGAGCGTCCATCCTGTGACACGTCCCGGACTTCACATCTTGAAAATCTGGATGGTGGATCCGGGCATCGTGCTGGACGAGATCGCCGCCGCAGTCCAGCCGGAAGATTGGGGATATGTATGGCCGCCGGAAACGCGCATTGCCAAATAAAGCCGGGCATGTGCGTGGACGGCGCGTTTTTGGCTCGCATTTTTAATTAAGAAAATCATAATGATAATCAAATTCATCCTATGAAAGACCATCTGTCCCGCCGGAGCTTCATCAAGAAATCCGCGCTGCTCGCCGGAGCCGCCGCGACGATGCCGCTGCTGCCGTCCTTTGCCGCTGACACGAATGCGCCGGATCCGAACGCCCTCGCGGCCGGCGCCTCGACCGCCGGGCTTTCGGCCACGCCCACAGTCGTCCTGCCGCCCGCGCCGTCGCCGATCATCGCGCCGCCGGGATTTGGCACCGCCGCCGGGCCGTTTCAGCCGACGTGGGAATCGCTCGCGGACGGCTACCAGGTGCCGGAATGGTTTCGCGACGCGAAGTTCGGCATCTGGGCGCACTGGGGTCCTCAATGCCAGCCGGAAATGGGCGACTGGTATGCGCAAAAAATGTATCAGTTCAGGAGTGCCGACTACAAATTCCAATGCGAGCATTACGGGCATCCCTCCAAGATGGGCTTCAAGGATGTAATCCATAGTTGGAAGGCCGAGGACTGGGATCCGCATCATCTCATAAAACTTTACAAGCGCGCGGGCGCAAAGTATTTCGCCGCCCTGGCGCATCACCACGACAACTTTGACAATTTCAATTCAACCTATCAGCCGTGGAACAGCGTCGCGATGGGGCCGAAGAAAGACATGGTCGGCGGCTGGGCCAAGGCGGTTCGCGCCGCCGGATTGCGCCTGGCCGTGACCTCTCACGGCGACCGCGCGTGGAGCTGGTATCAGGCCGCTCAAGGTTCCGATCCGAGCGGGCCACTGGCCGGCGTGCCTTACGACGGATTGATGACGAAGGAAGACGGCAAGGGACTTTGGTGGGAAGGTTACGACCCGCAGGATCTTTACGCCCAGTATCACACGACCGGCAAATACAGCTGGACACAGAGCGAGAATCCGCCGCTGGCCAAACCCTACGTCGAAAAATATTTCAACCGTGTCATTGACCTGCTTGACAAATATCATCCCGACCTCCTGTATTTCGACGACACGATTCTCCCTATTTATCCTTCGACCGACATCGGCCTGCGCATCGCCGCCTATTACTACAACACCAACCTCAAGCGCAACGGCAGACTCGAAGCGGTGATCGCGACCAAGGGACTGAACGCCGAACAACGCCGCGCAATGTTACTGGACCGCGAGCGCGGCGTGCAGGATGGCATCGAGGCGCTGCCGTGGCAGACGGACACCTGCATCGGCAACTGGCATTACCAGCGCAGCCTTTTCGACCAGCACAAATACCGGACTTCCAAACAGGTCACCCAGATGCTCGTGGACATCGTCAGCAAAAATGGAAACCTGCAATTGAGCATTCCGTTACCAGGCAACGGCGTTCCTGACGCGGACGAACTCAAATTCCTCGAAGAGCTTACCGCGTGGATGGACGTCAACAGCGAGGGCATTCACGCCACGCGTCCGTGGAAGATTTATGGTGAAGGTCCGTCCACCTCCACCACGGCTCCACGCGGCCAGTTCGGCGGCGCTGCCGATTTTCGGAACTACACCTCCAAGGACATCCGCTTCACGACGAAGGGCGACACGCTCTACGCCTTCATCATGGCCTGGCCCGAATCGCGCAGCACGGTGATCAAAAGCCTCGCACTCAATTCGCCGCAGATTGACGGCCGCAAGGTCTCGCACGTCTCGCTGCTCGGCCACTGGGGCGGCCTTTGGGGCGGCCTTAAATGGACGCAGGACGAAAACGGCCTCAACGTGCAGTTGCCCGCAAAAGCGCCGTGCGCCAGCGCGGTCACGCTGAAAATCAAGGGCGTCATGGCATGACCGCTTGCAGAAAAGCCGGTTTTAACCCATGAATAAAACGCGGGCTCTTCTCAGCCTTTGTCTGGCCGTTTTAAGCCTGCCGGCGACGACCGCCTGCGCTCTTGACGGCTGGATTGGCATCCACGACCCGTCCACCGTCGTCAAGTGTGGAGGAAATTATTATGTCTTCGGCACCGGTCGCGGCATTTCCATGCTCACCTCCAGCAACGGTTTTGACTGGCGGCGCTGCGGACGGGTTTTTGACCGCATTCCCGATTCCGTAAAAAAATTTGTTCCGTTGAACGACGGCCAGGGCGTGTGGGCGCCGGACATCATCCAACTCAACGGCATATTTTATCTGTATTACGCCGTGTCAAAATGGGATTCATTCGTGTCGGCCGTCGGCCTGACGACCAATCCGACGCTCGACACCAACAGCCCGGATTACAAATGGACCGATCACGGCATGGTCGTCCATTCCAGCGAAGGCGAGAGTCTGAATGCGATTGACCCCGGCGTCTGCCTCGCGCCGGACAGGACGCTCTGGCTTTGTTACGGCTCCTATCACGGCAACATCGAGCTGGTTGAATTGAATCCAAAAACCGGCCTGCGCGTCGCGACGAATTCGCCGGTCGCCATCATCGCCAGCCAGAGCGAGGCGTCGGACATCATTTTTCATGGCGGCTGGTATTATCTGTTCGTCAACCACGGCAGTTGCTGCCAGGGCACCAACAGCACCTACAACATCCGCGTCGGTCGCGCGCAAACAATCACCGGGCCGTATCTGGATCGTTACGGCGGAAATCTCGTTGGCGGCGGCGGCACGCTTTTTCTCGCGGCGCAGGGCAATGACATCGGCCCCGGCCATTTTGGCCTGCTCGAAGATGACGGCGTGGAAAAGTTCAGTTGTCATTACGAATCCGAGCTTGGCCGCGAAGGCCGCTCAATCCTCGAAATCCGTCCCCTGCTCTGGAGCGAGGACGGCTGGCCGTTGCCGGGCGAAAACATCCGCGACGGCGATTATCAAATCCGCTCGCTGCGCACGGGAACAATTCTTGAAGACTCGGCCAACGGGGTTCAAACCGCGCACTATCTCATTCGCGACAACCAAAAATGGAGCATCGCGCCCGCCGGCCACGGCCTTTACAAAATTGAAAATGTCGCGAACGGAACTTGTTTGCAGGCCGACGGCGAAGAAGTCGAAAGCACCCCTTTCACCGGCGCGGAAAACCAGCTCTGGAAAATTGACCAGTTGAGCAGCGGCAGCTACCGGATCGAATCCAAAACCGGCAGCCTCGCGCTCACTGCGGCGGCAGAAACCAAGCCGGGTGCCGGCGTCGCCCTGCAAGCATTCAACGGCGGCGACGCGCAACGATGGGTCATCAGCGCGCCCTGACGTTTCAATCCAAAATTTTACAATGAAAAGAATCGCGACATTTGCCGCGCTGGTTTTTGTTGCAGCCGTCAGCGGCTGCAACATGGCTCAACCAACTGCCACACCCACTACGACCGCCATGCCTTCAGCGCCAGCGCCACCGCCTGCGTCTCCGGCGCTGGCAACACCCCCGGCGTCTTCGTCGCCATTCGTAGCGCCCGACTCGCCGCGCGCCACGTTTAATTTCAATCCCGGCTGGAAATTCATCCGCGAAGACATGAGCAACGCGGAGCAGCCCGCGTTTGACGACTCAAAGTGGTTAGACGTGAGCGCGCCGCACACTTACAACGATGTGGATTCCTACACCGATTTCATCAGCCACGGCGGCGGCGACCGGCGGGCGTGGTCGGGCATCACCTGGTATCGCAAGCATTTCAAACTGCCGGCGGGCGCGAAGGACGGAAAAGTGTTTCTGGAATTTGAAGGACTGAAACAGGCGGGGCGCTTCTGGGTCAACGGAAAGCTGGTGGGCCGATTTGAGAACGGCATCACGGCCTGCGGCCTCGATTTGACGGACCTTGTGAATTTCGGCGACGCGGACAACGTCATCGCCGTGAAGGTGGACAACAGCAACGATTACAAGGAGGAAGCGACCGGCGCAGGCTACGAATGGATGGGCCGAGCCTTCGATCCGAATTACGGCGGGCTGAACCACGACATCGTGCTGCACCTGACCGGCAAGGTTTATCAAACGCTGCCGCTCTACGAAAACCTCAAGACCACCGGCACCTACATTTATCCGTCCTACTTCGACATCGCCCGAAAAACCTGCGCCGTGAACGTCGAGGCGCAGGTGAAAAATGAATCCGGCGACCAGCAGTCCATCACGCTCTCGGCGGTGGTCGTGGATGCGGACGGAAAAGTCTGCGCGAAATTCTGGAGCGACGCCTCCGATCTCGTCAGCGGTGAGACGGAAGTTTTCAATGCGAACGGCAAGCTGGCTGACGCAAAATTCTGGAGCGATGAAACCCCGAACCTTTACGACGTTTATACCATCCTCACCGTGAACGACAAGGTGGTGGACGTGCAGAAAATCAAAACGGGTTTTCGCAAGGCAGAATTCAAGGGCGGCGCCGGGACCGGCGGCGTTTATCTGAACGACAAGTTTGTCTGGCTCACCGGCTATTCGCAGCGCTCGTCGGACGACTGGGCGGGGCTCGGCGAGGCGTATCCCGACTGGATGCACGATTACAACGCGGCGCTCGTCCACAGCACCCATGCGAATTACATCCGCTGGATGCACATCTCGCCGCAGGCGGTGGACGTGCGCGCGTGTGACAAGGCAGGGATTGTGATCGTCTGTCCGGCGGGCGACAAGGAGGGCGATCCCGTTCTCGACCCGCGATTGCAGCCGGACGTTGCCGCGCGTGAATGGGAACAGCGCGCCGAGGTGATGCGCGACTCGATGATTTATTTCCGCAACAATCCGAGCATCCTGTTTTGGGAGGCGGGCAACACCGTCGTCACAGCCGACCATATGCGGCAGATCGTGGCATTGCGAAAACAATGGGATCCGAACGGTGGCCGCGTCGCGGGCACACGCGACAACGACACGGCGGCGTTGAATAATGCCGTCACGCCAATCGCGGAATATTACGGCGTGATGATCGGGCAGGACCGGCGCACCGACGCGATCAATGCCCCGGGCGACATCTTTCGCGGCTACAGCGTGGATCGCCGCGACAAGGCGCCGCTCATCGAGACTGAGGATTTTCGCGACGAGGCCGCGCGCCGTTTCTGGGACGACTATTCGCCGCCGCATTTTGGCTTCAAGAAGGGGCCGAATGACCAATATAGTTGGAACTCTGAAACTTTCTGCATCGCCGCCGCTGGACGTTACAACGATTATTTGATGAACATCATCACCAACCAAAATCCGGCGCACGCGAAATGGTCCGGCTACGCCTCGATTTACTGGTCCGACTCGAACGCCGACGGCAGGCAGGACAGCAGCGAAGTGGCGCGTGTGAGCGGCAAGGTTGATTCCGTGCGTCTGCCCAAGGAAGCCTATTACGTTTATCGCGTGATGCAAAATGAAGCGCCGGACATCCACATCATCGGCCACTGGACTTATCCGACGAACACGGTGAAGACGGTTTACGTCGCGGCGAACCATTGCGATTCCGTGGAGCTGCTCGTGAACGAAAAATCCCAGGCCGTCGTGACATCGCCGACGAACGGCTACATTTTCGCCTTCACGAACATCCAGTTTGAAGCCGGCAAAATTTCCGCCGTCGCAAAAGCCGGAGGCAAAATTGTCGCGCAGGATGAAATTGAAACGGCGGGCGAAGCGAAGGCCTTGAAATTGACGCCGCACGTTTCGCCGGACGGCTTGCAGGCCGACGGCTCGGATGTGGCGTTCTTTGACGTGGAAGTGGTGGACGCGCAGGGCCGCCGCTGCCCGACCGATGAGGCGCGTGTGGATTTCAAGGTGGACGGCCCCGCCGTCTGGCGCGGCGGCTACAACAGCGGCATACCCAATTCGGTCAACAATCTTTACCTCAACACCGAATGCGGCATCAACCGCGTGGCCATCCGCTCGACCTTGAAGCCCGGCACCATCACGCTGACGGCAACGCGCGACGGGCTGGAGCCTGCGACGGTTCATGTTGAATCCAAGCCGGTGGAAATCACGGACGGCCTGGAGCGTTGAAAACCACGGGGCGCATTTTTCAGTTGCGTTGCCGTGACAATCATTGAACAATTTCAGCGGCAATGGAGTTTGCCATCCCGAATGGGAAAACCGCCTGACCGTTTCAGCGCTGATGACTCCTACGAATGAACACGCATTCGCAGGAATTTTATGAACATCGCGTATCTTTGGGTTGCAATCGGCGGCGCGCTCGGCAGCGTGGGCCGCTTCTGGCTTAATGGAATCATCTCCGCAAAATTCGGTGAAACTTTTCCTTTTGGCACTCTCATCATCAACATCACCGGCTCGTTTCTCATCGGAATTTTCGCCGCGCTCGCAATTCCCGAAGGCCGGATGGATTCGCAATCGCGCGCGTTCGCCACGCAATTCCTGATGATCGGCATCTGCGGCGGTTACACGACTTTTTCTTCGTTCAGCCTGCAAACTTTGAACCTGCTGCGCGACCGCGAATGGCTTTATGCCGGCGGCAATGTTCTCCTGTCGGTCGTGCTGTGCATGATTGCCGTCTGGCTCGGCTATTTGATCGGCTCAATTTTTAGCTCAACAAAATGAAATCAAAACGGCCACAGATTGACACAAATGAAACACAGATGGAAAATCATGCGGAGCCATCAAATTTAATTCAGAAATCCGTGTTCAATCTGTGTTTCATCTGTGGCTAAATTCAATTATGCAAATTCCAACTGATGCAGTTCTTTTAAGAATTTTTCTTGGCGAAAGCGACCGCTGGGAACACAAGCCGCTCTACGAAGCCATCGTGCTGGCCGCGCGCGAGGCGCACCTTGCCGGTGCCACGGTCTTGCGCGGGCCGATGGGCTTTGGCAAGGCCAGCCGGCTGCACACTGCCAAAATCCTGCGCCTCTCGATGGACCTGCCGCTCGTCATCGAAATCGTGGACAGCGAGGAAAAAATAAATTCATTCCTGCCGACGCTCGACAAAATGATCGGCGGCGGCCTTGTGACGTTGGAAAAAGTCAAGGTGCTGCATTACCGTTCCGGCAATGGAGACGAAAAACCCACGGGCTGATTATGGAAGAGGAATTGTGCGAGCAGGTTGAAACCCTGTTGAAGAACGACCCGGTCCGCGAAACGGTTCTGGAGCAGATTCTTCACGTCGTGCTCGCGAATTTCCATTCGGAAACCGGCACGATTCACCGGCTCGACGGCGACAATCAACTGCTCTATCTCGTTTCGCAGGTCGGCCTGCCGCCGCAATTGCTGGAAGTCGTCAAAACAATTCCCGTCGGAAAAGGCATCGCCGGCCAAGTTGTCCTGCAAAACAAGCCGGTGACAATTTGCAATTTGCAAACCGACACCAGCGGCGTCGCCAGGCCCGGCGCGAAGCAAACCGGCGTGGGCGGCGCATTGTGCGTGCCGTTGCGCGACGGAGACAAAATTGCCGGGACAATCGGGATCGGAACAATCCGCCAGCACGAATACACGCCGGAAGAAACGCGCGAACTGGAAGAAATCGGACGGCTGGTCGGCAGATTCTTGAAGCTTTGACCTTCAGCTTAAAAGTTCGCCGGGCTAAACCTGCTCTTTTTTAGGGCGTGTCAGGCGCATGGTGTCGCCCCGTTGCAGATAGGCCTCGAACAATGTTTCAAATTCCTTGAGGTTGTCCTCCACTGTGGAAAATGCGGCGATGGAGGCGAAGCAATCCAGTCCGACCAGCGCGTTGAGGCTGGCGTCGGCGGGATTGATGCTCAACAGGCGCTTGGTGAAGCTTTGGTTGACCGTCGCGATGTCCTCGTAGATTTTCGTAAAATCCTCCAGCTTCCAATCTGGCGTCTTTCCTTCCTGCTGGCGGAAAAACTGCGCGAGCAGATACATCGAGATCGCGCGGAACAACGTTTCCTCCAGGGACGAAAACGGCAGGTGCGTGAAAACCATCGGGCGCAGCTTGTCCATGATCGGGCAACCGCTCGTCACCATGTAAAGCCCCATCATCGAGCCGATGCCGTATTGCACCGTGGAACGCTTGTGATATTCGCGCGACTCGCTGCGGATGGTGATGTCCGCCTCCTCGATGGACAACGAATCCTTGAACGACTCGATCACATCCACAAGGTTCGCCGCGATGGGGCAGTTGTAATTCGTTTCCGGCTTGAGCGGGCAGTTCGGGCACTGGTGATGCGTCAATTTTGTCCACGGCCGCACCGTCGTCGTCTGCTCGGAGACGAACTGCATGGAGTGTTTTCGCAGCCGCACGGAAAAATTCTTCGTATTCCCGCTTTTGAGCTTGAACTCGTATTCGATTTTTACAGTTTCTTCCATCGTGTCGCAGACATCACAATAAGCGGAAAAATTTTTGAAGCCAATGAAATTCCAATTAAGAAATTATAAAGTTCCGTATTAGGGTTGCGAAAAACTTCATTTTTGGCACCAGGCAGGCATTTGGCAGAAAGCGCTCCCCTGGGCAAAAAATGCCGCCACGAGGCAATAATTTCCCTGTATCGCGGACGACATTCTTTATATCACGGACGACGTTCTTTATACACCAGATGGATTGGCATTGTTGTCAGGTGCTATCAGATTCCAACTTGTTCTCGTATTGGCAGATGTTCCGCTCCAATGCCAATCCACATTATCTAACGGAACCCTGTGACCGCCGTCTGGTGTGAACATTGTGGTCCGACGAACGCGGAGAGGGGGAAGAAATGGCACCATCCGCGCGAGATGGGCAAAAGGGAGGTGGAGCGGGATTATCCAGATGACAAACAAATGGGTTAAAATTGGTAGGGCGGGCAGTCCTCTGCCCGCCGAACGCGTGGATTTGCAAACGGCGGCGCGCACGGAGTGACGCGCCCTACCCAGATTG
>Ga0181529_10005165_pt1 | contig 13751 bp, 11 predicted proteins | sample PEATcosm2014_Bin_36_FD_119763 | JGI IMG/M metagenome (GOLD analysis project Ga0181529, IMG submission 119763) | Peatland microbial communities from MTU Mesocosm Facility, Houghton, MI, USA - PEATcosm2014_Bin10_30_metaG | ecosystem: Environmental > Terrestrial > Soil > Wetlands > Peat | place... | reverse complement strand
CCATTTCCATCGGCCATCCTTATGGTATGTCAGGCGCGCGCATGGCCGGCCATATTTTGCTGGAAGGACGGCGGCGGAAGTTGAAGTATGGAGTTGTCACCATGTGCATCGGTGGCGGTATGGGGGCCGCGGGCTTGTTCGAGTTCGTGCATTGATGTGAAACCGGCACCTTTCCTTTCCGCGGCGGCTTGTGCGTTCCTGCTCCTGTTCTGTGCGGGCTGCGCCGATTTGTCGTCCTTGTTCGGGCCCTCGAAGCCCGACGTGCCGGCCCAGATGCCGGCGCTCGAATCGCGCATTTACACGCTGATCGTGGACCAGCGCCGCACACTCGACCCCAAGGCGCATTTCCTGTCGCTCGATCCCGAATTGGTCGAAATCGCGCGCAAGCGCAGCGCCGAGATGGCGCTGAAAAATTCGTTCGTGAACGACGATCCGCACGTCTCCGCCACCATGCTGATGGCCGAAGATGCCAAGTTCCAAGGCCTGATCGGCGAGAATGTCGCAGCCCAGCACTTCTTGCCCGCGGACGGCATCGATATCGACATTGTCGCTAAACGCTTCGTCGATAGCTGGCTCGCCAGCGCGCCGCACAAGGAAAACCTCGATTTCGCGGACTACGACCGCACCGGCGTCGGCGCCGCGGCGAACGGCGACACGATCTACGTGACGCAGCTTTTCTCCACCGATCTCGGTCTCGGCCCGCAGAACACCAGCGCGCCTCCGCCGCAGGCTGCGCCCGTTGCATCGCCTCAGGAAGGGAAGGACGATAGCCAGAAGGTGCCGCTGCGCGGCGACATTGCGCCGGGCGGGTGACCTTAAGAGGATCCCTTCTGCATGGCCGAACCCTCCAGCAATCGGCGGATCGAGACCTTCGAAGATTTCTGGCCCTACTATCTGCAGGAGCACGCCAAGCCCCAGACCCGCGCGCTGCACTATCTGGGGACCGGGCTCGCCACGCTGAGTATGGTTGGCGTCGTGGTCACCGGGAATTCATGGATACTCCTGGTCGTGCCGGTGGCCGGTTACGCACCGGCCTGGATCGCGCATTTCTTTATCGAAAAGAACAGGCCGGCGACCTTCACCCACCCGCTATGGTCGCTGGCCAGCGATTTTCGCATGGCCTTCAGCTGGCTGACGGGCCACATCGCCGAAGACCTGGAGCGCGCCGGCGTGGCCGGCCCGGCCGGACCCCGGCGCAACCGCTAACGATCTATTAATTCCTGTTAGCGGATTGTGGCCGGATGACCCTCCGGACGCCCTTGGCATTTGATTTGGCGGACTTTTCTTTACACTACATCTTGGCATTAGTACTTATTCTAGGGGGTACAGGGCTAAGTGATTCGAGATGCGGCCTGATCTTCCTTGGAACGTGGCGGGCATTCCGTCAGAGGCACGAGAAGCGGCGCGCGCGGCGGCTCGGCGCGAAGGCTTGTCAATCGGCGAATGGCTTACCCGGCGCATCCTGGCGGGCCTGTCCGATATGAGCGAGCCGCAATCCTATCGCCAAGAATGGAGCGGGCGCGTCGAGGAACGTGATGCCTCCACCTCGCGGCGCGAAAGCGACGAGATGCTCGACCACGTTTCGCGTAGCGAAACGGAATCAGCCGGCGTCTATCGCCGCATCGAAGAACAATTGCGCGGCATGGGCCGCCGCCTCGACTCCGCCGAACGCAGCCAGAGCGAAAGCAATCGCGTGATGAGCAAGGCCGCGGTGGAGATGAACATCACCGCGCGCGAACAAGCGCAGGCGTTCGATCAGCTCGGTTCGCATGTGATCGGTCTTTCCGAACGCCTCGAACGGGTGGAACACAATGTCGGCAGCGACGGTCTGCGCGATGCGGTGAAAGCGCTGCATCAAGGCCTGTCGCGGGTCGCCGATCAGATCACCGAGACGGCCAATCAGTCGGCGACGCAGATCTCCTCGCTCTCCACCAATCTCGAAACCCTTGCCGGCCGGCTAGGCCAAGTCCGCAAGGACGCCCAGGCTTCGACGCAAGCCCTGGAAACCCGCGTCGCCGCGTTCGACGACCGCATCCGGTCCGTGGAGAAGGGCGCGCTCGCCAATGCCAGCGCGCTCGAACGCGCATTGGAAGCGCTGGAAGCGCATCAGACCGCGGCCAAGGATACTTCGGCCGATGCCATCCTTCGTCTGGAAGAGAGCATCAAGCGGCTGGAGGCGCGCGGCGCCGATCCCGCGCTCGACCGCCGTCTTTCCGGCATCGAACGCGCGCTGGGCGAGATCGTCGGGCGCGTCGACCATGACCAGGACGATCACGACGGCCCGGAAGACGCGATCCAGAAACTCACGCAACGTCTCGAAGCTTCGGAAACCGCTCAGCGGAAAGCCGTGGCGGAACTGCGCAAGGCGCTCGAAGACAAGACGAAAGCGTCCGTCGTATCGCCCGTCGAACCGACGATTCTCGCCACTCCTGGCCTCGCCACTCCGGGCCTTGCGACCCCAGGCGTGCCCTTCAATCAGCTTCCCTCTTTCGATGCGCCGCCGTTCCCCGAAGCGGCCGCCCAGCCGCCCATCACGGCCGATCCGGGATTTGTTCCGCCGCCGGTTCCGCCTCCCGCCTACGACACGGTAACGGGTTTCGGCGCCGAGAATCCTCCTTTCATGGCCGGCCAGGATTTCGCGGCCGAGCCGCCGCCGCAGACGACGGTGGATTCCTATCTTTCGGCTGCTCGCCGCTCGGCGCGCGCCGCCTCCCAGGCCGAGGCCGAACGCAGCGCGGGAGGGTTCGCCGGCTTCGGCTGGAACGCGTCCGGCAAACCCGCCGCGCGGCGCTCCGGGCGTACGCTCTATCTCGGGATCGGCGTTCTGGCGCTGGTGGCGATTGCCGTCATCGCCGGCGCGATCCTCAGCCACCGCACGGTGGGCGAAGCGCCGCCGAACTCCGCCATCAGCGCTCTTTTCAAGAAGGCGCCGTCTCCGCTCCCGATCAAATCGGGCGAGCCTGCGCCCGCGGATGAGAACAACACGGCCGCGCCCGCCGCTCCGGCGGCGAACCAGCAGTCCGTTGCGCCCAAGCAAACCGTTCCGCCCCTGCAGCAGCAGGCCGTGAAGCCGGCGCCCGTCCATATCGTGCCGCCGAGCGCTCCCGTCGCCGCGCCTTCGCCGCCGCGGACCGCGCCGCAGAAAATCGTCTCCGCGCCCGTTATTCAGACGCCTCCCGCCAAGCAGGCTCCGCCGCCCGCCGCGACGGCGCCGCTGGACCGGCTGACGGCGCTGGCCAATGCGGGCAACGCCAAGGCCGAACTGATCGTGGCGCTGAAATATCTGGACGGCGACGGCGTTCCGGCCAGCGACACGGAAGCCGCCAAATGGTTCGAGCGCGCGGCCGAATCCGGCGAGCCGGTGGCGCAATATCGTCTCGGCACGCTGTACGAACGTGGGCGCGGCATGCCGGCCGACTTGGCTAAGGCGGCGCATTGGTACGAAACCGCCGCCAATCAGGGCAACCGCAAGGCCATGCACAATCTGGCCGTGGCTTATGCCGAAGGCTCGGGTGTGAAAAAGGATTTCACCGAAGCGTCGCGCTGGTTCTCGCGGGCCGCGAACCTGGGCCTGTCCGATTCGCAGTTCAATCTCGCGGTGCTCTACGAGCGCGGGCTGGGCGTGCCGCAGAGCCTGCTCAACGCTTACAAATGGTATGCGGTCGCGGCCGTTCAGGGCGATGTCGAGTCCAAGGCGCGCCTTCAGGCGATCTCGACGCAGTTGAGCGCAGACGATCGCGCCGCGGCCCAGAATGCCGCCGATACGTTCAAGCCCGGCCCGCTCGACGCGCGGGCCAACGTCGCGCCGACCATCGCGGAACTGCCGCGCAAGTAGCGCCCATTCCAAAGGTTGACCGTTCACCGCCGGGCGCGCAGATTGGCCTTTATCCGGTGCTTCGGCGCCTTTTCCCACACGCGATTTTCGCCCGATGGAAATTTATCTGCCCATCGCCGAGATGTCGGTCCATTGGTTGGTCGTTCTGGGCATGGGCTTCGGCGTGGGTTTCCTGTCGGGCATGTTCGGCATCGGCGGCGGCTTCCTGCTCACCCCGCTGCTCATCTTCTACGGCATTCCGCCGGGCGTCGCGGTGGCGACCACGGCCAGCCAGATTACCTCGGTCACCTTTTCGGGCGTGATCTCGCAATGGCGCCGCCGCAGCGTCGATCTGAAGATGGGCGCGGTGATGCTCGTCGGCGGTTTCGTCGGAACGGGCGCGGGCGTCTACCTGTTCAGCGTGCTGCGCCGGATGGGACAGTCCGAATTCTCGGTTTCGGCGAGCTATGTGATCCTGCTGGGCGCGGTCGGCGGCTTGATGCTGAACGAGTCGGTGCGCACCCTGCGCGCGGCCAGAAACGGCGCTTCCGCTTCCGGCCGCAAGCCCGGCCAGCACAATTGGATCCACGGCCTGCCGCTGAAGATGCGCTTCCGCCAGTCGCGGCTTTACATCAGCGCGATCCCGGTGGTGGCGCTCGGCTTCGTCGTCGGCGTGCTGTCGGCGATCATGGGCGTGGGCGGCGCCTTCCTGATGGTTCCGGTGATGATCTACGTGCTCAGGATGCCGACCAACGTGGTGATCGGCACCTCGCTGTTCCAGGTTCTGTTCGTCACCGCCGCCGCGACCGTTTTGCATGCGGTCGACAATTACACGGTCGACATCGTGCTGGCGCTGTTCCTGATCCTGGGCGGAGTGTTCGGCGTGCAGTACGGCGTGCGGGCCGGCGCCAAGCTGCGCGGCGAGCAGTTGCGCTTCTGGCTGGCGGTGCTGGTGCTTGCGGTGGCGGCGCGGCTGTTCTTCGAGATGGTGGCGACGCCCGCCGATCTCTACAGCATCACGGCGGGCACGCCATGAGAGCGCGTCCTCTCCTCGCGGCGTGTGCCGTCCTTCTCTTCGCCGGCCCCGCGGGCGCGGAAGAAGACCTGGTCTCCGGTCTTTCGCAGGATTCGGTGCAGATCACGTCGAACTACACCGGCACCGACCTCACGGTCTTCGGCGCCATCGAAGGCCGGCCCGAACTGGAAACGGGGCGCGAAACCATCATCGTGGTGGTGCGCGGACCCGACGCCACGGTGACGGTGCGCCGCAAGGACCGCTTCGCCGGTGTCTGGATCAACAATGCGCGGGCGCGGCTGGTCGGCCTGCCGTCCTATTACTTCCTGGCCAGCACGCGGCCGCTGGACGAGATCGCGCCCGCCGACACGCTGCGCCGCTACGAACTGGGACTCGACACTCTGCGTCCCCAAACCGCGCTGAGCGACGGCAGCATCATGCCTTATGTTCGGGCGCTGGTGCGCGCCGAGGTTAAGAACGGGCTCTACGCGCAGGACACACAGGGCGTCGAGATGCTGAGCCCGACGCTGTTTCGCGTGCGTGTTGCGGTTCCCGCCTCCGTGCCGCGCGGCTTCTACGTCGTGCAGGCCTTTCTATTCCGCGACGGCACGGTGATCAGCGCGCAATCGACGCCTCTGTTCGTCGATCAGACCGGTTTCGAGCGCCGGCTTTTCGCCTTCGCCCACGAACGGCCGCTGCTCTACGGCCTTTCGACCGTCCTGATGGCGGTGCTGCTGGGCTGGTTTTCGACGCTCTTCTTCCGCCGCGGCATGTGAACGATGTAGACGCGTTCGCGCCCCAGCGCATAAACCGCGAAGCCGTCCGCGAACAGCGAGGCGATGGCCTCTTCGCGCACGTCGAGCCCGCCGGTATAGGCGCCGAACGCGGGCAGCAAGAGGCGCGCGCCATCCGAGACGAAACAGCGCCGCCGCACACACATGCCGCGCCCGCTGACCGTCGTGGCGGGATGAAGATGGCCCGCGACTTCGCCCGCCTGACCGCGCGCGCCTGGCAGATGGCGCAGCAGCAATCCGCCCAGCGCGATCTCGCCCGCGATGGTGCCGCCAAGCCAATCGGGCGGTTTGGGATCGTGATTGCCCTCAATCCAAATCCATTCCGCGCGCGCCGCCATTGCGGTCAATGCGGCGCGCTCCTCCGCATCCAGCCGGTCCGCCGCATTTTTGTCGTGGAAGGAATCGCCGAGCGCGATGACGCGCTTAGGCGCGTGGCGCGCGATGACCTCTACCATCCGCTTGATCGTCGTGCGCGTGTCATAAGGCGGCAGCAATTGGCCCCCGCGCGCGAACGCTGAGCCCTTCTCGAAATGCAGATCGGCGAAGATAAGTGTTCTCTCCACCGGCCAAACCGCTGCACCCGAGCGATCTAGCAGAACCGTTTCGCCGTTGACGGAGATGTGGAGGTCGTCGTGAGTCATGGCCTACAACCCTACATCTAAGAGCCACTCTCCCCTTACAAATAAAATTTCACCCTCCCTCAAGGGGAGGGTTGAATATTTTGTACTACTCGCTATTCGCTACTCGCCCTCTCTTTCACTCCACCCGCATGGCATCCGCGATCAGCGCGTCTTCGGCTTCGCGCAAAATGTCCTCATGCGCCGCGCCTGCCACCATTTCGCGGCCGATCTCCAAGAGGGCTGGCACCGCCAGCGGCGACACGCGGTCCAGCTTGCGCGTCACGATACGTCCCTTCACGCGCTTCAACATATCGCCCAGCCGCGCGATGTCGAGCAGGCCGGTGGCGGCGTCGCGATAGGTCGCGCGCAGCAAAATGTGATCGGGCTGGTGTTCGCGCAGCACGTCGTAGATCAGGTCGGACGAAAACGTCACTTGCCGCCCGGTCTTCTCGCTGTTCACCGTGCGCCGCTCGATCAGCCCGGCGATGATCGCGCAGTTTCGGAAGGTGCGCTTGTAGAGGTTGCTCTCGGCCAACCACGCATCCAGATCGTCGCCCAGCATGTCCTCGTCGAACAGCTTGGCGAAATCAACGCTCGAAAGATCGCGCAGCCCCCACACCGCCAGCGCATATTCGTTGGCGGAGAATCCCGTCGGGCGCAGGCCCGCCCGCTCCAGCCGCCGCGTCAGCAGCATGCCGAGCGTCTGGTGCGCCAGCCGGCCCTCGAAGGGATAACAGACGAGATAATGGCGCTGGCCGCGCGGGAAACTCTCCACCAGCAATTGGCCCGGCTGCGGAATCAGAGAACGCCATTCCTGAATGCGCAGCCATTCGTGCACGGGATCGGGCAGCAGGCGCCAAGCCTGCGGCTTCGACACCATCTCCCGCACGCGCTGAGCGAGAAAGGTCGAGAGCGGAAATTTCCCGCCGGTGTAAGACGGCACCTGCGCCTCGCTGTCCTTGGTGCGCGAGACAAAGGCGGCTTCCTCGCGGATGCCTTCGAAGGCCAGCACCTCGCCTGCAAAGACAAACGTGTCGCCCGGCGCCAGCTGCTCGATGAAATATTCCTCAAGCTGGCCGAGCGTGCGTCCGCCCGCGCCCACCGGCCTGCCGCGCGATTGCAGGCGAATATCGATCATCGGCTCCTCGACGATCACGCCGATATTGAGCCGGTATTGCTGGGCCATGCGCGGATGAGCGACGCGCCACAGCCCCTCGGGCGTCTTGCGCAGCTTGGCATAGCGGTCATAGCGCTTCAGCGCATAGCCGCCGGTCGCGACGAACTCCACCACATCGTCGAACACCGCGCGCGGCAAATCGCGATAGGGCGAGGCCGAAACCACCTCGGCATATAGCGCATCCGCGTCGAACGGCGCGCTGCACGCCATGCCCAGCACATGCTGCGCGAGGACGTCGAGCCCGCCTTCGCGCAGCCGCTCGCCGTCGAGTTCGCCCGCCGTTACCGCCGCGCGCGCCGCTTCGCATTCCAAGACCTCGAAACGATTGGCGGGAACCAGAAGCGCGCGGCTAGGCTCATCCAGCCGATGATTGGCGCGGCCGATGCGCTGCACCAGACGTGCTGCGCCCTTGGGTGCGCCGACGCAGATCACCAAATCCACCGCGCCCCAATCGATGCCGAGGTCGAGGGTGGAGGTACACACCACGGCGCGCAGCTTGCCCGCCACCATTGCCGCTTCCACTTTGCGGCGCTGGGCGGGCGCCAGCGAGCCGTGATGCAGCGCGATGGCGAGATTGTCCTCGTTGACGCGCCACAAATCCTGAAAGGTCAGCTCGGCCTGGCGGCGCGTATTGACGAAGACCAGCGCCGTCTTGGCGGTCTTGATCGCCGCCATCACATCGCCCATCGCATGGCGCGCCAGATGGCCGGCCCAGGGCACATATTCCTCGGAGGCCAAAATGGAGATCACCGGCACCGCCCCCTTGGCGCCCATCACCAGTGCGGCCAGCGCTTCGCCGCCTGGTTTCTGCGGCACAAGATAGCGTTGCAACGGCGCGGGATCGGCGACCGTCGCCGACAGACCGACCCGGCGATGCGCCGGCGCCAGCTTGGCGAGCCGCGCCAACCCCAGCGATAAGAGATCGCCACGCTTGGAATTGGCCAGCGCGTGAAATTCGTCCAGCACCACGGTTTGCAGATGCTCGAACAGGCGCGGCGCATCGCGGCTGGAAACCAGCAGCGCCAATTGCTCGGGCGTGGTGAGGAGAATATCCGGCGGGGAATATTTCTGGCGCTGGCGGCGCGAAGGCGGGGTGTCGCCGGTGCGCGTTTCGGCCCGCACATCCAGCCCCATCTCGGCAATCGGCGCTTCCAGATTGCGCGCCACATCCACCGCCAATGCTTTCAGCGGCGAGATATAGAGCGTGTGCAAAGTGCGCGGCTTTCTTCGACCTCCCCCTTGTGGGGGTCGGTAGCGCCAGCGTGCCGACGGAGCACGAAGTGCTCCAGGTGGGGGGACTGCCAATTCAATCAAACTCGGCAAAAACCCCGCCAAGGTTTTGCCGCCGCCGGTCGGCGCCACCAGCAGCACCGATTCCCCGCGCGCGGCATGCTCCACCAGCGCCAGCTGATGGGCGCGCGGCTGCCATCCTCGCGCGGCGAACCACCGCGCGAAAATGGACGGAAGAACAGAAGCCGATTCGGCGGACTCATTCATGCCAAGACGATAGCAGCCCGGCTGAGCCGCCTGCCCCTCGGTCAAGAATGTACGGTTGAGTTGACAGAGTGTGCAACTTATTATCAATCTAATTAAAAGCGGGACCTGTGGGAGATTATCTGGCGGCTTCCCGCCGAATGAAGGGGAACCCCAATGAAATCGTATATTGCGCTGGCATTTGCGTCCGCCGCCCTGCTCGCCTCGTCCGCCGCCTTGGCTGAGGACGCCCGCCCGTACGACAACGGCCCGGTCTGGGACGTCGAGGCCATCCTGACCAAGCCCGGCCATTTCGACGATTACATGAAGTTCGTCGCCACGACCTGGCGCGCGGAACAGGAAGCGTTGAAGGCGCAGGGTCTGGTGCTCGATTACAAGGTGCTGACGGTGACCGATGCGCGCGAAAACGAGCCCGACCTCTATCTGATGGTCGAATACAAGAACATGGCCGCGTTCGATACGCCGCTGGACCAGCAGGATGCCATGACCAAGAAAATCTTCGGCTCGCTCCCCGCCGCCAACAAATCGGGCATCGACCGCGAGTCCATTCGCACCCTGAAGGGCGACATGCTGACGCGCGAATTGATCCTGAAATAGCGCCGATTGGGAAAGCAGGGTTTCGGCGCGAAGCCGGTACCCTGCGCCCTTCTTTACCTCCCCCAACGCGGGGAGGTCGATCCGCCAAAGGCGAATCGGGTGGGGACTGCCGCTCTAAATCCTCTCCACCGTCGCCCGATCCTCTTCGCCGCCGAAATATTTTTGCAGCGCCGCGCGGAATACCGGCTCGTCCGGCGCGGCGCGCGCGAACAAGGTCATCGACGAGTGGAATTTCAGATCGTCGGGCGACCCGAAAATCTGTTCGATGGAGCGCCCCTCAACCTGGGCGACCAGCGCGGCACACTCCCGCAACTTCGGCCCGAGGATGTCGTGCGCGAGATACGCCCGCGCCTCGTCCAGCGAGGCGATGGCGAAATGCTGCGCCGTCGGGCTGTGCCCCAACTCCGCGATCTGCGGAAAGACGAACCACATCCAATGCCCGCGCTTGTATCCGGCGCGCAACTCTGCCCGCACCTGCTCAATTACCGGCGCCTGGGCGGAGAGGAAGCGGGAGAGGTTATAGGGATCGGACATGAATGCCGTGCTCGCACTCGCCCCCTTAGTGTCCGGAGACCTTCAGAATCTCCAGATACTGAGCCGCAATCTTGTCCCCCTGTGCGGCGGCCTTTTCGTACCAGGCCCTCGCCTTTACGTAGTCGCGCTCTACGCCCCAACCCATCTGATACAGATAGCCGACTCCGAACTGCCCGCGCGCTTCGCCCGCATCTGCTGATTTCTGGCACCACTGCATCGCTAATGTGTAGTCCTGCGCGACGCCATAGCCGTGCATGTACAGCGCACCGATATCGTATTGCGCCTTTGCATTGCCTTGCGCCGCGGATTTCTGGTACCATGCCATCGCTTGCGTATAGTCTTGCGGCACGCCGCTGCCGCTCACATAAGCTGTCCCCAAATCCAATTGTCCGACCGGATCGCCAGCGTCGGCGGCTTTGCGATACAACTCGACGGCCTTTGAAACGTCCCGTTCCACACCGGCACCATATTCATACAGTTCTCCCAGCCTGGCGGTGGCCGCAGCATGTCCGGCCGCAGCGGCCTTTGCGTACCACTCGGCCGCTTGCGCATAATCCTTGGGAACATCACGTCCCTGCTGGTAAACAGCACCCAACTCATATTGTGCGGCTGGATCGCCCTTCTCGGCTGCCACGCGCACGCTATGGATTTCCGGGCTTTCGATCACGAGAACCGCGCCCAGCCCTTTGCTCGAGTCGCCCTGCGATACGAGAAACCTCATTCCGCCGTCAGGCGCGGGCCAATAGCCGATGATGAACGGTTCGACACGCCCGCAGAAAGTGACCTGCCAACGCTCGTATCGAACATTTGCCCCGCCTGTTGCCGGCTGGTCAGCTGGGGCCTGGAAGTCGTCCGGCAGTATCTCGGTTTCGACTGCATTCGGGCTGTCGCATTGGAATCGTGCTTTGCCGATCAGCGCGACGTACTTCATAATGTCGTGGATCAAGGTATCGTTCGCACGGGTATGACCGGTGAAAAGAACCTGCTCTGCGTTCGCCGATACCATCGTAGCGAGCACAGCGGCGATCAGCAAAAATCGCAGGCGCATTAGCTTCCCCCCGAGCAACATCGCAGCCTCCCATCGTAACGGGAGATGGACCTCAGAATACATTAGATGGCCTCGCGACGCGAATTTCCGGATCTAATGCAATGCTGTCGGAGCCAATGAAAATGACCATCCCAATTAGGCGGCCTTAATTTCCCCAACCCCATCATCCACTTCCCTCGCCCTCGCCCGACTTATCCGGCACACGGGTGCGCGGGTGTATAATGCGCACCATGAAGGCGATTGCTCTTTCTCGCGCGAACACGCCCCGCATCGTCGCGGAAGCGATGGCGCGCCGTCCGCGGCTCACCCCTCAATCCTTCGACAAGCTCAAGATGAAGGGTGGAGGACTAAATCAAACCCTCATGCTGAGCCTGTCGAAGCATGAGGGATTGGACAAAGGGGGGACCCCCTGTCTTTTTCCGCAAACAATTATCTTGCCGAGCGCCGCGCAAGCTGCGGAGCCCACAGGCAAAATCCAAACGGTGGGAAAAACGGCAAGGGCGCCGGCGCGCCGCGCGGCAACAAGAACGCCTTCAAGCACGGCGCGCGCAGCGCGGAGTGGAAGGCTTTCCGTGCCAAGGTTCGCGCCGCGCTTCAGCGCCTGCAGCTATCGGTTGCCATGGCGAAAGAGTCGCTGGCCGCCGCGCCTGTCCTCAGCCGAGAAACTGCAGCACCGCCTTCTTGTAAGCGGGATCGCCGACCGCGGTCATGTGATCCTTGTTCGGCAGCGTCACCGCGCGCCCGTCGGCGAACGCGTCCGCCAGCGGTTCGGGCGGGCCCGTCAAATCGTCGTTCTCGCCGCACACCACCAGCACCGGGCGCGTCGAGCGCTTCAGATCGCCTTGCGTATATTGATGACGCGGCGAACGCATACAGGCGGCGAGCGCGAGCCGGTCCTTGCCCTTCTGCGCGCCGAAGATGCGAAAGCGTCGTGCGACCCGGTCCTCGATCGTCCCGATATCGTCGGCTTCCAACGCTCCCGCGATCGTGGCGCGCCAAGCCTGCGACTCCACGAAGTACGTCGCGCCCATGCCGGCTAGAACCGCGCGGCGCACCCGTTCGGGATGCTGCATGAGGAAACGGACGGTGAGCATGCTGCCCATCGAATAGCCCATGACATCGGCGACCGGCGCGATGGCGGCGTCCATCACGGCGAGGATGTCGTCGATCATGTGCTCGCCATAGGCTTCCGGCTGGTGCGGCTTGTCGCTCTTGCCGTGGCCGCGGCAGTCGAAGCTGACGACGCGAAAGCCCGCGGCGGCCAGCCGGTCGATCCAGCCGGTGGAGCGCCAGTTCTGCTCGCGGCTGGAGGCGAAGCCGTGGATCAGGACGATGGGCTTGCCCTCGCCCACGCTCTCATAGGCGATGCGCACACCGTCCGGGGAGGCGACGAACAACGTCAAGTTTTTTTGCTCCGCGCCACTGCGAGAACGACCATCGCAAAGCCGTCCGCGACTGTCTATGATGCTTTTGCCGCGCTGCGAAGGTTCGGACATGTCGTTGGAACTGTTGAAGAAAGATGTCGTCTCGGCCGTCGAGTCGATGCGCAGCGAGCTGCTCGGTTTGAGTCACGCGATCCACGGCGAGCCCGAGTTGTCGCTGGAGGAGTTCAAGGCGTCCGCGCGTCTGGCCGACGCCATCGCCGGTCACGACATCGCGGTGACGCGCCAAGCCTTCGGTCTTCCAACCGCTTACGCCGCCGAGTTCGGCAAGCCGGGCGGCCCGACCGTCGCGATCCTCTCCGAATACGACGCGCTGCCCGGCATCGGCCATGCCTGCGGCCACAACATCATCGCCGCCGCCGGCTATGGCGCGGCCGTCGCGCTCTCCAAGCTGGGCGCGCGCCTGCCCGGCATGGTGCGCACTCTCGGCACGCCCGCCGAGGAGCGCCACGGCGGCAAGGAGCTGATGGCGCGGCTCGGCGCCTTCGAGAAGACCGATGCGGCGATGATGATCCATCCCTCCAACATGAACCTGACGACCATGCCGTGCATTGCCATCGCCGAGGTGGAAGCGATTTATCACGGCCGCGCCGCGCACGCCTCCGCCATGCCGTATCGCGGGCTGAACGCTCTCGACGCCGTGGTCTCGGCGTATCAGTCGCTCGCCCAGCTGCGCCAGCACATCCGGGGCAACGAGCGCATCCACGGCATCATCACCGAGGGCGGCATGGCGCCGAACATCGTGCCGGAACGCGCGGCCTGCCGCTTCTTCGTGCGCGCCGCCGACGCCGACGAACTGGCGCCGCTCAAGGCGCGCGTGCAGGCCTGCTTCGAGGCCGGCGCCATCGCCACAGGCTGCCGCCTCGAACTCAAATGGGGCGGCGTGGATTATCTCGATCTCAAGACCAACTGGCCGATGGCCGAATCCTTCGAGCGCAATGCGCGGTCGGTAGGCCGCGACTTCTTCCCGATGAAAGATGTGCCGCAGGGCTTTGCCGGCTCGACCGACATGGGCAACGTCAGCCATCGCGTGGCGTCGATCCATCCCATGCTCGCCGTGGCGCCGGCCGGCGTCATCCTCCACAATCCGGAATTCGCGCGCTGGGCGGCTTCGGAGAGGGGCGACGCCGCGGTGATCGACGGCGCCAAGGCCATGGCGCTGACCGCCCTCGAACTGATGAGCGACGGCGAATTGCTGAAGTCGGCGCGCAGCGAT
>Ga0181529_10005164_pt1 | contig 13752 bp, 9 predicted proteins | sample PEATcosm2014_Bin_36_FD_119763 | JGI IMG/M metagenome (GOLD analysis project Ga0181529, IMG submission 119763) | Peatland microbial communities from MTU Mesocosm Facility, Houghton, MI, USA - PEATcosm2014_Bin10_30_metaG | ecosystem: Environmental > Terrestrial > Soil > Wetlands > Peat | place... | reverse complement strand
CGAGCCAGGAACCGAGCCTGGCCTTCGGGCCGAGGACGAGCCTCGCGCGAAAGCTTTCGGGCCCTTCCGAGTCCGGGCGCAGGAGCTCGGCCTCGAGCAGGATCCCCTTTCTCGCGCCGGCTCCGGCGCCCTTGAAATGCCGCGTCCGGCCCCCGCCCCTGGTCTCGATGAAGTCGACCCTCGCCTCCGCGAGCCAGGAGCGGAAGGCCGCTTCCCCCTCCTCGGCGTAGGCTCGATCCAGGCTGAGCTCCGCTCGCACCAAGTCGCAGGGCGGGAGGGAGGCGACGGCCTCCATCCCCGCGGCCCTCGCCGCCTCCGCCGCCAGCTCCCCGTCCGGCCCGACCAAGTAATAATAGGATAATCCGTAGTATTCCTCGGCCATGCCGTCGAGGGGGGCTCCCTTCGCGAAGAGGGCATCCTGCGCGTCGAAGACCGAGGCGAGCGCGGCGCCGCCGCCGGCGCGGAAGACGGAGCGGAGCACCCAGGCCGAGCGGTACTCCGAACAGGCCGCGGCGAGGGAGGGCGGGAGGATGACCCGGATCGGCGTCGAGACGAAGCCGCGCTTGGCGACCATGAGGCGCTCGAACCGGGGAAGCCATGGCTCCTCGGGGGCCGGGGGCGCCTCGAAGCGGCCTCTATCCGGGGCGAAGGCGGAAGCGAGGGCGTACTCGCGCCGGAGCGCCTTCTCGTTGCGGTCCGCGAAGGCGAGGGGCGGCAGCCAAGACTCGGCCTTCTCGCCGAAGAAGTCGGGGCCGAGGATTCCGGCCTTCTCCGCGAAGGCCTCGAGCGAGGCGGCGGCCCCACGGGAGAGGGAGGCGTCGTAGGCTATGCGCTCTCGGCAGCTGCGCTCCAGCCAAGGCCCCAGGCTCCGTCCGCCCATGGCTAGGACCTGGTCCACGTAGTGCTCCTCGAAGTCGGCGGCCAGGCGGAATTCGATGCCTGCTCCCGAGCAGGCGCCCTGGACCCGCGCCGCTATCGCCTCGAGCCTGTCCCGTTCCAGGCAGAGGCCCGTGTACTGGAGAGGCGTGAAAGGGAGCCTCGCGAGGTAGCCGGCCGAGACGATGATCCGCTGGCCCGGGGCCGAAATCCGGCGCCTCTCCGAGGCCGCTCTCGCGAAGGCGGCGAACTCGGCCAGGTCCTCTTCGGCCTCGATGCCGGCGATGATATAGAAGAGCTTGAGCTCCCGCACCGCGGGGATGGCCAGGGCCGTCATCGAGGCCTCGACCTGGGCATCGGCCAGGCCCTTGCGATAGTAGCTCCGCATTCGCCGCGAGAGCCCCTCGACCCCCAGCGTGAAGCTCCTCTTGCCGGAGGCGAGCTCGGCCTTGAGGAGGATGGGCGACTCGGCGACCAGCTCCAGCCTCTGGCTCATGAGCTCCACCCGCCGGAAGACTCGGCCCAGCTCGAAGAGCAGGGGGAATATCTCGGAGTGGGCGTTGAAGTTATAGCTGTATACTTCGACTGAGCTCGCCCCGCTCGAGGCCTTGAGCTCGCGCGCCGCCCTGGCCAGCTCGGAGAGCGGGTATTCGCGGTAGGGCCGCGATGCCCAGCCCTCGAGGCAGAAGGAGCAGAATCCCGGGCAGCCGGCGCTGATCTGGAGCTTGGCCGTCGCGGACCCTCGCGCGTTGAGGACGGGATAGCGCGACAGGGCGGGCGGATGCGGCCTGATGGCCTTCCTGACCGCGGCCTTCCCGGACATGGCCGCCCAGAAGCCCACGACCGAGGTCGCGAGCTCGAGCCGTTCGCCCCTCGCGAGCTCGCGCCGCGTGAGGATCGAGGCGAGTTCGCCTATCGCGCCTTCGCCCTCGCCGAAGAAGATGCCGTCGACCAGGCAGTCGGCCTCCTCCTCCATTCCCGTTCCAGGGAGGAGGAGGGCCCCGGCCGCCGTCGCGTTGGAGCCCCCGAGGATGACGATGGGCACCACCGCGTCCGCGGACGCCGAGGCGGCGCGCTCCGAGGCCCTTGTCGCGACGGGCGAGAGCTCGAAGAGATAGCTCAGGTTGACGAGCTCCAGGGCGAAGGCGCATGAGACGAGGATGAGATCGAAGTCCTCGGGCGGCCTGCCCGACTCGAGGCCGAAGAAATAGGGCCCTCCTCGCTCGGCGAGGAGGGCCCTGTCCCGCTTGCCGGGGAAGAAGCCGAAGTCGATATAGGCATCGCCGAGCGCCTGTCTGCATTCCGAGAACAGGACGAGGTGCGTGCTGGAGAGCTCGACATCGCGAAGGCTCGAGAGTCGCACGATGAGTATCCTGGACGAGGCCCCCTCCCAGGGAGGGTTGCCCATGTCCTCGGAGACGGCTGGAATGATGGCCTTGCCGGTCGAAAGCCGGAGCCGGGTCTCCCGGCCGACGCGGCGGCCCTCCTGCGCCTTCAAGGCCGGGGAGGTCGCTTGGGCCGAGCGCCGTTCTCCGCTCGCGGATGGCCGGTTCGGATCGGCCCTCGCGGTCCCGCTCCAGCAGGCGAGCTTGCCTTCGCCCTCGGCTCGGGCCGAGGAGCGATGCGCTCGGTTCGCGGAGCTTTTCGTTCCGGTCGCTGAGGTTCATGGCTGGATCCGGGGCTTTCGCCGCTTGGCCTGCCTGGCCTGCTCCGCCCTAGGGCTGGCCGGTCCTGGACGGAGCGCGGCTGGCCCTGCGCGGCGCCAGGCCGAACAGTGGCGGGGCCTGGTCTCGCGCCGCGCGCTCCAGGGCCCTTCACCGCCCTCGGCTGATAGCGGCGCCCCGGCTCGTCGCCGAGCTTGGCCGCCTTGGCGCTTATGCGCTGATTCTCGGCGGAGGCTGCCCTTTCGAAGAACTCCTCGCTCGTGGGCTCGAGGACCTTGCCGCCCTCGAGGACCTTGCAGCGAAAAAGGAAGCCGCCTTTCGTCGCGATCTTGGAGGCCCTCGCGAGCTCGACTCCGTCGGCGAGGACGACGCTTAGCCCCTTGGCCCCGGCTCGGCCCGTCCGCCCCGCCCTATGCGTATAGATCGTCGGCTCGTCGGGGAGGTCGAGGCTGACTACATGGCTGATGCCCGCGATGTCGAGGCCCCTCGCTCCCAGGTCGCTCGTGAGGAGGTAGCGGAGCTCGCCCTTGGAGAATCGCTCGAGGGCGACGCGGCGCGTCTCCTTGTCCATGCCCGAATGGATGGCGCCGATGGGCAGGCCGAGGGAGGCGAGGGCGAGGGCCGCCTTCTCCACCCGGGCCGCCATGGTGAGGAAGACCAGGCAACGCTCGGGCTTGACGGCGGCCTCGAAGCGCCTCAGGAAGTCCAGGCGCTTGCGGCCGTCGCAGTAGAAGCACCAGTGCTCGATGCTGCCCGACATGACGGCCTCGCCCGTCGGGCTGACCTCGACCGCGTCGCGGAGGAGGGGGCGGAGCTCGCGCCGGATCCGCTCGGGCACCGTGGCCGAGACCAGGACCTTGGGACAGGAGGCGGGAGCGGCGGCGAGGAGGGCCCTGGCCAGCTCCTCGGTCTCGTTGGCGAAGAGCCGATCGGCCTCGTCGAGGACCAGGAGCTTGAGCGAGGAAGTCTTGAGCCGGCCCAGCGCCACGAGGTCGGCGAGCCGACCCAGGGTGCCTACGACTATCTCGGGCTTGGACTTGAGCTTGGAGGCCTGCTTCTCGAGGGGGGTGCCGCCCAGGAGGACGACGGTCGCTAGGCTCAAGGACGCGGCCTTCGCGAGCCGCTCGGACTCGCGCCCGATCTGCACGGCGAGTTCCTGCGTGGGGGCCGCGACGATGACCCCGGGCCCGCCTGAGCCCTTCCGCTCGAGCACGGAGACGAGCTGGAAGGCCGGGGCCAGGTAGGCGAAGGTCTTGCCCGTGCCCGTCTCCGACTCGATGATCGTGTCGCGCCGCGATAGGATGACGGGAATGGCCTCGGCCTGCACGGGAGTCGGGCGCTCGAAGCCGAAGGAGACGAGGGCTGTCGCGAGGGGCTCGGCCAGGCCGAGTCGCGAGAAGGGGTCCATGCCGCATGATCGCACGCGGCGAGCCTCCTTCACAAGGAGTGGGCGGGAAGCGGGCGAGGAGCGAGGGCGGGCGGTCATTGAAGGCGGCCCGCCTTTCGTATATAGTCGCCCGCGATGAACCTGGAAGCCTTCGTGCTGGGATCCGGCGGCATGATGCCCCTGCCGCACCGCAGCCTCACGAGCGTCCTCCTGCGCCGCGAGGGGGAGCTCTTCCTCTTCGACGGGGGGGAGGGCACGCAGGTCTCGATACGGCGGCTCAACCTGCGCTGGAAGAAGATCACGGCCATCTTCGTATCCCACATGCACGCCGACCACGTCACTGGCCTGCCGGGCATTCTCATGCTCTCGAGCCAGGTCGACCGCGAGGAGCCCCTCTACATCTTCGGGCCGCCGCGGATCGCGGACTACATCGAGATGAACCGGCGCGTCCTCGACATGTACATCAACTACGAGATCGTCGTGCGGGAGATCTCCGAGCCCGGCGTCGTCTGGAAGGGCGAGGATTTCTCGGTCCGGGCCTTTCCGCTCCGGCACACGAAGACCTGCTATGGCTATGCCCTCGAGGAGGAGATGCGCCCCGGCGCCTTCCATCCCGAGAAGGCCGTGGAGCTGGGCGTGCCCAGGGGCCCTCTCTGGTCGACCCTCCAGGGCGGGCGGAGCGTCGAGCTCGAGGGCGGCGCCCGAGTCGAGAGCACCCAGGTCATGGGGCCGCCGCGCTCGGGCCGCAAGTTCAGCTATGTGACCGACTCGCTCTACTTCCCCGAGATCGCGAAGGAAGTCGCCGGCTCCGACCTCCTGGTCTGCGAGGGCATGTTCGAGGCCGCCCTCGAGGGCAGCGCCGTCGAGAAGAAGCACATGACGGCCGTCCAGGCGGCCCGCATCGCCAGGGACGCCGGCGGGGTCAAGAAGCTGGCCCTCATCCACTACAGCCCGCGCTACGCGGAACGGGACCTCAAGGTCCTCCTCGACGAGGCGAGGGAGACCTTCCCCGACACCATCCTCTCCCGCGACCGCCTCAACCTCGCCATAGAGTACGTGGACTAGGCCTAGCCCGATCTCGAGCGCACGAGATTGCCAAATGCGGGTTTTTTCCGATACGATGCAGCGAACGTGAAAAGGAGGGTAGTCCGTGATAGAACTGCGCGAACTACGAAAGAGCTACGGCGGCGTAGAGGCCGTCCACGGCGTGAGCTTCGTCGCCGAGACGGGCTCGGTCCTCGGCCTCTTGGGGCCTAACGGCGCCGGCAAGACCACCATCATGAAGGTCCTCACGGGATACCATTTCCCGAGCTCGGGGGAGGCCCTCGTCGACGGCATCGACGTGGCCGAGGACCCCGTCGCGGTCAAGCGCCGCGTCGGCTATCTCCCCGAATCGGTCCCCCTCTACCAGGACCTCACCGTGTCGGAATACCTCGACTTCGCGGCCGACGCGAGGGGCCTCGAGGGAGACACGCGCGCCCAGGCCCTCGAGCGGGCTATCGGCGCCTGCGGCCTCTCCGGAGTTAGGCGCAAGAAGGTCGAGGACCTCTCCAAGGGCTATAGACAGCGCCTCGGCCTCGCCCAGGCCATCCTCCACGATCCGCCCATCCTCATCCTCGACGAGCCGACGACCGGCCTGGACCCGAACCAGATCATCGAGATCCGCGAGCTCATACGGTCCCTGGGGCAAAGCAAGACGGTCATCCTCTCGACCCATATCCTCCAGGAGGTCGAGGCCATCTGCTCGAGCGTCATCATCCTCAACGAGGGCAGGATCGCCGCCCAGGGAGCGCCTTCCGAGATCGGCGAGGCCCTCAAGGGCGAGGAGAGGATTCGGCTGCGGCTCAAGTCGGCCTCCTCGGGCTTCGATCAGAACCGGCTCTCGGGCGTTCCCGGGATCAGGAGCATCGCCTCTTTCCAGGCTGAATCGCCCAACGTATTCTCGGCCGAGATCGCGATGCCGCCCGTCAAGGCGGGCGCCATGGAGGCGGGCGAGGCCATCTTCGACTGGGCCGTCGCGAGCGGCCTCAAGGTCCTCGAGCTCGAGAGGCGCCGCCTCTCCCTCGAGGAGATATTCGTCAAGCTGACCCAGGAAGGGGAGGGGCGATGAAGAACGTCCTCACCATTGCCCGGCGCGAGCTCAAGAGCTCCTTCAACTCGCCGGTGGCCTACGCAGTCATCCTTAGCTACCTCGTGTTCATGGGAATCTACATCTATTTCATCCGAGGCTTCTACGCCGCGGGCCAGGCGGACCTGCGCGACTACTTCACGATCATGCCCGTCGTCTTCGCCTTCCTCATCCCCGCGCTCACCATGCGCTCCTGGGCCGAGGAGCGGAGGCTCGGCACCTACGAGCTCCTTCTCACCCTTCCCTTCGCCGAAGGACAGCTCGTCCTGGGCAAGTTCCTCTCCTCCTTCGTCCTCGCGGCGATCGCCATCCTCCTGACCATCCCCGTGCCCCTGATGGCCTCCCTGCTCGGCTCCTTCGACTCGGGCGTCCTCGCCGCCCAGTACCTGGGCGTCCTCTTCGAGGCGGCCGCGGCCGTGGCCATCGGCGAATGGATATCCTCGCTGGCCAAGAATCAGGTGAGCGCCTTCGTGGGCTCGGTCCTCGTCCTCCTCCTCCTCGTCCTCGTCGACAAGATAACGAGCTTCCTCGGGGCGGGCGGGATCTTCGCGTCCGTCCTCAACTGGTTCTCCCTCGCCTTCCATTTCGACTCCTTCTCGCGCGGCGTCCTCGACACCAGGGACCTCGCCTATTACCTGTCGGCAGCGGCCCTCTTCCTCTACCTAGCGTCCTGGGGACTGACTCGCCGGAAGTGGAGCTAAAGCGTCATGGAACAGTCAATTCGCAAGCGCCGCTCCATCGTCCTCCTCGTCCTGTCGATCGCGGTGATCGTCGCCGCGGTCCTCGTGCTCGACCGCTTCTCCCTCAGGCTGGACCTCAGCTCCGACGGGGCCAACACTCTGTCCAACACGTCGAGGCAGCTGTACAAGGAGATCCCCGAGCAGGTCCGCCTGACCTACTACCTGACCTCCATCCTCGCCGACCGCTACGCCGGCCCGAGGGCCGTGGAGGACCTGGTCAGGAGCCTGGCCTCGGCCTCCCATGGCAAGATCGCTGTCGAGGTCGTCGACCCCGCCTCCGAGAAGAAGGAATCGGCCATCGAGGCCCTCGGGGTCACGCCAAGGCAGCTCCCCATCGTCGAGCGGAACGAGCAGAGAGTGGTACTCGTGTACTCCGGGATCGTCGTGCAGTACCTCGGCCATACGCAGGTCCTGCCCTTCGTCCTGTCGACCGAAACCCTGGAGTACGATCTGGTCAAGGCTATCAAGGCAGCCGTGGCCGACAAAAAGCCGACGGCCGCCATCCTCGTCGGCGACGAGCAGAAGAGCCTGGCCAACAACTACCGCGCCCTCTCCGACGCATTCAAGCAGTCGGGTTGGGACACAAAGGAAGTGAAGCCCGGCGACCTCATACCGCCGGAGACCTCGGTCCTCTTCGTGCTCGGGAATTCGGCCCTCGACGACTACGATGTCTATAGGATCGACGCCTACCTCGCCTCCGGCGGCAAGGCCTTCTTCGCCGTCAAGGGCATCGACGTGCAGGTCGCTCAGTCGATCGCGGCCGCGCCCCTCAAGAACGACGCCCTCCTGCGGGCCCTCGAGTCCTACGGCGTCAAGGTGGACCGCGAGCTCGTCCTCGACCCCTCCTCGCTGACCATCGGCTTCCAGACGGCCACCCCGGAAGGGGGCCAGGGGATCAGCTACCAACGCTACCCCCACTGGGTCATGACCAGGCCCGAGTTCCGCGATGGGAAGAGCCCGCTCACGGCCCATCTCGCCGGCCTCGACCTCTTCTGGCCCAGCCCCCTCGAGTCGATCGCCAAGCCGGGCGTCGACTACGCCGCCATCGTCAAGACCACGCCCAAAGCCTGGCTCCAAAAGAGCCGTTTCGCCGTCTCCCCCGAAGAAGCGGCGCTCTACACCGCCGAGGCCGGCTCCACGACGGGGCAGTACGCCCTCGCCGCCACCCTTTCGGGCGCCCTGCCTCCCGCATACGCCGGCAAGCCGATCCCGGCCCGATCCGGCGCCGCCGCTCTTCCGGCGCTGCCCACGGCCGCGAGGCCATCGCGCATCGTCGTCGTCGGCTCCTCCGAATTCGCCACCGACCTCATGGGCGTCAAGTCCCCGATCAACGACTCCATGTTCAACGCCGACTTCGTCGTCACGGCGGGCGACTGGCTGTCCTCGGGCGATGACCTCGTCTCCATCAAGGCCCGCGGCACCCGCGACTCCAGGCTCGCCAAGGTCGAGGACCCCGAGCTCCGCTCGGCCCTCATCTCCCTCGCCTACGTCGTCAACCTCGGCCTCGTCCCCCTCCTCGTCCTCGGCTTCGGCCTAGCGCGCTCGATGAAGCGCCGCCGCCTCGCCAAGGATGAAGCCCAACAAAGGAGCACAGGGAACATCGGGCTCTCGGCGGGCCGCGGGCCCGCGAACGGCGGCGACGCCGAAGGAGGGAAGTGATGCGCTACGAGAAGAAAGTGATTGTCCTCTCGAGCGTCCTCGCGGCGCTCCTCCTCATTTGGGCCGCAGGCGTCCTATTCTCGCCGGAGCGCATGGCGGCCCGCTCCGAGTCCGCCCACCTCATCGCGGGGAAGGCCGCCGATATCGCCTCGATTTCCTTCGCCGGCGCCTCGGGCTCGGCGCCCATCCAGCTCGCCAAGTCAGGCCCTGCCTGGACGATGATCGACGGTTCCGCGCAGCTTCCCGTCCAGGCTTCCCGCGTAGGCGGCTTCATCGACGCCCTCGGGGCCATCTCCAGGCTTCGCCCCGTCGCTCGCTCCAAGGACTCCTGGGCTGGCTTCGAGCTCGACGACGCCCACGCCAAGAGGGCGACCCTCAAGGACGCCTCCGGCAAGGTCCTCGCCGACGTTTACATCGGCGGCTACGGGCCGACGGGCTCGGAAGTCTACCTCAGGCGATCAGGCTCCGACGTTTCGTACACGGTCGACGCCGGCATTGCCTCGTACTTCAATTCCGGACGCGCTACCTGGCTCGACCTCTCGCTCCTCGGCTCGGTCAAGGAAACCGAGGTCCAGTCCTTCTCGATCAAGTCCTCGATCGCCCTCGACGGCAAGGGCAAGCCGGCCCTCAACCTCGACTACGCCTTGAGCCGTGACGGGAAGGGCTGGAAGTCCGGCGCGGCCCAGGTCGACGCGGACGCCTCCAATTCCTACCTACGATCCATTTTGGGGCTCCAGGGCGATGACTACATCGCCACGGCCCCTGCAGATGCCTTCGCTAAGATCGACGCGCGCATAACGCTCGACCTGGGCTCGGGAGCGTCCAAGGCCATAGAGGTCGGGGCCTCGGCGGGAAACGACCATTTCTATGGCCGGTTCGCCGGACAGAGCCTCGCCTTCACCCTCTCCACGTACAGCCTGCGCTCTTCCCTCAAGAGCCTCGCCGATCTCGCCCCCAAGAAATAGGAATCGAAAGAAGAGAAAGGGGGGATGGCCACTCGGGTCGTCTCCCCTTTTTTGTGCGCGCTCCCTGCAGGTGGGCCCCCCGCAAGGGCCCCCCAAAGGGCGCCCGAATGGGCTCGTGAGTCCCTTACGCGCCCTTGGACGCGAGGTAGAGGCGGTACTTGTCCGGGTCGGGCTTGAAGGCGACGATGCGAGTGTCTTTTTCGTAGCGGGCCTTATCGAGGGCGGTAGCGGCCTCGTGCTCCATGCGGGACGCGTCGACGAGCCTGCCTGCCCGCGAAGAGATTCCCATGAAAAGCGGTAGGAGCTCGAGCTCGGCCAGATCTCCCTCGGCGAGGAAGGCCAGCTTCTTGTAGAATTCCTCCGCCATCTTGATCGCATGGGCGGAGTCGATATTAGGGAGTATGACCGAGAAGCCGTCGTCGCCCCTCTCGAAGGCCAAGTCCTTGAAGCTGAAGAAGGCCTCGATCGCCCGGCCGATGGACGCGTAGTCCGCGTCTTGTGAGCTGAGCCCGTCCAGGCTGAGGACGAGGAGGCTCAAGTCCTGCTCGAAGGAGGCCGACCGAGATAGCTCGGCGTCGAGCCGCTCTTCCAGGTAGGACTCCCAGCCGAGGCCGGATGCCGGCGAGTAGAGCCCTTCCGGCCCGCATTCCTGAGCGGCGGATTGGCTCGCCGCGGCAGCGGAGGCGCCGACGGCTTCGCCGGCGACTTCGCCGGCGACCGGTCCCGAGGCTTTGACCTTCGGTCCGGAGCCTTGGTCCTGGACCTCCGAACTGACCGGTATGTCGAAATCTTCGTCGACGGATCCGGCGGGGCTCTTCACCATTATTCCCGCCGAGCCTGCCGCCTGAACCCGTTCCCCCGGGCCTTCGATATAGGGCTCCTCGTTTCCGCCGACGAGGGTATCGTACTGATATTCGGCGGCCGCTGCCGCGAGCTCCCTCGCTGTCCCCTCCTCGACGCTGCTCCCGCCTGGCTCGTCCAGGCCGCTTGCTGCCGGAGCCGAAGCCTCGACCAAGACATCGGTCTCGCGGTGGGCAGCGGTCGCTCGGCTCGATGCAGTCTCGAGGCGAGACGCAGTCTCGCCGTGTCCCATCACAACGAGAATCAAGGCCGCGATGGCGAGGAAGGCCATGAGGCCTACCATGGCATCGCGGAAAGCCTCGAAAACCGATTGCTGAGTCAGGCTGATGTAAAGGGCGTCCACGGCGAGAGCGCCGCTCGTGTCGCCTTTGAGCGGCGAGGAGAGGAGCGAGGTCGATGCCACGGGATAGACGGGCTCGGGGGCTGCGGAGCCGGAGGCTGGCAGCGGAAGATAAGGCGTATTTGCGGGAATCCTCCAGCGGTCCCCGGCGCCGCGCTCGTAGACGTCGACGAGGAGGAGGTTCGGGCTCGCCTCGAAGCGCGAGGCGAGCCTGGCCCTGAGCCCCGGCTCCGCGAGGTCCGAAGGGGCTTTTACGTAGGCCAGCGCCGACATGAGTCCCTCGAAGTCGAGCTTGGCGGCGCTTCTCCCGGCCGCATCCGCCGTGAGTACGCGATAGGCGACAGATCCCGCGGAGAGGAGGGCGGCGAGGACGCAAGCGGCGGAGAGCGCGTTGACGAATCTTCTGTTCATACGCTTCCAGCGATTATATACTAGTATCGGTCGCCGGGCCATCAAACACGAGGGGCTTCAGCGGCCAGGGAGTCTTCGATGCCTAGACGCCAGCGACGCTTGCCTCGAGGCTGGTACCCCGAGGACCCGGATTCCCTGCGGTCCCTAGTGCAGGGCTGGCTCGGCCGGGATTTATCCGCTGCTGCAGGGCGAGGCTCTTCCATAGCCGCCGTCGCGCCCCACGCCGGTTGGGCCTTTTCCGGCCGCCTAGCGGCGCTCGCCGCGGCGAGCCTCGGCCCGGCACAGACCATCGCCGTCTTCGGAGGCCATCTCCCCCCGCGGGCCCGGCCCCTCGCCGCCTCCGAGTCGGGCTTTGACACCCCCCTTGGCCCGCTCGAGGCCGATCGCGAGCTCCTTGGAGTGCTCGAGCTCTCCCTAGGCCTGGGCCGCGACGAGGAGAGCGACAACACGGTGGAGGTCCTCCTCCCTCTCGTCGCAGCCTTGTTCCCGGGTGCTCGCGTCCTTTGGCTCAGGGCCCCCAATGACGAGTCCTCCATTGGCCTGGGCCAGGCCCTCTTCGCAGCCTCGGTCTCCGTCGGGCGAAGGGTCGCCTGCCTCGGCTCCACCGACCTCACGCACTACGGGCCCAACTACGGCTTCTCGCCCAAGGGCCTGGGCCCCGTAGCCGAATCCTGGGTTCGGGAGCGCAACGACGCGCGCTTCCTCGAGGCCATCCTCGGCCTGGATGGACCCGAGGCGCTCAGGCGGGCCGAGTCCGAGCGCTCCGCCTGTTCCCCTGGAGCCGCCGTGGCCTCCCTGGCCTTCGCCCTTTCGGCTGGCGCCACCAGGGCCGCCCTCCTCGAGTACGCCACGAGCCTCGATGCCAGGCGCGACGAGTCCTTCGTCGGCTATGCCGCCATCGCCTTTCAAAAGTAGCGATCATGACCACGCTTTTCCTCGCGCTTTGAGGCGATTCATACTAGATCAAGGACGGCGCCGCCACTAGAATTAGGAGATGGGCATTAAAAAAACGGATGCCGATGGGACGAAATTAGGCTTCGCCCCCTTCGCGACTATCGCCTGCGGTCTCCTCGTCGTCGGCCGTGACATCTTCCTCTACCGACTCCACCCAGGCTCGAAGGTCCTCCTCGCGGTCCGCCTCGGCTTGGCCATCCTTTTTATCGCCTGGGGCCTCTCGCGCCTCTTCGCCGCCCGGCACCGGAGCTCCAGGGCCCTCGTGGCTTGGACTTTCGGCTCGGGCCGGAGCGCCATACTCATCGCCTGGTCGGCCCTCGCCGCGGCGGCCGACGCGTTTGCGGGCGCGAGCCCCCTCGTGTTCGTCGCAGGCGTCACCTACTCCGCCGTGATCGGCTGGGACAGGATAGGGCGCTTCCTCGCCCTCGATCTATCCGGCTTCGCCCTCGTGGCCCTCGCGATCCTCGCCTCATGGCGCCTGGGAGCTTTTCCCTTCCCCGCCGACGAGCTCCTCGTCGCCGCCGTGGCTGCGGCCGTGGGCATCGCCCTGGCCAGGTCGGTGAAGTCCTACGTCGCCCCCGGCCGAGAGCGGCTCCGCTCCCTCGAGCGCGAGAACAAGCAATTGTGGGACCTGTCCTTCAGGGATGCCCTCACCGGGCTCTATAACCGCCGCTTCGCCCAGGAGACCGGCCGCATAGCCCTGTCCCGGGCCCAGCGCTACCACGAGCAGCTCCACGTCTTCATGATCGACATCGACCATTTCAAGAACGTCAACGACCAGCTCTCCCACGCCGTCGGGGACCTCGTCCTCAAGGGCGTCGCGCAATCCATCCAGGCCTGCCTCAGGACGAGCGACTCGGTCTCTCGCTACGGCGGAGAGGAGTTCCTCGCGTTCGTCGTCCAGGCCGAGGCCGAGCTCGCCCAGTTCATCGCCAACCGGATACGCGAGGCGGTCGCCTCGCGCAAATTCGCCGAGGTGCCCTGGTCGGTGACCATCAGCATCGGCGTCGCCAGCGTCCAGGACGACGACGACCTCGAGAGCCTCATCGACCGGGCGGACAAATACCTCTATTATTCAAAGCGCGGCGGTCGGAACAAGGTCTCCGGCTTCTAGGCTAGCGGCCCTCGGTCCGCTGGCTCGTCCTGATCTCGCCGAAGCGCCGCTCGATCTCGTCGATCGGCTGCGCCCTCATGAAGAGGAAGCCCTGGAGGCCGTAGCAGTTGCGCTCGCGGAAGAAGCGGCGCTGCTCGACCGTCTCGATGCCCTCGGCCACGACGTTGATGCCCAGGCTCTCCGCCAGCGAGAGAATGGAATTGACGATCTTGCGGTTCTGTTCCTCATGGAGGGCGCGCACGAAGGAAATGTCGATCTTGAGCACGTCCACGGGGAGCCTGGAAAGGTAGGAGAGCGAGGAGTAGCCCGTGCCGAAGTCGTCGATCGAGAGCATGATGGCCGGGTAGCGCCGCTTTATCTCCATGATCTTGGCCACGGATTCGTCCGCGTTGCTCATCAGGGTCGTCTCCGTCAGCTCGAGGTTCAGGCGGGACGAGTCCACGCCGGCCTGCTCGATGGCGTCGCACAAAGTGCGCACGAAGTCGGGCTGCTCGAACTGCCTTCCCGACACGTTGACGCTGAAGTACAGCCGTCCATAGCCTGACCGCTCGAGGCGGCGGAGATCGTTGAACGCCCGCCTGAAGACCCAGGCCCCGAGCGGGATGATCATGCCGTTCCGCTCCGCGATCGGGATGAAGGAGCTCGGGTGCATG
>Ga0181529_10005162_pt1 | contig 13754 bp, 25 predicted proteins | sample PEATcosm2014_Bin_36_FD_119763 | JGI IMG/M metagenome (GOLD analysis project Ga0181529, IMG submission 119763) | Peatland microbial communities from MTU Mesocosm Facility, Houghton, MI, USA - PEATcosm2014_Bin10_30_metaG | ecosystem: Environmental > Terrestrial > Soil > Wetlands > Peat | place... | reverse complement strand
GTGGCGACGGTTGTGGGAAAAGATTTTGAGTCCGTTTCCCAACTGCAATGCAGTAGAAAATCGTCCCGCTTTCAGCCCATGAAACCACATCAAAAAATCACTTCCTATCGCATCGTTCCGGCTGAGAGATTGTGCTTGCTCCTGTATAACTGGCGCCAAACGGTATCCCGGCACCGCCGTTTTTTGCCATCCAAATAAGCCCGCCACCGCCGCTTTCGTCAATCAATGTATAATAAACATTGCCAGAATAAGTAACGGGAGTTGCAAAGTGGTAACTTGACCACCAGTATGAGGAAGGTGGCTGGGAATCCGAGGTGGCAAGTAAAGTTCCACCCTTGTTAGGAGCCGTCCATGCCTCAACGTGAGCCGATGTGCTCCCATTTAATCCCCCAAATCCAATGTCGACTTGGCAAACACTCAATCCTGAATTGTAAATTTGAATACTTGGAACTTCTATGGCCGCATAGCCAACATCGTAAGTTAAGTCAACAGTTGCATATAGCGAACAAACAGGAGTTGAAGACGCCGGCGCGGTCGTCAACTGCATCCCAACTGACAGTTGCTGTCCAACGTAAAGATTCGTTACGTTCTGACCGAACAGTGAACCGGATAGGAATAATGGAAGGAGGAATTTCATAACCCATTCGTATAAACAAGCGGAAAGAAAAGGTTTGTCCCGTTAATTGTAACCACCGGAACCAGATAACCACTGATTGCATTTGTCATGTGAAAAGCAATGAGGTTTGTTGGCGATATTAAGAATCCACTCGCCGTGTAAGTGCCGGAATTTGTGGCGTTGCCAGTCGAGTAATCCATCGTCCCATGACTGCCACTGGTGTTCATCCACGTCACCAGTGGGCTTGTGTTGGTCGCAGAAAAGGTCGTGTTCAACGGAGGAACGAGGGCTGACGCGGGAATGCCTGTAAGCGTTGATCCATCGCCGGTGAACTTGCCGATGAAGTTGGAAACGGACAAGGTTCCCGATTGGGTCAGAGTAAAGACGGTGTTCGTGTCCGTGGGGTTGAAGTTGTCATTCTCCCTACTCATAGTGAACAGCCCGTTCGTTTTTGAAAAGAAAAACCAATCGCCGCTATTTTCCCCGTAATCAAATATCTGGAGGCCACCTTCTGATGCTCTAAAACCGTTCTCGGCGGTGATTTGATTTAGATCAATGTTTCCCGCCGAATCCCACCACGTGTGACTGTTGAACGATCCTGAACCATCATTCTGGATGTTGAGCCAAGGCGTGTGCAATGCACCGTCCGCCGACAGGAGGGAAGTGCCTACGAGTAATTGTCCGCTGGAATCATCGTAAATTTCGTTAGTCAGATTGCCCCAGGAAATGGCCGCCGCTTGCACATTGGCTCCGATAAAACTGTTGGCCGCGTTTGTGAAAATTTGCGCCCCAGCCCACGTCTGGCCCGCGTCCGTTGATGCGTCGCCACCGCCGCCGCCCGAATAAAACGACATTGCCCCGGCAGTCAAGGCCACTGCGGCAAAAGCCAAAGCGAGAAACTTTTTCATAACGGGTTCCCTCCAAAGACGATGTTGGTTCCGATGACCTGCCAGTTGAGATAGACGGCAACATTTGTGTTTTGGATGATGCCCGGCGGCGTCGGAAAAGTTGTTGACCCAATGAGATTGTAGCCAGGCGGAGCAGCGCCTGAGGTGATGTGCTGCACCTGGTTATTCGGGTTGAGCAACACGAGCAGCGTGATCTGTTCGCCAGACACCACGTTGGTCGGATTGAAATAAACACAGGCGATATAGCCGCTGCTGACTCCGACCGTGACCGTTTGGAGTGACCCGCCGGCAAAGTCGAGATTGGTGTAACCGTTTGGCGGGCCTGGCTTGAAAATCATCGTCCCCAAATTGTGCGGCGGGGTAACAACATTGGTGACCGTGACGGTGGCGGTGCCATTGGTGAGGCTGGCGCTGGTGTTATTGGTGGCGGCCGCAATCGCCGCCGTGTTTGTGGCGATGGCCATAGCGAGGAAATTGCTTGAGGCGTTTTGATTGGTCTGCTGAAGAGTCACCAGCGAGTTGCTGGTCACATTGACTTTTGCATCCTCCACGTTAAGAGCAGCGGACAATCCTGCGTAGTAGCCGGTAATGGTTATTGCATTCGTCCCGATGGCCTGCGCGAGAAAATTGCTGGCCACGGTCACACGGTTTGATGTGACGATGCCGGCGGCATTGAGCGCGTTGCTTGTCGCGCCGTTCGCGGATATGGCCGGGGCGAGCACCTGGTTGAGTGTTGCCCAGGCCGTGCGGTTTGTGCCGGAGACAACTTGCCATATGAAAAGATTTTCCGTGCCGTTGAACGTGGCGGCGGTGCCAAGCTGGCTGGCCTTGATGCCGTTGGTGAAAGTCTGCGCGGTGACACAACCGGCCAACAGGAGGCCGGCCAGCAAAACGAGAAAAGTCTTCGCTCGCATAAAATTATTCGTTCACGTCAATCACCCGGCCGTCTTCCGAGTCAATCCCGATGTTCGCATCCGTGGCCAGGCCGGGATTTTGCGGCGTCGGCGGCGTCACTTGTGACGACGCGCCGGTGCCAGACGATCCGCCCGCGCCGCCCGCGCCGCGAAATTGCGGCGTCGGCACCAGATGCAATTTGGGCGAAAAAAATCTCATTACTGGTTGCTCAAAAATATTTGGCCAACCGTCACACCGACGGTCCCGCCGCTGCCGCTCAAAATCACATCGCTATCGGTGAGCAGTTCGATCTGGCTGCCTTTGGCCAGCGTGATCGCGGCATACTCGCCGCCCGCGCCGGAATTTGGATCCAGCACGTTCAGCGCAAACGCGGCGTTCGGATCCACCGAAAGCGTGAGCACTTGCCGCCGCGCGCCGTTGCGATTGCCGGAAATGAGCAGATACATGGCGTTGGTGATCTGCAAATATCCGTTCGCGTCGCACGAGGGCGCGCCGACGAAAGTTGAGTTGGCACCCGCGTTTGTTTTGATGCCGAGATTGCCCCAGAGGTAGCTCTTGGCGTTGTTGGTCGAGTTGTCGCCAGGCGCGAACAGCACGGCGGTAGCGCCGACAAAAAAGGTGATCGTCCAATCCGCCGCGCTGCCATTGAAAATGTTGACGGTCGAGAACGGCCCGTTGAGGACTGTGCCACCGCTTACCGGCGTGGGGCCTTTGCCGTCCAGAGCTACGGTGGCGGAGCCGCCAACGGTTTTGACGGTCAGGACAGCGCCCGGCGCGGAAACCATCGCGGCTTGACCGGCAGGCACCAATTGAGAGTAAAGTTGCTGTGACATTTTCAGTTCTTTCCAGATTTGAGATATTTCCAGCCCATGAAGCCGCCGGCCACAAGCGAGCAGATGACGGCGATTTTTTGCAGGCCGCTGCTGAAGCCGCTGGCGGAGTCAATCGCGCTTTGGGCGAGCGCGGCAGTCTCCTGGTTGTCCTGCTGGTTTTGCGTCAACGCTTGATCCAAGGCGGAGATGGCCGCGGGCATATCGGTATCCGTCGAGAAGTTGATCGTGTTATCCGAGCCGCCGGAGCCGCCGGGACCGTTGACCGGGCCGGTGGGGTAGCCGTTGGAAAATCCGGTGCCGATGGGACCGGGCGACGCCTGGTTGATATTGACGCTGCTCAATGCCACACCGCCGGTTTGCGCGCCGACTTGAACGCTCGATTGAGTTTCCGAGGCATCGCCCTTTTCCAGGCGCTGTGAAAAACAACTGCCCATCGGCGCATGATGCGAGCCGAGCAGCCAGGGTTTGTATTCGGTTTTCACAAGAGGAATTTTTTCACGATGACGACCACCAGGAACGCGCCGCCGGCGAGCAGAATGTAAGGCGTGTATTGAGACAGATCGAAATTGCTGCCGCCTTGCAGCGGAGTGGCCGCCGCCGCCGCCGGCCCTTGACCGGAAGCGGCCGCCGTGGCGCTCGCGCCGTCGTTTCCTTCGCTGCTGCCGCCGCTGCCGGAATAGTTGCCGAACAGCGGCGCGCCGTTGAACACGTTGCCGCCGCCGGCGGCCGCCGCGTTGCTCGCGCTGTAGCCAAGACTGATCGGCATCATAGGCTTACTTGCCGCGCATGAAGAGCACCAGCCCCAGAATCACCGCGCCGCCGATCAAAATCATCGGGAGCAGCGAGCCGAGCGTTGAACCGGAGGTTGCCGCCGGCGTTGCCGCCGGTTTGGCCGGCTGATTGGTGAACAGCGGCATGGTCGCAGTCACCAGCCCGGTGAGGCCGGAAAAGAAACCGCCGCTGCTGTTGCCCGTGGCATTGTCGAGAGTGGATTGGTCTGTTGAGTCGTCGTCCATATTTTGTGGCCAGGCGCGGCGGTTGACCGCGCCCGGCGTTAAAGGTTTGCGGGTGCGCGGCGGTTACCAGCCGTTGATCTGCAACAGCTCGATGAGCGCGGTGATGTTGCCCGATGCGGTTGCGGCCGTGGCCGCGCCGCTGACGTTGTAGAAGTCCAGATGCAACTGGAAATTCTGACCGCCGGCGGGGAGCGCCGAGTTGACCGGATCGTCATCATCCAGGATGAGATCGTAACCGAACGCGCCAGCGACCGAGGAGTTCGCCGGATTCATCCCCTGGCGGACCAGTTCCGCCACGTTGGAATCGCGGAGCAATTCGCGGATGGCCGTGCCGTTCACTTTGAGCGTCGCCTTGCCGATGCAAGCGCCGGTCGGGTTGCGCATTTCCAGCGTCTGGTAATAACCAGTCATCGGCAGCGTGGTGATGTCAATCGCCGTGCCGCTCGCCGCGATTTGCTGGCGGAGCACTTGCTTGCTGACCCATTGCGTCGGGACGGCGGTGTCCGGCGGTTCCACCACGGCGTAGAGAACCAGGCTGCCGGTGGCCGGCATGGCCGCGCCGAGCGTGATCTGGATCTGCGCCGAGTTGACACCGAACGTGGGCGTGAGATTCGCGGCGGTGAGCACGCGATCTGCGGCGGTGATGCGCCACGGTTCGGCGAAGTTCAACACGAGCACCTGCTTCATGTTCGCGCCCGCGCCGAGAGCCTGGCGTCCATAAATGGTCCCGTTCACGACGTTGAGATGGTCCAACTCAATCGCGGAATGAATGCGCGTGACGTTGGTGTTGATCTTCAGCGCGATGTCGCCGATGAGGCCGCCCGCGCCAGGAGTGCCACTTACGCCAGTTGCCAGGCTGCCTGAAGCGTAATTGGCGATGTCTTGAGGAGATGCACCGCCGTCCACGTATTCAATCCCGATGGCGTGATACTTGTAGTAGAGCGGAAGGTCCACCAGACCAACGGTGTTGGCAGCGGAGCCGGCACCGATGTTGGCGATGCTGGGCAGATAAATTTTACGTTTGGTAGCCATATTCTTTTTGGTGATTTGGTTGCGGTTGACGGGTGAAACCGGATCAGGCCGTGAACAGATTGCCGGCGACGGGAATCTTGGCGAGATAGGGTTGGACGAACGGATACACGACCTTGACTGCGACGATGGCGACCAGGGCGATGATGCCGTAATACATGAGGTTCTTTTTCATAGGTGTTGAGTGGAGTTGAGCCGGAACGGATATTCACGGCGGTTGAACTGCGGGACGTTCGCGGCTATCGGCGGGCGGCGGGGGTAAGGGTCCCGCTCGCACCGGTTACACACTGCGAACCGATTGCTGGCACCTTACCAGAGAATCGGATTTCGTCACCTGGGCACAGCGGGACAGCTTTTCACGTCCAACCTCCGCGTATAACCCGCGCAAATGCGGACGGGGAGCGGGAAAAGTCAGGTTTTTGCGTCCTGCCGGGAAACGTCCAAAAACGTCCTTGACAATGCACTTTCATGTGGGATTGTCCCATTATGACTGTGGTATGCGATGATAAACGGCGGGCCGTGATTCCCGGAGCCAAGCCGGGAGACCGTTTTGACGTGGCCGATGCCGGCATAAAAAAGGTGTTCACCTTGCTTGAGCCGGCGCGGCCGGATTTTTCGGACGGGCGTTTGGTGTCCGACAAGGAAACTGGATTGATGATGTGGACTGGCGATGTGGGCGAAGATGACGCGGCGGCGGTGATACGAAACCGGGCGCATGACGAATGAAAATCTTCTTTGATGCGAGCGTCATTGTGCCGCTCTTAAACCAAGAATCGCCACACCACGTTGCGGCACTGAACCATTGGAACGCTGCCGACGCGCGGGCAACCAGCAGTCACGCTTTGGCTGAAACCTGGCGGACACTCACCACGCTCAAGAAACCCCTGAAACCGTCAATCGCCAGCAAGCTCCTTGAAACGTTGGCTCCAAAAATGGAGACGGTGGACGGCACGGCGGCGATTTGTCTTGAGGCCATGAAGCGCATGGAGTCCGGCGGACACACCGGAGCGATGATTTACGACGCGCTCCATTGTGTCGCCGCCGGGAAATGCCAGGCGGACAAGATCGTCACCCGGAACAAAAAACATTTCGATTACTTTGCGGGTGGCATTCCAGTTGAAGAGGTTTCCTAAAACACCTTCCCCGCCAGGCTGCCGCCGGAGAGCCGGTTGAACCCGACAAAACTTCCCAGCGGCAATGACCGCAACTGCGCCGGGTCAAAAGCGTTGCCTCCGTCGCGCAGCAAATTTTCCGTCACCCGCATCGCCGCCGGGGACATTTGCCTGAAGCAAATAATTTCCGTGGCGGCTCCCACGATTGAGCCGTTCAACATTTCCGGCCGTTGCGTGTCCGCGATCACTTCCACGTTCAATTCGCGCCCGGCTTGGACCAGAAGCGCCAGTTCCGGCGGGATGCTGTCCGGGTTGCAATGCCGCCACACTTCCGGTATGACCACCATTTTTTTGCCCGGCCCGGTCCCGGACATGGCAAACACCCAGGCACACCACCAGCGAAACGCCTTCTTCATGTCCCCGCCAAAATGCGCCAGCGTCCGCAGCGGATTGAACGCGCTCCATTTGGTTGCCAGCGACGCGCGCAACTCTTTTTCCGAATAGCACGCGGGAATTTTCAGGCGCGGCCACATCCGGTTGAGATCATCGAAGATGAACCGGCACGCGGCGGAGTCGTCATTCAACAGATACTTGATGACCAGCGTGGTTTTCCCGCTGCCGGTCATGCCGAAAATGACGGTGTGCTGTGGTTGAAGGGAATAGTCAGGCAAGGTGATCCTTCATGGCCTTAACCCACTCATCGGTGCTGGCGTATTCTTCTCGCGTTGGCGGCGGAGGTCTCCATTTTGCCGCCGGATTGTAAGCCGGCAGCAAAAAAAAACCCCACCCTATGACGAGCACCGAAATGATTATCAGAGTTAAAAATAAGATCATCATGTCTTTTTCTCCTCACCACCCTTTTCGGTGATGGCTTTGTTCTCCGCGATCAGCTTCTCAATCCGGCTGCCAGTCTGCAAGTCGCGCACGATGATGTAAGCCAGCGCGGGCGCGGCGGAGATGATGCTTTTGAACGCCACCGGCACCTTCAGCGCGTTGAACATTTTCGCCAGCGTCACCGGCGATGAATTGGACAGAGATTTTTTACTACCGGCCGGGAAGGCAGCATCCTTTTTAATTTCTTCCACCACGACGCGCGGCAGTTTGCCCTTGACGGCGCGTTTGGTGTGGCTGTCAATCCGCCAGGCCTCCGCGAGTTCAACGAGTTCAGGCGCGCATTGGCGGAAATCTTCAGAAGTCCACACATAAATCGGATCGCCCATTTCGCCGCCCACAGCCAGAAGCGGAACTTCAGCCGCGCCCGGTGCCATTTCCACCGCTGGCGCAGGCGCTCCTGGAAGCGGCGGAGGCGGTGCCACCGCAGTTTTGGCGGCGCGCTCCTCTCTTTTTCTCTTCGCATCCCTGGCGCGATCAGCCGCCAATGCTTCAGGTGAGCCGGACGTGAGACCATCGGCGCGGGTTTTGCGGCCGACGTTGCCGCCAAACAGCGGCTTGGCCGGGGCGGGCGAAACAGGGTTTGCCCCGCGATCCAGTCCAGAATTTTTATCGGGCGGAATTTTTGCCGCCACAGGATCAACAGCAACTTTTCCCGCTGGCATTCCGGGCACACCCGGCGCGGCGGCAGCCAGCGGAGGGGATTTAACCGGGACACCATTGGCCGGAGGAGAGGCTTTGATGGTTTCATTCATATCAGTCCTCGAAGAATCCGCGCATGTCGAACGGGTTGCGTTTGGCTTTGGCCTTGGGCACGGCGGGAATCTTTTTCAACTCCTGATTGTCGCGCTCCAGTTCGGCGGCTTTGCGCTCCGCTTCCAGGGCGCGGCGCTCATTGGCCGTCAATCGCACGTTGGTATCTTCGAGCTGGCGTTCGAGTTCAATTTCCCGCTCGCTTTTGACGCCGTTGACGACCAGCGCCGTCGCGGGCGGCGGCGCGGGAACCGCAGCGGGAACCGGAGCCGGCGGATTTTGACTTTGAACCGGCGTGGCCGGTGGAACTTCAGGGGCAGTCGCAACATTTTCATTCATAAACTTCAGTGGTTGATTTGTTCAACGTTCGCGTCCGATGCTGTCAGAAAATTCCAGCCTGTGAAGGGGGCATGGAAGGGCGGTTTTCCACCCCAAAAAACCATCTCTCACTTGATGTGAGAATTCTCACTTCAAGTGAGAGATCGAAAACCCCTAAAAAAGCCAATAAAGACGGGAGTTTCATAAAAAAATATCTCACTTCCCCACCCCCCTGATTCCAGGGGTGCGGGAAGTGAGATAAAACGGCCTTTTGGGCAGTCCGGTTTTGGCTTTGGGAAGGGTGGAATGGACGGACACCCGGACGGTCGGAAATAAACATATTCCTCTCTCTCTTCTCTCACTCACACCATCTGAATTTTTACCAAGTGAGTGAGATTTTCCCAGCCGGCCGGCATGGTCAAAAAAAAATCCCGCCGGCGGTCCGGCGGGTTGGTCTCTTTTCGTAAAATCTTATTTTAGAATAAATCCGCCCTTCGCGGTCGGCTTGATCTTGCACCGCAAATATCCGCCTTCGCTGATGGCTCTCGCGGCGGTGGATTTGCCAATGTCAAACCGAGCGGCAATCATGTCTGCGATTTTGTTCATTTTGATGCCGTCCTTTTCGCCCTTCAAAATTTCGATCAGCATCTCTTCCGTCACGGCGCGGCGCTCCTCACTGCCGGGATTGTCCCAGGCTTCCCAATCGAAGTCGTCGCACGGCGGAAATTCGCCGTCGCGCCGATACCACGCCGTCCTCGTGCCGTATTCCGAGAGCCATTCCGGTTTGCAATCGTTCGCCTTGGCTACCTCGAATATTATCCGGTCATCGGACATGGAATTGCTTGCCGCCTGCACGATGAACACCGTGCGCGCCGTGCTGCCAATGGCCAGCGTCCCGGAAATTTCGTGCAGCAACTCCCGGCCGCTCTTCCGCCGCTGGCCATTCTCCGCGCGCGGCTTGCGCAAGTGGGCCACCACGATGATGGCGGGCATTGGCCGCCCGGCAAAACTCCGGTTGATGTTCGCCATGGCTTCCTTGTAGTCAGCCTGCCCGTCCTCGCTCACGATGTCATTGAGCGGATCGAGTATCAGCATTTGAAACGGCCATGATTCGTGGATCGCGAGCAGCTCGCGCCGGAATTCCGCGCTGCCGAAATTCAAGCCTTGCGGCAGCGTCCGGGAAATCCTGATCCAGTCGTCAAAGTCTTTCGGGATCGCATCGCATTCCTCCTTCAACCGCCGCCCGCGATTTTCCGTCTGCAAAATCAGAGTCCGCCATTGCGACCTGACCGGATAGCCCTGCCAGCGGTTGGTTCCCCGGGCGCCCGCCACGGCCAGCGAAGTGGCCAGCCGTGATTTTCCGACGCCAGGCGCTCCGCCGATGGTAACTATGTGCCCGCGCATGATCATTCCCTCGCCAATCAGAAAATCCTCCGGGTCCGGCTCAAATGACCGGGCTTCTTCCGGCGATACCACATCAATCAATTTGTCATGCGGCTTGCTGCCAAGAATCGAAACCGTTTCCATGTCCGCCCGAATGCCGAGCGTTAAATCATCCGTGGTAATTTCAGAATCGTAGCCGCGATCTACGGCATCTGTCGCGACCGCGATGATTTTCCGCCGCGCGAATTTCTCCGCGCACAATTCCAGCCAGTAGCTTAAATTTGCCGTGCTCGGAACCGCCTCTTGACATTCCGAAAGATAGGCAATGCCACCGATCTCCTTCAAAAGCTTTTTGTCCCGCAGCCAGCTTTGAACCGCGATCACGTCTATCGCTTCGCGCCGTTTCCACTTCCAAAGCAGGCAGTCCCAAATCGTCTGGTGTCTCAAATCATAAAAAAATTCCGGCGTCTTGATCCGCTCCACGCATTCTTTCATGCAATCGCCCGGCGCGAGCAAAAGGCAACCGATGATTGCCATCTCCGCCTTGCCCTCGTGCGGCGGCAGCCGGTCTAATTTGATCGCATCAGATGCGCCTTGCCGCACACGCCGGGCATTTTTCAAATCAGGCCAGTCGCCGGCCGCTTCGCTTACGCTTTTAATTTCCATTGGAATCTCCCTTCGGACAATCCTGCCATGGGCCGACGTGTTCATCCGGGTGTTTGCCGCATTTGGGACACGTCAATTTAACCAGCGACAGCAAATACCCCTCGTAGTGCGGCTTGAACCAGGGCGAGATCGTCAGCACTTCCAAAAAGAAAAGCTGGTCCATCTTCACCCGTCCCTGGATTTTTAAATGGCACCGCTGGCACAACGCCGCCAGGTTCCAGTCCGCGCAGTTCGCCTTGTTGCCGTCCAGATGATGCACCGTCAGGACGTGATCCGTTTCGAGATCGTGCGGATGCAGGCACCGCTCGCATTTCCAGCCGGCGGCGTCCTTGATCCGTTTGGCAATTTCAGGCCAGTCTTCGGGGTAATTATTGGATTCCATAAAAGCAACTGCCGCGCGTCAAACAGATCGCCGGCGTATTTGGCGCGGGTGATCTGCAATGTTGTCCCGCGCGATTTGTAAAATGTTTCCCAGAGTTCGATGAGCCGATTGAACGTGCGATCTTTCCAGCGGTTCGGGCCGTGCCCCACCACGTCCGGATGCACATTGAGCTTGTGCCACCAGCGGCGCGCCGTGCGCGGGTGACAATCCATCGCCTGGGCGATGTCTTTCAGCGTCTTCAAGGCTGCTCTTCGCGGATAACTGTCACGACCGGCACCGGGCCTTCCGTCACGCTGTTGACCACGAGTTGCGCCTTGTTTTGGAGCCACTTTTTCAGTTCGAGATCATCTACAAACCAGCGAGTGTCCTCCGGCGCTTGAATTTGAAGCAGGAATTTCTTTGTCATAATGGTGTCTCAATCGCTTCGCGCATTTTCTTGAACCACTCCGCCGCGCGTTCGTCGGAAGTGGGATACTGTTTCGCCGCCGTATCCTCGCGGAAATAAATTTCCCGGCCGCACATCGGACACTTTTTCGGCGTGTGCCGCATCGCCGGGATCGATCCGCATTCGTCACAATGCCAGTGCCCGGCCGTTTTCATCGCGGTTGCAAAAAGTGACGGCCAATAATCTCCGCCACGGTTGGCAGAAACGTCTGGCCTTGCTGCGCCTCGTCTTCCAATTCGTCAAAAAAGAAAATGGCGCGGCAGTTGGTGCATTTCCATTTCTGGTCCGGCCCCAGGCTCTTGACCTGAAACATGTCCGCCCGGCATTTCGGGCACGGGCGCGGAGTGGCATTGGGTTCGCTCATACGGTAGGCGTCTTAACCGGCGTATATTTTTTGATGATTCCCATGCTGACAAGAGCCGTCACGATGTTGCCAGCCGAGAGCGCTGCACCACGCTCGACACACCATGCTTCGGCGCGGCACGCCATGGCCATCTTTTCCGAGAAAAGGATTTCACGCTTGATTTTACGCTTCCTTGGCAATCGCGGCGGCGACATAAAATGCTCACTCATACATCATCCTCCCAGATAAAGGTGACGGCCCAGGCGACCAGCCCGGCAAAGGCGCACACAATCGCCACCACGCCCGGCCCGTGCATTCCGTGTAGGTGAATCATAAACCAGGCGGCTACTTCGGGTTGCAGGCGTTGACGGGCGCGGCGTGGCATTTGGTTCGCTCATACGGTAGGCTTGACCGGTTGTGAACTGACAATGAAGTCAAACGTTTGGACTGCCTGGCGGGCACTGTCGAGGTAGCTTCGGCTGTCACAGTCAAGGTTAAGCCGTTCCTCCGATGCGCTGTTGAGCGCCGCGACTGCCTGTTTAATGAGGCTGTCCAGGCGGCGGCGCTGTTCGCGGCTCATTGGCAATCGCGGCGGGGACTGGATAGAAGGTTCGCTCATACATCATCCTCCCAGATAAAGGCGACGGCCCAGGCGACCAGCCCGGCAAAGGCGCACACAATCGCCACCACGCCCGGCCCGTGCATTCCGTGTAGGTGAATCATAAACCAGACGGCTATTTCGGGTTGCAGGCGTTGACGGGCGCGGCGTGGAGCAATGGCGAGCACCGGGCGCTCCGGTAAAAATCCAGCGCGCGATTGATGGTGGCCGTCACTTCGCCGCGGCGCAATTTGCGGCGCGCCGGGCGGAGCAGCTTCAGGTTGGCAATCGTGGGTTGGAAGGCGATTATTGGATTTGCGCGTTTCATTTGTAATGCAAGTGTATGACATTTTTTACCGCACGCAAGATATTTTTACATTTTTCTTGCTTTGTGTATGACAACAGCCATAATCCCCATACGAATGCTTATGAAAACAACAGCTAAAGAAAATGGCGGCGAGACTGGAATGGTGTCGTTCCGACTCGGCGATGATGTGAAACGTGTCTTGGACGAATGGGATAAGACTGGCTATGGGCGGTCCGTCTTTATAAAAAATCTCATTGTCCGATACGGCGACCAGACTGTAAAAGACCTTCCTCCCTTGCTGGCGCAAGTAGGAATTTCCCGCCGCCGGAAAGTGGTGCGCGGTAAAGGTATCGAACCTTTGACCCCTACAGTGTCAATGTAGTGCTCTACCACTGAGCTAACCGCGCAATGAAGCAACAGCTTAAATTAAGATTTGCCCGCGTGGCAAGATTTTTTGCCGCCGCGCGAATGCGCAAGGCGCGCTCCGGCTTAATGGATGAAAATGGCCGGGTCGCGGTTGGGATGGGCAGCGTTGCTTTTGAAGCCGGTCAGGTTCAAGCCGGTCACGCTTTCGGTTTCGAGCGCGCCGGTGAAATAATCCGGCAAATTCCGCCCCCAAGTGATGGAGCAATTTTTCAAGGTGACCTCATCGGCGTAGCGGATGCTGATGCCGGGAGTGTTGTGCGCTTCAATCGGATCGAGCACCTTGGTCGGGCGGTTGTCAAAAACGCCGCCTTTGTATTTCGTCCAGCGATCCAGTTTCACGGACACGTTTTCCAAGCTTACATTTTGAATGCGGCTGTTCGTCGTCCCGTTGATGCGCACGCTGTTTTCGGCCTGGCCGGTAACGTTTTGGATTTGAATGTCACGCAGCGTTCCCAGCTTGGTCGTCGGCAATCGCGGGATGGCGGTGAGTGAAATCGCCTCGCCGCGCCCCCACCACGGATCGCTGTAATAACGCGAGGTGAATTGGATGTCGCGGAAAATGACGTTTGACACATTGCCTTCGTCCCGCAATTGAATGCAAAGGCCGCGGCTGCCGGAAATAATTTTGCAGCGCTCGAACACGATGTCGTGGATGTCGCCGGTGGTTTCCGTGCCGATTTTCAAGCCGGCGTCCTGCGTGCGAATGACGCAGTCATGGACGCGGATGTTGGCGCACGGGCCGAAGTCGCTTGTCTGCCGCGTGGATTTGATGACGATGGCGTCATCGCCGCAGGTCAGATGGCAATTGCGGAT
>Ga0181529_10005157_pt1 | contig 13762 bp, 13 predicted proteins | sample PEATcosm2014_Bin_36_FD_119763 | JGI IMG/M metagenome (GOLD analysis project Ga0181529, IMG submission 119763) | Peatland microbial communities from MTU Mesocosm Facility, Houghton, MI, USA - PEATcosm2014_Bin10_30_metaG | ecosystem: Environmental > Terrestrial > Soil > Wetlands > Peat | place... | reverse complement strand
GGATGGCCGACGACTTCGGGGTGAAATATGTCGGTCACGGCTGGAACACCGCCGTGGGCGTCGCGGCGGACCTGCAAATGGCCGCCGCATCGCCCCATACCGACCTCGTCGAGTTCATTGGCGGAAGCGCCTATCTGGACGGCATCGTCACCGAGCCGTTCGCGCTGGACGATGAAGGCTATCTGACGATTCCCGACAAACCAGGACTCGGGGTGCGGCTCGATCGCGACAAGCTCGCTCGCTATACGCCGGACGCCGCGGCTTTGTTCCCGGCATGACCGGCACGACGTGACTGCCTGCCCCACGGGATGGATTGCCGATTCCGTCGGCGATCCGCGGTGGGGACAGACGAACGACAGGAACGATCAGCAGGAAGGGAAAGAATCATGACTGCGTGGACCCGCCGGAAGATGCTGATGGCCGGCACGGCCGGGGCGACCGCGGCGATGGCCGGGTTGCCCAGCAGGCTCGCGGCCCAGCCGGTTGCCATGGGCACGCCAAGGAAGGGCGGCACCGTCACCGTCTCGGTTACCCAGGCCCCGCCATCGATGGACGCCCAGGTGACCTCCGCCTCCACCGCGCGCGACGTCACCCTGCACCTTTATGAAACCCTTTATGCGCGCGACGAAAACGGCAGGCCGGTGCCCGACCTCGCCGAGGGTGTGGATATCTCCAAGGACGGTCTCACCTATGTCTTCAAGCTGCGGCCGGGGGTGAAGTTCCACAACGGCAAGATCATGGGTGGGCGCGACGTCGCGGCCTCGCTGGATCGGTTCAAGAAGTTCGGCGCGTCGGCCAATCTGCTCGACGCGATGGAGGCGGTCCAGGCCACCGGGCCACTCGAAGTGACCGTCAAGCTCAAGGCCCTGCAGTCCACCTTCCTCGACAACCTGTCCTCGCCGCGCTCGCCGATCGCGATCTATCCGGAGGAGGAGGCGGTCAAGCCGCTCAAGGAATTCAAGTTCATCGGCACCGGGCCGTTCAAGTTCGTCGAGTACATGCCGGACAGCCATGTCACGCTCGAGCGCTTCGACGATTACGTCCCGAACCCCAATTACAAGGGACGGGACGGATTTGCCGGACGCAAAGAGGTCCACATCGACAAGGCGATTTTCCGCTTCATGCCGGACGCCAGCTCGCAACTCGCGGGCCTGCGGACCGGCCAGATCCAGATCGTCGAGATCGTCGACGGGCCAAGTGCGAAGCAGCTCAGCAGCGATCCGCAGTTCAAGGTCTTCAAGGTCCTGCCGTTCTACCTTCAGGTCGCGAAATTCAACCACGCGCAACCGCCGTGCGACGACGTGAACTTCCGCCGCGCCGTCACGGCGGCGCTGAACATGGAAGAGATCATGGCGATCGCCTTCCCCGATGTCTATGACCTGAACGGCGGCTGGGTCTTCTCCACCTCCGCCTACTATACCAAGGCCGGCCTCGAACTCTACAACATCGCCGATCTCGACAAAGCCAAGCAGTTGCTGGCGAAATCGAGTTACAAGGGCGAGACGCTCACCTTCATCGTCGACAACAGCCGGACCGATATGGACACGGCCACCGACATCAAGGAACAGTTGAGCCGGATCGGCGTCAAGGTGGATGTCAAGGTCTCCGACTGGCCGACGGTTTCCCTGGTCGGCTACACCCCGAACGGCTGGCATTTCTGGACCCACGGCTTCGGCATCGAACCGTTCGAGGGGCCGGCGACGGTGATGAGCGTGTACGCGAACGGAATCTCCCAGCTGAAGGACGATCCGGTGATCGACGGGCTGTACAAGTCCTATACCGGAGAGATGGACATGGAGAAGCGCAAGGCCATCTTTGCGCAGTTCCAGGCCCACATGTACGAGAACGCCGTTTCCATGACGCTCGGCAACTACGGCATCTTCCAGGCCATCAACACCAAGCTGAAGAACCACGTGCCCTTCCGGATCACCCGGCTGTGGGACGTCTGGCTCGAGGGCTGACGCAGGCGCGGGGCGAAGCATCGGACGGAATTCGGGGGTCAGCCCATGCTTCGCTTCACCCTTCGACGCATCGTGATTTCGATCCCGGTGCTGCTGCTGGTTTCGTTGATGTCGTTCGCGATCATCTGGCTGGTGCCGGGGGACCCCGCCGCGGCGTTCCTCGACGCCAGTGCGACGCCGGCGCAACTGGCGCAGATCCGTCACCAGCTCGGGCTCGACCAGCCGTTCTACCTGCAAATGATCAGTTGGTACGGCCGCATCCTGCACGGCGATCTCGGCGAGTCGATCCTGCTGCACCGGAGCGTCGCCACCGCGATCATCGAGCGCGTGCCGGTGACGTTGTCGCTCGCCTCGCTGGCCCTGGTGTTCGCCGTGGTCATGGGAATTGTCGCCGGCATCCTGGCGGCCGTGCGCCACGGGGGCTGGGCGGACCAGTCGATCATGGGGCTGGCGCTGCTCGGCCTGTCGGTGCCGGACTTCTGGCTCGGCATGGTGCTGATCTTCGTCTTCGCGGTCGGCCTGGGCTGGTTCCCGGCGGGCGGATATGTCGAACCTTCCGTCAGCCTCACGGGCTGGGCGCATTGCATCGCGCTGCCGGCCTTCGCGCTGGCGGCCGCCCAACTCGGGTTCATCGCCAGGATGAGCCGGTCCGCCATGCTGGAGGTGCTGGGGCAGGACTTCATCCGTACCGCCGATGCCAAGGGCCTGCCCTGGAGCGTCGTCGTCATCCGCCACGGACTTCCCAACGCGCTGGTGCCGATTCTGACGGTGGCGGGAATCATCGCCGGTGGCCTGCTGGGCGGGGCATTGGTGATCGAACAGGTGTTCTCGCTGCCCGGCGTCGGGCGGCTGATCGTCGATGCCGTGCTGAGCCGCGACTTCCCGGTCATCCAGGGCAGCCTGCTGTTCGTCGCCCTGATCTACCTGGTGATCAACATCGTGGTAGACATGCTCTACGCCGTCGTCGATCCCAGGGTGCGCCTTGGATAGCGTGCTCCCTGACACGGGGCCGGAGCCGGGCTGGCTGCGCGCCACCCTGCGGCTGGTTGGTCCGGTCCTCGCACGGCTGGCCCGCAACCGCTCCTTCACCGTGGGCGCCGCACTGGTGCTGTTCGTGCTGTTCGTTGCGTGCTTCGCGGACGTGCTGGCGCCTTATGACCCGGTGCGCAGCAATTTCAGGTTGCGCTTCGCCCCACCCGGCGTCGGGCATTGGTTCGGCACCGACCATTTCGGACGCGACCTGCTGTCGCGCGTCATCTACGGCGGGCGGCTGTCGATGGAGATCGGCTTGCTGGTGGTGCTGGCGACCGGCGTCCTCGGCACCACCATCGGCGCGGTCGCGGGATTTTTCGACGCGCTGGACAACCTGCTGATGCGGCTGATGGATGCGCTGATGGCGTTTCCCACCATCCTGGTCGCCATCGTGGTGAGCGCCGTGCTCGGGGCTTCCGTGACCAACGTCATCATCGCGCTGGCCGTCGCGACCACGCCGCACACAGCGCGCATCGTGCGCAGCTCCGTGCTGGTAACCCGCGAGATGCAGTATGTGGAAGCGGCGCGCGCGCTGGGGGCGAGCGATCTGCGGCTGCTGTTCGGCCACGTGCTGGTCAACGCGCTCGCGCCGTTGATCGTGCGGCTGACCTACGTCTTTGCCATCGCGATCCTCGCCGAGGCGGTGCTGTCCTATGTCGGCGTGGGACCGCCGCCACCGGCGCCGACGTTCGGCAACATCATCGCGGGCGAACGGGATTTCATGACCACCGCACCCTGGGCGATGATCTTTCCGGGGCTCGCCATCGTGGTCGCGGTGCTCGGGCTGAACCTGCTGGGCGACGGACTGCGTGACGCGCTCGATCCGCGCATGAGGATGTAGCACCGTGGCAGCGCTGCTCGAGGTCGAGAAACTGGCGGTGTGGCTGACCGGGGCGCGCGGCCGTCCGACCATACTGGAAGACGTATCCTTCAGCCTCGAATCCGGCGAGGTGCTCGGGGTGGTCGGCGAGTCCGGCAGCGGCAAGAGCGTGCTGGCGCTTTCCCTCATGGGCCTGCTGCCGTCAACGCTTTCCATGTCCGCCGCGCGCATCCGTCTGCTCGGCCATGAGCTTGCCAACCAGCCCCGCGAGGCGTGGCGGACCTATCGCGGCCGCGATATCGCGATGATCTTTCAGGAGCCGATGACATCGCTCAATCCGGTGATGCGGGTCGGCGCGCAGATCGCCGAGGTGCTGTGCTGGCGCCGCGGCATGAGCGGGGCCGCGGCGCACCGGCGCGCGATCGAGCTGCTGGAACAGGTGGAGATCCCATCGGCGGCGAGCCGCGCGGGCACCTATCCGCACGAACTTTCCGGCGGCATGCGCCAGCGCGTGATGATCGCGATCGCGCTGGCCGCAAGCCCCAAGCTGCTGATTGCCGACGAGCCGACGACGGCACTGGACGTCACGGTGCAGGCGCAGATCCTTCGCCTGTTGATGGACTTGCAGCGCACATCTGGATTGTCGTTGATCCTGATCACGCACGATCTCGGTGTCATCGCCGAACTGGCGGAGCGGGTGATGGTGATGTACGCCGGCCGCATCGCGGAAGTGGCGGCGGTACGCACGATCTTCGACGATCCGGTGCACCCGTACACGCAGGCGCTGCTGTCCTCGGTTCCCGATATGCGCCATCAGCGGTCGCGGCTCGCGACGATTCCGGGGACGGTGCCTAATCTTTTCGCCATGCCGCCGGGCTGCCGGTTCGCCCCACGCTGCCCGCACCGGCGGGATGTTTGCGAGCGGAGCGCACCGGCCATCGTCGCATTTGCGCAGCGCCACGACGTCGGCTGCCTGCGGCCGTTCGGCTATCCCGAGCCGGTCAGCGTGACGCCGTGACGATACCCGCCGAGGTGCTGATCGAAACCCGTGGACTGCACAAGCATTTCGCGGGGAGAAAGCTGGGGATCGGATTCGGCCGCGCCGCCGCGGTCCGCGCGGTGGACGGGGTCGACCTGACGATCCGCAAGGGCGAGACGCTGGGCCTGGTCGGCGAATCGGGCTGCGGCAAGTCGACGCTGGGGCGCGCGATCCTGCGACTGATCGAGCCGACCGCGGGCGTGGTGCTGCATCGGGGCATCGAGTTGACGAAGCTCAACCGCGCGGCGATGCGGGCGGAACGGCGTGAGTTGCAGATCATCTTCCAGGATCCTTTCGGATCGCTCAATCCGCGCAAAACGGTGGGCGCAACGATCGCGGAGGCCTACGCGATCCACCGGCTGGGCGGGCGGGCCGAGCGGGCTCGCTGGGTCGGCGAGATGCTGGACCGCGTGGCGCTGCCGCGCGACGCGGTTTCTCGCTACCCACACGAGTTCTCCGGCGGACAGCGCCAGCGGATCGGCATCGCCCGGGCGCTCGCGTTGCGGCCGGGCTTCGTGGTGTGCGACGAGGCGGTCTCCGCGCTCGACGTTTCCGTGCAGTCGCAGATCGTCAACCTGCTGCAGGACCTGCAACACGAACTTGGGCTGACCTATCTTTTCATTTCGCACAACCTGGCCGTCGTCAGGCACATTTCCAATCGGGTCGCCGTCATGTACCTGGGGCGAATCGTCGAACTGGCCGACGTCGGCGATCTGTTCGATCGTCCTGCCCATCCGTACACGCGCGCCCTGTTGTCCGCGATTCCGATCCGTCATCCCGACGAACGTCGCGAGCAACCCATCCTGCGCGGCGATCCGCCAACCGCGATCGGCGAGTCGGTGGGTTGCCGGTTTGCTGGACGCTGCCCGTTTGCCGGACCCCGCTGCCATAAGAACGACCCGCAACCGACGACGCTCGCCGATGGCCGGTCGGTCGCCTGCCATCTGGCGGCGGACGGGACGCTGCCCCCCATGATCGCTGCCCCATAGGAGGAACCATGCTGAAGATTCTCATCGCGGAATGCACGCAGGAGATCTCGTCGTTCAATCCGGTGCCGTCGGGCTATGGGCATTTCCATGTTCAGCGCGGCGAGGAAATGCTGGCGCAGCGTGGCCTGAACACCATGATCGGCGGCGCCTTGTCGGTGTTCGAGGCGCGCCCGGACGTCGCGATCGTGCCCACCTATGGCGCCCGTTCCGGCAGCGCCGGCATTCTGTCGGCGGCGGGATGGCAGCAACTGTCCAGTGAATTCCTGCAAGCCGTGGCGGCCCGCATCCACGATGTCGACGCCGTCTACGTTTCCCTGCACGGCTCGATGGGCGCCGAGGGCGAGCTGGACCCGGAGGGATTCCTGCTGGCGCGCCTCCGCGAGATGGTGGGCCCGGCCATGCCGATCGTCATTTCGCTCGATCTGCACGGCGTCCTTACCGACAGGATGGTGCGCCAGGTGGACGGGCTGGCGATCTATCACACCTATCCCCATGTCGATTTCGGCGACACCGGCATACGGGCGGCCCGGCTGCTGCTGGATATCGTCGACCGCAAGCTTGCGCCGGTGATCGTGCGGGTGATCATCCCCGCCCTGGTGCGCGGCGACGAGTTGATCACCCGCACCGGTTGCTACGGAGACCTGATCCGCGAGACGCAGCGCCTCGAGCACGAAGGCCGCGCGCTGGCGGCGGGTATCATGATCGGCAATCCATTCACCGATGTGCCGGAACTGTGCACCCAGGTGGTGATCGTCGCCGAGCGGGACGACGCCTGGCTGGCGCGCGAAGCGGTTCGGCTCGCGGAGGAATTCTGGCCGCTGCGCCATCGCATGCAGGGCAAGCTGATCGCGCTCGACCGGGCGATCGCGCAGGCCAAATGGATGAAAGGCCCGATCGTGTTCACCGACGCGGCGGACGCCACCTCCTCGGGCGCCACCGGGGATTCCAACGTCGTCATCAAGGCGCTGCAGCAAGCCGGCACGGACAAGCGCGTGCTGGCCCAGATCGTCGATCCGGAGGCGGCGCGCGCGGCCCATGCCGCGGGGGTGGGCGCCACTATCGACGTTTGTCTTGGCGGCGCCCTCGATACGGAGCGTTTCACGCCGATGCGGGTGACGGCGACGGTCGAATCCCTCTCACGCGGCCTCGGCCGGTTCGAAACGACGAAAAGCGGCTTCGACGCCGGCCCGACGGCCGTGCTGACGTTCGGCAAGTTCACCGTCATCGTGATCAGCCGGACGGTCGGACTGGTCGATCGGGCGATGTTCTACGCCAACGGGCTCGACCCCAGGGATTTCGACCTGATCGTCGTCAAGTGCCCGCACACCGAGTACCAGATGTTCGATGCCTGGGTGGAGAAGAACTTCAACATCGACGCGCCGGGGGCGACTTCGGCCGATCTGAAGAGCCTGGGCCACACGATCTGCGCCCGGCCGATCTATCCGCTCGACGACGGCGTGACATTCGACCCGAAGCCGACGCTGTACAGAAGCGCGCTCGCGTCAAAGCAGACGCCGGGATAGCCCATTCACCGACCTGGCGCGCCGTTGCCTGACGCGGCAACGGCGCGACTGAACTCCCTTTACCCGTTATTCGGTTTGGCGGGCTTGCTCGGGGCGGGCCGGGCCGCCGGCGCAGGCCGAGCTGCCGGCGCGGGACGGGCCGCTGGCGCAGGCCGAGCCGCCGGCGCGGGACGGGCCGCCGGCGCGGGCCGAGCCGCTGGCGCAGGCCGAGCCACCGGCGCGGGGCCACCGGTCGGACGACCCGGAGCACCCGGAGCACCTGGACCACCAGTCGGACGACCCGGAGCACCCGGCGCACCCGGACCACTGGTCGGACGACCCGGAGCACCCGGCGCACCCGGACCACCGGTCGGACGACCCGGAGCACCCGGCGCACCCGGGCCACCAATCGGACGACCCGGAGCACCCGGCGCGCCCGGACCACCAATCGGGCGACCCGGAGCACCCGGCGCGCCCGGACCACCAATCGGGCGACCCGGAGCGCCGACCGGACCCGCCGGCGGACGGATCGGCCGACCACCGACGCCACCGGCCGGCGGACGCCAGACACCCGAGTTGATCGGCGGGCGGTTGACGTTGATGTTGTTGTAGTAATTCGTATTAATGTTGACGTTGTGACCGCCCCACGACGGTCGCGCCCAACCCCACAGGGAGCCGACGACCGCCACGCCGGTGGCAAAAGCCAGGCCGGTGAGAAAGGCGTCGCCAATCACATAACCCGGAGGCGGTGGAATGTAGACGGGCGGATAGGCCGGATACGCCCAGGCGCCATACACGACGGTCGGGCTGTACACCGGCACATAAACGACCTGCGGGTTCACCGGCTCGATGACGATGGCGGAATTATCCACCACGACGCGCTGCTGATCGGTGTTCTGAAGGTATCCCGCGGCCTGTGCCTGCTGGCGCAGCCGCTGCACCGAGTTCATCACGTCGGCTTGCTGGGTCGCGAACGCGTAGCCGAGCTGCTGAGTCCAATCCAGCTTGCTGTTCATCATGGCCAGCACCTGCGGGAACGGGACCAGGGATTTCACGCTCGGATCCCAGTTCTGCGCCGCCAGGGCCTGGGCAAGCGCATCGCCCGACACGCCCTTGTTGGCTTCCACCCAGCGCTGCGCCTCGACGACCTGCAGCGGATAGGTCGCCGCCATCAGTGTCTGTGTCAGCAACGCATCGGGATAGAGCGCGACCGGCGCCAGCAGCGCGTCCAATTGCTCGGGACTGTACGCGTCCGCCGCCGGTGCCGCCGGTGCCGCCGGCGCCGCCACTGGCATCGGTTGGGCGTACAATGGCGGCGGAACCACAAGGGAGAAAGCGGCGATCATCGCCACGCTGCGATACAATGTTCCACGCATCTTCAGGTTTCCCGTTGGTCCAACGTTGAGGGCTCAGACGCCCATGGAGGATCGTTAAGCCGTTCGGCTGTTCTGCCGTTATTCTACAGGCTGCGGCGGCCGGCGCCACCCTACGAAAGCGCGACCCGGCGAACCCGCCGGATGGAGTGATAGGGCCGGTAGTGGATCAGCCGATCGTGTCACCATAATGACCGGGGTGTGGCGTAGCGCCTCAGCGAGGCGAACCCGGCGGCCGCGAACGACCCGGCGCGGGGGCGGGAACGATCTCGGCGTCCCGCACCGGCGGCGGCGGCGGCGGGGGCGGCGGGAAGGGTTGCATTTCGTCCGGCGGCAAGGGGCCGGTGACGCTGCGCTCCGGCAGATGCAAACCCGCGAACCGGGGCCGGCGCCCCTGGCGGTACCAGGCGCGGATGTCGCGGGCGAAGTAAACGACGTAGTTCGTTATCCACAGCGTCGTCGCCAAAAAGCCGAGGATCCAGTTTCGCAGCACCGGAACACCACGCCCGTGTTGTGCTGGCCTGGACATGGCGATGCACGGGCCGGGAGGCAATAGCGGCGTGGCGGCCACGCCGGCCGCCCATACCATGACGGAAACGCATGGCTGCAACGAGTAATTAGCTCCCCTTCACGTCCGGTCATCGTCGGGTTGGGCAGCGAAAAAGCCAGGCGAGACGCCGGTGAACCCCTCGGCCTGCCTCGCCAGCTCCTTGACTGCCTTGGCTACGGCTGGCGAAACCGGCGCCCCGACGTCGAAGCAGACGCCTTCGATGGCATAAACCATGGCGCGTGCCGGCAGGGTGCCGAGGCGGCGCGACAGGGCGACCGCCTCGGGCAGGCCGAAGGCGTGGGTAGAGCCGACGGCAAGCTCGCGTGGCAGGTCGGCGGCGGCGATGTCGATGGCGTGGATGCGGCCAGGGCTGCCCATCGGCGCGGCGGCGTCGATCAGCACCAGCGCGTCGGCACCCCGCCATTCATCGAGCAGTGCAAGGGCGTCGCCGTGGCGCTCCAGAACGCGCGCCTCGATGCGGCCGGCCAACAGGCGTGCCGCCAGGGGGCCGGCCGCGTCGTCACCGCGGTCGGGATTGCCGAAGCCGATAAGCAGCAGGCTCACCTGCGGGTGACGGAAAGCTTCAGGAAATGGGTGGCGCAGGAGATGCAGGGGTCGTGGTTGCGCACCGCCGCCTCGCAGGCCAGTTGCAGCGTGTCGTCATCGTCGTCGACATGGAGCGTGGCAATGTTCAGCAGGTCGGCCTCGATGGCGGGCTGGTTCTGGGCCGTCGGCGGCACGATGCGGGCGGTGACGATGCTGCCCTCCGCATCGAGCTCATAACGGTGCCAGAGCAGGCCGCGCGGCGCCTCGGTCGCCCAGGCGCCGGTGCCGGCGCGGGGCGTGAGCGGCACCATGGCGGCGGCGGGCGGGCGGTAGGTGGCAATGATGCGCAGCGCCTCCTCGCAGAAATAGACCGTCTCGACCGCGCGTACCAGGATGCTGCGATAGGGGTTGCGGCAGACCGGGCCCAGCCCGGCCTCGCGCGCCAGCGCCTGGATATGCGGGGGCAGGCGGTCGTAATTCAGCGCGTAGCGGGCCAGCGGACCGGTCAGGTAAGCGCCACGCGCGCGCACCATCCCCTGCAACGCATTGGAATGGGCGACGTGGCGTTCCTCGAAAACCGTTTCGAATTCGTCGGCCGCGATGTCGATCCCCGAGGTCGAGGCGATGCGGCCCTCGATCAGCGGGTATTCGGTGGGATGACGCAGCGCCACCATCTCCCAGTCGCGCTCGACATCGGGGAAGGTGAAGCCGCTGGCCCAGCGCAGGATCGCCACCGAGTCGTCGCGGGCCTGGGCAAGGGCGGGCTGCAGGGCGGTAAGCTCGGCCCGCGTGGGCAGCCGATAGAAGCCGCCGAGCCGCACGTTGATGGGGTGGATCTCGCGCCCGCCGACCGCGATCATCAGCGCGTTGCCGGCTTTCTTGGCGGCCAGCGCGCGCACCACCAGGTCGCCATGGTCGGCGGCCATGGCGATGCCGTCCTCGTAGCCCAGGAAATCGGGCGCATGCAGCATGACCATGTGCAGCGCGTGGCTCTCGATGTACTCGCCGCAATAGAGCAGGCGGCGGAGCGCGCGGATCTCCGGGCCGGGCTGCATGCCGAAGACGCTCTCGATGGCGTGCACCGCGCTCATCTGGTAGGCGACCGGGCAGATGCCGCAGATCCGCGCGGCCATGTCGGGCGCCTCCCCCGCGGCGCGGCCGCGCATGAAAGCCTCGAACAGGCGGGGCGGCTCGAAAATGGACAGCCGCACGGATTCTACCGCGCCGTCCTCGATGTCGATCTCCAGCGCGCCCTCGCCCTCGACGCGGGCGAGCATTTCAACGCGAATGCGCCGTGTATCAGCCATGGGCGTCGGCCTCCCGGCAGAACGGCTCGGCAGCCGCGTTAAAGGTGCGGAAAGCACGATGGACATCGCGGCGCGTGGCGCCGAGCACCTCCCACTGCGCGGCGAGCGACGCGGTGTTGGTGGTCTCGGCCGGACCGAAACAACCGTAACAGCCGCGATGGAAACTCGGGCAAAGCGCGTTGCACCCGGTATGGGTCACCGGGCCCAGGCAGGGCGTGCCCTGCGCCACCATGACGCAGACCCGGCCCGCCAGCTTGCACGCGACACAGACGCTGTGCGCCGGCACCACCGGACGGCGGCCGGCCAGCAGCGCCGAGACCAGTTCCAGCAACTGACGCTTGGAAATCGGGCAGCCCCGCAGTTCGAAATCCACCTTCACGTGGTCGCTGATCGGGGTGGATGTGGCGAGCGTGCTGATGTAGTCGGGATGCGCATAGACGGCTCGCACATATTCGTCGGTGTCGCCGAAGTTGCGCAGCGCCTGGATGCCGCCGGCGGTGGCGCAGGCCCCGATGGTGACCAGCAGGCCGGAATCCGCGCGGACCTCGCGGATCCGCTCGGCGTCGTGCGCGGTGGTGATACTGCCCTCCACCAGCGTGACGTCATACGGCCCGGGCTGCACCGCGCGCGAGGCTTCGGGGAAATTGACGATCTCGACCGCACCGGCAACCGCGATCAGCTCGTCCTCGCAATCCAGCAACGAGAGCTGGCAGCCGTCACAGGAAGCAAACTTCAGCACTGCGAGGCGGGGCCGGGGCATGTCAGATCTCCCGCACAGTGAAAATGTGGGCGATGCGGTCGTAGCGCATCACGGCACCTTCCTTGCAGACGAAGTCGGCGCCGAACTGGCAGCGGCCGCACAGGCCCATGCCGCATTTCATGCTGCGCTCCAACGACAGGTAGGTGCGATCGAAGGGCAGGCCGGCACTCTGCAAGGCCATGATGGAAAACCGCATCATCACTTCCGGCCCGCACACCAAGGCGGTCGTGTGGGCGGGGTCGAAACCGGCGCGCGGGATCAGGTTGGTGACCACCCCCACCGCGCCGCGCCAGGTGCGGTCGGCGTGGTCGACGGTGACCTCGATCTCGACGTCGAGCATGCGCCGCCAATCCGTCAGTTCCTCGCGGTAGAGCATGTCTTCCGGGCCACGGGTGCCGTAGAGCAGCGAAACGCGGCCGTATCGGTCACGATTGGCCAGTACGTGGCGCACCGCCGGGCGCAGCGGGGCGAGACCCAGGCCGCCCGCCACGAACAGGATGTCGTGGCTGTCCGCCTGCTCGACCGGCCATGCCGTGCCGTACGGACCGCGCACGCCGATCTCCTGGCCCGGGTGCAGGTGGGTGATGGCGTTGCTGACCGCGCCGACACCGCGCACCGTGTGCACCAGCGGCGCGCCGTTGACCGGGGCGCCGCTGACGCTGATCGGCGCCTCGCCGACCCCGAACGCATAAAGCATGGTGAACTGGCCGGGTTTCGGCTCGGGGATCGCGGCGCCGACCGGCTCCATGTCGAGCGTCGCCACGTCCGCCGTGTCCTGGTGGACAGCGAGGACGCGATAGGGCAGCGGCACATAGGGGTCCACGGAATTACACCCCTTCCGGCCGGCCGTAGACGTCCAGAAGTTGCATGTGGGCGGCCTGCAAGCGACTGACCATCAGCGGCGTGAAGCGCTTCATCATGGCGTAGCCGACGCGCGGATCCTCGTCGCACTTGTCGCGCAGGCAGCTCGCATCGAAGCCGAGCGCGCGGACGTGGGTGCGGGCACGGGCGTCGCTGGTCCAGCGATAGGGCGGACACAACCAAGAAGCGCCGACAATGTCGCCGTCGTGCACGGTGTTGAGCACCAGCGTGCGCCGGCCGGGCGAGGTGATCTCCAGCGCGACATCGCCGTGGCGCACCAGGAAGAACTCTTTTGCCTCCTCGCCCTCATGGAACAGGTAGGCGCCAGGCTCGAAATGATGGTTGCGCGCGCAGCCCGTAATGAGCGCGCCGATGTCCGGATCGAGGCCGGCGAAGATCTTTTGCTCCAGCACGATGCGCTCAAGCGTCTCCATGGCTTTGCCCCTCTACGATTGCGGCGGCTTCGGCGGTGATATCGATGCCGACCGGACACCAGGCGATGCAGCGGCCGCAGCCGACGCAGCCCGACGTGCCGAACTGATCCCACCAGTGCGCCAACTTGTGTGTCACCCACTGACGGTAGCGCGAGCGCGTCTGCGTGCGCACGGTGCCGCCGTGGACGTAGGAGAAGTCGCGGGTGAAGCAGGAATCCCAGCGGCGCACACGCCCGGCGCCCTGGCCGTCAAGGTCGCTGTGGTCCTCGATGGTGGTGCAGAAGCAAGTCGGGCAGACCAGCGTGCAGTTGGCGCAGGACAGGCAGCGGTTGCCCACGTCGTCCCAGCGCGCATGCTCGGGATTGCCCTGCAAGGCTTCCTTCAGCCCGTTGCCGGGCATGTGCCGGTGCATATTGGCGGCGGCCCGCGTGGCGACGGCGTCGGCCGCGTGCCAGTCGGCCGCGACGGCCGGCCGCGTCGGCAGATAGGCGAGCATGGCCGCGCCGGCGTCGCTGCCGGGCTCGGCAAGAAATTCGTGCCGCTCACTGTCCAGCAGCTCGGTCAGCACGATGTCGTAGCCGGAGCCCG
>Ga0181529_10005156_pt1 | contig 13764 bp, 8 predicted proteins | sample PEATcosm2014_Bin_36_FD_119763 | JGI IMG/M metagenome (GOLD analysis project Ga0181529, IMG submission 119763) | Peatland microbial communities from MTU Mesocosm Facility, Houghton, MI, USA - PEATcosm2014_Bin10_30_metaG | ecosystem: Environmental > Terrestrial > Soil > Wetlands > Peat | place... | reverse complement strand
TCCAGAACTACTGGATGACCATCCATCCGCCCACCATCTTCTTCGGATTTGCGTCGCTCGCCGTGCCCTTCGCGTACGCCGTGGCCGCGCTGATCTGGAGGGATTACGACCGCTGGGTGGGCCGTGTGATGCCCTACTGCCTGCTCTCCTGCGCCACGCTCGGCCTAGGGCTCTTCATGGGAGGATACTGGGCATACGAGACGCAGGGATGGCACGGCTTCTGGGGCTGGGACCCGGTGGAGAACGCCTCGCTCTTCCCGTGGCTCGCGGTGACGGCGCTCGCCCACGGGCTCGTCGTGCAGAAGAGCCGGGGCCGGATGGGGCGCGTCAACACCTTCCTCGGCCTCTTCTCGTGGGACCTCTTCCTGCTCGGCACCTTCCTGACCCGATCCGGCGCGCTCGCCAGCAAAGACTCCGCCGGCCAGCTTCTCTCGGTGCACGCGTTCGACAACATCGGCAAGAGCGCGCTATGGCTCATGGTGGCCATGCTCGTGGTGTATGGGTTGGGAGGCGCGGCGCTCTGGCTGTGGCGGCTGCCGAAGATCCCGACTCGCCGGACGCAGGGCGGTTCGCTCTTCTCGCGCGACTTCGGCTTCTTCATGGCCGTCCTCCTGATGCTGATAGCCTGCTGTCTCGTCACGCTCGGCACGACGCAGCCGCTGATCCAGAGCTGGCTGCACCAGGTGGCCGGTTATCTGCAGGTTCATGTACCCGGTTTGGGTGCGCGGCCGCTGATCCAGGGCTGGCTGAACCAGTCGCCGTCCGCGCCGGACAAGGTCTTTTACAACAAGGTGATGCTGCCGCTGGCGCTGCTCGCGGCCCTCCTCATGGGGGCGGTGCCGTGGGTGGCTTGGCACCGGACGAGCCCGGACAAGTTCATCTCCAGGCTTACCCTTCCGTGGGTCGGGATGATCGCCTTCGGCGTATTCATGCTCTTGTGGGTTCTGGGCGCCGAGCGGCAGCTTCACGCCGTCGTCGATCCGAGTTCGGTCGAGGCCATCGGAACGGCGCGCGCCTGGATCAACCCGGCCCTGGAGCGCTGCGCGATACTGGCCGTTACGGGCGCGGGCGTGCTGGCCGCGCTCTCCAACGCCATGCTGGCCTTCCGGGTCTTCCGTATGCGGCCGCTCAACGCAGGCGGCTGGATTGCGCACGTCGGAATCGGCGTGCTTATCATCGGAGCGGTCGTCTCGACCACGTTCGAGCGCACGCAGCGCATCGACGTGCGGGAGGGCCAGCCGCCGGTGGACGTGTTCGGCTACAAGATCGGCTTCGATAAGATGACCGGCGTCTCGCCGAAGGAGAGGCCGCTGCATCCCGAGTTCGACAGCCGGAACGAGGTGCGGCTCCGCGTCACGCCGCCCGGAGCGGATGAGAGCGCGGCCGGCTCGGCGAGCGGCTCTCCGGCAACGTTCATAACGGCGCCGCGATGGTTCGTCGATCACTGGCGCAACCCGATGGACGACACAAAGGAGAAGATGACCTGGCCGGCCATATCCTGGTCGATCGGTCACGATCTCTATGTCGGCATGGCGAGCGACGCCGGCATGGCGTGGCCCTCCGATCCCGACCATCCAGGCATCACGATGCTGCCGCACACCAGGCGCCAACTCGGACGCTTCACGCTTGAGTACGACGGAGCGAACGTCGTCCCGCAGCAGCAGTTCACCGCCAACGCCTTCCTGCTCTTCGGAGATCACGGCCGCGTGCCCGTCAATCCGGCGAAGCTATTCGTCGGCGACTCGCTTGTGGATATTCCCTGGGTCGCGGGAGTTAACGGATCGGACGGCAAGCCGGTCGCGGTATATCTTCAGGGCATTCAGCCCGGAACTAACGCCGCGACCTTCCTCGTCAGCCTCCCCGGCTACTCGGGCGTGTGGGACGTGCCGATAGAAGTTACCTACAAGCCCTGGATCAACCTGGTCTGGGGCGGGGTGCTCATCACGATCTTCGGAGCCCTTATCGCGATGATAAGAAGGACTCTGGAGGCTCGAAAGCTAAGCGAAGACCAAGCGGCGCCGGAGGCTGACGCACTGCCTGCCCTCGAGGCCTGGGAGAACGCCCCGGACGTAGAGACCGTTCCACAGCCTGCGGCGGCTCGCCCGGCGCCCTCGCGCCCCAAAGCGCAGCAGCGGCGAGCGTCGCGCTCGCCTGCGCGTACCGCGACCCGCCGGCCGCCGGGCTGAAAACCCGGCGCTATCGAGCCTTGCCCGATGAATCTGGCTGCCCCAGGCGTCGGAACCGGGTGCGAGGCCTCGGCAAACTGACGTCTGACCGGTCTCCGATCAGGCACGCCCGGCTGCCTCCGCGCACAGGCTGCAATGCCGTTTGTCCCGTCAGGGACTGTCTTCAATTGCGCCGGCATTTACGCCGGACTACGGGCTCTGTTCAATCGAACTAACTGTACACTTCCTGCCTGCGACGTTCGACCTGTCTCGTCCGGGCGCACTCCTCAGGAGGGTATGCATCATGAGATGGTTGCGCGCCACATGCGCCGCGGCATTGCTGTTAAGCGCCTGCGCGGTTTGCCTCGCCCAGGGCCGATCCGTCGTCGTCTGCAAGGCGAAAAGCGGCAGCGTCATGCACTATAAGGAAGAGGGTACGCTCTCGCTCGACGCCGGCGGCAACAAGATGTCGATGGAGATCAAGCAGACGGAAAAGGCGACGATCACCGACGTTGCCTCGAACGGCAACATCACGCGCGAGAGCCAGACCGAGTCTTCGGAAACTACGGTGAACGGCAACAAGATGCCGTCCGAGGAGCATAAGGAAAAGACCACGGTCGTGACCGCACCGGACGGCTCGCTTGTGAGCTTCAAATCCGAGGACGAGAAGATGGCGAAGATCTCGGCCCGGATGACGGAGGCGACGAATCCGGTCTTTCCGACCAAACCCATCGGTCCCGGCGACAAATGGAGCCGCGATTTCAAGGCCAGCGACGACACGGGCACCCTGGCGGCCCACGCGGACTTTCAAGTCGTGGACGCGGAGACGGTCAACGGCGTTGCGTGTCTCAAGCTGAAGGGGGACTTCAAGGAGACGGAGGGCGACCATCCGATCTCCGTGAGCGGCACCTTCTGCGTCGAGAAGTCCACCGGCGATACTATCTCGGCCGATTACGAGGTCGACAACCTCGTGCTGGGCGACGGCGCGCCGGCCGCATCGGGCAAGATGCACGAGGAGCGGCTGGACGGCAGCCCGACCGGCGAGGCCGCGGCGGCTGCGACCGGCGGCAAGGGCGACCAGGCGAAGGCCGGCGGGGCAAAGGCCTCGGACACCAAGCCGGAGGTCAAGAAAGACAAGAACATCGACGAGACGGTCAAGGACTACGAGAAGCTGCCGGGAATCTTCACGCTCTATCGTAAGACCGAAAACGGCCACCTGACCATATATGCGGAGATCAAGGAGAGCCAGCTCGACAAGCTGATGATGCTCGAGGTAACGGCAAGCACCGGCAACGCGGAGCACGTCGTAGCAGGGACGCCGCTGAACGACCTCGTGTTCAAGTTCGTCAAGGAGGACGATCGGCTGATGCTGTTGGCGCCCAACATCGCCTTCCGCGCCGACGAAAAGACGCCGATCGCCCGGGCGGTCCATCGCTCCTATGCCGACGCCTATCTGGAAGCGTTCAAGATCGAGGCGAAGCAGGCGGACCGCAAGTCGCTTCTCATCAACATCAGCGACTTCTTCAAAGGGGATATCGCGCAGATCAGCCAGATATTCTCCGGCGGAGGCGGGATGTTCGGCGGCATGGGCAACTCCTACTCCATGGACAAGGACAAGACCTTCATCACCTATGTGAAGGATCTGCCGGAGAACCTGGTCGTCCAGACGCAGTACCACTTCTCCGGGTCCGGCCGGTCGGGGTCGGCGGTGCTTGCCGATCCACGCAGCATTCCCATCAAGATCGACTACACGCTCTTCTTCCTGCCGTGCGACGGCTACATTCCGCGCCTTGCGGACGCACGCGTCGGCTTCTTCACGACCGACTATCAGTCGTACGACAACGACGGCGTCGACGACACGATGGTCCACTATATCTACCGCTGGCGGATCGAGAAGGCGGATCCCCGGCTGGCGCTGTCGCCTCCCAAAAAGCCCATCGTCTTCTGGCTCGACAACGCCATCCCCACCGAGTACCGCGAGTACGTCAAAGAGGGGCTGCTGCTCTGGAACAAGGGCTTCGAGAAGGTCGGCATCAAGGACGCGATCGTCGTCAAGCAGATGCCGGACGACGCAGACTGGGATACGGCGGATATGCGCTACAACACGATCCGCTGGGTCACGTCGCCCGACATGGCCTATGCGGTCGCGCAGTTCCGCGTCAATCCGCTGACGGGCGAGATCCTGAACGCCAACATCACGGTCGACGCGAACTTCACGCGCGCCATCAAGATGGAGCGCAGCCACATCGTCGACCCGGCCACCTACTTCCAGGATCCTGAGGCCGCCCCGACTCAGAGGGCGGATCCCCGCCGGTGCGACATGGCGGAGGGAATGCAGGAGCAGGCCTGGTTCGGCGGACTCGCGATCAGCCTTCTCGGTCAGGCAGACTCGCACATCTCGGAGAAGGACTACGTCCACTCCTTTCTGCGCGAGGTAGTGGGCCATGAGATGGGTCATATCATGGGACTGCGGCATAACTTCATCGCCAGCACCTTCCATTCGGCGACTGAGCTTGCGGATTCCAGCGTGAATGCGAGCGGCGTGTCCGCGTCGCTCATGGACTACAATCCGTTCAACGTATTCGCTCTCAAGCATGCCGGCGTAGACTACTACTGCTCCACGATCGGCCCGTACGACATGTGGGCGATCGAATACGGCTACACTCTCACCGGCGGCCGCACTCCCGAAGCCGACAAGGGCGTCCTGAACTCCATCGCCTCGCGGTGCAACGAGCCGGGCCACGCATACGAGTCCGACGAGGAGGCCGACCAGTTCGATCCGGCCGTAGTTCGCTTCGATCTGGGCAGCAATCCGCTCGCCTACTACCGCAAGTCGCTGCAGGTGATGAGCTCGCTCATGGACCGTCTGGGCGACCGCGTTCCGAAGAACGGCGAGAGCTATCATAAGTTCACGCAGGATTTCGAGCGGCTTCTCGGCATGTACGTGCGCAACGCTTCGATGACCACGCGCTATATCGGCGGTCAGCACCTGTGCCGGAACTTCCGCGGCGATAGTGGCGAGAAGCCGGAGCTGATCCAGGTCGAGCCGGCCGAACAGCGGCAGGCGCTCGACATCCTGAACACCTACGTCCTCTCGGAATCGGCGTTCAAGCTGCCGAAGTCCTACTTCACGCATCTCACCGCGGATCCGTTCGGCGGGTTCGACATCAGCGGCTACATGGGCGGTCTCTCGAGCAAGGAGTTCCCGATCCGCGACCAGATCGCCGGCGTGCAGGCGTCCGCGCTGCGAAGGCTCTTCAGCACGCAGACGCTGCGCCGCATCGCCAACAACGAGTACAAGACGGAGGATCCGGCGCACGCGATGACGCTTGCGCTGCTGTTCGATCGCGTGGGCGCAACGGTATGGTCCGAACTGCCTCAGCATCGGAACATCGGGGCGCTTCACCGGCAGCTCCAGCGCCTCCATCTGCAGACCATGGTCGGCATGGTGACGGAGCAATCCAACACTGCGCCGGACGACGCGAAGATGCTGGCGTGGGATCAGCTTCGCCAGCTCAAGACGAAGATCGCGTCCGCGCTGCTTGCGGGCACGTTCGACACCTATACGCGCATACATCTGGCGCAGGCGCAGACGATCATTGCGCGGGCACTGGATGCGAAGATGGTGATCGGCCAGACAGGCGGAGGATTTGGCGGAGGCAGCACGATCATAGTGATCGGAGAGCCGAAGCGGTAGGCATCGGCCGCTTGCCGTGAAACGCCGGAGTGGACTCCTGCGCCAATCGGACTGCGGCCAACCCTCCTCCGGACGGATTTGGCCGGTGCGGCCAATAGCCGTTACGGCCGACCGGAGGAGGGCGTAAACCGCGCGAGCGGTAGAGAGCGATCGCGGAGGGACTTAACATGAATCGCCGGCCGGCTTTGACCGGCCGGCAGTAGAGGACGGCGAGCTCTTCGCCGTCCCTCCTTTTTGCGGCTATCCCTCAGTGGTCGTCGTGAGCCGTTTTGCCGTTGCGGGTGTCCGCTTCGTCGGGCGCTCCCTCCTCCGGCCTGGCGGGCTCCAGAAGCGAAAGGAGCGCGTCTCGATGGATCAGCACCTTGCGCTTCCCTGCGATGCGAAAGGCCTGGAGCCGGCCCTGACGAATATAAGAGCGAATACTGGACTGACTGACCTGCAGATATTGTGCCGCCTGATCAACTGTGAACAGTTCGCGGGACTCGGAATCCATTGGCCGGGCCTCTCTCGGCGGATCGTGCTACTGCCGGGTTGGGCGAGGATGTGCACGCTTGTACACCCGCTCGCGAATCCCGATGAGTATACAAAATGCCAGCAGGTATTGTCAATAGCTTTCAGATAGCTTTTAGTGCTCGTTCAGTTGCCGGACGGTCAGGCGTGGCGCAGCTTCTGGCTCTTTGTGTGCTCGCCGCCGCGCCGGCCGGTGCGCAGCCGCCTGCGGCGCGGAGCGCAACGCAAAAGCCAACTCCGAAGGGGCACGCTGAAGCCGTAACGACGCTCGCAGGGGCCCGGCGAATATTGCTTGTCGGAGCCGCCTCTGCGCCGGAAGAGTCCGCAGCGGACGCCCTGATCGCGGCTGCGCGCCGGGCGCGAGTCCGCCGCAGGCCCGCAGCCGGCGGCTCCGGCGAGGCCGGCAGCACGAACTCCGAGGCAGCGCCCGGCAAAGAGGCCGGCAGCACGAAGTCCGGTGGGGAGTCGCAGTCCGGGCCCGAACAGCCGGCCACGAAGCAGACGGAAAAGAAGAAGCCTGTAGAGAGGAAGATGGCTGGCGGGAAGCCGGCAAGCAAGGGATCGGCAAATAAGAAGCCGGCGAAGAAGACGACGGCCATAGATGCACGGCGGACGCCGAAAGCCGTGTCGGCGCCAGGAGAGCAGTTGCCGCCCGAGATCTCGCAGGAGCAGATGCGCGTCGTCGCGGCAAGGCAGTTCGAGATCGAGCTGGCAAAGCGCATGCACCAGGACTTCGGCGCGGAGGTCGTTTTCGGCGACGCGGCGCGACGGACTCTCGCGACCGAGCTGATGAGCGCCCGCGAAGCGCATCTGGCTCCGGGAGCGGCCCGGCTGAGGGCCGATCTCGGCTTCGACGCCGTCGTAGACTGCGGGGCGCCTCGCGTAACCCTGGGCGAGGGGGCCATGCGCGACGTGCGCATCTGGATCGAGATCGACGTCGCGGCGCCGGGCGCAGGAGCCACTGCGGCAAAGCACGGACGCCGCCCCGCAGGCAACGCAGAGCCTCCGCCGGCCGTATTCTCGGTAGGAGCGGAGCGATCGTCGGGTCATGCGCTCTTCCAATCGCGTTTTGCGGTCTCGCGCGCCTTCCTGACCGTTTCTGCAGCCGAAAATGCCGCAGCGCTCGCGGAGCACACGCTCCGGACAGGCGAGCCGATGCTGTTCGACCGGCCGAACACGCGGGTCGCCATCCTGCCGGTGCTCGTGCCCGAGCGGCTGGACCGGCTTACGTATGCGCCGCAGGGAAGGCGCGCCTCATCCCAGCCGCTGGCTCACGGAATGCTGTTCGGATCGACGCTCATGCCGTTCCGGCCCGACCTGTCGCCCGTCGCGCCCGCGAACGTTGCGCCGGAAACGGACGTATTGGAGGCGATGCGCGCCGACGGCATGACGCCTGCCGCTCTCTGGATCGACGAGCGGCCGGACCGGGCAATCGCCGCGAAGATCGGCCGCCGGCTGAACGCGGACTATGTTTTTGCGGCTCGCGTAACGGAGGTTGAGATCGATTCCGGGCCGTTGTCTTCAGCCGAGCTGACAGATCTCGGTGCGCCGTCCGGACCGGCAGGATACGAGCGAGATGCGCGCGCCGAGGTGACGGGCGCGCTCATAAGCACTCGCACCGGTCGGATCGTCTGGACCGGCTTTGCGGCGGCCTCGATGGTTACGCGCTCCTATCGGAACGGCAAGCCGGTCAGGGTCCTTTCCGAGCCGGAGGTAATCCGGGACGCGGCGCATTTTGCCGTCAAGCGGCTGGAGCGCGATTTCGCGGATTTCCGCTCCAAATTCGAGCGTTAGCGCGCTTGATCGTCTTTCCGGCGTCGCCGGAGGGCAGTTGGTGATTCCATGCCCGTCTATTCGGCAACCGGCCTGGTGCTTCGTCGCACGAACCTGGCAGAGGCGGACCGCATTCTGACTCTCTTCACGGCCGAGCGCGGCAAGCTGTCGGCCGTCGCGAAAGGCGCTCGTCGCGTCACGAGTCGGATCTCAGGCGCCACGGAGCCGTTCACTCTCTCACGCTTTCTGCTTGCCACGGGTAAGACGCTGGACATAGTCTCGCAGTGCGAGATACGGTGCGCGTTCTCCGGTCTGCGCCAGGATCTGCAGCGGATCGCGCGCGCAACCTACGTATGCGAGCTGCTGGACCGGTTCACGATCGAGCACGACGATGCCGCGGCCGAGGCGCTTCTCGACTGCGCCGTCCGCGCCCTCGAGCTGCTGGAGCGAGCCGACACGGAGCTGGACATCTCGCTGCATGCTTTCGAGCTGCGGATGCTGGATATTCAGGGATATGCTCCCGCGCTCGCCCGGTGCGCCCGGTGCGGAAATCCCGTGGCAGGCGGCAAGGCGGGGTTCAGCCCATCTCTGGGCGGCGCGCTGTGTGCGGAGGACCGCTACCGCGCCGATGACGCGTTTGGAGTGACCGGCGCAACGCTGGCTCTCATGGTTGCGCTCTGCAGCCTGGACGATGCCGATCTTGCCGCTCTTCACCCGTCTCCGCGCGAGATGGCTGAAACCGCCCGCGCTATGCGCTGGTACATCCGGTACCGGCTCGACAGGGAGCTAAAGAGCGCCGAGTTTCTGGATCAGCTCAGGGCCGGCCAATCGACTTGAGGGGAGGATGCGGCCCGGAGCATGCGCCGGCAGCGACGGAGGAGCAGGCTCAGGCCCGAAGGAGATCCTGGAGGTTGGGAGCCTCCACGCGGGCGAGCAGATTTTCCGCATCGACGACTTCGAGAAAGCTGTCCGCCGGCGGCTGCGAAAGCAGCATGAGAACGCGGCGCGCTTCGATCTCGGAGAGAGAAGTGAGGCGATCCATCTGGGTCTCGCCGACGCCGAGGAGCCGCGCAAAGCTGTAGAACGTGATTCCCAGGACGGCGGTAAGGCCGGAGTCGGTGTGAAGGACTATGGCTTCATTGAGAGAAATGGAGCGTGGGAAGTCCTCTTCGAAAAACCCGAACGAAACTTCCAGAACGTCGTCGCGCTCTTCATAGATTATCTCGAAGGAGGGCATGATGGGTCGTTTTCGGGTTGTGGAGGCGGAATCGGCTCCGGCGGTAGTTTAGCACAGCCGCAGCGAACCGGTCAAACGACTGGACTTTTGGAGCCGATGGGGAGGAAACTCGCCATTTTCGAGGCTGCGGGGCCGGCACGGGCGCTTTTGGCACGGAATTTGCATTTTTGAAGACCGGCTGCGCGGCGCGGAGAAGTGAACGCCCGGCAGACCAGGCGGAATGAAGAGCGCGACACGGCTGGCGAGCAGTATGATCGCACGCAATGTCATCGCGAACATTGCCGCCGATTGAGCTATACTGGCAAAAATGCCATAATGGTAAGGGGGCCGCAGGGATCAGTTGATCCGCTGTGGTTTGAGGTGAAGGGTGACTCGCAAGATCGACCAGCCATCTTTCTTGCCGCTACCGCGAAGTAATGCGATACCGGTGGCTGACGGATCCGGGCGCTGCACGCAGCGCAACGGTCGTCATGCTACGCCGGCACTGCGGCAAGTTTCCCGGATTGTTCTCCTCGCCGGCGCATGCTCCGGCGTAGTTTTGCTGTGCGGCTGCAGCAAGCCCGCCGCCGACTCTGGCCAGCCTGTTGTTCCCGGAGCAAGCGAAGCGCTGCTTCCGCCCTCCGAGGCCGGCCCGCTCGGCAAAATGGTGCCCGTGAGCGACGTGACGTCGTCGTCCCAGAACGGCCCGGTCTCCCAGGCTTTCGGCTTACCGGACTCGCAGGAGCCCGGCCAGATCGGCGGACTCGGCCAGCCCGACGTGGCGGACGGCACGCGCGGACCTGATGCCGACTACATCGACAAATCGGACGTTTACTGGAAACTCAACTGGATCAAGAAGAAGCTCACCGACGGCGACCTGCCGCCCAACTTCGTGGATGCGGTCCTTAAGGCGCGACACGAGCTGGAGGCCACCGACAGGGACAGCAACTTCAATGTCGCCGCTGATGCCATCGGTCACCTCGACCGCGGCATCGAGCACCTGGAGGCCGTTCAGGCTCTCGATACGGCGATGGTCGAATCCGATGCGATTCCGTGGGGATCCGGCACCCGGGCCATGCGGCGGTTCATCGATAGCGGCGGCCTTGGATTCGGACAGAAGCGGGACATGGCTGCCGCAATGGACATGAGCACCGGCGCGCTGGACAAGAACGACCTGTCGATCGATCTGATGAGCGCCCCGACGTCGATGGAGACCGGATCTCATCTGTTCGGCCTTTCCCCGCAGCAGCAGAAGGCCGTCGAAATCGTCATGGACTACGAGTCGCGGTATCACATGTCACCGGACAGGGTGATGCGCGACGAGTGGCGCTCGGCGATGGAGAGGATTGACAACCTGCGCGACGACCTGGGCCTGATGAACCGGCCCGAGAACCGCGACAACGACGTCACGGAGCCAGGCGTCAACATGCAGACGAGCAGGGTGCAGTTGTCGGCGACGGATATGAAGGGCGTGGACGGCGTGGTGCCCATACCGTCGGTCGCAGCTTCTGCGCTCGGCTCAGGCGAAGCGCGGCCACGCGACGCGTCGAAACCGGTACGGTCGATGGATGACAACGAGACCGCGCCAGAATCTGCGCAGTAGCATCGGCCGCGATTCTCGAGGGGCAGCGAGAATGCGAAAGGCGCGGTCTTCCGTGCGTCGGCCAGCGTCGCCGATGCCGAACCTTCCCCAGCACGATCTACCCGAGCCCTTTGCCGAGCTGATGAGGCTCGGCAACTCCTGGGACGCTTCGGTCTACTCGAAGCTTGCGGGTCAGCTCCGCCGCCTGCACGGCGATGCGGCGGCGGAGCGACTCGTCGGCATCGCCTCGGACACCTCCTTCGCAGAGTACGGCAAAGGCCTTGAAGGCAATCGCTCGGATCGGCGGGAATACACGCGCATGCACGCTCTCGGCGTGCTGGAGAGGATGCCCGAGGAGGCGGCCGCGTGCCTGGATCTGCTCGTCTCGCTTCTGGCGAACGAAGAGGACGATGAGCTTCACGAGATGCTGCCGGAAGTTTTCGGCGCCGTGGGTGAATCTGCGATCGAGCCGCTGACCGCTATCCTGAGAGATCCCCGCCACTCTTCCGAGGTGAAGGCCGTCGCCGAGGAGGGGCTCGAGGAGGTCGCCGCGCTGCATCCGCAGTGCCGCGACGGCATCGTCGCCCTGTTTCAGTCGGAGCTGGCCGTTACGGAGGATACGGCCCTGGCCGGCTTTCTTGTCTGCAGCCTCATGGACCTGGACGCGGAGGATTCGCTTCCTCTGATCAGGCAGGCCTTCGCGGCCGGCCGCGTGGATAAGTGGGTGGTCGACCTGCCCGACGTCGAGTTGCATTTCGACAGGAAGCGCCTCTTATCGGAGGCGACCGCCGGCGACGGCGAGCAGGACGCAGCGGAGGACGAGGACCCTTCGTTCGAGAAAGCCAGGGCGCTCGCGCTGGAGCTGCGCCGACGGTGCGAGGCAGGCGATCCACCGCCGTTGTACAGGCCTTCAGAACCCGACGAAAACGATTATGAGGTCGAGCCGGGCCAGAACGACGCGCCCGGCCAGCCCTATGTCGCAGGTCCGAAGATCGGCCGCAACGATCCATGCCCCTGCGGAAGCGGTAAGAAGTACAAGAAGTGCTGCGCGGCACAATCCTCATAGCAGCGGGACGATCCGAAGCGGCTCTCAATGCCCACCACGTGATCTCATTCCGCGAGCCTATGCCTCCATCTCGCCGATGCAGGCGAGAGCCTGCGCGCGATCCGGGACGGAGAGCGTGAGCAACATTCCCCGCGTCTTCGAGCCGAACTCTCGCTTCAACGCGCGGAGGCCGTCCAGGCCCGGCACGCCTGCGAGAAAAAGCCTCTTGCCGGAATCCAGAGTCTTGTGGTAGAGCGGGAACCAGTCGGGGTGAACGACGGAATCGCGCTCTCCGGCGCCTGGCGTCCACTGGATGACGTCCAGCTTCGGGATGGAGAGCAGGACGTCGTGGTGCTTGATCGCTCCCGGCCCGTCCCAGTGGTAGATGCTGTAGGAGATGCGCTCGGTCATCTCCTTCAGCACCGGCTGCATGAACTCCCGGAACATCGAAGGGCCGATCATGGCGGAGCAGTCGCACTGGAGCTTTGCGACACGCCCGGGCGCCCAGGTCCAGTAGACGCTTCCTCCAACCTCGTCGCGCATCAGGTCGTACAGGATGTCGTAGTAGTGGAAATAGAGGTCCGTGATGCGACGCATGCAGGCGCGAACCCACTCCGGTCTCTCCATTACGTCCGAAAGCAGCGTCATGCCTCCGCGCATCGCTTCGAGTGTGTCCAGACCCTCGATCAGGTCGGGAAAGGCGATAAGGAAGCTGCCGGCGCCCGCTTCCAGCGTCCCGCGTATCGCGTCGAGCGAGAACTTCCAGTGGAACTCGTCCTCGCGGAAGCGGAGGGCCTCAAGATCCCGCTCCGGTTCGAACATGCAGGGCTTGCACCAGACCGTGCCGGGCATCTCGACGCCCTCGCAGCCCAGGTAGAGCGCGAGGCAGTTGGGGGCGAGATCGCCGGCGGCGACGGAGGGGGCGGCCTCACCGAAATAGTCGCAGGATGCGGCCATCTGGCGGGCGAGGAAGATCCGATGCTCCAGGCTGAGGGTCGAATAGTGAGGACAGAGGACGCCGGACGGCGCCGGCACGGGAGGGATGATCTCGTGCGGCTCCGCTCGCCGCGCCGTAATCAGCAGGATCGCGCGCCCGATGTCTCCGCCGTTCCACCAGTGCGCAAGGCGCCGGCGAGCCTCGGGCCAATCCGGTCGATAGCGCATCTCTCCATCGCTCCTATCTCTTGTCGGGAACGACTGGCGGGTGGATCGGCATCGAGTGGGAGTGCTCGGCACGGTAAATCGTCGTCAGCTCCTCGAACGCCCGTTTGAGCGTCTGCCCCTCCAGCTTGCCGCCCGTTCCGAGGAGTTCGGCGTCGACGAGGGCTCTCAAATAGAGGATGCGCCAGCGCCAGCCGGCGAGTGCCTGCGGGGTCAGGCTTTCGCTAGCCTCCTCCAGCAGCCGCAGCGCCTCCGGCGCGTCCGGGCCGATATGGTTTCTGAGATGGTTGCTCTCCATGATTTCGACGGCCCGGGCAACCGGGTCGACTGCGTCCGGCGAATATTCGTAGGCGGCATATTCGCGGACCGTCTCCATCGTGGGCCTGTCCGGGTTCCAGTAGAGCTGGCTGCAGATGGCCTTGTTCATGTCCTCGTAGATGCCTTCGGAGTATGGGAAGCCGCCTGCCAGCTTACGCTCGGTCTCGTTCCAGAGCCTTTGGAGGCGAGCCGGCAGGGGGTTGGCGCCGTAACCGCCCCAGGGGTCCTGCCCCCACATGCTGATCTCCGGGAAGTTGAGCAGAGGCAGGCCGCCTGGCACGCCCTTCTCGAGGGGAT